>ERZ724521.944-NODE-944-length-13078-cov-4.132074_pt1 | contig 13078 bp, 8 predicted proteins | sample MGYA00376054_ERZ724521 | MGnify/ENA primary metagenome ERZ724521 (study PRJEB28724, sample SAMN07190883) | activated sludge metagenome | isolation source: activated sludge of sewage treatment plant in Hong Hong | place: Hong Kong | collected 2016-03-17 ... | reverse complement strand
GGCATGGAAATACTCCAGGATCTCCAGCTCGGAACGGCCACTAGGAAGAGCTCCCAGCGAGACACTCCAGTCAGCGCCTAGGCGATTGCTGCGTGTTCCAGTTCCTCCGGTAGCGGCCGTACTCCTGCGGCCAGCAAAGCCTGCTCTGTGTGATCAAAGGAAGCGCCCGGAGGAATGAATACGAGAACCCCATCTCGTCCTCTCGTAAGCAAGACTCTGTAGACATTCTTGAGAATCTGTTCGGGGTCCTTCTGCTGATACCTTCTTCTTGGGGGCATCAGCTTCCACACGGTACCGGTCCAGAGCAGGTCATCGCCCCAACAGACGATCGGGAGATCCAGCTCAAGCCCTTGGCACTGGAACTCTGTGACGACAGCCTCGAGACTGCAACACGAGGAAGGATCGGTTGGCGGAGCGTTGAACCACCGAGCTGTCCGAAGCCTCCTCGTAGCGTCCCAGGAGTTGTCCACGCCGTAACTCGGCAGGGATCGTGCGCCAGACGAAGCCAGCAACCCGTAACGCCTCTCGGGTTCACCCTCGTATCGCTGCCGCGCATAGGTCTTCGCCTCATCGAGGTTCCTGGTGAGGTGGAGCGGGAAAGCCTCCCCATGAATCCTCATGGCATGGCGCGCTGCAAAGCCGAGGTTCCCTTCGAGTAGCGTGGCCACCCAGGAATGAAGCTGCTCTGCCCGACGAGAGCGAAGGCTGATGGTGAGATCGAGGGGGGCGTGCGCTTTGACGGCCAGACCACAGAAGGCGTCGGCCAAGCGCGGCGGACAGTGAACGGTCCACAGCTTCTTGGCGATAGGGGGTTGAGCGGATTCGGCCCACTGTTGCAGTCCGCCTTCCTCCCCCGAGTAGATCTCTTGTCCATCACCAACGAGACCCACGAGGCTGGCCCAGTCGCGAATCTTCTCTCCTGCAGTAATCAAGAGCTCGGGTTCGCCTCTGTCCACCCCTCTCTGCTTGAGCATGTAGGCGCTATCCCAGGCCCTCTGAGCTTCATCAAACACGACGACGTGTTCGGTCGGGGTCTTGCCGTTGATTCCGTATTCGCGAATGAATCGATGTAGATCGCGGACGAATACCCGACTCTTAAGCGCGTCCTGAAGAACTTCGACTAAGGGACCGTTTCCAGAGAGGAACATGGCGTCGGCAGCGTCGACGGAGGCTTCGTAGACGAATCTGAGGCCGGCCAGGGTCTTCCCAGACCCAGGCACACCAGCCAGGAAGATGAGGTATCGCGCCTTCTCTCTCGAAGCATCCGCGGCCAGCTTCTTCAGTAGCGCGACCGCCTCCGGAATGCCCGCCGAAAGCGCGCGCTTCACATGAGGTAATGGTTCGTGTCGAAAGATCCGTCGCGCAGCCTCGACAAGCGTTGGAAGCGGCGCATATCTTGAGTTGAGCCACGTCTCGAGCGGAATCGATCCGGCGCTTGCGGTCTTTCGAATGAAGCCGCTCAAAGAGGCTGGGTCAAGAACCGCTACGCCGTTTGCGGTTTCGCCCGGGAACCTCGCGCGTGTCAAAACAACGGCTGAATCTATCTTCTTTCCGTGGCTGCCCTCGTGATACTCGGAAAGATCTCGCGCGTATGCCGCAACCTGATCGCCGAATGCTGCATGAAGCCGGGACCCGGACTTGAATTCGAGGACCGCGATCGAGGCGCCTGTCAGAATTACGACATCCGGTCTTCGGCCTCCCTCAAGAGGGAGCTCGTACTCGAAAGTGATACCCCACCCGCTGGCGGAAGAATCAGCGTCACAGAGCTCTCGCAGGGCAAGACGAAGGACTTCGTATTGCTCCTTCCACGCCACTACCTGCGTTCCGGCGGGCTCGGACGCAAAGAGGCCTTCGTGATGTGTTCTCAGCGAACCCAGCCAAGGATCGCGAGGTGTCTCTAGGAACTCGGTGACCGTACCGGCCCAGCCCCACTGCGTACGTTGAGTCATGAGATGGAATCCTCTTCTGTCGCCGCTCCCCGCAGGCACTGCCGTGGGCCTGTCGAGGCTGGGGCGTTGATAGAGGTCACTTTGGTGCCGCTCCCAGGGCGGTCCGAACGATCGCGATCGCGTGATTCGTATCGATCCATCGGGTGGCTTCCCGGGGCGTACCGTCGAGATAGCGAAGACGATTGACGCGGGCCTCGTCTAGCAGGCCCTCCTCGCGAACTGCGTCTTGATGGGCAGCGAGGACCCAGGCGATATCGGTCAAGGAAATGGTTCTCTCCTGAAAGCCTCTGGGACCACCGTCAATCCGGATGCCGCCATCTCGTGAAGGCCCGACGATGCGAATGGACTTGTCGTCATAGGAGATAACGCTCTCGCCTTCCTGTGCTCGCTGAAGGGCCCTGGCGATGAGAGCTGCCGCCGCGCTCTTGAATGCTTCGGGAAGCCGCCGGGAGACGCCTCGGGACAAGGACACGGCTCTCCACGTGGACAGATCAAGCTCAGGAACCTCCCACGTGCCTTCTTCGGGCCGCCATCGTCCGACACCGCAGTATCGCCAGGGCAAGCCTGCGCCGGCTCGCGCGAGAACGAACGCGGTCTCGGCAGGCCGGCCGGAGCCAGGGCGGGCCAACCTGTCGGGTGCAGTGAAACTGCCGGGGCCCTCGACAAAGAAGAAGAGGTGTCCACCGACGTGGCCCTCTTGAGGGGCGTCATCGAGACCAAACGCCGAGGCCAGACCAGCATCCGGGATGAGCGCTCCGACCGGCGGCGCAAGGTCTTCCGGACGGATCACCTGTTGAACGACTGCAATCGGCCGAGTCTCCTCTGAGCCCTCGAAGTCGGGGACGTCAGGATTGTTCGAACGGAGCAGCCAGCGGCCCCCTTCCCGGACGACGCGTTTGAGCTGGTATCCGGCTTCGCCCGAGGCGTCGCGGTTCTCGATCAGCGCGGGCCTCCCCGTGTAGTGGAGATTCTTGAGCGCTTCGCCGCGTGCCCACCGCAGGACGACCCAGTCGCCATCGTGGATGGGGTCGCTACCGCCGTCCATCGATGTCCCGGAGGCGCGGACTGCGAAGAGCTTGGTGTCTTCTCGGCCGATGGGCAGCTGGACTTCGTCTGCCGTGTCAGATTCGGAGTCGGTTGCCGCACCCTCGTCCCATGTGTCACGCCGCGCAGCCCCTGCCGCCGCCCTGAGAGACGGATACGCCGGCACACGAAGACGGCTTGGGACGTGAACGATCTGGCCTGAGGGCTCTACCCATAGACCGTCGGGCGTCGAGCGGAAGCTGATGTAGAAGTTCGTCCCCGGATTCCCGGCGCGAGGCCCGAACCAAGTGCGCATGAGGTCGGGAAGCTGGTTCCTATCTGAGCCGACGGGCCTCGCGACGTTGCAGAACTCCCTGGCGAAGCGGAACCGCCACATCGTGCCGTTCGGGGCCCTCACGTCCGTCTCACCCAGCGGGAGGTCGGGGCGCTCGTTTCTGGACGGAAGCTTGAGGATTGGATCGCGCCGGTTCCAGGTGACCTTGCAGGTGAAGGACCCGGCCGGTCCGGACGTCTTGTACCGCTGGCGGTACTGCGCGAGGCGGTAGTCGACGAGCTCGCGGGTCATCGCGGCGAAGGCCGCTTCGCATCCCTTCGCCACGGGGAGAGTCGGGAGAAGCGTGTCGCCCTCCAAACGGAACCACCGCCGCTGGGGGCCTTCGGTCCAGGCGCGAATCGGGTTCTCCTCCCAGTAGCGGAGCCAGACGGTCCAATCCGGATGCTGCGGGTCGGGAAATCGAGTGACGGCCTGTATGTCGCGCAGGAGCTCCGGTGATCGAACGATCAGTGCGTGGCACCGTCTCGAAAGGTCTGAGACGGCAAGGCCCGTGGCCAAGGCGTCTGCCTCGAGGAGGGCCTCCAGTACCACCATCTTGAAGCTCTTCGCCATCGCGGTCGTCTCGAGCTCCTCGAACCAAGACTTCGCGGTGCCCCAGGCATTCGCTTCCTCGGGCTCAAGGTCGTTCTCCGATGCCACGAAAGCGAACCAGCCCGGAAGCCTTGAGGGAAGGTAGCCGAGTCGGTACATCTCCCCGGCTGTCGGCCGCGAGCCTCGAAGCGTTCGCAGCTCCCGGTAAGCGCGAATGACCTCGCTCTCGCCTTTGGGGAGTAGCTTGCGAAGGAGGTCGACGGCCTCCAGCTCGATTTTCACGGAGCAGCCGGGGGGAAGATCGGGCACTTCTGCGCCGGTGAGGAAACCGCGAAGAGTGACGATTTTCCGGCCAAGCGTGAGCAGGAGCCGGACCCGATCAAGGAATACGCGGTGGTTTCCGACAAAGTCGATGACGGTGAGGTGGGGTTTCCCTTCCGTCTTGCGAAGGCCTCGTCCGAGCTGCTGCAGGAAGAGGACCGGGGACTCGGTCGGCCGAAGCATCGCGACCCTGTCAATGCCCGGGAGGTCGATGCCCTCGTTGAAGAGATCTACCGCGCAGACTGCGTCGAGATTCCCTCGCCGAAGCTCCTCCAGTGCGTCTCGCCTCTGCTCCATCGGCGTCTCGGCGGTCACCACTTCGGACCTGACGCCGTGCTCCATCAGCCAGGTTCGGACGAAGGTCGCATGGCGCACGGAGCAGCAGAACACGAGCGACCTCGAGGCGGCGTGCTCTTGCCATGCTTCCCAGAAACGAGACATCCGGGCTTCGGTGGCTGCGGCTTCGGAGAGAGCCTCCAGGTCGAAACGGTTGTTCCTCCAGGGGATGTCCTCGTAGTCGACTGTGTCTTTCAGCCCCCAGTACTGAAAGGGGCACAGCAGGCCTTGGTCGACGCCGACGCCGAGTCCAGCCTCGAAGGCGACGTGATCGTCGAAGAGACCGCGTACGTCGGCGTCGTCGGCCCGGTCCGGCGTCGCTGTAAGCCCGAGCACGAATGCGGACCGAATGTGATCGAGAACGCGCCGATAGCTGTCCGCCGTGGCGTGATGTACTTCGTCGACGATGACGTAGTCGAACGATTGCGCGTCGAGCTTCGCGAGACTTTCGCGCCGAGAGAGCTTCTGCACGGAGGCGAAGACGAGGTCGCCCCCGAGATCTCCGTTGCTGCCGACGAACCAGGAGAAGCGCGGCGTATGGCCGAGATGGCGCGCCAGTCTTCCGAATGTGGCCGCAGCCTGCTCGAGGATCTCTGACCGGTGCGCCACGAAAAGGAGCCGTGGAAACGAACCCTGCTGCTGCGCCATTGCAGCGGCGTCGAAGGCGGCGAGCCAGGTCTTACCGAGTCCGGTGGCGAGGACGACGAGCGCACGTCCGCGGCCCTCGTCCCTTGACGTTCGGAGCGCCTCCAGCGCTTTCGCCTGGAGTTCGTGCGGAACTGGGATGGGACCTTCGGGCTCTTCGGTCTCCTCTTCAGCCGGGAGCGCCTGCGGTGTGGAGCGAGCACGTTCTTCGTAGCCGGAAAGCCATTCCGAAGTCAGAGGCGTTGCGATGGCCCAGAGTTCGTCGAAGCCGCGCAGAAGACGGTTCCAGGCCTCCGGGGAAGCGGTCCTGTCCACTCGCAGGTTCCACTCGATTCCGCCGTCCAGGGCCGACCGGGAGATGTTGCTGCTGCCGACGAAACCGACATCAGTTTCCTTCCCTTCGAAAACCCAGCTCTTAGGGTGAAACGCCGTGCCGGCGGGCGTCAGCCTCGCTGTCTCGACGACTCTGGTCTCGAGCCGCCCGTGGGGCGAAAGATCCTCCGGCTCGGCACCAGTCGGTGCGGACCAGACAGCCTCCCATCCGAGGAGCCGCTCGAGAGCAACACCCTGAGTGATCGCGAGGTAGTCGCCGGTCAGCAGGCGGACTGAGCCGCCTCTATCTCGAAGTGCGGCAAGGTCCTCCCGGATGAGCTCGAGGCCGCTGTCTTGCACGAAGGCGGCCACGATTGACAGCCTAGTCGTCGTCTCGAAGAGAGGGCGTATATGGGAGAGAAATGGGTCCTTACTCCCTCCCGTCGCGAGCGGGGACACCTTCGGAACGAGATAGTTTCCACGGCCCGGAATGGTGTGGCGGACGCCGCCGCGTGGATCGGGAACGTCGCCGAGAAACCGGGGAATCACGTGGACGTGAAGATGCGGCACGGTCTTGCCGGCCGCTGGACCTGCATTGAAGCCGACGTTGTATCCATCAGGATGCAAGTCGTGGTCGAGGCGAGCCTTCACCTCGTCAATGAGAGCGAAGATCGCGACCCTCTCTTCGGTACTCGCCTCGAACCACGTCGCGACCTCGCGAAAGGGGACGACGAGCGTGTGGCCCGGGCTCACCGGGAATCCGTCGCGAATCGCGAACGCCAGTGAGTTGTTCGCGATCCACTCGCTTCGCGGGCGTTGCGTGAAGACGGATGGCATCAGGTCAGTCGGTCAACAGGTCCGACCCGCACATGATAGGCAGTCAGCCGCGGCGCGGACGGTGTCCTTTGAAGCTAGGCCGCATCATGCTCGCCGTCGCCTTCCAACGAACCGCCCTGCCCAGCGAGGGGCAGGGCGGCTCATGGACTGGTCCTACCTCGCCAGGATCGTCCTCGGATCCGCCGTCGCCGCGTCGATGACGGAGGCGTAGGCCGCGACCTGGGCTCCCGGGGTGGAGCTCGAGACGAGGACGCTGCCGCCGACGAGATTCGTTACGCCGAGGTTGTTCGCGAGGTTGAGCTGGACGAAGCCGAGGGGGCCGACGGTGGTGGTGTAGCTCGTGGCGGTGGTGCCGTCGGGGAGGAGGACCTGGAGGGTGACGACGGCCTCGGTCTCCTTCATGTTCGCGAGGACGACGTTCGTCCGGAAGCGGTCGTCCTGGCGGACGCCGGCGAGGGACCGCGGGGTTGCGCCGACGGCCTCGGAGGCGCCGAGGGCGGGAACGCTCTGGCCGTAGCTGCCGCCGGTGGGCGAGGCGGTCCAGGTCGGGCCCTGCGCGGCGAGCGTCGTGCTGCTGGAGCGGATGAGGATGGGGCCCCAGTCCGTCTCGCGGCCGAAGACGGTGGCGAGGACGTCGGGCCAGGTGAGGGTGACGCGCGCCGGGATGGTGTACGTCCGCTCGGGGCCGCCCGCGCCGTTCCCGTCGTGGCCGAGGAGCTTGAGCGCGAGGGTGGCCGGCTGCGAGCCGCTGTTCATCACGGTGAGGTCGGTCGTCCAGAAGGCGTTCACGCCGGCGACGCGGGCGGAGGAGGGGAGGATCCAGGTGCCCGCGTACGTGGAGGGGACGGCCGAGACGGTGAGGCTCGCTGTGGCCGTGCCGCCGGGGCCAGTGACGGTGAGGGTGTAGGGCGAGCCGACGAGGGGCGTGACGGTGACGCTGCCGGTGGTCGGGACGCTGCCGACCCCCTGGCTGATGGAGGCGGAGGTGCCGCCCGTGCTCGACCAGGAGAGGATCGTCCGCTGGCCGCTGGAGACGGCGGGTGGGTTCGCGCTGAAGAAGGCGATGGAGGGCGCGGCGACGGCGGTGACGCCGACGCCTCTCGTCTTCGACGTGGAGCCGCTCGCGTTCGTGGCCGTGAGGGTGACGTTGAAGACGCCCGCGCTGGAGAAGACGTGCGTGGGGTTCCGGGCCGTGGAGGTCTGCCCGTCGCCGAAGTTCCAGAACCAGGAGGTGGCGCTGCCGGAGGAGAGGTCGTAGAAGGTGACGGTCTCGCCGACCTTCGGCGAGTCGGGGGAGAAGCTGAAGTCGGCGACGGGGGCCGGGGCGGCGCCGGTGAAGGTGGTGCGCGTGGGGAACGTGTAGAAGCAGGTGTAGTACCAGGTGGTCCCGTCGGTTCCGAGCTCGAGGAGCGCGGCGGTGATCCAGTAGGTGCCGGCGGGCGGCGGCGTGACGGCGAGGGAGCCGGTGTCGACGTTGGAGTACTGGTAGCCGCCGGAGAGGGGCGAGTAGGCCTTCTCGATGAGGTTGTACGCGGAGACGGTGGTGCCGTAGCGCGGGATGTCGGGCGAAGCCCAGAGGCGCAGCCTCAGCTGCCGCGAGGCGGAGTACCCGGAGTTCACGATGCGGCGCACCTGGAGCGAGGCGCGCGCCCCGCCGTCGGTGACGTAGTAGGCCGCCGGCGTGTCGAAGTAGAGGCTGCCCTCGTAGTACGGGCCGCCGAAGTCGACCTGGTCCGCCAGGGTGTAGAGCTGCTGGAGGGTGCGGTTCGTTCCCGTTCCCTCGTAGAGCGCGGCCGTCGCCCAGTAGACGTCGGGAAGGGGCGGCGTCATCGGGACGGCGCCGGTGTCGGCGCAGCGGGTGGTCATCGCCGGGACCGTCCCCATGTAGAAGGTGGCGACCGTCGCGTGGGCCAGGTTGCCGCCGATGGTCGGGATCTGCTTCGAGACCCAGACCTCGACGTTGACGTCGTAGGCGTGCGTCGACCGGAGGTTCGAGACGCAGAGGTTCGTCGCCGACATCGTCGAGAGGTCGAGCTTCCAGGTGATGTTCGGGAAGCTCGAGAACATCAGGTCGCCCGCGAGGGCGGCCTGGACGGGCGGCGTGACCGTGAGCCGGAATTCGGCGGGCCGGGCGGTAGGGGCCTCGGGCGGGGCGGCGAGGGACACTGCGAGGGCGGCCGCGAGGAACTTCATCTCTCCTCCTTCGCGCGCCGTTCGCCCGGGCCGGGGCGCCGCGCGCACACGGCTGCCAATGTCGGGTCAGGACAGGGTCAGTTGGTGTCCAAGGAGAGGAAGTCGCTCCCGAGCGGGATTCGGGCCGGTCGGGGCTCGACCCGGAGTCCTACTCTTCCGCCGGCCCGAGGCCCAGAAATAGCCTCAGGCCCTCGTCGATCGCCTCCATCGACGCGTCGTCGAGGACACGGTAGGCGGAGACGACGCGGCGCTTGTCGATGGAGCGGACCTGGTCGGTCAGGGCCCAGGAGTCTTTCCGAAGGCCGCCCGCCCCGGCGGGAATGCGCGGGTAGAGGGCTCCGCGCCCCTCGGTGCCGGTGAGCGGGACGACGCCGACGAGGGGGTAGCGCTGGTCGCTCGCGACGTCCGGCTCGCTCACGACGACACAGGGGCGGACGCTCTTCTGCTCGTGGCCCACGGTGGGGTCGAGGTCGACGAGGACGACGGTTCCGCGCTCGAGCCGCACGGTCAGCGCTCCTTCCAGCCCTTCCCCGGGGCCCAGCGGAGGCGCTTCCCCTGGGAGGGCTCGAGGAGGCCCTCGGCGTCCTCGGCGGGGAGCGAGCGCCCCCATTCGCCGACGCCGGCCTCGGCGACGACGAGCGCGTCGGGGTGGGGCGACGAAAGCGATAGCCGGAGGGCGGCCCGCCGCCTGCGCCCGAGCTCCCGCGTGACGGCCTCGAGGACGAAGCGGCTGCGGTTGGGGGCGGCCCGGTCCATCTCGGCGACGAGGTCTCCGGGGAGGGTGACGGTGACGCGGGCGAGGCTCATGAGCGGCTCCTCGGTAGGATCATACTCATGATCCTACCGAGGAGGCGTCGGGGACCGTGCAGGTCCGCTCCCGGCCCCGAGCTGTCACTTCCGGCGTTTCGCGAGCCGCGCTTCGAGGAAGGCGTGCGTGGAGGGGTCCTTCATGGCGAGCCGCGGCGTGCGGAGACGTCTGGCAACCGGCCGGTGAAGGTCTTCATGCGCAGGACCTTCCGCGTCTCCCCCCGCAGCTCCTGGGCCGCCGCGGCGTAGAGGAGGTTCTCGGCGAGGCGCCGCGTCGCGAGGAGCGAGCGCTGGCGGGCGCGTCCGCCGAGCGAAGCGATCCTGCGACGCTGCTCGGCAGACAGACGCTCCGCGCGGGCGCGCCCGCCGCGCCGTCCCATCTCCCGGGCCATCGCGCTCACGTCCACGGAGCAAGTCTATTTGACGCCAAGCAGGGCGTGTTGGGCCAGCTCCCGGCGACCCCGCCGCCGCCGCCCCCGCCGCGCCGGGACGGGGTGCTAGCCTCCCGCCAAGTGCTGGACCCCCAGGCCCCCTCCGCCCCCGCGAACCTCCAGCTCCGCGAGCTCGCGCGGCTCCGGGTGCTCGTGGAGGCGTCGAAGCTCATCAACTCGTCCATCGAGCCGTCGGTCCTCTTCTCGTCGATCGTCTCGATCGCGCGGGAGCAGCTCGGGGTGGAGCGCGGGACGCTCTTCTTCGTGGACGACGCGAAGGGGGAGATCTGGGCGCGGATCCCGATGGAGGGGGAGATCGACGAGATCCGCCTCCCGATCGGGCGGGGGATCGCCGGGACGGTGGCGGCGACGGGCGAGACGGTCATCGTTCACGACGCGCCGTCCGACCCGCGCTTCGACGGGTCGATCGTCCGCCGGTCGGGGTTCCAGACGCGCTCGATCCTCTGCGTGCCGATAAGGAACCGGAACGGGCGGATCGTCGGGGTGCTGCAGCTCCTGAACAAGAAGCAGGGGGAGTTCGGCGAGGCCGACCTCGACTTCCTCTCGCTCGTCTCGGAGCACGCCGCGATCGGGATGGAGAACGCGACGCTCCACCTGAGCCTCCTCGAGAAGGACCGGATGACGCGCGAGCTCGCGCTGGGGCAGGACATCCAGCGGCGCCTCCTCCCCGAGCCGCCCTCCGGCATCTCCGGGACGGAGATCGCCGCGACGAGCCTCGCCTGCTACGAGGTGGGGGGCGACACGTACGACTTCATCGGGCTCCCCTCGGGCGATCTCGGCCTCGCCATCGCCGACGTGTCGGGGAAGGGGGTCGCGGCGGCGCTCGTCATGTCGAGCCTGCAGGCGGCGCTCCGGGTGGCGGCGCCGCTCGACGAGAACCTCGCGCGGCTCGCGGCGCGCCTCGACCGGCTCGTGCGCGACCTGGCCGGGGGGCGGAAGTACGTGACGTTCTTCTTCGGCTGCTACAGCCCGGAGACGGGGCGCCTGCGCTACGTGAACGCGGGCCACAACCCGCCGCTCGTCGTCGCCGGCGGCGCGGTGACGACGCTCGCGAGCACGGGGGTCCCCATCGGGCTCGTGCCGGCGCCGTCGTGGAAGGAGGCCGAGGTCGTCGTGCCGGAGGGCGCGACGCTCGTCCTCTACACGGACGGGCTGACGGAGGCCACGAACCCCGAGGACGAGGAGTTCGGGAACGAGCGCTTCCAGGCGCTCGCGGCGTCAGTCGCGGGGCGGCCGCCCGCGGAGGTGATCGCCGCGCTGCTAGAGGGCGTCACCGAGTTCGAGGCCGGCTCGAAGCCCTCCGACGACAAGACGCTCGTCGTCCTCCGCCGGCGATAGAATCCGTCTCACACCGGAGAGAGCAGGCCGGGCGGACGCACTCGCGCACGTGCAGCGTCCACCGGCGTGGGGAGGGAGAGCCCGATGGACAGGCCAACGCACGCCCTCCTCCAGGACCTCCTCGCCGCGAAGGCCGAGCTCGAGGCGCGGAACGAGGCGCTCCAGCTCGTGAACGACCTGAGCCACCGGCTCCAGCGCCGGCTCGACGTCGAGGCGATCGCGGCCGAGACGGTGGACGTCCTGACGCGCCACAGCGGGGCGCCGCTCGTCGCCTTCTACCTCCTCGACGGCGAGCAGGGGCCGCTCCGGATGGTGGCGGGCTGCGGCTTCAACGAGCGCGAGATGGCGCTCGGCGCGGTGCTCGCGCTCGACGGGAGCGCGAGCGGGCGCGCGGTGAGGGAGGGGCGGATCGTCGCGGTGCGGCCGGCGCGCGAAGGGGAGGGGGACGCCCACCCGGTCGTGAGGGCGCTCGCGGAGCGGAGGCTCGCGAACGGCCTCTGCATTCCGCTCCTCCACGGCGACTCCGCGCTCGGCACCGTGAACATCCTGTTCCCCGAGGATCGCGAGGTGCGCCCGCTCGAGCTCGACACGTTCCAGGGGATCGCCCGCGCCGTCTCGCTCGCGCTCGCGAACGCCCGCCTGGTGGCCGACCTCGAGCACCTCGCCTTCCACGACCTCCTCACCGGCCTCCCGAACCGCGCCGCCCTCCACCGGCGCTTCGCGGCGATCGGGGGAGGGAACGGAGGCCCGAAGGGGGCCGGGCTCGTCCTCCTGAACCTCGACCGGTTCCGCGAGATCAACGACACGCTCGGGCACAACGTCGGCGACGAGCTGCTCGTGCAGGTCGTCGGCCGGCTCGTCGCGGCGAGAGGGGGGCGCCGGGAGGACGTCTTCCGGCTCGGGGGGGACGACTTCGCGGTCGTCGTGCCCGGGGCGCAGAGCCTCGCCGTGCTCGAGGCGGCGGCGCGCGAGCTCCTCGCGGCGCTCGCGAGGCCGCTGAAGGTCGCGGGGATGGGGCTCGAGATCGGCGCGAGCGCGGGGATCGCGCTCTTCCCCGGGCAGGGGCGCGACAGCCACGAGCTGCTCCGCTGCGCGGACGTCGCGCTCCACCGGGCGAAGAAGACGCCCGGCGGCGTGGCGGCCTACGCGCGCGAGCTGGACGAGCACACGCCGGAGCGGCTCGCGATGCTCTCCGAGCTCGCGCGGGCGATCCGCGAGGGGGAGCTCGCCCTCCACTTCCAGCCGAAGGTGGCGCTCCAGTACGGCTTCATCGAGGGGTTCGAGGCGCTCGTGCGGTGGAAGCACCCGAGGCTCGGGCTCCTCGCCTCGGGGAGGTTCGTGCCGATCGCCGAGGCGACGGACGTCATCCAGCCGCTCACCTCCTGGGTCGTGAGGAACGCCCTCGAGCAGCTCGCGCGCTGGAACGGGGCGCTGCCGCGCCTGACGATGGCGATCAACCTCTCGATGCGGAACCTCCTCGACCGGGGCTGCCCCGAGAGGCTCGAGGAGATCGTGCGCGAGGTGGGCGTGAACCCGAACGTCGTCGAGTACGAGCTGACCGAGACGGCGATCATGGCCGACCCGGAGACGGCCCTCGAGGCGCTGAAGCGGATCACGTCGTCGGGGCCGCGCCTCGCCGTCGACGACTTCGGCACGGGCTACTCGTCGCTCTCGTACCTCAAGCGCCTGCCGGTGGACGTCCTGAAGATCGACCGCTCGTTCGTCGCCGACATGGGGACGGGCGACCGCGGCCTCGCCATCGTCCGCTCCACGGTGCAGCTCGCGCACAGCCTCGAGCTCGGCGTCGTGGCCGAGGGGGTCGAGAGCCGCGAGAGCGCGCGGACGCTGCGCGAGATGAAGTGCGACTTCGCCCAGGGGTTCTACGTCGCCCACCCCGAGCCCGCCGAGGACGCGGGCCGCCACCTCGCGCGCGGCGGCTGGATCGACGTCCCGGTCTGAGGCCCGCCCGGGCGGGGCTC
>ERZ724521.937-NODE-937-length-13115-cov-3.977029_pt1 | contig 13115 bp, 7 predicted proteins | sample MGYA00376054_ERZ724521 | MGnify/ENA primary metagenome ERZ724521 (study PRJEB28724, sample SAMN07190883) | activated sludge metagenome | isolation source: activated sludge of sewage treatment plant in Hong Hong | place: Hong Kong | collected 2016-03-17 ... | reverse complement strand
GAACATCATAGTTCCTGATCTTGAAGATGGACGGGTGGGGACAGGCCGCGTAGAAGGTCATTTTGCTATGATCCTCGATCGGGAGGTGGCACCAGAGGACAGTGAATATGGTTATACGGGCGATGAAATTGCCCCTGGTCTTCACCTCATGCTCGGCGTTGATATCGATCCATTCCAGATCAAAGGCATACGGGGATGGGGATTTGAAGTAGAAGAAGCCTGGCTCGATCTCTCGGATGCAGACAACCCTAAGGATATCCTATTCCCGGAAGGATATGATGGAGATGGGGCCAATGCAGATGCATCGATTGCTGCAACATGGCAAGGATTTTATCTTGAGAAAATCAAACTCAACGCCCCTCCCAATTTTATGGCGGGGACAAGAGCTGGTGCTGAAATCGGCAACGTAATCCTGGACCCCAACATCACGCTTGATATAGATATTGCCAACCTGATCGACAAGCGACAGGGTAATCTCGAAGGCTGGGGTATTTCCCTGGACACGTTCCGGCTTCGTATCGTCCAAAATGTATTAGAAGATAGTCGTGTGGCCGGAACGATCAACACGCCTATCATGGGGGAAAACAATTACGTGCATTATGCTGCTGTATTTGACCTCAATGGAGAAGACCGATATAGCCTCGTGATGCAGGTCACTCCTGATGATCCTATCGAAATTCCTTTGACCCTGGCACGAGCTGCCTTGTGTGATAATTCTTACATCCGCTTTTCCATCGATGGAAATGACACCGAGCTCTCTACTTTCCTTAAAGGTCAACTGGCCATTGATGTCATTGCAGCTTTGCCGGCTTCGATGGAAGTACCAGAGGTGATACCGGATCTCAAAGTCAAACAGGCGGACTTCCAATTAAACTATGACAAAGATGAAGGATTTATCACCCCTGACATGGTGAGTGATGGCACCGGCAGTGCATTCGGTTTCGGCCTGGCTCTGACGGAATCTTGTGGCGGAGAGGAAATAGATCTGACCCAACCCCTTTGGGAATGGGATCAACCTAACCTGGAAGGATATGGTGAAGGGAGTTCCTCAGCGGAAGAAACCTCACCCCAGGAAACCCTGGAAGGATTCCCGATTTCTTTCAGTGACATCTCACTTGGATTTAATGGCAATAGTGTCACCATCAATTTTGGTATTGATGTATCTCTCGATGCAGCGATCGAAGGATTTGGCTTCGGTACCAATCTGGGGATTGTGAGTAATCTGCAAAATGAAAATGGCCTGGATCGCTTCCTTCCTGACAATCTGGTATTCAATTGTGGCAGCATACATGGCCTGGCTATAGAACCATTTGTCTTCAGTGGTCAGCTATGCCTGACTCGTGCTGAAGATGGCACAACAGGCTTCTATGGCGGGATCGAAGTAGGCTCTGGGCCCATTAACGTAACTATGAATGGAGCTTTTGGTCACGCCGGTGATCCGGATGATGGACCGTTTGGGTCTCCGGATTATTATGGCTATTGGATGATAGATGGGATGCTCCGAATTAGCCCGGGCATCCCTATTGCTCCGACGCCTCCAATATTTTTCAATGGTCTCGGTGGAGGATTCTATTACAATATGATCAGTCCGGACATTTCTCCAAATGCCTATGCTATGATCAATCCGGAGTCCACCGATGATCCTCCTCCGATCTCCGATCTGTATATGAGTCCACCCGCTCCGGTTTTTGGTAGTCGTACGGTCAAACTGCGTTCAAGTATGAGCCTAGTCGCTGATCAGTTTCTCATTGCCGATCCCTATATCCAGGCGACCTTTAGCACGGAACATGGTTTGACCGCCCTTGGGTTCGGTGGTGAATTCTGGATGCTGTCTCCGACCTACAACATGCGCCATATGGCCAGGCTCTCAGGAGACCTGGACAATACGCTTGAGTTTATTCAACAAGGGGGACACACGCATACCATTCTGTCCGGACAACTCAGTTTGTTTGCCAATTTTATCGATGAAGATCACTTCCGACTGTATGGATCCGGTGTCAACAAAAAATTCCTGGACTTCAGCTGGATCGTAGGAGACGAGGCGGTATATCCTCATCCATCGAATACGGATGCAGACAATGTGTTCTGGCAATTTAATGCCGGCAATCCATACGAAGACAATATGCCGGGACTGATCATGGATATTCCCGGATTTGGCATGGATACGGATGGCGATGAAAAGGCCAATATCGGTATCAGTGCCAGTGCGGGTGCAGCAGGATACTTTATGGTAGGACAGGATATCCCGGGATATTTACCAGATCCACCTTCTGCCATATCGGGGTTGGGAAGTTCTGAAGCGAGTGAAGAAGGAACTTTCAGCACCGGTGGTATCAATGAAAATGTATCGCGTCCTTCGATCAGCGCCGGCACCGGAGAAGGCATTGTCATGGGTGCACATGCCTGGGCCAACTGCAGTATCAATGCGGTCTTCTATGCCAGCTTCTCCTTGTTTGCTGGCATGGACCTCATGTTGGTCAACTCCGATAATACCAGTTGCTACAGTTCCACCGGAGACCTGGTAGAAGATCCTGGCATGAATGGCTGGTATGGATTAGGTCAGGCGTATGCAGGGATGGAAGGCACTATCGGAGCCAAAGGAAAATTATTTGGAAAAGAGATTGATGTCCGCATTATGACCCTCACCGCCGCGATGATGTTACAAGCCGGAGGACCGGATCCAATGTGGATGGACGGACGGGCTTCATTGACTTACAACCTCCTGATGGGTACGATCAAGGGATCAGCCCAAATGAGCATCTCTGTTGGTGACAAATGTGTTCCTCCGAGAACTAGTCCCTTTGAATTCCCGGTCATCCTTGATACCTATCCAAATGAAGGCACTACCACCAAAGTGGATCCTTTTATTTCTCCGACAGCCACGTTTACGGTAGCCCTGGACGAGGAGATCAGTGTGCCGGATGTCGATGGCAATACCCATCGTTTAAAGCCATGGCTTAAATCCTTCTCATTAACTCCACTGGATGCGAATTCCAATCCAGGTACGCAGGATGATCGCTATGAACAACTTTCCGATGATGGATATTCCTCGATCTACAATCCTGAAAAACCATTGACCGGATCGGGTCCGGATGTGGGCAAACGCAAAAACTGGAAATACCAGGTAGTCGTAGCTGCGGATGAATACGACCCGCTTCTCCACATGTGGTTGCCTGTAAAGATCAATAACAAGATCTGGGAAGAAAAGGTGGAGATCAATTTCCAGACGACCAAATTACCTGACTCCATTCCTTCCGATTTAATTCCAAAGACCGTACCCTTCGTCAACCAGGAGTTTTTCATGCAGGATGAAATTACTGCCCTGTCCCCAGGCCGGATCATGCTGTTGGATGATCTGGAGGAAGATTACTTCTATGATGAAAAGGACGGTAAATCCTACGACTACTTTGCGGTGTTCAAACAAGCAACTGATGGGGACGAAATCGCTCGTGAAGCGCTGGGCTACACCAATTTCCAGGGCATCTACAATATCCCTGCATTGGAAAACAATAAGCGCTACCTGGTCCAGATCATCCGCAAAAGTGTTTCGGATAACAACTCTGTCTATGACCTGATGCATGCCAGCGGAGATGTACGTATGGTGTACCAAAATTCCTACCAGGAATTACTGACAGACAGCCTGAGTTTTGATTATCGCGTTGAATCCCCTGCTCCTGAAATTGATCCACAATATCTGGTGGAACCCGGTGAAACCTTATTGTACAGTTATTATTTCTCTACCAGTGCCTTTGACCGATTGAATGACAAAATGCACGATGTCGAACTCAGCGTGGACAACAAGGATAAATTTGAAAAACTGATCTTCGATCATTTCGAAGGATTTGATATCTATGATATTGAAGGGCTGGTCAACTATGATGGTCATGGGCAAATCGATGAATTTTATTCTTCTGATCCGCTCATCCGTATTGAAGATATGTTTTCAAGTGATTTCCATCAGGATTATACCAAGCCGCTCATCGGTGAACAATACGTAGCTTACCTCAATGATTACGCCGGAGAACACAATGGCACCTATATCCAGGGACCGGATGTGGATGATGATATCCTTGCCGGAGGAAATGGTATTGATGAAAATGGGAATGGGGGCAATTTTTATGTTGGCCAATCTATGTCTCTTCATGGACTTGCCTATCACCAAACTCCTGGGATTTCATCAGAATTGGCTACTGCATCAGCATATCCTGTTCCTCCATCCGGCTTATCTCTTTGCGCAGAATTTCCAGGGATGCCTCAGTTGAATTATGGTTGGTCCAACTATACATCCCTTACAGAATGGCTCAATGACAATGTCACGGATGGCGTCATTGTACCGGGTTCTTCCTCCAGTCAAGAAGCAGCTCAGCTGTTTCACGGCATTCCTGTTCAAAACTTCATTTTGGACAACAATACATCGGGGACCTTAACGATCAAATACTATGTGACCGAGTATTGTATCCAGGATGCTGAGGAACTTACAGATCATTTCGAAAATGCGCTTGACGATGCGGATGAAACTCCTGACATCCATTGCACCGACCTGTCCGGTGCTGGATGGGCCAATTATCTGGAAGGACTTGAAGCTAAAATCACACGGCTGAGTGAGAGTCCACTCGTCAATGGACTTTATTCTACAGGTTATGAAAACAGTATCCGGTTTAAAGCGAATACTTCATATCTCTACGATGTCAATACCCCCGGGACCGGATTTACTAAAACATTCCGGACTAATGGACTTGAATACCAGATTATTCCACCTACACGCTTCCACTGATCCTATGCTACTCCATACTTCATCTTCAACTCTCATCAAAACATGGTTCCTGTTTGCAGGGCTTTGCTTATGGATCGCACCATCCGTTTCAGCACAACAAGGCCAATTGATCCTGGATACCGCTGCTTATTTGTCCAACACCCAGACACTAAGCCTGGTTAGCAAACACTATGGTGACAGTATCGTGCTGAGATGGGCACCAACTACTGCAGATGATTGGTATCGCCAGTTGCATCAGCCTTTGATTGTAGCGCGTAGACAAGTAGCTCCTGCTTCAGGCCACTATGAAGTGATCAGTGATAGTATCCGATTGATGCCCGAAGCTAATCTTGAAGCGATGGCAACGGCTCATCCTGAGCATCCCTTACTCCTGGTGTTGCTGAATAACTGCTACAGAGATTGGCAAAATTCTTTGTACGATGGGGATATCGCCACGATGCTGGAAAAGGCCTCCAATTTTAAGAATCGTTGGTCACTGACACTGTTTGCTGCCGATCGCGACCCTGTTGTGGCCAGTGCTGCCGGAATGCGGTTTGTGGACCGGAATGTTAAAAAGGGTGTGACGTATGCCTACAAGATTTTTATTCCTGGGCAATATGCCACAAGTGAGAGCAAAGTAGTACATCCTAATATCCGGGAGTTTACCCCAATGATATACCAGGGATTTGAAAGAGATTCTTCCCTGGTCATTCAATGGCAGCGCCATCTCCATGATGCTCACTATAGTGCATACTATATTGAACGAGCTGAAGATGGAAAAAACTATATCCGGCTCAACGATATACCATATGTCCAGGCTTATTCAAATGACCCGGCTTTGCAGTCTGCCTTCTACACCTATACAGATCGTGTGGCCAATGGAAAAAAATATCAATACCGTTTGATCGGACTGGATGCTTTCGGAGATGAAAGTCTTCCTTCGCGTCCGGTAGAACTCAAAGCCAAAGATCTGGCTCCGCCACAAGCGGCTGTTGTGCAGGTCACGGTGGACAGCCTGCAGAAAGGTATACGTATTGAGTGGACACATCCGGATCCATCAGATGTTAAAAGTTATATGATCTGGTATGCGCCGGCCGGAAGTAAAGAAAATCCTGTTTCCCCGGTGCTTTCAGCAGATACTCGTTCCTTCCTGCATCAGCCTGGAGACTACAACGGCATGGGAACCTATACGGTAGCTTGTGTGGACGCCAATGGTAACGTGCGGATGTCTTCTGAAGTCTTGATCCGGGTTCCGGATTTTGTTCCTCCTTCGCCACCTTCCAATCTTATTGCGTTGACAGATACCACAGGTTTGATCCGGATTCGATGGGATTCGGCTGCTGAAAAAGATATCATCGGCTATTTGGTGTATGCGGCGGATGGAAATGATCGTCATTTTCATCGTTTAACATCCAAACTTTTTCCTTTCCGCCAGTATACGGATACCGTCGATATTCACTCCCTAACGGAATTGAGGTACTACACCATCATTGCTGTGGATGATGCACTTAACTACAGTACCTATTCCGATACCCTCGTCGTTGAACGCCCGGATATTACTCCACCCTCACCGGCATGGATCCAGTCCTTTAGTGTCAGTGATTCTACCATAGTACTCCAGTTGGTCCCAAGCAGCAGCAGGGATGTCGTGATGCATGTGCTCTTGCGAAAGTCAGAAGCCGATTCCACCTGGGCCATGCTGGATACCCTTGAGGCAGCCGCCACTTCGTATACAGATGATTCTACCATGAGTGGGCAACTCTATATCTATGCCTTAGTGGCTTATGATGAAAAAGGGCTGGCCTCGGCCATCATCAATGAAAAGCATATCCTGATGCCGATGTCACGACATGGTGAAGACATGCAGTGGAAAGTGGAAACGGATACTGAAGGTATCACCATCATCAGATGGATCACACAAAGCCAGGCTTCAGGGATTCAGATTTATATTAAAAACAAAAACCAATGGCAGCTATCTAAGGATGTTCAGGCAACGGATCAATCGGTGCGTTTGTCAACGTATAGTGGAGAACCGCTAATGGCCAAAGTCGTATATGCGGATGGAAGTAAGTCTAAAAGTATCCTGCTCACACCATAAATCCAAAATGATGATCAACCGTATTCTACTCCTGTCCTTATTATTTTTTTGCGGATGTGCACGGGACAATGTTAATCCAGCTGACTATGCCGATGATCATGGCGTACAGCCAAATCAGTTTACATTGAAAAATGAAACGTACATGCTGACGATGGAGGATAAAACCTTTGTGTCAGGAATTAATGATGAAGGATTACTTGTCAATAAAACTGCCCCTTGGCTGGAAGGCATTCATGTAGGTTCTGTGGTCGTCAATACGGCTTCAGACCCGGGTGACACGCTGGCTTACTTTCGAAGAGTCACAGAGATATTGGAATTGCCCCACAATATGGCCTTGCGCACGGAAGATGTTCCGCTCCATGAAGCCTTCAGCCGATACATTATAGATTCCCGTTCCGGTGAATACATCTATACCCGAACAAACTTGTTTCCCGTAACTATTGAATGTAAACCACCGGTTTTAATGGGTTGGGTAGGTCTCAGTGTGGGTACGATACCGGATATTGAAGGTTCTATTTCATTCAATGCTGATAGTACCTATTTTACTGCGCAGTGGGATTCTGCCGGGACTATTCCTTTCAAGATGGATATGAGACTGAAGGACCTTCGCTTCAATCTAACAGGAGATATTCTTTTTAAAGGTAAAATTGCACTTGGACCTACCATTGACATCAGTGATGGAGCGATTCCAGTATTACCTATTGCCGAGACGGGTTTGACCTTATATGTCAATCCGAAAGCAAACTTTAAGTTGAAAGTAGGTGGCGAAATTCAGTCTCCTCAACTCACATTGACGTCCGGGCCTCACAACTTTTCTTTCAGTTATGATGAAAGCAATATCGGTGATCCTGTCTCCTATTCCATTGACCCGCACATTGTACCTATGGTGATTCAAACGGCTGATTGGTCAGCCAAAGGCAGCGGCGTGGCTGAAGCCCAGGTAGGCACGGATGTATTTATGGGAGTCACGGGTTTACCCAAATTAGCCAAAGTGGGAATCTTTGCCTTTGGATTTACGAGCGCCACTGCAACTCAGAAAGGAGATTTTACTGATTTACAACCCCGTGTGTCCTTTGATGCCAATCTGGGTATCGGTGCAAAGTTGTTCGCAGAACTGAGTTTTCTGGCTGATGACAAAAGTTACAATCCGTCTAATGACTGGATCAATGCCACTGGAAAATTGGAATCACCGGACTTCAAATATGAGATTACCAAATGGCATCTGGACAATTTGAATACATGTGACAAGTACAATGGCGTATTGATGTTTACAGAAAACCTGGAAACCAACAATGAAATTGCGCTGTCTGTGGATTGTCCTGGTTGTACAGGATCTGGTTTCAAAGTATTCATCAATGATGAACCAATTCTTGGAGGTCAATTGTTTCCGTATGACCAATCCGCTATTATCCCTTTGCCTCCCGACCTGGAATTGCTCAATTCTGTAGCTATTCAGGATGACGGGATGGCCGGCTGTTATCTCAAGGATGAATTTCTGGATCCGGAATTGTTTTCCTCTAATTGCGTGAAATTTACGGATGACCGGGATGGCAATGAATATTGCTCAGTACAGATTGGCGCACAAACCTGGATGGGAGAAAACCTCAGGTTCAAGGGTGATGGCTCCATCGGTCATTGGTACCTCGATGAAGCTACACCAGACACACTTATATTTGGCAGATTATACACATTTGGTGAAGCCCTGGCTGGAGAAGAAGCCAATACAACGTTTGGCAACCGGGTTGTCCGTGGAATTTGTCCCCAAGGCTGGCACTTACCTTCTTCCTCAGAATGGACTACCTTAATCAACTTTCACAATGGTGTCAATCTAGCAGGAAGAAAACTAAAAATCAACAATAGAACGATATGGCCATACTCGGAGCTGGACCCTGCCTCCACCTTTAATGCGGTCAGCGCCGGAGAATATTATCCCTGGTTTAACGGAGAGCTGAGAGGCCCAAACTCAGGAAATCGATTTAATAAAACAATATTCTGGACGAGCAATCGGGGTCAATATCCGAATGGTTCTACAGCGCCATCCATTGTGGAAATCACGCCTGACGATCTTATAATTGTCGGTGCAGTTCAACAGGTTCAGGGTAATTTCGGATCCATCGAACAAATTGGTTATTCTTGCAGATGCATTAAGGATTAAAAAAAAACTGCCGGTGGTATGCCGGCAGTTTTTTAAATCACTTTATAGTTCGCTGTTTGAACATTTTACTTTTGGGCGATCCCGATCATGGGTCTCACTTTACCGAGGGAAGTAGCTTTACCGGTTTTCAGGTTGATGCTGTACAAGAGGCAGGCATCCTGAGAAAGATCGTCTGAGCCAAGGCCACCGGAAGTACGGTCATGTCCATATTGAACTGCAAAACCACCACCGGCAGCTGTAATTTCAAAACCACCTTCTCCCTGCCATGCAAAACCGGTATTACCTACCAATTGCAGTGGGGAAGTAGCTGAAAGTTGTTTGTACAAGTTACCACTGGCAATATCAATATCATAGAGCACTGATTTGGTGCCTCCGCCGATAGAAGTGGAAGGCAGATACGCTACACTATTGATAACGGTCTGCAGGATATTGACAGAATTATCCACACCTACCACTAATCCGGTCACAGGGCTGATCCGGAGACTTTGCCCGGTATCCGTCATCAGGCGGATCAGGTCATCTGCAGGATTGACGTCAAAGGCTACAACATTTCCGCTGATCACGGGTGTAAATGAGCCACCAAATAGAGGTGTGGCCACACCTGAAAACTTGTCGATCACATAAATAATGCTCCGATCGGACACCCCGTACAATTGTTTGGTCTTGGTCCGGGTATCAATGGCCAGCATGACTTCCTCACTGCGAAGACCGATAATCGGAATGACGCTTTGCTCCGATGCAGGCGGCCCGGATAGCAAACTTACCAATTCGTTATTGGCAGAAAGGCCGATCAGGGCTGTATTGGCAGTACCGCCGCTGATCAATCCGCGGGTTTCAAGTTGAGTTTGATCTGTGGGTTTCAGACTTTCATCTGTTGAACAACCTGGTAACAACATCAACCCGGACAGCACGGCTGCAGAAAAATGGAATACTTTGCGATAGAGTCTCATATATGTATTGATTTTAAAAAATTACAATGTCTTTGGGTGAGAGATTGCATTGCTTAATCACCTGTTCGTTCCTTCCGGAATCAGATGCAGAGAGGGGATGATTTGATAAAATTATTCCTTTTTAACGTACGAATCCACTCTGAGATGTTAAAAGTGGATAAAAAGTGGGCATTCAGGTCGTATTTCAGGGTTTACACTTATGCTTTCAGGCAAAAAAAAGGGACCCATTTGATGTCAAACAGGTCCCGATAGGTTATTTCCGGGCTCTACACCAGGAAATCAGGTTGGTTTCTACTCTTCTACAACCTCAAACTTGACGGTTGCATGTACTTCCGGGTGGAAATGAATGTTGGCGGTATAAGAGCCAATCACTTTCACTTCTTCGGGCAGCTCGATCTTCTTGCGGATCACCTCGATACCCATCTGATCTTTGAGGGCCTGCATGATCTGCACATTGGTGACACTACCAAAGATCTTTCCGGTGGTTCCGGCCTTGGCTCCGATGCGCAATACCTGGTCCTGAAGGCGGGCAGCAAGGGCCTTGAAATCGGCGATGCGTTCTGCTTCATGAGCGGCTTCGTCAGCGCGGAGCTTATCCAGCTTGGCACGGTTGGTGGCATTGGCGGTGAGGGCCAGTTTGCCAGGGATCAGGTAATTACGGGCATAACCCGGTTTTACAGTGACCACCTCATGACGTTCGCCAAGGGTATCGATATCTTTTAACAATATTACTTCCATGATGTCTTGTCAGTTGTTGAGGGTGGATTACTTCAATAAGTCCGTCACGAAAGGCAGGAGGGCCAGGTGGCGCGCACGCTTGATGGCTTCGGATACCTTACGTTGATATTTCAGGGAGTTGCCTGTGATACGGCGTGGCAGGATCTTACCCTGCTCGTTGAGAAACTGTGCCAGGAAGTCGGGATCCTTATAGTCGATGTGACGGATACCGAATTTCTTAAAGCGGCAGTATTTCTTGCGTTGTTTCCCGATGTTCGGATTACTGAGAAACTTAATATCTTCTTGTGTTGCCATTGTTGTTGGAGATTAAATCAGGTGAAAAGGGTTAGGCTTCTTCTTCCGGTACTTCGACTTCTTCCACATCTGGAACGACATCAATCACTTTGACATCCGGAGCAATATCCGCAGGCTTGGCAGCCTTCTTCTTCAGACGTTGTACTTTCTTGATGAGTCCGCTGCGTTTGTCTTCGTTGTACTTGACACCGAATTTGTCGAGGGAAATCGTCAGGTAGCGCATGATCCGCTCATCCCGGCGCAAAGCCAGTTCGACCGGGGCGATCCCGGCTCCGTTTTCAGAAGCGAATTCAATGGAAAAGTAAACTCCGGAGTTGCGTTTGTTGATCGGATAAGCCAGTTGTTTGAGGCCCATATCATCAACATGAACGATGGTGCAACCCTGTTTTTTGATCAGATCTTCGTAAGTCTTCCTGATGGACTGGATGTCCTCACTGGACAAAACGGGATCGACAATGAACGTTAATTCATAATGCCGCATGGCGTTTGCTTGGATTTGTAGCCTGCACACTCCCGGGGGCTGCAAGCGCGTTTGAAAATGAAATTATGTCAAAATTGGGCGGCAAAGATAAGGAAAAGAGACGTTTATGCAAATTTCCCCCTAAAAATTATCGGACACAGGACAAAGGCATACTCTGGTCGATATCTCCGGCCAGCACCGGGGACTGCAGATTGCCCGAATATTCGCGGACATGGGTATAGACATATGTGTATAATTCCTTCAAGGTCACCAATTTATCCGCATCGGCATCGGCCTCTCCCTTCAAACCTTCCACCAGGTAGTGACTGAATATTCCTTGCCTAAGCCCCTGAGCTTCAAGGGATACTTCCTCACTCTTACTGGACAGAAGGAATGCCGTACCGCCACCACTGGCCTCCAGTTTTTTGTAAAACAAATCAACTGACTCAAACATCGGGGTCTTGGCTGCCAGAAGTGAGCCAGAGAAACAGGCATCGGCAATAACCAGTTTCTGCCTGGCCCTGCATTGGTCCAGCCGTTGACGGACCTCTTCATAAGGCACCTGGTTCCGATACCCGTCACTGTCCGTTGGCACATATACGCCTTGCAGACCATGACCAGCCAGGTAGACCAGCACCTCATCTTCCTCACCGGCCATGGCGATGATTTCATCGAGACTCTTAAAGATGTTGTCCGCCACAGCACTTTCGTCAATCAGGATCCGGATGTGATCGTCAGGCACTGCACCACCCTCAGGGCTTTTCAGAAAGGCATACAACCTATACGCATCATCATCGGTATACTTGAGCGATTCGAAATGATCATAGCGGGAAGCGCCAACAATCAGGGCATAAATAGTGACACCATCTGGAGTTGATTTTCTTGCAGTGGCCAAAGAAGCAGGCTTCTCAGGGCGATCGATATAGTTTCCATCCTCCCATTCACCACTGAGTACTACCCCATTTGTATAAGTATAATGACCCATGCCTGAAGGTCGGCCATGACTCCAATGGCCCCGATACACCTCGCCATTGACATATCTGCATTCCCCTTCACCATCCGGAAGACCATTGAGGAAAAATCCAGTATACACGGAACCGTCATCAAAGACCATGCGGCCGCGACCGGAACCACAGGGCACCAGGTTGCAATCCGCGAGTACTTCCTTGGTCTCCTGCACTACCGGAAGAGCACCTGCCTTAAATCCACCGGAAGTCCAGTAGCCTTTTGTCCGAACCCCCTTGGAATCGATATAATACCCTCCAGAGGTATTTACACCATTGACCCACAGTCCCTCAAAGTATCCGCCCGAACCATCATAGATCCTGGCATTTCCATGGAGTTGATTATTGGAAAAAGTCCCCTGGTAACTGAGGCCATCAACCGTATTAAGGATACCCTCCCCTTCCCGCTTGTTCATATTCCAATACCCTTTATAGACATCGCCGTTGGCAAACCACAGGGTGCCCATACCATGGATTTTGCCATTGGACATATTTCCCTCATACAGGGCGCCGTTGGCAAACCGGTATTTGCTCCATCCGGACTGGCAATTGCCTGAAAGACATTGAGACTGTGCATGGATGAAACACAGGCATAGAAGGGCCATGAAAAAACCTGATCTGATCATACAAGGTGGTGTTTAAACGTGAACCTAAAGGGATGCA
>ERZ724521.935-NODE-935-length-13125-cov-4.391431_pt1 | contig 13125 bp, 11 predicted proteins | sample MGYA00376054_ERZ724521 | MGnify/ENA primary metagenome ERZ724521 (study PRJEB28724, sample SAMN07190883) | activated sludge metagenome | isolation source: activated sludge of sewage treatment plant in Hong Hong | place: Hong Kong | collected 2016-03-17 ... | reverse complement strand
CGTCAAGGAAACCGACCGCATCGCCGCCATGGCCACCGAATGCCGCAAGCTCGGCGCCACCGTAGACGAAGGCCCGGACTGGTTGCGGGTCACGCCGCCCACCACGTGGAAGGCCGCCCGCATCCACACCTACGACGACCACCGCGTCGCCATGTGCTTTTCGCTCGCCGCGTTCAACCCGGCGGGCCTGCCGGTGCGCATCGAAGACCCGAAATGCGTGGCCAAGACCTTCCCGGACTACTTCGAGGCGCTGTTCTCGGTGGTCGAGCCCGCGCCACGCGCCGTGCCCGTGATCTGTGTAGATGGCCCTACCGCCTCGGGCAAGGGCACGCTGGCGGCCAGCGTGGCCGGCAAACTCGGTTACCACTACCTCGACTCGGGGGCACTGTACCGTGTCACGGCGCTGGCCGCGCGCCGGGCGGCGCTGATGCTGGACGCGGCGCACGAGGCCGCCATTGCCGAACTGGCGGCGCGCCTGCCACTGCGTTTCGCCGGCGACCGGGTCCTGCTGGACGGCGAAGACGTGAGCGACGCCATCCGTACCGAAGAGGCCGGCATGAACGCCTCCAGGGTGTCGGCATTGCCTGCGGTGCGCACGGCGCTGCTGGCACTGCAGCACAGCTTTCGCCGCCTGCCGGGACTGGTGGCCGACGGGCGCGACATGGGCACCGTGATCTTCCCGGACGCCCCGCTCAAGGTATTCTTGACAGCCAGCGCCGGCCGTCGCGCCGAGCGGCGTCATAAGCAGTTGATTTCAAAGGGTTTTTCGACTACACTTGACGCTCTCCGGCAGGATTTGGAGGCCCGCGATGCGCGTGACTCGTCCCGCAGCGCCGCCCCCCTGAAGCCCGCCGAAGACGCCTTGCTGCTCGACAACTCTGATCTCTCGATTGAACAATCGGTCGACCAGGTGTTGAACTGGTGGCAAGGCAAACAGCCATTCGGGGCCGCCCCGAACGACTGACCGGCCCACACCGCCCCGCACGCGCGTCAGCGCATAGGCAGTGTGGCTCAACAACCCAACCCGCGGCCCTGCCGCAAAAACCGCCGTCCTCAGCCTTAGAAACAGCAGCAATGGTGCCGCTGGAAACCTGTGTGACGTGCAAGGAACCTTAATGTCTGAATCTTTTGCCGCCCTGTTTGAAGAATCGCTGCAACGCTCTGAAATGCGTGCGGGCGAAGTGATCACCGCCGAAGTGGTGCGTATCGAGCACAGCTTTGTCGTGGTCAACGCCGGACTCAAGTCCGAAGCCTACGTGCCCATCGAAGAGTTCAAGAGCGACAAGGGCGAGATCGAAGTCCAGGTCGGCGACTTCGTGTCGGTGGCCATCGACGCCATCGAAAACGGCTACGGCGACACCATCCTGTCGCGCGATAAGGCCAAGCGCCTGGCTTCGTGGATGAGCCTCGAAAAGGCCCTGGAATCCGGCGAATTCGTCACCGGCACCACCAGTGGCAAGGTCAAGGGCGGCCTGACCGTGCTGGTCAATGGCATCCGCGCCTTCCTGCCCGGCTCGCTGATCGACACCCGCCCCATCAAGGACTTGTCTCCCTACGAGAACAAGACCATGGAATTCAAGGTCATCAAGCTGGACCGCAAGCGCAACAACGTGGTGCTGAGCCGCCGCGCCGTGGTGGAAGCCTCCATGGGTGAAGAGCGCGCCAAGCTGATGGAAACCCTCAAGGAAGGCTCCGTGGTGCGCGGCGTGGTCAAGAACATCACCGAATACGGTGCGTTCGTGGACCTCGGCGGCATTGACGGCCTGCTGCACATCACCGACATGGCCTGGCGCCGTGTCCGCCACCCGAGCGAAGTCGTTCAGGCCGGCCAGGAAATCACCGCCAAGATCCTCAAGTTCGACACCGAGAAGAACCGTGTCTCGCTGGGCCTCAAGCAGATGGGCGACGACCCCTGGATGGGCGTCAACCGCCGCTACCCGCAAGGCACCCGCATGTTCGGCAAGATCACCAACATTGCCGACTACGGCGCGTTCGTGGAACTCGAACCCGGCATCGAAGGCCTGGTGCACGTCTCGGAGATGGACTGGACCAACAAGAACGTGGCCCCGTCGAAGATCGTGGCCCTGGGTGACGAAGTCGAAGTCATGGTTCTGGAAATTGACGAAGACAAGCGCCGCATCAGCCTGGGCATGAAGCAGTGCAAGGCCAACCCGTGGCAGGAGTTCGCGCAGGACACCAAGCGCGGTGACCGCGTCAAGGGCCCGATCAAGTCGATCACCGACTTCGGCGTGTTCGTCGGCCTGGCCGCCGGCATCGACGGCCTGGTGCACCTGTCCGACCTGTCCTGGAACGAGCCCGGCGAAGCCGCCGTGCGCAACTACAAGAAGGGCCAGGAAGTGGAAGCCATCGTGCTGGCCGTGGACGTGGACCGCGAGCGCATCAGCCTGGGCATCAAGCAGCTGGACGGCGACCCGTTTGCCACCTTCGTGTCGGTGCACGACAAGGGTTCCGTGGTGTCGGGCAAGGTCAAGACCGTGGACGCCAAGGGCGCCGAGATCGACCTGGGCGAAGACATCCTGGGCTACCTGCGCGCCTCGGAAATCTCCCGCGACCGCGTGGAAGATGCCCGCAACGTGCTCAAGGAAGGCGATGAAGTGTCGGCCGTGGTGGTCAACATCGACCGCAAGACGCGCAACATCCAGCTGTCGATCAAGGCCAAGGACATGGCAGACGAACAAGGCGCCATGGCCAACCTGAGCCAGCAGTCGTCGCGCGAGAACGCCGGCACCACCAGCCTGGGCGCCCTGCTGCGCGCCAAGCTCGACAACTCGGACTCCAAGTAATCCAAGGACAAACGCGGGCGGGACACCCTCCTGCCCGCGTCCCTGTACCCCATGACCCGATCCGACCTTGTCGAAGAACTGGCCGCCCGTTTCAGCCAGCTGACGCACCGGGATGCCGAATACGCCGTCAAGACCATTCTTGACGCGATGGGCGACGCCCTGGTGCGCGGTCACCGCATCGAGATCCGCGGCTTCGGCAGCTTCTCGATCAACCGACGCCCGCCGCGCATGGGCCGCAACCCGCGCAGTGGCGAAAGCGTTCACATTCCCGAAAAGCGCGTGCCGCATTTCAAGCCGGGCAAGGCCCTGCGTGAAGCGGTGGACAAGCGCACGGCCGAACTCGAAACCAGAGACAAGCCGGCGGGCTGAAACCGGCAGGCCGGAACTATAGAATCTCCTCGTCACTGAGGAGACGAATGAAATACCTCATGTGGCTGCTCAAGGCAGCCATTTTTTTTACCCTGTTCGCATTCGCGCTGAACAACCAGCAGGATGTGACCGTGCATTTCTTCTTCGGCACGTCGTGGAGCGCGCCGCTGGTGCTGGTGGTGCTGGCCGTGTTCGCCATGGGCGTGACGGTTGGGGTGCTGGGCATGGTGCCGCGCTGGTGGAAGCACCGTGCGGCCGCACGCAAGGCCGCTTCACGGCATAGCGGCGCCGCGCCAGACGACGGCCCGACCGTCCCCCGCCATGGACTTTGACCTGAGCTGGATCCTGCTTGGCCTGCCCGTGGCCTTTGTCATGGGCTGGCTGGCATCGCGGCTGGACCTGCGCCAGCTGCGCATCGAAAACCGCCAGGCCCCCAAGGCCTACTTCAAGGGCCTGAACTACCTGCTCAACGAGCAGCAGGACCAGGCGATTGACGCCTTCATCGAGGCCGTGCAGAACGACCCCGACACTTCCGAGCTGCACTTCGCTCTGGGCAACCTGTTTCGCCGCCGCGGCGAGTACGAACGCGCCGTGCGGGTGCACGAGCACCTGCTGTCACGTGGCGACCTGAGCCGTGCCGACCGCGACCGTGCCCAGCATGCCCTGGCGCTGGACTACCTCAAGGCAGGCCTGCTCGACCGCGCCGAAGACGCGCTGCGCAAGCTGGAGGGCACGGCGTTCGAGGGCCAGGCACGCCTCGCGCTGCTGGCCATCTACGAGCGCTCGCGTGACTGGGCCCAGGCCAGCCTGATTGCCCGCAAGCTCGACGCCTCCGGCCAGGGCAGCTTCAGCACGCGCGTGGCGCACTACCTTTGTGAACAGGCCGCTCAGGCCAGCGACGCCGACGCCGAGCCGCTGCTGCGCCAGGCCCTGAAAACAGCGCCCGATTCGCCCCGGCCCCGGATCGAACTGGCGGCCCTGCAAAGCCGCGCGGGTGCGCCGCAGCAGGCTCTGGCGACCTTGATGGCGCTGGCGCAAACCGTCCCATCGGCCATCCCGCTCATGGCACGGCGGCTGGCCGACGCCGCGCGCGCCTGCGGCCAGCAGGCTGAAGCTGCCCAGGTGCTGCAGACCAGCTACGAGCTGCATCCGTCGCTCGACGTGCTCGAGTCCATCGTGGCACTGGAGGGCGACCCGCTGGTGGCGCGCGAGTGGTACGTGCGACACCTCGAGCGGGAGCCGTCACTGGTGGCGGCCTCAAAATGGCTGGCCGGCGAGAAACTCGAACACGAGCAGTTCCACCCGTTCGTCCAGAAAGCGCTGGAGCATGCCGTGAAGCCATTGACGCGCTACCGCTGCGCGGCTTGCGGCTTTGAGGCCAAGCAGCATTTCTGGCAATGCCCCGGCTGCCAGGCCTGGGACAGCTATCCCGCACGGCGCGTCGAAGAGTTATGAACCCGACCAAAGACCAGCTTTCCAAAGCCCGCGTGCTCGTGGTGGGCGATGCCATGCTCGACCGCTACTGGCACGGCGCGGTGGACCGCATCTCGCCCGAAGCACCGGTCCCGGTGGTCCGCATCACGCGCGAGGAAGAGCGTGTGGGCGCCGCCGCCAACGTGGCCTACAACGTGGTGTCGGTCGGCGCCCAGGCGGGCTTCATTGGCGTGATCGGCGACGACGAGCCCGGCCACCGGCTGGAAGCGCTGATGCGCACCACCGGCATCCGCACCCACCTGGCACGCGACGCCAGCCTGCAGACGACGGTGAAGCTACGCGTGATCGGCCGCCAGCAACAGTTGCTGCGCATGGACTTCGAGAGCGAGCCCGACCACGAGACCCTGGCCTCGCAGACCGAGGCCTTCAACCAGCTGGTGCCGCAGCACGACGCGGTGCTGTTCTCCGACTACGGCAAGGGGGGCCTCGCCCACATCGCCAGCATGATCGAGGCCGCGCGCGCTGCCGGCAAGCCGGTGCTGATCGACCCGAAGGGCTCGGACTATTCGCGCTACGCGCGGGCCACCGTCATCACCCCGAACCGGGCCGAGCTGCAGCACGTGATTGGCGCCTGGCGCTCGGAAGACGAACTGCGTACCAGGGCCCAGAACCTGCGCATGGCACTGGAACTGGACGCCCTGCTGTTCACCCGCAGCGAGGAAGGCATGAGCCTGTACGACGCCGATGGCGAACTGCACGTCAAGGCCCAGGCCCGCGAAGTGTTTGACGTGACCGGCGCCGGCGACACGGTGATCGCCACCCTGGCCGCGCTGGTGGCCGCCGGCCTGAGCCTGCGCGAGGCCATGCCCCTGGCCAACAAAGCCGGTGGCATTGTGGTGGGCAAGTTCGGCACCGCCACCGTCAGCTACGAGGAGCTATTTGAATGACACGCATCGTGGTCACCGGCGCGGCCGGGTTCATCGGCAGCAACATCGTGCGCGGACTGAATGCGCGCGGCATCGACGACATCATTGCCGTGGACGACCTGACGCAGGGCGACAAGTTCCGCAACCTGGCCGACCTGAAGATTGCCGACTATGTGGACGCCGACCTGTTCTACGACCTGTTTGCCGAGGGCGGCTTTGGCAAGATCGAGGCGGTGTTCCACGAAGGCGCCTGCAGCGACACCATGGAGACCGACGGCAAGTACATGATGGACAACAACTACACGCTGTCGTGTGGCTTGTTCAACGCCTGCCAGCAGCGAGGCACGCGGCTGCTCTACGCATCATCCGCCGCCACGTACGGCGGTTCGGACACGTTCCGCGAAACGCCCGAGTTCGAGAAGCCGCTCAATGTCTATGGCTACAGCAAGCTGCTGTTTGACCAGCGCATGCGGCGTGAATGCGCGGGCAATTTCGCAAGCTTCCGGCACCAGGTGGCGGGCTTTCGCTACTTCAATGTGTACGGACCACGCGAGCAGCACAAGGGCCGCATGGCCAGTGTGGCGTTCCACCAGTTCAACCAGTTCCGCGCGAACGGCAAGGTGCGGCTGTTTGGCGAGTACGGTGGCTACGGGCCGGGCCAGCAGACGCGCGACTTTGTCTTTGTTGACGACGTGGTGGCGGTCAATCTCTGGTTCCTGGACAACCCGGGCAAGAGCGGCATCTTCAACCTCGGCACCGGCCGGGCCCAACCCTTCAACGATGTGGCCGCCGCGGTGCTGGGCGCGCTGTCGGGCCAGGCGGGCACGGCAGCCGACTTCCATGCGCGGGGGCAGATCGAGTACATCGCCTTCCCTGACGCCCTGCGCGGCAAGTACCAGTGCTACACCCAGGCCGATCTGGGCGCGCTGCGTGCCGCGGGTTGTGACCACGCCTTCGCCGACGTGCAGACCGGCGTGGCGCGCTACATGGCCTGGCTGGCGGGCAACACCTAGGGTTTGCCCGGGGGTCGGTGGCCGGGTCAACGCCGGCGCCCGGTGTGCCGTTATAGGGTCTGCCGGCACGGAGGGTGCCGGTTCCACTACCCCTTTGAGGAGGTTCCCATGCTGAAGAAACTGTTGGCCCTGGTGGTCATGCTGTATGCCGCTGCATCGTTCGCTGCGGTCGATGTCAACAAGGCCAGCGCCGCCGAACTGGATGGCATCAAGGGCATCGGGCCCGGCATCTCGTCCAAGATCATTGAAGAGCGCAAGAAGGGCAACTTCAAGGACTGGAACGACTTTGTCGAGCGCGTCAAGGGCGTCGGCGAAGGCAATGCCGCCAAGTTCTCTGCCGAAGGCCTGACGGTCAATGGCGCTGCGTTCAAGGGTGCATCCGCTGCCCCGGCCGCCGCCAAGAAGGACGAAAAGCCTGCGGCCCCGGCCAAGGCCGAAGCCAAGCCGGCTGCGGCTGCCGCGCCCGCCGCCGCTACACCCGCGGCCAAGGAAGAAAAGAAGGACCCGAAGGCAGAAGCCAAGGCCAAGGCCGAAGCCGAGAAAAAGGCGAAGGACGAGGCCAAGGCCAAGGCGGCCGAGGAAAAGAAGGCCAAGGCTGAAGCCGACAAGAAAGCCAAGGAAGAAGCCAAGGCCAAGAAGGAAGCCGACAAGAAGGCGGCTGCGGCCAAGAAGGACGAAAAGCCTGCTGCCAAGGCGGAAGCCAAGGCCGAGGCCGCCAAGCCGGCCGCCAGCGCCGCCAAGAAGTAAGCGGCACCGTGGCCACCCCAAAAACCCGCTCCGGCGGGTTTTTTTATTGATCAAATAGGGCTGCAGCCCTCACCGATATTGCGTGAGGCGCTATCAAATTCATAGCATTCAGGAAGCGGGTGCCACCAGCGCAATCAGGTCGGTAGTGCCCACGTCCACGCCTGCTTGCGCCAGCAGCGTGGTGACCTGCCCCCGATGGTGGGTCTGGTGGTTGAAGAAATGCGTCATGGCCTGCCACATCGGGTGGGCCCGAGCCACGCCCTTGGTATTGCTGTAGCGCATGGTGCGCAGCGGATAGTCGGGCGGCATTGCGCCCACCCAGGCCTCAATCGCCGCGTCCAGCCGGTCGCGGCGGGCTTTCAGAGCGGCCCAGTCGGGTTCGAGCACGGTGCCGTAGCTCGCACCCGGCGGCAGCGCCAGCAGGTCGTCGCCAAGGGCCTCGAAGGTCTCGCCCTGCGCGGCAAAGCGCTGCAGCCACATGGTGTCGCCCCACACCAGATGGTTCAGCGTGCCGTGGATCGAACCAAAGAAGGCTCCCCGGTCCTGCTGCCGCGCGTCGTCGCCCAGCAGGTCGCAGGCGGCGTACAGGCGCTGGTTGAACCAGCGGTTGTAGCGAGCGAGAAAGCGGTAGTTGTCAATGAAGGCGCTGTCCATGCGCGCCATTGTCGCCAATCCGCTGGCGCGGCGTGGTGCCCGGCACCGCGTCCTTGAACAACGGCAAAAGGGCCGAGCAGCGGCGGGTGGCTTCGGCCTGGCCCAGGTCCTGCGCCAGGTACTGGTAGAGGCTGGACCGCAGCAGCCACAGTTCCACCGCCGAGCCCGCCCGCGCGATCTGCCCCGTGGCGCGGGCGCGGTGGTCATTGCTGCACGGCGCCACTGCCAGCCGCATGGCCTGGCGGATGGCCTCCAGGTCAGGAGGGGAGCGTTCAGGCGCCGCGTCGGCCTCGCGCGGCGCCCCCCAGGTGGACGCGAGCCAGTGCTGGATGCGGGAGGTCATGTCCATGGCGAGCTCCTGACGTCGGTCAGGCGGCGCCGTAGCCACCGCCTCCCGGGGTATGGATTTCAAACACATCGCCCGGCTTCATCTCGGCCTGGCCGATGTGGTCCAGTTCCTCCACCGCGCCGTTGCTGCGCACCACGCGGTTGACACCCACCTGCCCGGGCTGGCCGCCGGCCATGCCGAAGGCGCCATGCTTGCGCCCGTTGGACAAAATGCTGGCCGTCATGTCTTCGAGGAAGCGCACACGCCGGATGCCGCCGTTGCCGCCCTTCCACTGCCCGGCACCGCCCGAGCCCTGGCGGATCTCGTAGCTGTCCAGCCGCACCGGGAAGCGGAACTCCAGCACCTCGGGGTCGGTCAGGCGGGAATTGGTCATGTGCGTCTGCACCACGCTCGTGCCATCAAAGCCCTGCCCTGCGCCACTGCCGCCCGAAATGGTTTCGTAGTACTGGTGCGAGGCATTGCCAAAGGTGAAGTTGTTCATCGTGCACTGGCTGGCCGCCATCACGCCCAGTGCGCCATAGAGGCAGTTGGTGATGCATGTGGACGTCTCCACATTGCCCGCCACCACCGACGCCGGCGGGTTGGGGTTCAGCATGGAGCCGGGCGGGATGATGACCTTGAGCGGCTTCAGGCAGCCCGCGTTCAGCGGAATGTCGTCGTCCACCAGCGTGCGGAACACGTACAGCACGGCAGCCATGCACACGGCGGTCGGCGCGTTGAAGTTGTTCGTCTGCTGGGGGCTGGTGCCCGTGAAGTCAATCTCGGCACTGCGCTTGCGGGTGTCCACACGAATCGCCACCTGGATCTGCGCGCCGTTGTCCAGCGGCAGCGTGAAGGCGCCGTCCTTCAGGCGCGTGATGACGCGGCGCACGGACTCCTCGGCGTTGTCCTGCACATGGCGCATGTAGGCCTGCACCACGTCCAGGCCAAACTGGTCGACCATCTTGCGCAGCTCCTGCACGCCTTTTTCATTGGCGGCGATCTGGGCCTTCAGGTCGGCCATGTTCTGCTGCGGGTTGCGGCTGGGGTACTGGCCGCTTTGCAGCAGCGCCACCATCTCGGCCTCGCGCAGCACGCCCTGGGCCACCAGCTTCACGTTGTTGATCTGCACGCCCTCTTCCTCGATGCGCGTGGAAAACGGCGGCATCGAGCCCGGCGTGGTACCACCAATGTCGGCATGGTGGCCACGGCTGCCCACATAGAACAGCGGCTTGTCGTGCGCGGCGGCGCCCAAGTACACCGGCGTGATGACGGTCACGTCCGGCAGGTGCGTGCCGCCGTGGTAAGGGTCGTTCAGCACGTACACGTCGCCCGGCTGCATCTTGCCGGTGTTCTCGCGGATCACGGTCTTGATGCTCTCGCCCATGCTGCCCAGGTGCACCGGCATGTGCGGCGCATTGGCAATCAGGTTCCCCTCGGCGTCAAACAGCGCACAGCTGAAGTCCAGCCGCTCCTTGATGTTCACGGAGTACGCCGTGTTCTGCAGCTGCAGGCCCATCTGCTCGGCGATGTTCATGAACAGGTTGTTGAACACCTCCAGCAGCACCGGGTCGACCGTGGTCCCCACGGCGAACTTCGCGGCCCGCGGTATGCGGCGGTCCAGCACCAGATGGTCCAGCGCCGTGAGTTCGGCCTCCCAGCCGGGCTCCACCACCGTGGTGGCGTTCTTCTCGGCAATGATGGCCGGCCCCGGCACCACGTCGCCGGGCCGCAGGTCCTCGCGCACCACCAGCGCCGCGTCGTGCCACTGGCCACCCGAATACATGCGCACCGTTTCCCGGCGCGGCACTTCGCGCGGCTCGAAGGTGTCGTGGCGCGGCTCGGCGGGCGCATCACCGGCCACCACAGCCTCCACCGACACGGCCTCCACCACCAGGCGCTTGCCCTGCATCAGGAAGGCAAAGCGCTGGCGGTAGGCCGCCTCAAAGCCGGCCTTGATGGTGGCCAGGTCGCCAAAGGGCACCACCAGCGCCGAGTCGCTGCCCTCGTAACGCACATGCACGCGGTAATGCACCTTGACGGCACCGGCATTGACCTGCTGGCGCTCCAGCTCGGCCTGCGCGGCGGCGCCCAGCGCGTCCAGCCGCTCGGCAATCATCGGCAGCGAGGCGGCGGCCAGCGGCATTTCCACCGCCTGCTCGCGGATCACGTTCTGGTCGGCCAGGCCCATGCCATACGCACTGAGCACGCCGGCCAGCGGGTGCACAAACACCCGCGTCATGCCCAGCGCGTCGGCCACCAGGCAGGCATGCTGGCCACCCGCGCCGCCGAAGCACTGCAGCGTGTAGCGCGTCACGTCGTAGCCGCGCGCGACCGAAATCTTCTTGATGGCGTTGGCCATCTGCTGCACCGCGATGTTGATGAAGCCCTCGGCCACCACCTCGGCGCTGCGGCCGGTCTTGCCCGCCAGCTCGTTGAACCGGGCCTCCACCGCCTCGAAGCTCAGCGCTTCGTCGGCATTGGGGCCGAACACCTTGGGAAAGTAGCGCGGCTGGATCTTGCCGGTCATCACGTTGGCATCGGTCACCGCCAGCGGGCCGCCGCGGCGGTAGCTGGCCGGGCCGGGGTTGGCGCCCGCGCTCTCGGGGCCCACGCGGAAGCGCGCACCGTCGAATTCAAGAATCGAGCCGCCACCGGCCGCCACGGTGTGGATGCTCATCATGGGTGCGCGCATGCGCACGCCGGCCACCTGGGTTTCAAACTCGCGTTCGAACTCGCCCGCGTAATGGCTCACATCGGTGGAGGTGCCCCCCATGTCAAAGCCGATCACCTTGTCATGCCCCGCCAGCGCCGCGGTACGGGCCATGCCCACAATGCCGCCCGCCGGGCCGGAAAGGATGGCGTCCTTACCGTGGAAGGCGTGCGCATCGGTCAGGCCACCGGACGACTGCATGAAGAACAGCTTGACGCCCGGCATCTCGCCGGCCACCTGCTCCACGTAGCGCCGCAGGATGGGCGACAGGTACGCGTCCACCACCGTGGTGTCGCCCCGGCTCACGAACTTCATCATCGGGCTGGTTTCATGGCTGGTGCTCACCTGCGTGAAGCCCGTTTCCAGTGCAATGCGTTTGGCCGCCAGCTCGTGTTCGGTGTAACGGTAGCCATGCATGAAGACGATGGCCACGCTGCGCAGTCCCCGACCGTACGCGGCAAGCAGGTCGCCCCGCAGGGAAGCTTCGTCCAGCGGGTGCAGCACTTCTCCCTGGGCGCTCAGGCGTTCCTGCGCCTCGATCACTTCCGCGTACAGCAGCTCGGGCAGCTGGATGTTGCGGTCAAACAGGCGCGGCCGGTTCTGGTAGGCAATGCGCAACGCGTCGCGGAAGCCCCGCGTGGTGACCAGCAACGTGGGTTCGCCCTTGCGCTCCAGCAGCGCGTTGGTGGCGACGGTGGTGCCCATCTTCACGCACTCCACCAGGGCCGGCGTCACCGGCTCACCCCGCTTCAGCCCCAGCAGGTGGCGGATGCCGGCGACGGCGGCATCCTTGTACTGCTCGGGGTTCTCGCTCAGCAGCTTGTGGGTGGTGAGCGTGCCGTCGGGCCGCTTGGCCACGATGTCGGTGAAGGTGCCGCCGCGGTCAATCCAGAATTGCCAGCGGGTGCCCGCAGGGTTCGTGGCGGGGGTGGAAGCGTTGTCTTGCATGGTGCGTGAGCTTAACGTTGGATGTAGTACGGCACAAAGATGTTGTTGGCCTCGTTCCCGACAGATCGTACCCATTCGCGGGAGAATTTTTCCCCCATGCGCTTGAGTTCAGCCTCGAAGTCGGCGGGGATGCGGTCCACTTTCATGCCCCTGGCCTTGAGTTCGCCGGTGGAGCCGGCCGCCACGTCGCGGCTCATCGCCCAGCCGCGCGTCTCGGCCTCCTGGGCTGACTTGAGCACCGCCTGCTGGGTCGCCGGCTTGAGCGCGTCAAACGCCGCCTTGTTCACAAACACGATGTTCTTCGGGAACCAGGCATTGATTTCATAGTAATGCTTGATCTGGCCCCAGACCTGGTTTTCCACACCGGTCACGGCGGAGGTGATCATGTTGTCCATCTTGCCGCTGGCCAGGGCCTTGTTCACCTCGACCATCGGCACGTCCACCGGCGTGGCGCCCAGCATCTCGGCGATGCGGATGGTGGACTGGTTGTAGGTCCGCATGCGGGTTCCCTTGAAGTCCGCCGACGAGCGAACCGGCGCGCCGGCATACAGGCCCTGCGGCGGCCACGGCACTGCATACAGTGCCTTGAGGCCACGCTCTGCAAAGTGCTTGTCGATCAGCGGGCGTTGCAGGTCCCACATGCGTTTGGCGTCTTCGTAGCTGCTCACAACGAAGGGAATGGCGTCCGCTCCTGCGATCGGGATGTCCTTGACCATGCTGGTCATGATGGTCTCGCCTGCCTGAGCCTTGCCATCCTGTACCGCCTGGCGGATGTCGTTGAGCTTGAACAGCTCGTTGTTGGGCTTGACTTCGATGCGCAAGGCACCCGCGCTGGCCTGCTCCACGTCTTTCGCGAACTGCATGATGTTCTGCGTGTGGAACGATTCGGCCCGGTAGCCGGTGGCGAGTTTCCAGCTGGTCTGGGCGTGGGCAACCGAAGCCGCGGCGAGGGCGGCCATCAATAGGATCTTCATGGTGAACTGGTGTTCGGGGGGAGTGGCTCAACCCTGCATCTGGCGTGGCAGCCACAAAACCACGTCGGGGAAGAAGTAGGTCATGAACACGGCCGCGATCATCAGGAAGAACAGCGGCATGGCGGTGCGGGCGATCCAGGTCACCTCGCGTTTGGTAAGACCCTGCAGCACGAACAGGTTGAAGCCCACCGGCGGCGTGATCTGCGCCATCTCGA
>ERZ724521.933-NODE-933-length-13133-cov-4.164933_pt1 | contig 13133 bp, 3 predicted proteins | sample MGYA00376054_ERZ724521 | MGnify/ENA primary metagenome ERZ724521 (study PRJEB28724, sample SAMN07190883) | activated sludge metagenome | isolation source: activated sludge of sewage treatment plant in Hong Hong | place: Hong Kong | collected 2016-03-17 ... | reverse complement strand
CGCTGCCGGACGGTGGCCGCCGCGCTCGGCCATCCGCGACAGCCACGAGGCGAAGCCGCTCGCGTCGGGCGTGCCGGCGGCGAAGCAGGCCTGGCAGAACCACACGCCGCCGGGCAGGAACGGGGCCTTGACGACGGCGTCGGCGGTGAGCGGCTTCTCGAGGCCCATCGAGAGGGCGCCCTGCGTGGCGCGCTGCTGGTCGGGCGAACGCCAGCCCTTGCGCGGGGCGCCGAGGCCGTGGGTGAGCGAGAGCAGCACCGACGGGACGTCGGCGCCGACCTGCGCGAGCATGTCGTCGGGGCCCCAGTCGCTGTACGGGATCTCCTCGACGCCCGCGAGGTCGAGCGAGCCGCTGCCGGCCCGGTCCCGCGTCATCTTCATGCAGGGCTCGATCAGGTGGCCGTAGTCGGCTCCGATCGCGGCGGTGCCGTCCTGCACGGTGTAGAAGAGGGCGCGGCCGTCGGCGACCGGCTCGGCCTTCTCGCGGGCGACGACCTTTTCGGCGTAGTCGCGGAAGCCCTTGATCGTCGGGCACTGCAGGCGGCCGACGAGGGCGTCGCCCGCGAGCACCTGCTGGAGCGCGAGCGAGACCTCGTGCAGGTCGCCGAGGATCAACAGATAGCGCGGCTGCTCGTCGAGCGGGATGTCTTCGCCGTGCAGGACGTCGTCGCGCCAGCGGAGCGACGCGTCGATGTCCATCGCCGGGGGGACCCGGAAGATCCGCGGGGCGGCGCCCTGCTGCGCCTTGCGGTGCTCGACGAGCGCCTGGATCGCGTCGAGCATGCGGGCGCCGGCGTCGCCCGCCGGTGCGATCACGGCCCAGCGCTGCGTGGCGAGGTCGTTCGGGTCGTGCTCCGCGGCTTCGGCCTCGGTCGAGTGGCCGTTCGATGCCGCGGGCTGCGGTAGCTCGCCGAGCGTCGACTCGGGGAGCCCGTTCTCGAGGACGGGGACGAGCTCCTCGGCGTCGGTGAGGAGGAGCTGAAGGTCGGTGTCCTCGATCTGGCTCATGGGTCAGCTCTGGAAGCTGTCGCCTCGCCGTCGCCGCATACGCGCGAGATCGGTCCGACGGCCTCTGTCACGATCTCACGCTATCACAGGCCGGCCGGACGGCACACCCTCGCGCGACAGGAGCGGCTCGCCGGCCGGGCGCGCGGTCGCATGAATGGGCGATCCGAGATATCGGGAGAGAACATGGTTTCGGGCCGAATGGGAAGGTGCGGGCATTCTCGGGGAGAGACCCTGCCGGGCGGATTGACAGGACGTCAGGCGCCGGTCAGCATGTTCGACCATATCCGCGTTTCGCGCCAACGTCGTGCGCGATTGCGGTCCGTCGAGGATGAGTGGGATGACGACAGAGAACACGAGCGGAGTGGTTGGGGGGCTGGGAGTGACACGGACGGGCACCGTCTTCGGCGGCGGCGTGTACGTGGAGCTGCCGGAGATGGCGATCTCCTTCGCCCGCGGGTTGATCCTTCAGATGTGGATACGCCCGGACGTCCTTCAGGACGCCGAGCTCTTCAATCTGGGCGACTCGATCCGCCTCATGGCCCGCACGAACGGCGTCGAGTTCAGGGCGGGTGGCGACAGCGCCGCGTGCCTGCTCAGCCTCAAGGTCGGGGCGTGGAACCACCTCACCGTCGCCCTGGATGCCAGCGGTGCGACCTTCTACCTCGATGGCGCCTACATGGGCGTCGGGGGCATGGGTCTGCCCGCCGAGGCCGCGCGGGCCAAGAACGTGATCGGCATCGCTTCGGACCGCGCAACGGGCGGCTTCCGCGGGGCGATCGCCGACGTGCGCCTGTGGAACCGCAGCAGCGGGCTCGCGGTGGTCCTCGACCGTCGGCTCCGCGACCTCCGAGGCGACGAGCCCGGCCTCGTCGGTCACTGGACCCTCGAGGGCGCGACGGGCGTGCGCGACAGCTCGAGCTTCGGCCGCGACGGTGTGCTGCGCGGCGGCGCCTTCAAGGCCGGCGCGTCGAGCTTCACGATCTCGCCGCCGCTCGCGCGATGCCTCGAGCTCAAGGGCGAGGGCCTGGTCCTGATCGACGCGGCCCCGGCGGTGACCCGCAGCTTCACCTGGCAGGCGCAGGTCCAGGTCCGCGATCTGACCCGGGACAGCGACCTGTTCCGGGTGAACGGGCTATTGATCTCGACGGTCAATGGCGTGGTGTCCGTCACGGCTTCGGGCCGCAAGTACGCCTCTGGCGCGCTGCTCAAGGGCAACACCTGGGCGAGCCTCGCCGTGCGGATCGGCGACGACGGGAAGGTGAACCTCTTCGTCGCCGGCGCGACGGTCTCGCTCACCGACCTCGGCGTGGCCTCGGCGATCGTCGGTTGTGCCTCCGTCAGGCTCGGCGAGAAGCTCGACGGCAAGTTGGCAGAGGTCCGGCTGTGGACACGCGCGCTCACGAGCGCCGAGATCGCGGACACGTCGGCCCGTCGGATCCACGGGTGGGCGCCCGGTCTCCTCGGTTGTTGGCGTCTCGACGAGGAGATCGAAGACACGAGGGCGCTGCGCGCGACGATCTTCGCGGACGCGAGCTTCGCGGGCGAGAGCCAGAGTCTCGGCGTCGGCCGCTACGACTACAGCGCGCTGACGATCGGCAACGACAAGCTGTCGTCGCTGCGGGTGCAGCGCGGGCTGCAGGTGACGCTCTACGAGCACGGCGGCTTCTCCGGCGCGAGCGTGGCCTACACCTCCGACACGTCGCTCGTCAGCAACAACGACATGACCTCGTCGATCGTGGTCGAGGAGCAGAGTCCGCCGCAGGCGACGATCTACTCGGGAAAGAACTACGCGGGCAAGTCTCAGAGACTCGGTGTCGGCCGCTACGACGACACCGCGCTGACGATCGGCAACGACGCGCTGTCGTCGCTGAGGGTGCCGGCCGGGCTCAAGGTGACGCTCTACGAGCACGGCGGCTTCGCCGGCGCGCGCTGGGTCTTCTACGCCGACGAGGCGCTCGTCGGCAACAACGACATGACCTCGTCGATCGTGGTCGAACGCGGCAGGGAGCTCGTCAACGCCGATCCCTCGGGCCCGGCCGCGTGGAGCTTCGGCGCGAGTTCGGCCTCCAGCACCCTCGTCCTCGCCAACGCGCCGCGGGTCGCTCCGCCGCGGGTCGCGGGTCTCGGCGGGGCCCTCGAGATGCCGACGGTCGAGGCGATCGGGGGCGGCGGGTTCACGGTGCAGATGTGGGTCAACCTCGATCCGATCGCCAGCGAGGCCACGCTCTTCCAGCTCGACGGCTTCGCGACCCTGTACCCCGACCCCAACTTCGGCGGGACTCCGCAGGTGCTCCGGCGCGGCAGCCACGACGTCGGCGCCTTGAAGGTCGGCAACGACAAGCTCTCGTCGATCCGGGTCTCCTCGGGGACCCGCGCGACGCTCTACAAGGACGGCGGCTTCAAGGGCGACTCCTACGGGGTCGACGAGGACCTCGCCACCCTCACGTGGATGGACAACCAGGCCTCGTCGATCAAGGTCGAGGGGCGACCCGCCGTCGAGGTGCGCGCGTGGAACGACAGTGACGCCCTCGGGCTCACGGTCAAGCTCACCGGGGCCGGCAACGACCAGGCCTCGTCGATCCGGGTCGAGTCGATTCCGCTGCAGGCGACGATCTACGCCGACAAGGACTTCAACGGCGCCTGCCAGGACCTCGGCGTCGGCCGCTACGACGTCGGGGCGCTGACGATCGGCGACAACAAGCTGTCGTCGCTGCGGGTGCCGCCTGGGCTCAAGGTGACCCTCTACGAGGAGCCCGGCTTCAAGGGCGCGTCCAGAGTCTACACCGCCGACAAGGGTCTCGTCGACAGCAACGATCGGACCTCGTCGATCGTGGTCGAGGAGAGCGCCCCGCTGCAAGCGACCATCTACAAGCGCTCGGGTCTTTCGATCGCGAGCCAGAAGCTCGGCGTCGGCCGCTATGACATGGAGAGCCTGACGACGATCGGCAACGACAAGCTGTCGTCGCTCATGGTCCCGGAGGGGCTCAAGGTGACGCTCTATGACGACGCCGGCTTCACGGGCGAGTCCAGGGTCTACTACGCCGACAAGAGCCTCGTCCTCGACGACAATCGGACCTCGTCGATCGTCGTCGAGGACGCGCGGCAGGCGACGATCTACGCCGACGCGGACTTCACGGGCGCGAGCCAGAGCCTCGCCATCGGCAGCTACGACGTCGGGGCGCTGACGATCGGCAACGACAAGCTGTCGTCGCTCAAGGTCCCGGAAGGGCTCAAGGTGACCCTCTTCGAGCACGCCGGCTTCGCCGGGAAGAGCCGGGTGTTCACCGCCGACACGGGCCTCGTCGGCACCGAGAAGATCGAGCTCGAGCGCGTGTTCACGGCGCGTCGCTGGACGCACCTGACGATCACCCAGGACGCCGACGGGATCCTCTGCGTGTACGTGGGCGGACGCCTGGTCCGCCGCGAGGAGATGATGCCGCTCCCGCCGCAGGCCCTCATCCCGCGGATCGGCCCGTTCGCAGGGTCGGTCACCGAGGTCCGCCTGTGGCCGCACGCCTTGACCCCGGAGGAGGTCGAGGCGACCTGGCAGCGCCGGGCCGCCGGCGCCCCCGCGGCCCGCTGGGCGCTCCACGGCGACCTCAAGGGCACCGTGGGGGATGCGTCGGGCACGGTGACCTGGCGCGAGGCGCCGTCGCTGGTGGTCAAGGACCCCGGCGCGCCGGTCCTCGCGACCGTCCGCGGTCGCGCCAGCCTCATGGCCGATCCGACAGGAAAGGGGGGGAAGCCGCAGCTCTGCGTCGACTTCACGGCGAGCGACGCGAGCGGCCGCCCGGTCCCGGGCGTCGAGCTCACGGTGGAGCCCGGGTCCAAGATCACGGTCTACCGCAAGTGCTTCGACGCCCTCGGCAAGAACCTCATCTCCTACACCAGCCGCTTCACGCTCACGGCCGACCTGCGCGGCAAGGCCCGCGTGGTGCTGGTGCCCGAGAGCTTGCAGCTGCCGATCTTCAAGGTCCGTCACGCGGGCATGGGCGAGGGCGAGTGGGCGCTCGTCACGCCCGATCAGATCATCTTCGACACGCTGGCGTCGCTGACGACGAGCGAGCTCAGGGGCGGTCGCCGCGCCGGTGCGACCACGGCGGCCGGGACCGCCGGGCTCATCACGAGCGGCGAGGAGCACCTCGTCGAGCTGCTCCGCGGGATGTTCTCCGCCGCCGCGTCCTCGTTCTCGTTCGAGGCCGAGAGCACCGCGGCGCTGGCGTTCGGCGACGTCGAGGACGAGGCCGCCGCGTCCCTGCCGGTGATCGGCGAGAACATCGTCCAGGTGACGGAGGGGACGGCGCTCGTCCGGCGGCTGGTTCCGACGGGGACCGCCTTCGTCGTGGCTGCCGACGACGACGAGATGGCCACCGCGTTCTTCGGGGAGCGCATCAGGAAGACCTGGAAGCTCACCGTCAATTTCGTCACGAACACCGTCCAGGCGGTCGCGGACGTGGTCGAGACCGTCGAGAGCGTGGCGCGCTCGATCGCCGCGCCGGTGATCGAGGCGATCTCCGCCGCGGTCGATGTCGTCATCAACGGGATCGCCGTCGCCAAGGAGTGGGCGATCCAGACGGTCGAGGACATCGTCAACATCGCGGTCGACATCTTCAAGACGGTCGGAAAGGCGGTCGGCGACGTCCTCGGCTACCTCGCGGAGGTGTTCGACTGGGGCGACATCCTCGCCACCGCGGACATGATGCTGGACGAGGTGCAGCGCGCCATCGCGACGTCGAAGACCGGCGTGAACAAGGTCTTCGACAAGATCAAGACGTCGATCCGAACCGTCGAGTCGAAGGTCCTCGAGCTGCTCGGCGGCAGCGGCGCCGCCGCCTTGCCGGCGCCGACGCGCCCCGAAGAGGCGTCCCCGGACGCCGTGCTGCCGGAGACGCCGAGCTTGCTCGAGCTGCTCCTGTCGCTGCTGCCCGACGACCTCGCGCAGACGCTCCGCGACATCGAGGCGGTCTTCGATCCGATCAAGGATGTCCTCACCAGCGCGCTGGGCCGGCTGCCCGCGCTGGGCGACGGCCTCGCCGCGAAGTGGAACGCCCCCGAGCTCCAGGCCGCGTTCAAGGATCCGAAGCGCTTCCTCGACGGCGACCCGGCCGAGTGGAAGGCGATCGCCCGCCTCGTCGTCTCGTTCATCGCCAACTGCACCGAGACCCTGGTCGACTTCCTCGGCGACCTGGTGGTGGCGGTCATCGAGTCCTTCCAGCGCCTGGTCAACCTCCGGCTGAACATCCCCGTCCTGACCCCGTGGGTCGAGGCGCACGTCCTGGGGGGCGCTCAGCTCACGGTCGGGAGGATGTGCTGCCTGGTGGTGGCGATCCCGCTGACCGCGACGTACAAGGTGCTCACCGGCAGCAAGTCGGGGCCCGCCGAGCTCATGGACGGGCCGCAGAACTTCGCCGAAGACAGCAAGGCGAAGTTCCGCTGGACGGTGACCCAGCGGAGCTGCGACCTCCTCGGCAGCATCTACGGGGGCATCGTCGACAGCTACGAGGCGCTCACGACCAAGGACGCCTCGAAGCCGTTCAAGTGGATCAAGGTCGGGCTCGACGGCGTGAACGTGGTGTTCACGGTCGCGGGTGTGATCGTCGACCTGGCCGACGATGAGGACTGGGGGGGCTGGGAGTGGTGCAAGTTCATCCTCGACTCCGTCAGCGCCGGTGCGGGTCTCGTCGGTTGGATCGGCTGCATCGTCGCGCTCAAGTCGAGTGTCGAAGGCACCCAGAAGGTCGCCGACGTCGTCGACGCCGCGTGCGGCATCATCGCCGACTCGTGCGGCATCGTCTCAGGCATCATCGACATCACCTTGACCGCCATCGATGACGAGACGTCGAAGCGAGAGGTCGCGGTCTCGTCGCTCGACTTCGCTGCCACGGTCGGCTCCCTCGCAGCGAGCATCGCCGGGGCTGTCCCGAAGGAGACCACCAAGGATCCAATTAGCATTTCGCTCCGCTCCGTCATCATCACCGGCGGCAACGTGGTCGGCGTCGCGTGCAAGAGCGCGGCGCTCGGCGTCTACATCCGCGACTATCGACAGAGCTGAGCGACCACGCACGAACCCTCACGAGGCTCCAGGACCATGACCGCTCGACCGTTCACCCTCGCTCGGCACCGGATCGCCGGGGTCCTGGTGGTCCTCAGCGCGGCGACCTGCTTCACGGGCGACGGTCTGGTCGGTCAGCCGTGCCAGACCGACGAGGAGTGCAACCCGAGCGTCGACGCGTTCGGCGAGGCGCTCCGCTGCGAGCACGGGGTGTGCGGTTACAGCCAGCGCTGCGGCGACGGGATCATCGACGAGGCCGCCGAGGAGTGCGACGACGGCGAGGCCAACGTCAAGGGCGACTACGCCGACGGGCCCGGCGCGTGCTCGGCGAGCTCGTGCCGACTGCTCCCGTACTGCGGCGACGGCGAGGTGACGGCCCCGCGGGAGGAGTGCGACGACGCCGACGCCGACGACCAGGACGTGTGCCCGAGCACCTGCGTGTCGGCGTTCTGCGGCGACGGCTTCGTCGGCCCCGGCGAGGCGTGCGACCCGGAGGTCGACACGAACTGCACGGACGCGTGCGCCCGACCGACGTGCGGCGACGGCGTGCTGCAGGGCGACGAGGCGTGCGACGACGGCGACCTCGACGACACCGACGCGTGCCTGAACACGTGCGTCAAGGCGACGTGCGGCGACGGCCTCGTGTGGGCCGGGATCGAGGAGTGCGACGACGCCAACGCCCAGGACGCCGACGCGTGCCTGAGCACCTGCAAGGAGGCGTCGTGCGGCGACGGCTTCGTCCAGGCCGGCGTCGAGGCGTGCGACGACGCCAACCTCGACTACCTCGACGCCTGCGTCGACGGGTGCGCGGCGGCGACCTGCGGCGACATGTTCGTCCACAAGGGCGTCGAGGAGTGCGACGACGGCAACGTGGTCGACGACGACGACTGCACCGCGACCTGCAAGCACGCCAAGTGCGGCGACGGCATCCGCGGGCCGATGGAAGAGTGCGACGACGGCAACCAGACGGACGGCGACGGCTGCTCGGCGAGCTGCACCTTCGAGAGCTGCGGCGACGGCCTCCTGCAGGGGCAGGAGGAGTGCGACGACGCCAACGACGTCAACACCGACGACTGTGTGTACTGCCACAAGGCGACGTGCGGCGACGGCGTCACCTGGGCGGGCGTGGAGCAGTGCGACGACGGCAACATGAAGCCGACCGGCGCCTGCCCGAAGGACTGCAAGGCGGCGACGTGCGGCGACGGCTTCGTGTGGGCGGGCAAGGAGGAGTGCGACGACGGCAACGCCGACGACACTGACGCCTGCCCGAAGGGCTGCAAGGCGGCGACGTGCGGCGACGGCCACGTGTGGGCCGGGATGGAGCCGTGCGACGACGGCAACATGAGCGACGGGGACGCGTGCCTGAATGGTTGCATCTCCCCGAAGTGCGGCGACGCGATCGTCTGGCAGGGCGTCGAGGGCTGCGACGACGGCGACGCCGACAACAACGACGGCTGCTCCAACGCGTGCATGCAGGGCGCGACCGGGATCGGGACGGGCGAGCGGCACACGTGTGCCATCCGCGCCGGCAAGCTCCGCTGCTGGGGGAAGAACGACGTCGGCCAGCTCGGCTACGGGACCACCGCGACGATCGGCGACGAACCCGCGGACCTCCCCGTCGAAGACGTCGCGGTCGGCGGGGACGTGCTCGCGGTCGTCGGGGGCGCGCTGCACACCTGCGCGCTGCTCGTCGACAAGAGCGTGCGCTGCTGGGGCTACGGCGAGTTGCTCGGGCGGGGTAAGGGTATATACACCCACGTCGGTGATCAGCCGGGCGAGATGCCGCCGGTCGACGCGGCCGATCTCGGCGGGGCGGTGGTCAGCATCGATGCGGGTCGCGTCCACACCTGCGCGATCCTCGAGGACGACACGCTCCGCTGCTGGGGCTACAGCCCGAATGGGCAGTGCGGATACCCGGGTGAGATCGGCATCGATTCGCCCAAGTCACTCGGTCCCGTGTCGGTCGGGGGCCCCGTCAAGCAGATCGCCACGGGTGACGAATTCACCTGCGCGATCCTCAAGGGCCCTGCCGACGGAAAGGTCCGGTGCTGGGGTCGGAATCAGTGGGGCCAGCTCGGGCTCGGCCACACCCAGGTGATCGGCCTCAACCAGCCCCCGAGCGACGCACCCTTCGTCCAGCTCGGCGAGCCCGTCGTCCAGATCGACGCCGGTGGGGAGCATGCGTGCGCCCTCGCGGCGAGCGGCGCGTTGTACTGCTGGGGCAGAGGGGGGTTGGGCGCGCTCGGCTACATGAACGGGCTGACGATCGGCGACAACGAGCACCCGGCCAGCGCGGGGCCGGTGAAGATGCTCGCGGGCAACGACATGGTCGCGCAGGTGAAGCTCGGCCACGATCACACGTGTACCCTGCTCGTCAGCGGCGACCTTCGTTGCTGGGGCGCCGGCGCGGATGGACGGCTCGGCACCGGCGACATCAAGAACCTCGGCGGCATGGTGGGTCCGATCGCGCCCTTGGTCGCGGTCGATGCGCTCCCCGGAAAAGTCCGTGCCGTGACGCTCGGCGAGCTCCACACCTGCGCGATCGTCGAAGGTGGGGCGGTCCGCTGCTGGGGCGGGGGGCCGGACGGGCAGCTCGCGCGGGGCAACACCGGCTCGATCGGCGACGGTCCCGGGGAGATGCCGCCCAAGGACGCGCTGATCTATGACAACCCCTGAGCTCGGGAGCACGAACGTGACGTTGAGCCCGTCGACGCAAGCGCCCAACCGGCCCTGGATGCTCCTCTTGGCGATCGCCGCAGTGACGTGCTTCACGGGCGATGGCCTCGTCGGTCAGCCGTGTCAGGGCGACGCCGACTGCAACCCGTTCGGCGACCTCGCCGGGGAGGCGCTCGCGTGCCGCTACAACGTGTGCGGCTACGCCCCGCGCTGCGGCGACGCGATCGTCGACGAGGACGTCGAGGCCTGCGACGACGGCGACGGAAACCTCGCCGCCGACCACGCGGACGGCCCTGGCCGCTGCTCCGCGACCGAGTGCGTCCTGCTCCCGTACTGCGGCGACGGCAAGGTCGACGTTCCCTACGAGGAGTGCGACGACGGCAACGCGATCGACGTCGACGCGTGCCCGAGCACCTGCCGCGCGGCGGTGTGCGGCGACGGGTTCGTCGGCCCAGGCGAGGCCTGCGACATCGCCGACGACCCGGACTGCACCGACCAGTGCGCCCGACCGACCTGTGGCGACGGAGTCCTCCAGGGCCTCGAGGAGTGCGACGACGGCAACACGGACGACGCGGACGACTGCCTGAACACGTGCCTTCAGGCGCGCTGCGGCGACGGCGTCGTCCACCCGCAGCGCGGGGAGGAGTGCGACGACGGCAACACGAACGACGGCGACGCGTGCGTCGGCACCTGCGCGGACGCGGCGTGCGGCGACGGGTTCTTGCAGGTGGGCGTCGAGCAGTGTGACGACGGCAACAAGGACTTCCTCGACGCGTGCGTCGGCGCGTGCGTCCCCGCCGCGTGCGGGGACGGCTACCTGCAGACGGGCGTCGAGCAGTGCGACGACGGCAATCTCGTCGGCGAGGACAACTGCTCGCCGACCTGCAAGCACGAGAACTGCGGCGACGGGATCAAGCAGCAGACCGAGGCGTGCGACGACGGCAACCTGCTCGACGGCGACGGCTGCACCTCGATCTGCACGTTCGAGGACTGCGGCGACAAGGTCGTCCAGCCGCCGGAGCAGTGCGACGACGGCAACGTGATCAACACCGACGACTGCGTCAACTGTGAGCTCGCGGTCTGCGGCGACGCCGTGACCCAGGACGGCGTGGAGGAGTGCGACGACGGCAACCCCGACGACGGCGACACCTGCACCGGCGCCGACGACGGCAACCCCGACGACGGCGACACCTGCACCGGCGCCTGCAAGGTGGCGACCTGCGGCGACGGCTTCGTCCTGCAAGGCGTGGAGGCGTGCGACGACGGCAACCCCGACAACGGCGACGCCTGCCTCGACACCTGCGAGCTCAACGCGTGCGGCGACGGTTTCGTCCTGCAGGGCGTGGAGGCGTGCGACGATGGGAACGTGAGCGACCTCGACGCCTGCCTGGGCGATTGCACGCTCAACGTGTGCGGCGACGGGATCCTCGACACGATCGAGGAGGAGTGCGACGACGCCAACGCCAACGACAACGACGGCTGCGCCAACAATTGCCGCAAGGGCGCGACGGCGCTGTGGGCTGGCCCCACGGCCCGCCACAACTGTGCCCTCCGCGCGGGCAAGATCCGCTGCTGGGGGCTCAACGAGCACGGCCAGCTCGGCGTCGGCAACACCGCGAACGTCGGCGACGAGAAGGTCGACCTGCCGCCGGTCGATGTCGACCCCGGTGGCGTCGCGCTCAAGGTCGTCACCTCGACGTCGCACACCTGCGCGCTCCTCGCCGACAAGTCGGTCCGTTGCTGGGGCCTCCACGACCTGCTCGGGCGCGGCAACGGCAAGAGCGACGACGTCGGCGACGCGCCGGGCGAGATGCCGCCCGTGGATCCAGTGAGCGTCGGCGGTCCGGTCGCGGACATCGTCTCCGGAGAAGCCCACACGTGCGCGCTTCTCGAGGGACCCGCCGGCAGCGTCGTCTGCTGGGGACAGATGCCGGGGACGGGCTACAAGAACAAGCAGAACGTCGGCGCGCTCGAGTCGCCGGCGTCCCTCGGGCCGGTGCCCTTGGGCGGCGAGGTCCTGCAGATCACTGCAGGTAGTAATCACACCTGCGCCCTGTTCAAGGGAGCGTTCGCGGGCAAGGTCCGCTGCTGGGGCTACAACGGCGACGGGGTGCTCGGGCTCGGCCACACCAACACGATCGGCGACAACGAGGACCCAAAGGACGCCCCGTTCCTGGTGCTCGACGAGCCCAACGACCCGGTGGTCCGCGTCGAAGCCGGGCGGCTCCATTCCTGCGCGCTCCTCGCCAGCGGGAAGATGCTCTGCTGGGGGAGCAACCCCTTCGGCCAACTCGGCAACTGGGCAGCAGGGCCGAGCGTCGGCGACAATGAGCCTCCGAACCCCGCCGGAGAAGTGAAGGTGCTCGAGCCCGGCGACCAGGTGCTCGAGGTGGCCCTCGGCAATGTCCACACGTGCGCGCGGCTCTCGGGCGGCGCGGTCCGCTGCTGGGGCGGCGGTCAAGACGGCGTGCTCGGCTCTGGCAACACCATGCAGATCGGCGGCTCGCCGGGGCAGAAGGCGCCCCTCGTCGACCTCGGCGGATCCGTGCTCGATCTCGCGGCTGGCATCCAGCACACCTGCGCCCTCTTGAACGGCGGCCGGGTTCGCTGCTGGGGATACAACCAATTCGGGATGCTCGGGATCGGCACCACGCAGAACATCGGCGATAACCCGGGCGAGATGCCGCCGCAGGACGCGTTTCTCTACACCAAGCCGAAGTGACGCGCGCTCCGGGGCGCCGCCACGCTTCGGCCGCGGGGCCGGATTTCGCGGGCCGACGTATCGCCCTGGCCCGCCCGGCTGGACCGATCGTATCCTTGGATCGTGGGATGGGCTCGGGCGCCGCGCCGCGCCGCGATGCACCCGGGACGAGGACGAGGAGGAGGAGGAGCGTCGTGAGCGCAGTGAGGAATCGTCCCTTGAGTCGCCGATTCGGGCGACAGGCCGCGAGGCTGTTCGGACTGGTGCTCCTGTTGGGACTCGCCGCGCCGTCGGTGGCGAGATCGGCCGGTTCGCCGGCCGAGGACATGGAAGCCGCGAGCGTGACGCTCACCGAGGCGGAGCAGAAGCTCGCGGCGGGGGAGATCGACGCCGCGATCACCCGCTTCGAGGCGGCGCTCGAGCAGATCCCCACCGACCCCGGGTACGCGCCCACGCGGGCGCAGGTGCTGTTGACGATCGTCGAGGCGCACGAAGTGGGGTTCGCCCGCGACGGCGACCTCGAGCGATTGCGCGGGGCCAAGAAGCTCCTCGATCGATACCTCGGGCCGCTCGAGCTGCTCGACGGCTCGGTCGAGGAACAGCGCTTCATCCGCGCGGCCCAGGCACACATCGCGAGCAAGGCGCTCTTCAAGCCGGGCCCGCTCAACTCCGCCCGCGCCTGCTACAAGGCCCTCG
>ERZ724521.927-NODE-927-length-13156-cov-4.448210_pt1 | contig 13156 bp, 8 predicted proteins | sample MGYA00376054_ERZ724521 | MGnify/ENA primary metagenome ERZ724521 (study PRJEB28724, sample SAMN07190883) | activated sludge metagenome | isolation source: activated sludge of sewage treatment plant in Hong Hong | place: Hong Kong | collected 2016-03-17 ... | reverse complement strand
AGTCCAGCGCCCACCAGGCCAGGCCGATCACCGGCACCCAGATCAGCTCCTGCTTGAGAAAGAACTTCAGCAGCGGAATGCGCCGGTTCATCACGTGCTGAAGCACGAAGATGTCGACCCACGACTGGTGGTTGCAGTTGACCAGGTACCAGCCCCGGTACGGCAGCTCGGCCACGCCCTGCACATCCCATTGCGTACGCTGGGTCAGGCGCATCCAGCCGCTGTTGCAGGCGATCCAGGCGGTGGCGATGGCATTGAGCACCGGGTCGATGGCCTTGCGCACCACCGCAAACGGCAGCACCAGCTTGACCAGCGCCAGCGTCAGCAGCAGCGCGCACCAGAACAGCGTGTTGATCACCAGCAGCGTCAGGGCGATGACGCCGCGCACGACGGGGGGCAGGAATCCGAGCATGGTCTGGTCCAGGGTGAGGGGGCGAAACAGCCCCCGATTGTGGCCTAGGCTTTGCCCGGATGCAGCGGTCGTCAAGGGCGGGCACCGCTCCTTGCCGATGCCGCAGCGCAGCAAAACCCCGTTGCTACAATGATTTTTCACCCGATCGCGGCGCGTCGCGCCGTGCTTTTTTTCCGAACGCCTGCCTCCACGGAACCCCTCCCCATGCAACCCACGGTCAAACCCCGCAACCCCAATTTTTCTTCCGGCCCCTGCGCCAAGCGCCCCGGCTACGACGTGGCCGCCCTGCAGCTCGACGTGCTGGGCCGCTCGCACCGCTCGGCCTTGGGCAAGAAGGCGCTGGGTCTGGCCTGCACCGAGACGGCGCGCCTGCTGGGCCTGCCCGAGGGCTACCGGGTGGCCGTCGTGCCGGCCTCCGACACCGGCGCGGTGGAAATGGCGATGTGGTCGCTGCTGGGCCCGCGCGGCGTGGACGTGCTGGCCTGGGAATCGTTCGGCGCCGGCTGGGTGACCGACATCGTCAAGCAGCTCAAGCTGCCCAACGTGACCAAGCGCGAAGCCGGTTACGGCGAGATCGTGGACCTGTCCAGCGTCAACTTCGACAACGACGTGGTGTTCACCTGGAACGGCACCACCTCGGGCGTGAAGGTGCCCAACGGCGACTGGATTCCGGCCGACCGCGCCGGCCTGACGATCTGCGACGCCACCTCGGCCGTGTTCGCGATGGCGCTGCCCTGGGACAAGCTCGACGTGGTCACCTACTCCTGGCAGAAGGTGCTGGGCGGCGAAGGCGCGCACGGCATGCTGATCCTCGGCCCGCGCGCGGTGCAGCGCCTGGAAAGCTACAGCCCGCCGTGGCCCATGCCCAAGATCTTCCGCATGACCTCGGGCGGCAAGCTGACCGAGGGCCTGTTCAAGGGCGAAACGATCAACACGCCGTCGATGCTGTGCGTGTCCGATTACCTGGACGCGCTGGCCTGGGTGGAGCGCCTGGGCGGCGTGCAGGCCACCATCGCGCGCAGCGAGGCCAACCTCAAGGTGATCGAAGACTTCGTCGCCGCCCACGACTGGATCGATTTCCTGGCCAAGGACCCGGCCACGCGCTCCAACACCAGCGTCTGCCTGAGCCTGAAGCTGGCCGAAGACCAGGTGAAAAAGGTGGTGAAACTGCTGGAGGCCGAAGGCGTGGCCTATGACATCGGCGCCTACAAGGACGCGCCCGCCGGCATCCGCATCTGGTGCGGCGCCACGGTCGAGAGCAGCGACCTGCAGGCCCTGATGCCCTGGCTGCGCTGGGCCTACGAAAGCGTCAGCGCCTGAGCGCCGGCCCCTGACCCGCCTGCCCACCCCATCCGACGGAGCCGCGCCATGTACAAAGTCCGCACCTACAACCAGATCTCGGTCAAAGGGCTGGAGCGGTTTCCCCGCCAGTCCTACGAGGTGGGCAGCGACATCGGGCATCCCGATGCCTTCCTGCTGCGCAGCCAGAAACTGCACGGCCTGGAGGTGCCGGCCTCGCTGGTGGCCGTGGCCCGCGCCGGCGCGGGGGTCAACAACATCCCGGTGGCCGACTACAGCCGGCAGGGCATCGTGGTGTTCAACACGCCGGGCGCCAACGCCAACGCCGTGAAAGAGCTCGTGATGGCCGGCATGCTGCTGGCCACGCGCGGCATCCTGCCGGGCCTCGCCTACGTGCAGTCGCTCACCCACCTGACCGACGCGGCCGAGATGTCGGCCCTGCTGGAGAAGGAAAAGGCGCGCTTTGCCGGCGGCGAGATCAAGGGCAAGACGCTGGGCATCGTGGGACTGGGCGCGATCGGCTCGATGGTGGCCGACATGGCGCTGGCCATGGGCATGAAGGTGGTGGGCTTCGACCCGGCGCTCTCCATCGACGCGGCCTGGCGCCTGTCCAACGAGGTCATGCGCATGGAGAACCTGGCCTCGCTGCTGGCACGCTCGGACTATGTCTCGCTGCACGTGCCGGCGCTGGACGCCACGCGCCACATGATCAGCGCCGAGGCGCTGGCCGGCGTCAAGCCCGGCGCGGTGCTGCTGAACTTCGCGCGCGAGACCATCGTCGACCCGGCTGCGGTGCTGCAGTCGCTCGACGCGGGCCGACTGGGCCGCTACGTCTGCGACTTCCCCGAACCGGCCATGCTGGGCCACGCCCGCATCATCGCGATGCCGCACATCGGCGCCAGCACCGAGGAGTCGGAGGAGAACTGCGCCGTGATGGCCGCCAACCAGCTCGTGGACTACCTGGAACACGGCAACGTCACCAATTCGGTCAACTTCCCGGCGGTGCGCATGGACCGCGCGCCCGGCGCCTCGCGCATCACCTTCTCCAACGACAACGTGGCCGGCGTGCTGGGCCAGGTGCTGTCGGTGCTGGCCGAGCGCCAGGTCAACGTGATCGACATGATGAACAAGAGCCGCGGCGAGTTGGCCTACAACATCATCGATGTGGACGGCGCGCCCGACCCCGCCGTCACCGCCGCCATCCAGGCGGTGCCGCACGTGATCCGGGTGCGGGTGGTCTGAGAGCCAAACGAGCTTGGGAGCGGCCCACAAGGACGGGATTCCAGGTCGTCCGGCCGTTTCACCGGGGACGCATCGCACCGGCGACGTCCGGTTCAACGATCGTCCGGCTTCAGGCTCATTGCCGGTGAGGGCCGTGACGCTTCAGACTCACCGGCGCGCCACAGCGCGCGCGGTCCGCGCAAGGTCAACCGCTCGCGATACCGCTTCGGGCTGATGCCCACCGTGCGCTTGAACATCCGGCAGAACGCGCTGGTATCGTCGTAGCCGCAGTCCCGGGCGATTTCCTCCGCGGTGCGCCAGGTCCCCTCCAGCCACATCTGTGCCCGTTTGATGCGGACCTCACGCATGAAACTGGCGGGCGTCTGCCCCAGGTGCCGCTGAAACAAACGCCCCAGCGTTCGCTCGCTGATGGCTGCCGCCTGCGCCACGTCGCGCACCCCGATCGGCCGGCTCGCGTTGTCCTGGATCCAGGTCTGGGCCTTGTACAGCGGCACGTCGCGCGAGCGACCCATGACCTGGCCACTGGTCATCGCGGCGGCCAGAGCTTCCCGCTCGGCGTTGAGCAGAAGCTTTTCACCCGCCGCATGAGCCAGCTCCGCCAGTCCGGCCAAGGCAGCCAGGCGCAGGACCAACATTGGCATCCAGGCCGGCACCGATGCGCACGCCCAACGATTCCCGCTCAGCAGGGGTTGTTGCGTCTCCACCTGGACTGCGGGATACGACTCCTCGAATCCGGACCGGTACAACCATGGGATGGGCGCGCGATCGATGCATCCCGCCTGCGCAAGCAACCAGACACCCGTTCCGCACGCAGCCATCAGCGCGCCGCCTTCGAAGCGTTCGCGGATCAGTGCCACGGTCTGGCCGCTGCGCTGAACCCGCTGCCTGAGCACCGGCAGGGATGGCATCTCCAGGGGCGGAATCACCAGCGCCTTTGTCACCGCCCCGGGCCGGTGCGAAAACCTGGCCTCGGAGTCGCTTCGAAACGAGTGCCGGTTCAAGGGATGGGTCTTGCCGGCGCCATCGACGAAGCGCCACGCGACCGCCGGTGTCAAACGCCTGGGGTTGCGCACGCGCGCGAGCAGGTTGAGTTCGCGCAGCACGTCGACCGCCGTCCAGACCGCGCCGGGCTGGCAGGTTTCGGGGAGCAGCAGTTCAAAGAAGACCATCGGGTTCTGGCTGTTTTGGCATATTGAATGACCGATTTGAACATTGTCCCATTGCGGGCGGCAACCCTACGATGCCTCCCACCAAACAACCGGACACACGAGATGAAATTGCATTCGTTCAGAAATGTGGTCATGGCGCTCGCGAGCACCATCGCGCTCGGCGTGGCGGCCCAGACGGCCTGTGTGACAAAGCCCGTCACCTTGATGGTGCCCTACCCGGCCGGCGGTCTGTCCGACGTCATCGCGCGCAGCATCAACCAGCCCTTGTCCCAACAGCTCGGGCAACCCGTTCTGGTTGAAAACCTTGCGGGCGCGGGGGGCTCCATCGCTGCCAACAAGGTACTGGCGGCACCGGCCGACGGGCACATGGTTTTTCTCGGCTCGCCCAACGAGGTGATCCTCACCCCCCTGGTCAACGCGGCGGTGAAACTGCGGTACGACCAGTTCACCTTGCTCGGCCAGGTGACGATCAATCCGCTGATCTTGCTGGTTCGCAAGGATTTGCCGGTGAGCTCGTTCGACGAGCTGATCGCCCTTGCGCGCAACCCGGGCAGCAAGCCGCTGAGCTACGGGAGCGTGGGCTACGGCTCCCTGTACCACTTCGCCGGCGAAGACCTGGCCGCGCGCACGGGCGCGAACCTGTTGCACGTGCCCTACAAAGGCGGGGCGCCGCTGATCCAGGATCTGGGCGCCGGCCAGGTTGACTTCTCGATGCTGCCTTGGGCTTCGATGTACCGGGGTTTGGCCGAACAGGGCCGGCTGAAGATCGTGGGCTGGGTTGGCCCGCGCCGGGAGGAGTTCGCGCCCGAGGTGCCCGCGTTCGGCGAGGGCAAGCAGCTCAAGGACTTCGAGTACGCCACCTGGGCCGGCCTCATGGTGCGCAAGGAAACACCCGCCGCCACCGTGTCCTGCCTGCAAAAGGCACTGAACGCGACGCTGGAGCAGCCGGAAGTCAAAAAGGCCATTCTGGCCACGGGCTCCAAGCCCGCGCCGGCACGTACACTGGACGAATCGGCTCGGCGCTTTTCAAGCGAGGCGGCACGCTTCCAGGCGCTCGCACGCTCCATCAAGCTGGAGCCGCAATAAATGGCATCGGCAACGCCCGGCGTTCTCGATTGGGTCCGGGAGCATGCGGCGAGGTACGTTTCGGTTCGGCGCGACATTCACCAACATCCCGAACTGGGCTTTGAAGAATTCCGAACCAGCGATCTGGTCGCAGAGAAGCTGGGCGCCTGGGGCTACACGCTGGCCCGGGGCATCGCCGGGACCGGCATGGTCGCCCAGCTGCGCCGGGGCCGTGGCCCGAAACGGCTGGGCATCCGCGCGGAAATGGACGCCTTGCCCATGGCCGAGCTCAATGCCTTCTCCCATGCCAGCCGGCATCCTGGAGTCATGCACGCCTGTGGCCACGATGGCCATACCACGATGGCGTTGTTTGCGGCCGAGTACATTGCCCGCCATGTGGACTTCGATGGCACGCTGAACCTCATCATTCAGCCGGCGGAGGAAGGCCTGTCCGGCGCGCGGCGAATGATGCAGGAAGGCCTGTTCGAACGGTTTCCGTGCGACGCGGTGTTCGCCATGCACAACCTGCCCGGGCTGCCGGCCGGAAAGCTGTTCTTTCGCGACGGGCCACACATGGCATCCGGGGACACCGTCAACATCGTCCTTCAGGGCAGGGGCGGCCACGGCGCGATGCCCCACATGGCCACCGACCCCACCGTGGCGGCAGCCAGCATCATCATGGCGCTTCAGACCGTCGTCTCGCGCAATGCGAATCCGCTGCATGCGGTCGTGGTGTCAGTCGGCGAATTGCACGCCGGCTCGGCCTGCAACATCATTCCCGACCAGGTCCGGATGTCGATGACGGTGCGCACGCTCGACCGCGCCGCGCGCGACCAGGCCGAGCAGCGCGTCAAGGACATCATTCAGGCCCAGGCGCAGAGCTTCGGCGTCGAGGCCGAGGTCGACTACCAACGCGGCTACCCGGTTCTGGTCAACGCGCCGGCAGAGACCGAGTTCGCGCGCCACGTGGCACGCCGCGTGTTCGGCCCTGACGGCCTGGAAGCCGCGGGCGAACCCGTGATGGCCAGCGAGGATTTCGCCTTCATGCTGGAGCGCGTGCCGGGATGCTACCTGTTCATCGGCAATGGTACGCACATCGCCGAAGGCGGATGCAGCGTCCACAACCCGCACTACGACTTCAACGACCAGCTGTTGCCGGTGGGCGCGGCGTTCTGGGTCGAACTGGTCCGCGCGTATCTGGCGTCGGACGGGGCCTGCCCGACACCCTGAACCATATATTTCCGCTATTTTCTGCCACTTCCCATCGTGAAATGGTCATTGTTTGCTATGAATTGGTGAGTTCACGAGCGCCACACGCCTGATCAGAATATTGCGGCAATCATCCCTTGTGGCGCAAAATGCGCCACAAAGGAGATCCGCCATGAGCACCCCCACCGGCTTCGCGTCCGTCAAACTTCCCGCCACGCTGGTTCAGCAGGCCCGCGAGGCCGCCGGGCCCATGCGCCGCTCGGTGGCCGGCCAGATCGAATACTGGGCCACCCTGGGCCGCGTGGTCGAGCACACCGGCCTGACGGTGCAGGAGGCGCAGGCGGCGATCGAGGGCTATGAGGCGGCGGCGCGGCAGGCGCGGCTGAAAGACACGCTGGACGGCATCGAAGCGCGCTTTGCGGCAGCGGAAGCGAACGGCAGTCTCGCAGCGCGGGTGCGCGAGGTCGTGCTGGACAACAGGGCGAAGGCTGCCGACACCGCGAAAGCAGCCTGAGCGTGGCACAGCCCGTCTTTTTCTTGTTGGCCGGCCCCAACGGCGCAGGCAAGTCCAGCCTCTATCGTGCGGCGGCGGCCGAGGGCTTGATCCCGGCCGACGCCGAATTCGTCAACGCCGATCTCCATGAGGCTGCGCACTTGCAGCACATCGCCGATCTGCAAGCCCGCTCCGAACAGGCCCGCCGATGGGCCGATGGCCGGCGTGCCGATCTGCTGCGCCGCGGGCAATCGTTCGTCAGCGAAACCGTGTTTTCGCACGAATCCAAGCTGACGCTGATCAAGGAGGCCCAGCAAAACGGGTTTGCCGTCGTGCTGCTGGTGGTGTGCCTGGACGACCCGCAACGCCTGCTGGCCCGGGTGCGGCAACGTGTGCAGGAAGGCGGCCACGACGTCCCCGCCGAACGCATCCTCGCCCGCTACCCGCGCACACTGAAAAACCTGACCCTGGCCGTTCGGTGTGCTGATCTGGTGATGCTGTACGACAGTGGTAACGACTCTGGCTCGGACGGTGTAAACATGCCGGTGCGCGTGGCGATTTGCCGGGGGCAGGAAACCAAGACGCTCGTGCCAAACCTACCGGATTGGGCGTCGGTCGTTTTGGGGTGATGGGATGGCAGGCGCGTGAGCATTGCGCTGCCGCGTTCCGGTTTCCTCTGTCTGCAAGGCAGCGGTTGCTGCCGGTCGAAGTCGTGCGCCGTATTCGCGCTTTGGGTGCACTGCAGACTTTGCCGCGTGCAACCACCGAATGCATTGACCGCTGGTCTCTGGTGAACTACCCCTTAACATGGACGCAATAACACGCGATTCATCGGCTGGGACTATCGATATCCCTCGGACAGAGAGCAACAGAATGCAGATGAAGGCTGAAGAAAAGATCGTCTCGCCATCACAGTTCATGCGTCAAATCCGGCCTGAGCTCTATTCAGATTCGACCTCACGCGTCAAACACCAGCTAAAAGCCGAGGTCCTATCCCATTACCTGGACACCATCACCGAGCGCAACCAGACGCATGATTTTGAACTGTTTTGCCGCAAGCTTTGCGAGCGGACGATCTGTCCGAACTTGAGGCCCGCAACGGGCCCAGAGGGTGGTGGTGACAGCAAGGCCGACACCGAGACTTCACCGGTATCCGATGAGATCAGCAAGCTCACCTACGTCGGCATGGCCAACAGCGGCAGCGAGCGATGGGCTTTCGCCTTCAGCGCGAAGAAAACGTGGGCCGACAAGGCGCGATCGGACGTTGCCGGCATCGTGGCCGCGAGCCGCGGCTACAAGAGGATCTTCTTTGTGACGTCGAGGGCTGCGCGCGCAAAGGATCGAGCCCGAGTGGAGGATGAACTTATCCGTGAGTACGGTATTCAAGTCACCATCCACGACCGCACATGGATCCTCGATGAAGTCATCGACAAGAATCGCCGCGACCTAGCGTACAACTATCTGGGGATCGGTGATGAAACGAGCGACCATGATCTTGGCCCATCTGACTATTCGCGCAAGCAACAGCTGGCCGACATTGAGAAGGAGCTGACGGACCCTTCCGCGTTTGTCGGGATGGAGATGCAGCGAGCAACCGAGGCACTCGTGGCAGCCAAGTTGACGCGGGAGCTGGAACTGCCCCGAGCTGACGTCGAAGGCAGGCTTCTTCGGGCCGTTCGCCTGGCGGACGATGGAGGAACGCACCGGCAGCAGCTCACCGCCCGCTACGAGACGCTCTGGACGGCGTTCTGGTGGTTCGACGACATCAAGGCGGTCGTCGATGGCTACGACGGCTTTGAAGCCTTGGTCATCGGAAGCGAGCATGCGACGAACCTCGAGATGTTGTGCAACCTGGCGCAACTGCTATTCAATGCCGTCATCCATGGTCACCTCACGTCCGAGCAGGTCGGACTGCAACCGCGAGTCGCTCGGTTGTCCTCAAGGCTTTCCGAACTGGCGAGCGACAGCGGCCGCCCGAACAACGCGCTGGAGGCAAGGACTTCGCTGCTGACCATCCAGGTTAACGAAGCCCTGACGGCTGGTGAGCCCGAGCGGCTAGCCTCGTTGTGGCCTCAGTTCGGAGACATCCTCGCCAAGGCCGACGGCCTGGGAGAGTTCGACGCCAAGCGCGTAACTAGGCTGATTGAGGTGTTCGGTCCGGTGGCCGGCAAGGACCGCGGTTACCGAGACCTCGTGGACCAAGTCTCCGACTTCGTGGCTAAACGTACGGGCGAGAGCCAGGGCGCGCTGGTTTTGCTCAATCGCGCTAATCAGCTCGACTTCGACGAGAACATGGAGATGATTCGGCTTCTCGGCAAAGCCGCCCGACTGCTTTCCAAGAAGGAGCATGCGGAGGACCTGGTCCGTGCACAGGCCCTGCTCGCAGTCGCTTACCGAAGTGCCGGCCTGCTTTGGGCGGCGCGTGCGAGCTCCACGTAGGCCGCTGCGACGTTGTTCATCGAAGCCGAAGAAGGCGGCGAACTCCCGGCAACCATATTCCCTACGCTGATGAATGCAGCATGGCAGGCGGTCGAGCTGAAGCACTTTCCCGAAGTGCTGCAAACGGTTCAGGTCGCGCGCGGCTGCCTAAACTCTTTGCCTTTCGACGACGAGTCGGCGAAGCGCGCCGCCGAGCAGTTGCAGGACTTCGACATGGTCCTGGCCTGTCAGCTGGCGAACCTTTCCTTGGAGGAGGTGCCGCGGCTGGAAATGATCCCTGACATCCTGCGAGGGCTGGGCCTAAACCACAGTCGACTCACGCTGCTTTACATGCTGGGGTACGAGGACTTGCTGAGAGAAGAAGGATGGATTCCCGAGAGCGAATCCGCCCAGGACGTTAAGAGCTTCTTCAACCAATTGGCGGGTCAGCCCGCTGGCGACGCGCGCTGGAGACCCGCGATCTTCAACGACCAGAATGAGCAGGTGTCTGCCACCTCGGTTCTGGGCGTGCAGGTGAACGTGACGCACGAGCCTACCGACACCGGTATCACCGTGGCCGAGGCCATTGTCGGGACAGTCGAGGCCTTCTTCGCGACAGCGTTCGAGCTGGATGCTTTCGCTCATGTGGAGCGTTTCGATGTCAATGTTGTCGATGCGAATATCACACGCCTTGAGGTGACGGTGGACATTGACCGGATGAGGGCGACGGTCCGTTGGCCCAATGGCGTGTATCCCGGATCACCGCCGGTGTACGGCGACTTTCTAAACATGTTGCTGGAAGTCGCCGCCATCATCTTTTCGGCGACTTGCCGTGCGAGGAACTTTGAAGAAGTTGCTACCCGTCTATTCAAGACAGATGCTGCAATGGATCGCGTTGCGATGATTGGCTCACTGTGCATCAGCCGTCAGCGCATCTTCGGCGGCGTGTCGCGCCTGTCCTCTTGGGATAAGCATTCACCGAAGAGGTTCGAGGCCAAGCCGGACAGGCCGCACGTTGAACGCGAGCCACAACCAACCAAGGCAGACACACAAGCCAAGGGCGAAGTCCACGAAGAGACGGAATTCCCGAAATTGACCGATCACAGAGATGTAAAAGTCAGATCGGTCATCGACATCCACCTCTGGGATCGTGCGGGCTGGATGGGCGCGGCCTACGGAGTCGTCGACCACAAGGCGCTGCCTTTCATGGCGCTGATGTTCAAGGATCGTGCTGCAGCCGCAAGAATATTTGAGCGATGGCGGGAGCGGTTCGGGACAACGGACAAGGAGGAGGAAATCCACATCGGCATCGTTCGCCAGTTCTCCGCCGAACATCCGACGCATTACGGAATGATCATCACCTCGAAGATTCCTAGGGATCAGGGAGATTCACGAATTGCCATGTTCGCGTCGCGTTCCCTCACCATGGAGCCGTCCGACGACGTCAATCTCACAGGGTTTCTGGACCTTTACAAGAAGGCCGGCGCCTACCTCCTAATGCCGGTCGTTATGGTCCCGGGACAACCGCCGCAATTCATCGGCGGCCTCTACCTGCTCAAGCGGTCGTTGCATGTGAAGTTGGCTGCCGATGTGAGCCCAAGCGACCTGGAGAACATGTTTTTGAAACCTCGGGGTCTCGGGCATGATCAAGCGTGACTTGTCGAGGCTCATCGTTGTCAGCTTAACCTGCGCGGACACGGTTTTCGGCCTCTGTATGAACCTCGGCGCAAGAAGCACGTGACGAGATCCGAGAAGAATGCAGTTCGCGCTCGTGTCCACCTTGGCGGCACTTGGTCGAAGCTGTCGTTCAGCGGCGAAATCTGAACGGCAGTAGACAACCTTGAGCCGCCGCTGACACACTTCAGTCAACGCAACCAGATCCCTCACCCCCGCATCAGCGCCTCGATCTCCTCGGCCTTCACCGGCACATCCCGCGTGATCAGCTCGCAGCCGGTCTCGGTGACGAAGGCGTCGTCTTCGATGCGGATGCCGATGTTCCAGAACTCCTTCGGGATCTTGTCGCTGGGCCGCACGTACAGGCCCGGCTCGATGGTCAGGGCCATGCCGGGCCGCAGGATGCGGCTGGGGCGGTCGGTGATGGTCTCACCACTCAGCGGGTCCTTGCGTTCGTGCGCCTGGCCCACCTCGCCGGGCTCCACGTAGCTGCCGCAGTCGTGCACGTCCATGCCCAGCCAGTGGCCGGTGCGGTGCATGTAGTGGGCGAAGTAGTGGCGGTGGTGGATGGCGTCGTCCAGTGTGCCGTGCTGGTCGCGGTCGAGCAGGCCCAGGTCGAACATGCCCTGCGTCAGCACCTTGACGGTGGCCTCGTGCGGGTCGGTGAAGCGCGCGCCGGGCCGTGTGGCGGCGATGGCAGCGTCCTGGCTGGCCAGCACCAGGTCGTACAGATCCCGCTGGGGGCCGGTGAAGCGGCCGTTGACCGGGAAGGTGCGCGTGATGTCGCTGGCGTAGCCGTCGAGCTCGCAGCCGGCGTCGATCAGCACCAGCTCGCCGTCGCGGACGGGCGCGGTGTCGGCGCGGTAGTGCAGCACGCAGGCATTGGCACCGGCGGCGACGATGGAACTGTAGGCCGGGTATTGCGAGCCATGCTGGCGAAACTCGTGCAGCAGCTCGGCGTCGAGGTGGTACTCGCGCACGTCCTGGCCGGCGCGCAGCATGGCGGCGCTGCGCTGCATGGCACGGATGTGGGCACGCGCGCTGATCTGCGCGGCGCGGCGCATGATGGCCTGCTCGTGCGCGTCCTTGATCAGGCGCATCTCGTCGAGGATGGCGCACAGGTCGTGCTGGGCCTGCGGGCACAGCGCGCCATAACGCACGCGGGCGCGCACGCTGTTCAGCCAGCCGTCCACCCGCGTCTCCAGACCCTGGTGCGTGGCGAACGGGTACCAGACGGCAGTCCTGTTCTCCATCAGCTTGGGCAGGCGTTGGTCCAGTTCCGCGACGGAATAGGCGGCCTCCACGCCCAGGTGCGCGGGCGCGGCCTCGGGGCCGAGGCGGATGCCGTCCCAGATCTCGCGCTCCAGGTCCTTGGGCTGGCAGAAAAGCGTGCTGTGGCCATCAGCGGTGATGACCAGCCAGGCGTTGAAATCGGAAAAACCGCTCACGTAATAGAAGTAGCTGTCGTGGCGGAACAGGAACTCGCTGTCGCGGTTGCGCGACCGCTCGGGTGCGGTGGGAATGACGGCGATGCCGCCGGCGCCCAGCCGGGCGGCGACGCGCGCGCGGCGCTGGGCGTAGAGAGTGGTGCTCATGGGTTCAGTTCCGGTGGGTATTCAGGTAGCGTTGAGTTCGGCCAGGCGCTCGGGCGTGCCCACGTCGGTCCACGCGCCGGTGTACAGCTCGGCGCTGACCTGGCCGGCGTCCATGGCCGCGCGCAGCAGCGGCGCCAGCGGCGAGACCACCCCGTGCGGATTGCCGGAGGGAATGGCGCACCAGGGCGCTTCGAACAGCGCGCGCCGGTACAGGGCGATGGTGCTGAAGGTGTGGCGCGCGTCGGCCTGGTTGAGGGCCTGGCCGTCGGCCGAGAGCCCGAAGTCGCCCTTGGGGTTGTGCGCCGGATTGGGCACCAGCCACAGGTGCGCCAGTTTGCCGCTGGCCGCAAAGCGTTCCACAGCGGCCTGGGTGAAAGTGAAGTCCGGCGCGTACACATCGCCGGCCAGCACCCAGAACACCTCGTCCAGCAACGGCAGCGCGCGCACGATGCCACCGGCGGTCTCCAGCGCGCGGCCGAAGTCGCGCCCTTCGTGCGAATAACGCACCGTCACGCCGTTCAATTTTGATAGCGCCTCGTGGCCATTGGACGCCGGGATCGGGCCAAAAAAGTCTGAAATC
>ERZ724521.925-NODE-925-length-13161-cov-4.610102_pt1 | contig 13161 bp, 9 predicted proteins | sample MGYA00376054_ERZ724521 | MGnify/ENA primary metagenome ERZ724521 (study PRJEB28724, sample SAMN07190883) | activated sludge metagenome | isolation source: activated sludge of sewage treatment plant in Hong Hong | place: Hong Kong | collected 2016-03-17 ... | reverse complement strand
GTCCCCATTGTTTCATCTGCTGACTAAAGGAAATTTCTTCTGCAGCATAAAGATTCAAATTAAAACCACCCACTTCACGATAAGCTTGCGCGTTGCATACCATAAGCGCACCAGCAGCCCACTTAAATGTTACTGATAGCACCGTCCATGTTTTCAATAGCAACTTAGCCCACCAAGTTAAATTACGCATATACAATGCACTACCCGCTGCAACATATTTCCCAGATTGGATTAACTGAAAAATATCATTTAGTAGCTCTTTACTCATCAAACAATCTGCATCTAAAAAAACAAACCAATCACCTCTAGCAGCTTGGACCCCTGCAGCACGCGCACGAGCGATATGATTAATCGGTTCAAAAACAACGTGGGCACCAGCAGCTTTTGCAAGACTAGCCGTGCTATCGGTAGAATTATTATCTACGACAATGATCTCATGCGTAAAATTAAAGTGTTGATTATTAAGGGCATATATTTTTATTAAAAGTCAACCAGGAGAAACTGAAAATAACTGAAATCGAGGCTTTTCAATGTCATTTTGGGGTGTTTTGGGGCAAATCCGGTTGCTTCCATCCTTCCATGACCGTGAAAAATTACTCCGGAAAAGCCCACCCATTAAACCTATCCCTTTCTGTGAATGGCTTTTGACGTAGAACGCTTTGAATAGTTTTCACATGATATCTTTGCACCCCTTATGATGATCGACCGCCTGCGGGCTATCAAGAACAAATACCAGGACCTCGAACTCCGGTTGTCCGACCCGGAGGTCATCGGGGATATCAAGCTGTGTTCCCGTCTTAACAAAGAATACAAGGATCTTACAGACCTTGTGGCCGAGATCGATACCTATGAACTGATCTTGTCCAATATTGATTCGTCAACCGAAATGCTTCGTGAGGCTGATCCCGAAATGCGGGAAATGGCACAGCAGGAGTTGCTCGATCTGCGTGAACGTCGCGAAGAAACAGAGGAGAAACTGAAATGGATGCTGATCCCCAGGGATCCGGAGGACAATAAGGATGTCATCATGGAGATCCGATCCGGAACCGGCGGGGATGAAGCCAGTATTTTTGCCGGAGACCTGTTCAGGATGTACACCCGCTACTTCGAATCCAAAGGTTGGAAATACGAACTCGAGTATGTCAATGAAGGTACAGCGGGGGGATACAACAAGATCGTTCTCGAAATCTACGGAGAGGATGTCTTTGGGCATCTCAAGTTTGAATCGGGAGCACACCGGGTACAGCGTGTACCAAAGACTGAAGCACAAGGTCGCGTACACACTTCTGCAGCCACTGTAGCTGTACTGCCTAAGTTTGAGCTGGAGGAAATCAATATCCGCAAAGAAGATCTGAAAGTGGATACATTCCGTTCGAGCGGTGCCGGTGGTCAGCACGTCAACAAAACAGAGTCGGGGGTACGCTTTACCCACTTACCTACAGGGATTGTTGCAGAAAGTACCGATGGACGTTCGCAGATCAAGAACAGAGAGATCGCGCTCAACCGGCTTGCAGCCAAGGTCAATGAAGCTCAACGGGAAGCCGTGACCAGCGCCTATGCCTCACAACGTAAATCTCTTGTAGGTACCGGAGACCGTTCCGACAAAATCCGGACCTACAATTATCCCCAAAACCGGGTGACGGATCACCGGATCAATCTAACGCTCTATAATCTCGATCGCATTGTCCTTGGGGATCTCGATCCTATCATTGATGCCTTGAAACTCGCTGAGAATACCGAAAGACTTAAAGAGATGGCTTCCCAGGAAGAGGCTTAAGAAGTTGATTTTTTCTTTGGATGATTCATGTTTTATAGCGCGGAGTACATTGAGGACGCGGAGACATACAATATTACTTCCAGGGTGCTTTTACACAGGATGAATTAAAAAAGGTATCGCGCGGAGTACACGGAGGACGCGGAGACATAGGATAATACTTCCAGGATGCGCTTACAAATGTCATTGAAAAGGGAGGCGCGCGGAGTACACGGAGGGCGCGGAGAAATGGGATATTACTTCCAGGATGCTTTTACAAATGGTATTGAAAAGGGAGGCGCGCGGAGTACACGGAGGACGCGGAGAAATTGGATTCGGATCACAGTTCCCTGGGAATTAGATAGTTTGGACAAGCCGGATGATGCCATCTTTGAGTGACGCCACGTTAAAATTGATCAATAACCCCACTTCAATTTTAGCAAGGCGCAAATAGGACAGTACAGTTTTGCAATGCACCGGATGGATAGACTCTTGTGATTTAAGCTCGAGTATAATTTTATCGTCCACAAGAACATCTGCGCGAAAACCTATTCCCATTTTTACGTCTTCGTAGAACACTTCAATCCCGAGTTGCCTTTTAAAGGGTATACCATTTTTTGCAAGTTCGAAACAAAGGACTTCTTCGTAAATGGATTCCAACAATCCAGGCCCAAGAATAGAATGTATTTTTATACAAATTGCAATGACCTGAGCAGAAAGTTCTGCATGTTTCATAATAATAATCAATCTGGTGAAAATGAAAACTAGGGGAAATGAAACAGAAAAGCAAATAAAATCTCAAGAATATTTACTTTTCCCTTCGCGTCTTCTGTGCGTAAACAATATTGAGCCCATCCGCGAACTCCGCGTCCTCCGTGCGAAAAAACATTAAGCCCCTCCGTGAACTCCGCGTCCTCCGTGCGAAAAAACATTAAACCCCTCCGTGAACTCCGCGTCCTCCGTGCGAAAAAACATTAAACCCCTCTGTGAACTCCGCGTCCTCCGTGCGAAAAAACATTAAGCCCCTCCGTGAACTCCTCGTCCTCCGTGCGAAAAAACATTAAACCCCTCCGTGAACTCCGCGTCCTCTGTGCGAAAAAACATTAAGCTCCTCCGTGAACTCCGCGCCCTCCGTGCGAAAAAACATTAAACCCCTCCGTGAACTCGGTGTCCTCCGTGCGAAAAAAATTAGTGAGTAGTCAGTTGTGAGTGGTGAGTAAAAAATCTCCGTGTTCTCCGTGCCTCCGTGTGCATTTTTTTAGCACACCTGAATTTTCTAAGGAAATTACGTCTAGAAATCTGCACCCATGGAAAAGTGGAGGATGGGATCACGCACAGTTTCGGTCTCCCAGCTCCAGCCATAATCCAGCTTGAGGAAATACCCGAACACCAGGGTGCGTGCCCCGAGACCATATCCAACTATAAACGGATTGCGATAGTAGTTGACCGTCACCTCAACGGTGGGTGGATTGGTGAGGACTACGGTGTTGAGAGGATTGCCGGAGCCGAACGGATTGCTGCCATGCCATGCAGAACCCGCATCCGCAAAGGCCACCAGTTGAAGATTGCGGATGAAGGAGGACCGGATTTTTTGCTTCGACAGGTATTGGAAAACCGGCACCCGCAGTTCGGCATTGGCTAAAAGAACACTGCTGCCATTGCGCGCATTGTATTCAAAACCTCTCATGTTGGCACCCAGTGCCGTGTAGGCAAAGTTGCCATCACTGGGCACCATTACATTGTTATTGTATTCCGGAAACAACCAGTTTTCTACGCCCCCGAGATAATATAAAATGCGCTCCGACCCCAAGGAAGTAGCGCCTGTCAGTCTGGTGGCAAAAATCGAGCGGCCATCCAGTGAAGCATAATGACGGGCATCAAAACCAAGGACTGTCATGAATCCTTTATTGAACTGGAACTTTTTATCCGGCTCGAAGAGGTTCATGTCAAACCGCTTGACCACTTCCACCCATGCTTTAGCCCTGGTCCCCGTGCGACTATTGATATCCTGTGCTCGTGTATTGTCATAAATCCACTCCATTTTCACGCCGATGCGCTGAGCATCATTGGTGGGTGTGTTGAGGCTGTTGATATCCGTAGCCAGAGCGATGTCTCGGTCATTGCGCAGGGTCAGGCTGGCCCGGACACTGTTGTACGCATCAAACGGATAACTCCATTTGGAGAAAGCGATAAAGGATACATACTGATTTTGCTTGAGCGGATCTGCGGACGTGGCATCGGATTCTGTAACCGCTTTTCGATACACTGCAAATTGTTTATCGATGCGCCTTTTGCGATTGTCAAATACCATGAAATATTCCGAGCCATTGAAAGCGGTCGGAAACCGTACCCCACCAGTAATGATATAATCCTCGAGCAGGTCCTTGACACTTGCTTTAAATAATATGCCCAATGGACTGGGTTCAAATTCACGCTTCTCTCCGGCGTAACTGTCCAGGCCTCCAAATAGGAGATCATTGTCAAGTGTGACATTGAAATAGTCAAGCTTAAACCGCAAGCGTGATGCGACGATCCTGGACCGAACAAACGGCGTAAGTTTTTGCGGATCGTAATCCAGTCTTCCGGTGATAGAGGGTTGTAATATTTTATCCTCAGTTACAACCTCCTGAGCTTGCTGTGCCATCGGAGCACCGGGTTTTACTACCGGAGTAGGTTTGGGTTTTGTGATGACAGGGAATGGGGTTTGGAAAAAGTACTTTGGATCCAGGGTGTCGGTTTGCAATGGCTCTTCTGTTGGCGTCACGGATTCCTTTGCGTCTCCAATATCGGGCGTCTGGGAAGGCAGGGAATTGAGTAGATGTGTTGAATCCCGGGGCAGGGTATGTACAAAGGGCATCTTCCACTTCCACAACCAGTCGATCAGGACAGGACTCGCGGGAACGGTTTCGTGCAGAAGGATATCCCGGTCGTAAGCGGACTGCAACATAGATACCGGTGGATCTTCCATGAGGCGGCTGACCTGGATACGCTGCCATTTGCCGGAATAATCCGCAAGGCAGATGATTTCATCGGGTCCGGCCAGCCTGGCTTTACGCTCACTGGCCTCGCCACTGAAAGTGATCCTGCGTAAGGTACTTTTCTGTTTGGAATAGTTGAGCAAAAAGAGATCAAATTGGCCAATCGGCAGGATGGAATCCAGCACCATCTTGCGGAGATTTTCATCGGCACGGTTGGAGGAAAACAAAACATATCGCGTACCGTCAACCTGGATCACAGACGCATCGAGATCATCATAAAAATCTTCCGTCATGCGAACACTTTGCCTGGTGACCGGTGCATACAGGTACAGGTCTGAGAGGCCATCTGTAGAGGCATCCAGCATCAGCGTGTCGGCTGACCAATAATCCAGATCGTAGACCCGCTGGTATTCAGGACTTAGTTTATCCGTATATACTTGCTCATCATCAAAGTCAAAGGTCTGCAGATAGATGACGTCCTTGCGCTCGAAGATCAATGTGAGTGCCCGTCCATCCGGCGCCCAGCTGAGGATGGGGTAGTTGTAGTCGGTTTCCACCTCATAGTTGCGGATGCCATAACGCTGCAGGACTTTCTTTTCCCCGGTTTGCATATCATAGAGATAAACCCTTACTCTGCCGTTGTCATGCAAGGTATAGGCGAGTTGTGTGCCATCCGGACTCAGCCGCATGCGTCCGATGGTGAGTGGTTTTTTCTGACTCGTAAGGTTCAGGTCATTGGTAAATGAAGTTCCGTTTTCGGCAAAGGCCTGAAACCGATCCTCATAAAAAGCTTGCCATTGTTGGGCGAGTTCTTTCGTGCCGACGCCGAGGACGTAGATCAACCCGTTTTCAAGACTGCGTTGGATGCGGGTGAGATAGAGGATGTTGGGGATCGTGGCTTTGCCATAGCGGGTGGCGAGAAAATACCACATGGCATGACCGGCAAGTTCAGGATCATCACGCATCAGGCCGGTAAAACCTTTTTTCTTTTTATTGGGCTTGGTAAAATAATCATGGAGTCGGTTGTCGAGTTCAGGACTCCATTCCTCCCCCACATACGTGACCAGGCCACGGATAAACCAGTCTGGCAAACTGATCGACACAGCATTTTGCACCACTTCCTGGATGCTGTTGCCGTGGAGCATGGCATTGATATACACAGAGGCAATGCCTTCGCGGAGTTGCCGGCGCAGATCATTATGATTGCCATTGAAATAAATGAAGACTTTGTTTTCCACCACCTTGGTGACGCCGCCTTTACCAACAAATTGCTCCTCGGTCCCGAGATTGCTTTGTTTCATGTCGGTGAGATCCACATAGATGATGAGCTCGATTTTGTCATTCATCTTGTGTTCGAGCACATTCTGGATATAAGGATTGTCCAGTTCTGCCATCTGGACGACCGTGTGGGCTATTTCCCGGCCTTTGCCATACCAATAGGTGACAAAGTTCTCGGTTTCGTACATATCCCAATGATCGAAGTCATCGTGATACTGGATCCGGTTTTTTCCAAAGGTCGTATTGACGGTTTGCCCCTGCAGGTACACAGCAGAGAACAATAAAATGGATATGGAAAAAAGGATCTTGCCCATGATCACTTCTAAAACGTCAAAACAGACTGAAAATATAGGGGTTTTGAGGAAAATGAGAGCATGCTGCCAGGGTCCAGAGATCAATTCCGGTAATCCAATGGAGGATCCCGGTCTCCGATCAGGGGGACATAGGTAAATTCTTTGCCCCTTCGCCGGTATAGTTCCTGCCATGCCGCGGAGATGATGGTGGGATCGGAATACAAGTCCACCGCGGTCAGAGCTATGGTTTTGGCGGCCATGATCGTGCCCTTGATGCCTATCGAAGTGCCTCCGGCCGCTACAGCCTGCCAGGTATGTCCTGATGTGCCGGGAACCCAGGTGGCTGTGCGAACCCCGGCTGTAGGGACTACCCAACTGACGTCTCCGACATCGGTCGAACCCCCGGAGCCGTCTTCTTCTACACGGAAAGGAGTGACCATAGTGGTATTCTGCAGATTGGATGGAGCGATCAGGGTTTCCTGGATTTTTTCGGCAAAAGCTTGTTCTTCCGGTGAATAGGTGTAGCCACCCACCAAATTGAGGTTTTTGTTCATCACCCGGGATAAGGTCTCATTGGGTTTGACATTGTACAAACCATGAATGACTTCGTAGTCCATGGTCGTCTGTGTCCCCAGGGCCGCCCCTTCGGCTGCTTTGACGATCCAGGCAAAATTTTGCTTGGCCATATCCATATCCGGATGGCGGCAATAGTAGAATACTTCTGCAAAAGCAGGGACGATGTTGGGAGCATCTCCACCATGTGTGATGACATAATGGATGCGCGATTCTTCCGGGATATGTTCCCGCATCATATTGACCATGTGATTCATGGCTTCTACGGCATCGAGGGCGGAGCGTCCAAATTCCGGGGCGCCTGAAGCATGCGATCCGACCCCATGAAATCTGAATTTGGCAGAAATGTTGGCCAGCGAAGAGATGGCGTCAGCGCTGTTGCCATTGGAAGGATGCCAATGCAATACGGCATCGACATCATTGAAAAGACCGGCTTTGACCATGTAGGTTTTACCTCCACCACCCTCTTCCGCCGGTGTGCCATAATAGCGTATCGTGCCTTGCCTGTGATTTTGTTTGAGCCAATCCGCTACGGCGATGGCTGCTGCAGCTGAGCCTACACCAAACAAATGATGACCACAGGCGTGGCCGGGAGCCCCGTCGATAAGCACTTTTTCTTCCGGCAATGCGGCCTGCGAAAGACCGGGTAGTGCATCAAATTCACCCAGGATACCGATGATGGGTTTGCCACTTCCATATTCAGCTATAAACGAAGTGGGCATGCCTGCAACTCCCGGTGCGACTGTAAATCCGGCTTTCTTGAGCATTTCTTGCAAAAGCGCTGTGGATTTATATTCCTGGTATCCCAGTTCTGCGAAATTCCAGATTTTCATAGCTGCCGCTTCGTAGTCGGCGACATGTGCATCTATATTTCGCAGCACTTTAACTTCCGGCTGAGCCAGCGAAATACAAGTAAGAAGGTTGAAGGCTGCGAGCCAATACGAAACAGGTGATGATCGCATAGTATTAATGAATGATAATCCTTTGTGTAAACATCTTGCCAGTATGATATCTGATCATGCATGTGTATAACCCCGGGATTAATTTCGGCAAAATGATTTCGTTATTGGGATCAATTACTTTGGAAAAAACTAAACTTCCGGTGGTGGTGTACATGTCAAAAATGGGATGGTCTGCCATCACACTCTGGTTGTCGGGTCGGAGGATCAAAGCATCATGGGCTGGATTGGGGTATATCTGCCAATCGTGGTTTTCCAAGGTCATCACTTGGGTTGTGGTATCCGGAAGCCCATCCATCAGCAGGAGGTCATCGACCCACCAGGTCTGATCCACGGGAGATCCAACGCCTATGTAGCCGCCATAGAAAAGCTGGTTGAATTTGAGATCCGGATGGGCGCCGGTCCTGAAGAGAATACTGTCGTAGGAGATCAGCAATTGGCCATCATACCAATACCTGATCTTTCCGTCCGGGATGCCGATGTCATTTTGGATGGAGTTCATTTCAAAATAGGTCTCTACCAGGTGCCAGTCATTTTTGTAATAGGGCCCGGCCGAATTTCTGAAATATATGGTGTCTGCTGCCCAGGCTCTGCTGCTGTAATAGCCATGTGAACTGCCTGAGCTGGGAAAACAATCCCTGCGATCAAGGCTTCCGATCAGGCCATTGCATGAACACACCGAACGATTTTCTGAAAACGAATATGAATCAAAATCACCATTGCATCCAACTACATTGTCGTTGTTGAGGAGGATGCAATTGGGGTCTACATTTTTACTGTCCTGCAAAGCGAGAATCGGTCGGCCTGCATTTTGTTCGATGTAAGCGGTGAGATAGGTATCTGCGGGTCCCTGGTAGATCCAGTCGGCATCGGTGAGGATATTCCATTCATGCGGGTGATAACTGACGCCGGAGCCAATGTAGTTGGCGCTGTACTTGACCCAATAGCTTAAGTAAACTTTGTCCGAGGGCGTAAACAGATGTCGTCCTGCACCGGAACTGGTAGAGCCTTGTGCGAAATGACCTGCATAGGCATACATCCCGTTTTTATACTCGGCATTGGTCCGCTGATCTGGCAATCCATCGTACCATCCTTTAGCTTCGAAGTCACCTGACTCATAGTCTTCAAACAGGAGGACTGATTGCGCGTCCATGGCTGTAGCGCATCGAAGAGAAAGGACCAGCAGCAGGAAATTATGATGTGACATTTTTTGTGTAGTGAAGATACATCATCGAAGGGGCTTGGAAGGTTTTTTGGGCGCACGGAGGCACGGAGAGCACGGAGAAAAAGGAGCATTGATAATACTCACCATTGCTACTCACTACTCACTTTTTTGGCGCACGGAGGCACGGACAGCACGGAGCATATATAAGCCTTATAAGCGCATAAGCTTCACAAGCACCATTATGCCCCTAAATCCCCTATGGTTCGACTATCAAATCCGGAACCTAGTGCTTTACTTCGACTACCATTCCCTTATCCTCGTACTCCCGCTCAGCGCGGCGCAGTTCACCAACCGTGGGACTTCAAGAGAATTTCAAAATAGTTGAACTAAAGGTTACTTATGCCCATAACCTTCATAAGCCCATAATCCTATAACCTCCTAATCTCCTAATCTCCTAATCTCCCTACAGTGTCTCAGGCATCGTGTACTTCCGGCCCTTATTCTGTTCCTTGAGCCATTGCATCAAAGGATCAAAATAATGTACGAGGGCGGTGGCATTCATATCCTCGCCTGTGGCTTCTTTCATGATCTCACGCCAGTCGCGGGTGGCTCCGGCAGACATGATTTTCTGGATGAATGCACCGACTTCTTTGTTGCCATAATAATTGGTGGCTGTAGGGGGTTGATGCAGGATATGGTCTGCGATGTATTGGTGGAGCTGGAAGAGCAGCACATAAGAGAGTGCATAGTCATAGTACTGTGCGGCATCGTCATTGATGTGTGTTTTGGTGGCAGCATCACAATACATCTCTCCGCGATCGGATGGAGGTACGATACCCTGGTATTTCTTGGCCAGTTCCCACCACTTCTTGTTGAATTCATCCTGAGACAGATTGTCCGCATACAAGGCTTTTTCAAATTCGCTCATGGTGCCTGCGGCAAACGGAATGAAGACGGCAAAGTTGAGGGCTTCATGCAGAAGGATCTGAATGGAATCGGTTTTCGTATCGGCGGGGATCAATCCGCGTCCGATGAGATATGGTTTTTGCATGGCGGCCATACCCATCATGCTACCCAGGGCTTCGTGGAACGCTCGGTTGGCACCATTACGAAGCAGAGGTGGTACTTCTGGCGTGGAGTAAGAGATATAATAATAGATGTGGCCCAGTTCGTGATTGGAGGTTTCAAACCATTCGGCGTTGGGTTCGACACTCATGAGACTGCGGACATCTTTGTCGAGGTCGAGATGCCAGGCTGAGGCGTGGTTGTTTTTCTTGAGCGTAGAATCTACAGGGTAAGGATAGAGATTGGATTTATCCCAAAAGGATTGTGGTAATGCAGGATAACCCAGGCTGGTGTAGAGTTCTTCACCGGCCTTGACGATCCATTCGGGGCTCTTGGTAGCGAGTACGCTGTCGATGTTTAGGCCTTCGACTTCCATCATGTTACTCCAGTCTTGTCCCCAGCGATTAGGCAGCCAGTGGGCCGGGAGATAATCCGGTACTTCTTTCACGCCGTATTTTTTCGCGAGTTCATAGCGGGCATAAGTGTGCAGTTCGCGGTACAATGGGCGCAGTTCCTGGTTGAGGCGTTGCATCATTTCCATCATTTCCGGGGTGGTCATACCATAGTCAGAGACCTGGTAGGAAAAGAAGTCTGGATAATCTAGCGCCTGTACGGTTTCATTACGAAGGCGGCGGAGATTGACGAGTCCGTCTTTCAGGCCTTTGCCTACTTCCTTGCTGGCTTCCCATGCGGCGAGACGTTTCTTCAGATCGGTTTCGGTTTTGAGGATATGATCGATGTCGTTGGTGGTCACGGGCTTGCCATCGATAGAAAAGGAGAATCCAAAAAGTTTTTCAGTCTGAGCGATGGAGGCTACGATTTTTTCTTTCACCAGTTCGGCGACGGTCTGAGGATCACTGCCGGCCATATACAGGATGTACTCGAGCTGACGCACCTGGATCGGGGTGAGCTTATCCTTCATGGCGAGTAATTGCTTTGTCTTTTCGATATTCTCCACACTTCCTGTAAAGGCCGTAAGGGCTTCGTCAGCGATGCGGGAATTATAGGCATTGAGGGTATCCCCTTCTTTGATTTCCGTATTGGTCTTCCAGGCCGCTTCACTCGAAGCATAGTAGAGTTTGACATACGAAGCGGTATAGGTATCGATAAAGGTCTGGGCTTCCTGCTGCTCGGCGGTCAGGGTGGTAGCGGACTTGTTGTCGGATTTGCAGGCCACGATGGAGATCAGCCCCACGGCGAGGAACGAAAAGAGGATATTTTTCATAAACGGTTGAAAATTTGTGCGAATGTAACGAAGTAAACCGATTTCGACGGATTTAGTCGATGGAAGCAGTGTTGAGAAAGATTAGATTTTGTGTCTGTTTGACACAAAAGTTTAGAAAGTTTAAGGGATGCGACTATATGGACAGATCCGTAGGATAACAATTAAACTTTCTAAACGCGGGTAACGTCAGATACCAGCATCTCAACAGATGGCCCGCAGGGCACATCGCTCAACACTGTCTCTATCTCACAGACTGTCGAGGCAAAAACTTCCGTCATTTGCCCGATCTTTGCGACATGAATCTTGAGGTCCACTGTCTTACATTCAATCCGTTTCAGGAAAATACCTATATCATCGAAGCACCTTCCGGTGATTGTATCATCATTGATCCCGGTTGCTTTGACCGAAGCGAGCGCCAGGAACTGAAGGACTTTATTGCCGGGCGTGGCCTCAAACCGGTAAGGTTGCTCAATACCCATTGCCACATCGACCATATCCTTGGTAATGCCTTTGTGTCCGGGGAATATGGACTCGGCCTTGAAATTCATCGAGGCGAACTGCCGGTGTTAGAATCCGGGTTGATGGTCTCCAGCATGTATGGTGTGCCTTATGAACCTTCGCCACAGCCTTCCGCTTTTTTGAATGAAGGAGATCAACTAACTCTGAATGGTATTACGTTGGATATCCTTTTCACGCCCGGGCACTCCCCGGCCAGCATCTGTTTTTACAACCCGGTCGACGGATGGGTGATCGGAGGTGATGTCTTGTTTTATGAAAGCATTGGGCGAACAGATCTTCCTGGAGGCGATCATGCAACGTTGTTGAAGAGTATCCGTGAGAAGTTGTTTGTGCTGCCAAATGATACGGTGGTGTATCCTGGGCACGGACCGGCCACGAAGGTTGGGTATGAGAAGATGTTTAATCCGTTTATGAGCGGAGAGGATTAGGAGGTTAGGGGGTTATGAAGGTTATAAGGTTGAAGGTTATAGGCTTATGAAGGTTATGAAGGTTATGGGCTTATCGAGGTTAGGAGATTAGTAGGTTAGAAGGTTAGTTATGAAAGTTGCTAAAGACAAAATAACCTCCTAAGCATTGGTGCCTTTTGGCACCATAATAATAACCAGGCGGGCGTAGCCAACGCCAATAAGCCCACGTTCCAGGTAATGTTATAGGTTTATGAAGGTTAGAAGCTGAGGAGCTTAGAAGGTTAATTTTAATCCTATTGAAAAAATACATAACCCTTATAAGCAATGATGCCGTCAGGCATCGCATGATAACCAGGCGGGCGTAGCCGACGCCGATAAGCCCACGTTTAAGGTTATAGGCTTATGAAACTTAGGTGATTACAAGGTTAAGAATGCTGATAAAGTTTCCTACTATTGCCATTCACTATGGAAGATCAATTTGAAAAAGTAAGTGCGCTCTTTGCGCGATGTTTTGAGCGCTATTATACGACCTCGTGTCAGTGTGCCTTTCCGCGATATCATCAGATCGTCGGGATTGATTGTGTGGACACGGGAGATTCTTATTCCTGTTATGAGACCGAGATGTTGATCGGGCTCTCCAAACCTTACTTCAACATCACGCCCGGTCCTCCGGGATTTGAAGGCAATTACCAGGAGTGGGCATGTAAGAAATGTGGATCTGTGTATTCCGTAGACTGGGAGGACTTCAGTATCCACGTCAGCCGCCAGACTATGGAGGCTACGGATCTCAAAGTCCCTTTGACCGGGAAGCCGGCGACGAAGCCGATTCCTTTGGTATTGGGATTGTCAGGCCATTCCTATCCACCGCAGACGGAGATGGTGCCGGCCACTTATGAAGATTTTGAGAAGTATATGCTTGAGCAATAGACGCAGTGTTGAGAAAGTT
>ERZ724521.924-NODE-924-length-13168-cov-4.259590_pt1 | contig 13168 bp, 14 predicted proteins | sample MGYA00376054_ERZ724521 | MGnify/ENA primary metagenome ERZ724521 (study PRJEB28724, sample SAMN07190883) | activated sludge metagenome | isolation source: activated sludge of sewage treatment plant in Hong Hong | place: Hong Kong | collected 2016-03-17 ... | reverse complement strand
GGCCTACCTGCGGCTGCTGGAGAACCCCAACGACGACACCAGCTTCCTGCGGGTGGTCAACTTTCCGCCGCGCGGCATTGGCGCGCGCAGCATCGAGCAACTGCAGGACGCCGCGCGCGCGGCCGGTTGCTCGCTGCACGACGCGGTGAGCGCCACCAGCGGCAAGGCCGGTGCCAACCTGGGCGCCTTTGTGGCCAAGCTGGACGTGCTGCGTGAGCAGACGCAGCAGATGACGCTGCGCGAAATCATCGAGCTGGTGCTGCAGCACAGCGGCCTGGTGGAGCACTACAAGGCCGAGCGCGAAGGCGCCGACCGCATCGAGAACCTGGAAGAACTGGTCAACGCGGCCGAAAGCTTTGTGATGCAGGAAGGCTTTGGCCGCGAGGCCGTGGCCCTGCCGGTGGACGAGCTCGTGGACGTGCAGGCGCCCGCGCCTGACGCGGAAACCGGCGAAACCCTGAGCCCGCTGGCGGCCTTCCTGACGCACGCGGCGCTGGAGTCGGGCGACAACCAGGCCCAGGCCGGGCAGGACGCGGTGCAGCTCATGACGGTGCATTCCGCCAAGGGGCTGGAGTTTGACGCGGTGTTCATTACCGGGCTGGAAGAGGGCCTGTTCCCGCACGAAAACTCGATGAACGACTTTGACGGGCTGGAAGAAGAGCGCCGCCTGATGTATGTGGCCATCACCCGCGCCCGCAAGCGGCTGTACCTGAGCCATTCGCAAACCCGCATGCTGCACGGCCAGACGCGCTACAACATCAAGAGCCGCTTTTTCGACGAGCTCCCCGAAGCCGCGCTGAAATGGATCACGCCCCGGAACCAGGGCTTTGCCAGCCCCTTCGGTGGCGCTATGAATTCAGGAGCGCCTTACGCAGGCGGGGCGCGGGCTGGAGGCTACTTTGGCCGTGAAGCCGAGTCGTTTGCCAGCCCCCCGGTGCCGCCGCAGAAAGCCGCTCCCGCGCACGGCCTGCGCACCGGCATGCAGGTGTTTCACACCAAGTTTGGCGAGGGCGCCGTGCTGTCGATCGAAGGGCAGGGCGACGATGCGCGGGCCCAGGTCAAGTTCGCGCGCCACGGCATCAAGTGGCTGGCGCTGAGTGTGGCCAAGCTGACGCCGGTGACCTGATGCCCAACACGCCCGCCAACGCCAAGCCCGACCGCCATTTCGTCACCGCGCTGGCACGGGGGCTGGACGTGCTCAGTGCCTTCCGTTCGCGCGACCGCATGCTGGGCAACCAGGAGCTGGCGCGGCGCTGCGGGCTGCCCAAGTCCACCATCTCGCGGCTGACGTACACGCTGGTCAAGCACGGCTACCTGGAACACACGCAGGACGAAGCCGGCAACCCCGGCTACAAGCTGGGCAGTGCGGTGCTGGCGCTGGGCAGCGCGATGATTGCGCGGATGGACATGCGGGCGCTGGCCCGGCCGCTGATGCAGGACCTGGCCGACCGCAGCGGCGCCATGGTGGCGCTGGGCCTGCGCGACCGCCTCAACATGATCTATGTGGAAGCCTGCCGCAGCGAAGCGGCGCTCACCCTCAGCCTGAACGTGGGTTCGCGGCTGCCGCTGGCCACCACCGCCATGGGCCGGGCCTACCTGGCGGCCAGCCCGGCGCCGCGCCGCGCCGAGCTGCTGGCCCGCATCCGCGTGCAGGACGAAGCGGCCTGGCCGCGCATCAGCGCCCGCATGGACGAAGCCCTGTCCGAATACCAGGCGCTGGGCTGCTGCAGCTCGTTTGGCGAATGGCAGAAAGAGGTGAATGCCGTGGCCGTGGCCTTCCGCCCGCCCGGGGGGCGCGACGTGATGGCCATCAACTGCGGCGGCCCGGGCTTCAACCTGTCGCGCGACTACCTGCTGGGCGAGGTGCGGGAGCAGCTGCTGCAGATGGCGCAGCAGTTGCAGGGCCCGGGGGGAACTGAATAGCGTTTTTTGAATCCATGCAAAGGTCTGCCGCGTTTGTAGGGTGTGCGGCCCCCGGGTTGACGCTGCCACCGGCGGCGCTGACACTGCGGCCAGCACCCACCCCGTTGACCCTCAGGAGATCACCATGACATTCAAACACCTGCTGCTGGCGCTGGCCGCCGCTGCCACCCTGGCCCAGGCCGCCGACACCCCTGGCAGCAACCCCAGCGCACCGCCGCCGCCGAGCGTGGCCGATCGCCTGGCCAGCGCCCGCAAGGCCATTGAAGTGAAGGACTGGAACGGCGCGCTGTCGCAGCTGGAAACCGCTGCGCGCGCCGAGCCGCGCAATGCCGAGGTGCACAACCTGCTGGGCTACAGCTACCGCAAGCAGGCCACGCCCAACCTGGCCAAGGCCTTCGAGCACTACAACACCGCACTGCGGCTGGACCCCAGGCACAAGGGCGCGCACGAATACATCGGCGAGGCCTACCTCATGGACAAGAAGCCCGCCGAGGCCGAAAAGCACCTGGCCCAGCTGGAAAGCATCTGCGGCAACAAGACCTGCCCGGAATACGCCGACCTGGCCAAGGCCATTGCGGACTACAAGGCCCGCAACTAGGCGTCCTCAGCGTGGCGCCGCCGGGTGCGCCGTGGGAGGCTTTTCTTCCATGTAGCCCCGGCCGTCCTTCACACCCTTCTTGCCGGCAATCTGCCAGGCGGTACGCTGGTCCACCAGCCGGGCCAGGAATTCGAGCTCCTCGTCGGTGTGGTTGATGGCGCCCGCCGGCGTGAGGAACTTGCCCCCGCGGGGTTCCACTTCACCCCAGAAGGCCTGGTGGTAGTCGGCCTGGCTCACGGCGCGGTCGGGGCCGGCGCCCATGTCCACCGTGCCGTAGCAGTTGCAGAAATAGCTGCGGTAGCTCTGCGCCGGAAAGACTTCGGTGTACACGCCCGTGCCGCGGATGCCGGCAGTGAGCGTGGGCGTGACGATCTGGCGGCTGGTGCCCTTGCCCCAGACACTGGCCACCGCGCCGGTGATCATGCGCAGCACGGCCACGGTGTTGAGCGAGGCGCCGCGCTCCACCGTCAGGCGGGAGTTCTGCCGCACCTGGAACGACGAATTGCCGATCACGAACACCAGGTTGGCGCCGGGCCCGGTTTCGATCGAGTCCCCGCTCTGGATGACCTGCTGCGGCCGCAACCGCCCGCCGTTGATGAGCGCATCACCCAATAGCTCGACGATGTTGCTGCGCTGCTGGGCCACGGCGGCGCCGTAGCCGCCCATGGCCGTCCAGGCGGCGGCCGCCTGCAGGAAGCTGCGCCGCTGGAACCACAGGACTTCCTGTTCGGTGCGGCCCTCAAGGGTGTGCTGGGTCATGGTGTGTCTCCGGGTTGCGAAGGGTCGGGCTCAGCGACAAAGCTGTCGCGGAAGGTGAAATAGACCGAGGTGAAGAACATGGCCGCCATCAGCAGCGCGGCGGGCACCATGGCCACGCCCACCACCTGCGGGTTGCCGATCAGGGCCGCGAAACTGGAAATCACGATGCTGGCAAAGATGAACACCAGCACCCACATCAGCCCGTACAGGGTGAAGGCCTTGAAGTTTTTCATGCAGGCCACGAAGCTGAAGAACAGGCTCTTGACCGGCGGCACGCCATGCCAGTGCACCAGCGCGGGCGCGTGCCAGAACAGCAGCGACAGCGGAAGGTACAGCGCCATGGCCACCCACATGGCGGTCTGGAAGTCGCTGGCCATCACCAGCTCGCGTGTCATTTGCCCGCCCACCAGGTACAGCCGGGCGAACTTGCCGCCGTCGAACAGTGCCGAAATGCCCATGATCAGCAGGAAACCCAGGGCGTACAGCGCGCCCAGCACCATCATGGCCTGCAGCCGCTGCTGCCCTGCGCGGAAGGCGGTGATCAGGATCGACGGCATCGGGAACTTGCCCCGGGTGGCCTCCTGCGTTGCAGCCATCAGGCCCAGCGTGGCTGCCGGCAGCAGGGCGAGCGCGAGCGCGCTGCCCACCATCGGTACCTGTGTGGCCAGCGACATGATGGCCATGAACATGAAGAAAAGCCCCGACAGCGCCAGCGGCTGGCGGAAGAACGTCTGGATGCCGAGCTTGACCCATTGGATGCCTGTGCGTGCCGGAACTAGGTGGAGTTTCATTCGATATACATCAGGTGAGTCGGTCTGGAGGCATCAGTCTTGCCCGGGCAGTATCGCCCGCGGGCACAAGCGTGACAAATTTAACGCCATGGCGTCGGGGCGGCGCGCGTCGTCAGGCGTGCACCGGGTGGGCAATGCGCTGGCGCAGCACCCGCTCGAAGTGCGTCGGGTCATGGGGCTTGAGCATGGACGCCTCGCGCGGCAGATGGAAGTCCCACAGGCGCGAGATCCAGAAGCGCAGGGCGCCGGCGCGCAGCAGGGCGGGCAGCAGATGGCGCTCGGCCTGCGACAGCGGGCGTACGGCGGCGTAGGCCTGCAGGAAGGCGGCGGCACGGGGCGCGTCGTGGGCGCCGGTGGGCAGGTCCACGCACCAATCGTTCAGGCACACGGCCAGGTCAAACAGCCAGCTGTCCACGCCCGCGAAATAAAAGTCAAAAAAGCCGGTGAGCTGCTCGCCGTCAAACATCACGTTGTCGCGGAACAGGTCGGCATGCACCGGGCCGCAGGGCAGCGCCGCGTAGGCCGAGCTGGCGGCCACATGGTTCTGGAAGGCCAGCTCGCTCTTGAGCAGCGCGGCCTGGGGCGCGTCCAGGTAGGGCAGCACCACCGGCACGGTGTCGTTCCACCAGGGCAGGCCGCGCAGGTTGGGCTGGCTGCGGTTGAAGTCGCGGCCGGCCAGGTGCATGCGCGCGAGCATTGCGCCCACTGCGGCGCAGTGCACGGGCGTGGGTGCCAGCTGGCTTTTGCCGCGCAGGCGGTTGACCACCGCAGCCGGCTTGCCGCACAGGGAGTGCAGGATGTCGCCGTCGCGGTTGGCGGCCGGGTCGGGCACCGGGATGCCGCGCTGCGCCAGGTGCTTCATCAGGTGCAGGTAGAACGGCAGTTGCTCAAAGGTCAGCCGCTCGAACAGCGTGAGCACGAATTCGCCCTCGCTGGTGGTGGCAAAGTAGTTGGTGTTCTCGATGCCGCCCTCGATGCCGCGCAGCACACGCAGCTCGCCCAGGTTCAGGATCGACAGCAGTTCCTGCGCCTGTGCGGCAGAGACTTCGGTGAAGACAGCCATGTCAGAAGTTCAGGACGTTCCACACCCGCTGGCCGCTGCCGGGCTGCACCTCGTAGGCCCGTGCACCACCCTTGGGCTGCACGGTGATGCTCTGGGTCTGCCCGGCGTAGCGCACCTCGTCGATCAGGGTGGCGCCGTCTTCGACACGGATGCGCTCCACTTTCTGGTTCTTGCGGCCCTCCAGCGGAGCCTGGGGCGGGGTCAACGGGGGTGTCTGGGCCAGCAGCGGGCCGCAGGCGAAGGCAAGGCACAGGGCAGGAAGAAGGCGCATGGTGGCATTGTAAAACCCGGGATTAAACTGGCAGGCTCCGGGCTCCGGCCCTGCTTCCACCATCCGCTTCCAATGCCCGACACCGCGACGCCCAAAACCCTGCTGCTGGTTGACGGCTCCAGTTACCTCTACCGCGCGTTCTTTGCGGGCGGTGACGCCATGAGCACCACCCTGCCCGACGGTACGGTGCAAAAGACCGGCGCCATCCGCATCCTCATCAACATGATGCAGAAGCTGCTTAAGGACCACCCCGCAGCGTACGCCGCCTGCGTGTTCGACGCCAAGGGCCCAACCTTCCGCGACGCGCTCTACCCCGAATACAAGGCACAGCGCAGCCCCATGCCGGACGACCTGCGCAGCCAGATCGGTCCCATTCACGAGGTGGTACGCCTGCTGGGCTGGCCCGTGCTGGATGTACCTGGCGTAGAGGCCGATGACGTGATCGGTACGCTTGCCGTGACCGCCGCGCGCCAGGGCATGGATGTGATCATCTCCAGCGGCGACAAGGACCTGGCCCAGCTCGTCAATGAACGCATCACCATCATTGACACCATGAGCGGCAAAGTGCGTGATCTGGCCGGTGTGGAGGCCGAGTTCGGCGTGCCCGCGCGCCTGATGCTGGATTACCAGATGCTGGTCGGCGATACGGTGGACAACGTGCCCGGCGTGCCTGGCGTGGGCCCGAAGACCGCCGTGAAGCTGCTGCAGGAATACGGCTCGGTAGACCAGCTGATCGCGCAGGCCGATCAGATCAAGGGCGCGGTGGGCGAGAAGCTGCGCAAGGTGCTGGACTGGTTGCCCACGTGCCGCCAGCTGCTGACCATCAAGACTGACTGCGAACTGGACGGCTGGGTGCCCGGCCTGCCGGCGCTCGATGCCGTGCGCATGGGACAACCGCACAACGAACCGCTCAAGACCTTCTATGAAACCTACGGCTTCAAGGGTCTGGCCAAGGCGTTGGGCGGCGCCGAGACGACTGCACCGGCACCCGTCGCGGCGTCTGGCGGCACCGACGACCTGTTTGCCGAGCCTGCCGCGGCCGCGCCGCGCACCAGCCAACTGGCTTACGACACCCTCCTGAGCTGGGAAGCCTTTGACCGCTGGCTGGCGAAGATTGAATCGGCCGAACTGGTAGCCATTGACACCGAAACCACCTCGCTCGACGAGATGGTGGCGCAGATCGTAGGCATCAGCTTCAGCGTGATGCCGGGCGAGGCCGCCTACATCCCGCTCAAACACGCTGGGCCGGATGCACCCGAACAACTGCCGCTGGACGAAGTGCTTGGCAAGCTCAAGCCCTGGCTGGAAGACGGCACCAAGAAGAAGCTCGGCCAGCACATCAAGTACGACCGCCATGCGTTTGCCAACCATGGCATCGAAGTGCAGGGCTATGTGCACGACACCATGCTGCAAAGCTATGTGCTGGAAGTGCACAAGCCCCACGGCCTGGCGAGCCTGGCCGAGCGCCACCTGGGCCGCAGTGGCATCAGTTATGAAGATCTGTGCGGCAAGGGCGCGCACCAGATTCCGTTTGCCCAGGTCGATGTGGCCAAGGCGGCCGAATATTCGTGCGAAGACAGCGACCAGACGCTGGACGTGCATCGGGTGCTCTGGCCTCAGATCGAAGCCAACGCCAAGCTGAAGTTCATCTACGAACTGGAGATCGCCAGCAGCGAGACGCTGTACCGGATCGAGCGCAACGGCGTGCTGATCGACGCGCCCACGCTGGCCGCGCAGAGCCACGAGCTGGGCCAGCGCATCATGGCGCTGGAGACCGAGGCCCACGCGCTGGCCGGCCAGCCGTTCAACCTCGGCAGCCCCAAGCAGATTGGCGAGATTTTCTTCACCAAGCTGGGCCTGCCCGTGGTCAAGAAAACGCCCAGCGGCGCACCCAGCACCGACGAGGAAGTGCTGGAAAAGCTGGCCGAAGACTACCCGCTGCCCGCCAAGATCCTGGAGCACCGAGGCCTGTCCAAGCTCAAGGGCACCTACACCGACAAGCTGGCCCAGATGGCGCACCCGCGCACCGGCCGGGTCCACACGCATTACGCGCAGGCGGTGGCGGTGACGGGGCGCCTGAGCAGCAACGACCCCAACCTGCAGAACATCCCGATCCGCACGCCCGAAGGCCGGCGCGTGCGCGAGGCCTTTGTGGCGCCGCCGGGCCATGTGATCGCCAGTGCCGACTACAGCCAGATCGAGCTGCGCATCATGGCCCACATCAGCGAAGACGCGGCGCTGCTGAAGGCCTTTCACGAGGGCATGGACGTGCACCGCGCCACCGCAGCCGAGGTGTTTGGCCTGCCGCCGGCAGAAGTCAGCAGCGAGCAGCGGCGCTATGCCAAGGTCATCAACTTCGGGCTGATTTACGGCATGAGCGCATTTGGCCTCGCGAAGGCGCTGGCCATCGACAACTCGGCGGCCAAGAACTACATCGAGCGCTACTTCCAGCGCTTTGAAGGCGTCAAGCGTTACATGGACGAAACGCGCCTGGCGGCCAAGAGCAAGGGCTATGTGGAGACGGTGTTTGGCCGGCGCCTGTACCTGCCGGAAATCAATTCACCCAACGGCCCGCGCCGTGGCGGCGCCGAACGCGCCGCCATCAACGCGCCCATGCAGGGCACGGCGGCCGACCTGATCAAGCTCAGCATGAACGCGGTGCAGCAGGTGCTGGACAGCGAACAGCGCGGCACGAAGATGATCATGCAGGTGCACGACGAACTGGTGTTCGAGGTGCCCGAGGCCGAGGTGGCGTGGTTGAAGACCGAAATCCCGCGCCTCATGGCGGGCGTGGCTGCGCTCAAGGTGCCGCTGCTGGCGGAAGTGGGCGTGGGCCCGAATTGGGACAAGGCTCACTGACGCCCGCGTGGGCCCAGGCCCACCCGGCTATTTTTTCTCCGACCACAGCTCCCCGCCGGTGGCCCAGTCAGTTTTCTTGACGTCGTAAAGAATCACATCCACACCCTCAGGCTTGCTGCCCAGGGTGTCGACCACCGCCTGGGTGATGGCCTTGACCAGGTTCTTTTTCTGCTCGGGGGTGCGGCCTTCGAACATTTCAACGCGGATGGTGGGCATGGGGTTTCTCCTGTGCGGGGTTGTTTGATCGCTGGCACTATACGGACTCCTTTCACCCCTTGCACTGCGGAGCCCGCCCATGCTGCGTGACGACCTGAAGACTGAATTTGATGCCCTGCTGCCCGGCCACGCCACGGAAGCCGGCACCTCGCGCCGCACCGCGCTGAAGGCGGCGCTGGGCGTGGGCTACGCCGCCACGGCCCTGCCGATCATGGCGCAGACGGCGATCAAGACCTCCTCCGAAGGCTTGACCACGGGCGAAATCACGATCGACGTCAATGGTTTCAAGATGGCCGCCTTCCGTGCGGCGCCTGCCGGCAAGACGAATCTGCCAGTGGTGCTGGTCATTCAGGAAATCTTTGGCGTGCATGAATACATTGCCGACACGGCGCGCCGCTTTGCCCGGGCCGGGTATCTGGCCATCGCACCCGAACTGTTCCAGCGCCAGGGCGACCCGGCCAGCTACAACGAGATGGCCAAGCTGCTGGCCGAGGTGGTGTCCAAGGTGCCGGACGCGCAGGTCATGGGCGACCTGGACGCCACCGTGCAATGGGCCGGCGCCAACGGCGGCAACACCGGCAAGGTCGGCATCACGGGCTTTTGCTGGGGCGGCCGGATCACCTGGCTGTACGCGGCGCACAACCCGACGGTCAAGGCTGGGGTGGCCTGGTACGGGCGGCTGGTGGGCGCGGCCTCGCCGCTGACGCCCCGCCACCCGGTGGACGTTGCCGCCAGCCTGAACGGACCGGTGCTCGGCCTGTACGGCGCGGCCGATGCCGGCATCCCCCTTGACACGGTTGATAAGATGAAAGCCGCTTTGGCCACTGGCAGTGCCGCGGCCAGAGCCTCGCAGTTTGTGGTGTACCCCGACGCGCCCCACGCCTTCCATGCCGACTACCGCCCCAGCTTCCGCCAGGGTCCGGCCGAAGACGGCTGGAAGCGCGCGCTGGAATGGTTCAGGGCCAACGGCGTGGCCTGAGGCCCGCCACCGGCCGCGAGGCCGCGCCACCGACCGGGGCCGCGCATGCGGCCTTTTTTGTTGCTGTTGATGAGGAAAATATGCCGCCAGCCCTTACCGGGCTTGCGCAAGCCGCTATGAATTTAATAGCAATTGTGATCGCCACCCTGGCTGCCGGCATTGGCAGCGTCTGGCTGGCGGCCGGCCTTTTGAGCCTGGGCGCCGTGGCCGGGCACGACACGCCCGGCGCCCGCGTCGGCCCGCAGCATCTGCTGAGCCTGGCGGCCGGCGCGCTGCTGGCCACGGCCTTCATGCACCTGCTGCCAGAGGCCTTCGAGTCGCAGGCCGGGGCCAAGGAGCTGTTTGCCACCTTGCTGGTGGGCGTGGTGTTTTTCTTCCTGCTCGACAAGGCCGAGCTCTGGCACCACGGGCATGAGCACCACCACGACGCCCACGCCGGCCACGACCACCCGCATTACCACCATCACGGCCATGCCCATGGCCCCCGCGGCGGGGGCTGGGCGCTGCTGACCGGCGACAGCGTGCACTGCTTTGGCGACGGCATCCTCATTGCCTCGGCCTTTGTGGCGGATTTCCGCCTTGGCGTGGTGGCGGCGCTGGCCGTGCTGGCGCATGAAGTGCCGCACCACATGGGCGATCTGGTGGTGCTGCGCCAGACCAGCCGCGACCGCAACATGGCCCTGGTCAAGGTGTCGCTGGCCGGGGCCGTGACGGCGCTCGGCGGCGTCACAGGCTACTTTCTGGTCGAGCAGCTGCACGACTACCTGCCGTACTTCCTGACGGTGGCCAGCAGCAGTTTTGTCTATGTGGCGCTGGCGGACCTGATCCCGCAGCTCCAAAAGCGCCTGTCAGCACGGGAAACCGCGGCGCAGATCCTCTGGCTGCTGGTCGGCATCGGCCTGGTCACGCTGGTCAGCGGCCTGGCCCACGCACACTGACGGCGCGGCCGTCAGCGGGTGGAGTAGCCGATCACGCGCCAGCGGCCGTCGGCCTCGCGCAGGGTGGTGACAATTTCCTCGGTGTCCGGCTTGTTGCCAAACCGGCTGGCAAACACCACCGTCACATAGTCGCCGGCCGGCCGGCCGGGCAGCGTGGTCTTGTAGCCCACCTCGATCGGCTGGCGCTCGGCCAGCGGGCCGAGGGGCTCACGCACCTTGGGGATGGCGTCCATCCAGGTCGCAATCGGCACCTGGGCCCGGAACACCGGGCTGGTGGATTCCCAGGCCGTGCCCCAGTCGCGCCGGTCCAGCAGCAGCAGCCAGCCCAGGGCGGCCACCTGGCCGGCCGCTTCCTTCTGGGACTGCTCATCCCCGCTGGCGGCGGGCTCGGCGGGCGCGGTGGGCGCAGGCACCGGGGTGCCTGCCGCTGGCGGCGCCGCCAACGACGGGCCACCACTACGCGGGGCCTTGAGCTGGGCGAGGGCGACCGGCCCGGTCAGGGCCAGCGCAAGGGAGACGGCAATTCGTGAAAGGTTCATGGGCCGAGTCTAGCCGCGAGGCGCTACCATGGGGTGCAAAAGCGGAGGGGCGCAGATGAAACGGTTCTTGGGTTACGTCCTGGCGATTGGCGGCGGCCTGTTCATGGCATGGGTGGCTGTGGCGGGCGGCGGGTTCACCGCCATCTTTGGCGCGGGCTGCGTTGCCACCGGCTTCAGCGAGGGCTGCAAGGACATGGCCCTGCTCGCGGGTTTGACAGCGGGTGGCCTGCTGGTCGGCTGGCTGGTGTACAAGGCCGGCCGCGCGCTGATCGGTCAGCGCCGCACCTGAGGCGGCCTCAGCCTTTTTCCACCGGGCGCGCCGGGTCGGCGCACCATTCGCTCCAGCTGCCTGCGTACAGGGCCGCCTGGCCCAGGCCGGCCAGTTCCATGGCAATGAGGTTTGGCACCGCGCTGACGCCGCTGCCGCAGTGGTGCACCACGCTGGCCGGGTCACGGCCAGCCAGCAGTTGCTCGTACTCGGCCCGCAGTTGTTCGGCAGCCTTGAACCGGCCATCGGGACCCAGGTTGCCCTGGAACGGGCGGTTCAATGCGCCCGGGATATGCCCGGCCACCGGGTCCAGCGGCTCCACCTCACCCTTGAAGCGCGGCGTGGCCCGCGCGTCGACGATGGTGTGCCGGCCCAGCCCCGCCAGCACCTCGGCCGTGGTGGCCAGGCGCCGCAGGGGCGGGCCCAGCGTGAAGTTGGTCTGGAAATGCGAAGGCTCCTCGCCACTGGCCACCGCGCCCCCCGCGGCCTGCCAGGCCTGGAGCCCGCCGTCGAGCACGGCCACGGCGTCGTGGCCCGCCCACTTGAGCATCCACCACAGCCGCCCGCAGTAGTTGGCACCATTGCGGTCGTACACCACCGCCTGCATGTCGTTGGCCAGTCCCACGCTGGACAGCCAGATCGCCAGTTTCTCCCGGCTGGGCAGCGGGTGGCGCCCGCCCGAGGCGGCATCGGCGCCGGTCTTGTCGCTCAGGTGTTCGTTGAGGTCGGCAAACACGGCACGCGGAATGTGCGCTTCGCGGTATTGCTGCGGGCCCAGCGGCGGGTTCATCAGGTCGCTGGTGCAGTCAAACACCAGCAGGGGTGCGCCCTCGGCTTGCAGGGCGCGCAGCTGGGCAACGGAAATCAGGGTGGTGTACACGGGCCGGGACTCCTTCAATGTTCTTCACCAGGGGCATTGGGCGCGGCACGGGCCCGCAGCACGGTGGCGGCAATGCCGCTGGCAATGATCAATGCCATGCCGGCCCAGCCGATCCACGGGATCACGTCGTCAAACAGCAGCACGCTGTAGAGCACGCCAAACACAATGCCCGAGTATTGCAAATTGGCCACCACGAGGGTGGCGCCCTGGCTGTAGGCACGCGTCATGCAAAGCTGCCCGAGGGACGCCAGCAGACCCACCGGCAGGAGCCAGAGCGCGTGCTGCCAGTGCCAGGGCGACACGCCCGTGACCAGCATGGCGGCGCCACCGGCGACGGCCGAGCCGAGTGCAAAGTAGAAGACGGTGCGGCTTTCGGGCTCCCCGAGCTTGCCCAGCGCCATGACCTGCATGTAGGCAAACGCGGCCGTGAAGCCCGACAGCAGCCCCACCAGGCCCGCGAACACCTGGTTCTGCTCGATGGTGGGGCGAAGCATCATCACCACGCCGGCAAAACCGGCCAGCACCGTCAGCACCAGCGGGCCCTGGCGCAGTGCGGTGCTGGCCCCGCTGCGCGGGTTCCAGTTGATCAGCGCGCCACCAATCAGGAACGCCGCCACCCAGACGCTGCTCATATAGTTGAGCGTCATCGCGGTGGCCAGTGGCAGGATGGCGATGGCGTAGAACCAGGCACCGAGCGAGATCACGCCCACCAGGCTGCGCCAGGCATGCATGCCGGCATATTGCGTGGACAGCGCCACGCCCTGGCGACGTGCCAGCAGCCACATGAACAGCATGCCGAGCAGGCCGCGGTAGAACACCAGTTCGGCCGCATTGAAGTAGGCCGACGCGAACTTCACGCACACCGCCATGGTGGCAAAGAACAGGGCGCCCAGCACCATCCAGAGGGCTTGCATTCAGGCGTCCAGTGTGCGGTTCAGCCAGGGCTGGCGCGCCAGGCGTTCGGCTTCAAACGCGGCGATGCGGCCGCGCTGCATCAGGGTGGCGCCGATCCAGTCGGTGTCCTGCGTCAGCAGCGCCAGCTCGCGCGGTGACAGGGCAAAGCGCAGCGTCTCGCCGCTGCAGT
>ERZ724521.923-NODE-923-length-13170-cov-4.478841_pt1 | contig 13170 bp, 10 predicted proteins | sample MGYA00376054_ERZ724521 | MGnify/ENA primary metagenome ERZ724521 (study PRJEB28724, sample SAMN07190883) | activated sludge metagenome | isolation source: activated sludge of sewage treatment plant in Hong Hong | place: Hong Kong | collected 2016-03-17 ... | reverse complement strand
CCCCACGTGTACACCTTGGGCAAGAGCGGCAAGCAGAGCCACCTGCTGTTGAACGAGCAGGGGTTGCGCGAGAAGGGCGTGCAGTTCTTCCCCATCGACCGCGGTGGCGACATCACGTACCACGGTCCGGGCCAGATCGTGGGTTACCCCATCTTCGACCTGGACCATCACTTCACGGACATCCACCGTTTCCTGCGCACGTTGGAGGAGGCGATCATCGGCACGCTCGAGGCTTACGGGATCAAGGCCGGTCGCATCGAGGGCCTCACCGGCGTATGGCTGGACTGGAACGAACCGCTCAAGGCCCGGAAGATCTGCGCCTTCGGCATTCGCGCAAGCCGCTGGGTCACCATGCACGGGTTCGCCTTCAACGTGAACACCGACCTCGGCTACTTCGAGAACATCGTGCCCTGCGGCATCACGGACAAAGGCGTCACGAGCCTGGCCCGGGAGTTCGGCCGCGAAGTGGACATCAACGCGGTGAAGGAGCGGCTGAAGCTGGAGCTGGCGGACCTGTTCGACGTGCAGCTGGTGTGAAGCCCGTTCGCCGGGCCAGTGCCGTGTAGAACAGCACCGCCCCAAGGACGATCAGCGGGTAGAACGCGTACAGATAGCGCACATCCCCGATACCGATGATCACGGGATGCACCAGCATGCCGTAGGCGAGCGCGCCGGCGAGCAGCAGGTGCGTCGTGTTCCTGCGGATGACGGCCAGCGCAAGAAGGCCGAGTGCACCATAGAGCGCCACGAGGTACACGGCCATGTGCGACAGCTTCAGTGCCTTTGCCCAGGGCGGCAGCTGGCCGAAGGGCCGCAGGAAGAGGTTGTAGACGCCGCTTGAGCGGAAGATGTGGCGTGCGGCCAATCGCGCAGGGGTGCGCACATGCACGATGAAGGGGTGATGGCGGCGGATGGAAGCAGCGTAGCGGTCCGCCTTGGCCTTGAACAGGCTGTCGCACTGCCGGCGTAGGTCGGGATCGGCCGTGGGGTCCTCGATCACCAGGCCATAGGTGCGCAGGGCCACCAGGCTGTCCATGGTCACCTCGGGCGTCAGGATCTCCGGAGGGATGGGCAGGTCCGCGAAGCTCAGGGTGGGCGCCTGCCGGTTGGGCCAGCCCACATCGGGCAGGAAGTAGCGCGCCGCGATGTCATCGAAGGTGCCCACGAGCGTCCAGGAAGCCATCTGGCCCGGTGTGTAGCCCGGATAGTACTTGGTGCGGGTCATGAGGAACCACCGGTCGTGCACGGCATGGTTGCGGAGCGTCCAGGCCCCTTGCGCCAGCAGAAAGGGCAGCACGTACAGCACGGCCGTCCAGCGGCCTCCTGTGGACCGCCAGGCGGTCCGCACCAGCAGGAACAGGACCAGCAGCAGCAAGGGCAGCATGATCGGCCGCATGAAGTATGCCCAGGTGACCAGGGCGCCGGCCAGCACGCCGTCCCGTGGCCGGGCATCGTGCAGGTAGGCGAGCAGGAAGTAGAGGGCCATCACCATCACCGAGGCGCAGAGGCTCTCGGTGAGTATGAACGGGTTGAAGCCGGAGATGGTGGAGGCGAGGCCGTAGAGGGCGAATGCCAGGTGATGGGCCGCGGCAGAGCCGGTCATCCGCAGGGCACAGCGGGCCAGCAGCACCGTGGCCAAGGCGTCCAACAGCAGCTGCAGCAGGGTGAGCGCATCCATGGCGCGGTGCTGCGGCAGCCAGGCGCGGAAGAGCATGTAGGCCGCGCCGTACCCCGGCATGCGGAAGTCGGGGTCGTATTGGCCGTGCTCCACCAGGTGGTCGATGGGCAGCACGTATCGGTCGCAATCGCCGGTGCAGATGGCGATGGGCGCAGGCAGCTTGTCCGCGTAGCCCTGCTGGAGGGAGATGAGGAAGTAGCTCGCCTTGATCGCGAGCGCGAGGAGCAGCCAGAAGCCGGTGCGACCGGGGGCTGGTAGCCTTGCCGCAAGGGATGCCAGGGGCTGAAGGATCGGCGCGGCCATTTCCGGGGCAGGCAACGAAGATATCCGGGGCCACGTGGTGCGCCGGACAGGGCATGCGCACATGGGCCGCGCTACTTTCGCGCGACACATGCGCATCCTCAAGCGGATCCTCTTCTGGTCCATCGGCATCCTCGCACTGGCGGTCGTGCTGGCCTATGCCACGGGCAACGGCCACCTGGTCAAGGGCGTACGGCACACCTACCTCATCGGCCGCAATGGGCCGGAGATCGACGACCGTGACTTCTTCGCGAGCGCGTCCATTCCGGTGGATGCGCCACGACCCTGGCCGCAGGGAAGCCGCTATGGCCGCTTGACGTTGAGCGCCGAGCAAGAGGCCACGCTGATGAAGAACCACACCGTGGGCTTCCTGCTCGTGCAGAACGACAGCGTCATCCATGAACAGTATTGGAACGGCTGGGATGCCGACAGTGTGAGCAACTCCTTCAGTGTGGCCAAGAGCTATGTGAGCGTGCTCACGGGCATTGCCATGAAGGAAGGCCGTATCGCCAGCGTGATGGACCCGGTGGGCAAGTACCTGCCCGAGTTCGACGCGGACACCTGCCACAAGCGGATCCTGCTGTACCACCTGCTCACCATGAGCACCGGGCTGGATTGGAGCGAGAGCGGCGCAGACCCCTTGAGCGACAATGCCAAGGGCTATTACGGAACGGACGTGCGGGAGCTGGCGCTTTCGCAGCCCTGCAAGGAACCGCCCGGGGTCAACTTCGACTACATCAGTGGCAGCACGCAGATCATGGCGGAGGTGCTGGAGAAGGTGTACGGGCAGGACCTCGCCACGATCACGCGTGAGAAGCTCTGGCGTCCGTTGGGCTGCGAGCATCCCGCCTGGTGGGGCATGGACCGTGAGGGCGGGGACCAGAAGGCGTTCTGCTGCCTGTACGCCACGGCGCGCGACTTTGCGCGGATCGGTCAGTTGTACCTGGACAGCGGGCGCTGGCAGGGTCGGGAGGTGGTGCCGGTGGACTACTGGAAAGCGAGCATCACCCCGGCTCCCCTGATGGACCGCGGTAAGCCCAATCTGCGCTACGGTTACTTCTGGTGGCTGATGGAGCTGGACGGGCACCCCGTGTACTACTGCCGGGGCTTCCATGGCGAGTACGTGGTGGTGGTGCCGCAAGAGCGGTTGGTGATGGTGCGCACCGGCATGAAGTGGGAGGAGAAGAATCCTGAAGGACACCCGCGGGACGTGATGGACTACATCGCCATCGCCCGCGCGCTGGCCGCAACCCGCTAAGGCGTCCCATCATCATGAAGAAGGACATCGAGCAACCGCGGGTGGAGGGGGTGAGCATGGCCGTGTTGCGCGAGCCCGACCCGGATGGCGAACAGGCCTGGTACGTGTACCTGATCAACGAGAAGGACGTCGCCCTGGAGAACGTGCTGGTCAGTTCCCGCGGTTTTGGGGAGATCGACGGTGAACAGCGGGCCACCAGCGAGATGCGGCACCACCTCGAGCGCCTTGGGCCGAAGAGCTGGGCACGCATCGAGCGCATCGTGGAGGAGGTGTTCCCGCTCAGCAACCAGTACTGGCTCAGCTTCTATGTGGGTGGTGTGATCTACGACCGGCGTTACATCTTCCTGGCCGGAAGCATCGACGAGGCCAACTTCACACGACTGCCGCTCATGAACACACGCGGGGTGCTGATCCAATGACCCGTCGGCAACGCACGGAGCGGCCATGAGCCTCAAGAGCGCCATCGCCAAGCCCTACGCCCGCTTTGTGACCAATGCGGTGATGCGCCGCGCCATGGACCCGGTGGCCACCCAGCTTGGTGCGCTGCGACAGCTGGTGGAGTTCGGCGGCACTACGGCCTTCGGGCGCGAACACAAGCTGCATCAGGTGCACGACCACGCGGGCCTCGTGCAGGCCGTGCCCTTGCGTGACTACGAAGGCTTCCGTCCCTACATCGAGCGGATCATCGCCGGGGAGACGGACGTGCTGTGGCCGGGACTTCCGCTGTACCTGTGCAAGACCAGCGGCACTACAAGCGGGGCCAAGTACATCCCCATCACGCAGCACTCGCTGCCCAACCACATCGGCAGCGCCCGCCGCGCATTGCTCGCCTACATCGCGCACAGCGGCCGCGCCGACTTCGTGGACGGGAAGATGATCTTCCTGCAGGGCAGCCCCGTGCTCGACCGCAAGGGCGCGATCCCGATGGGAAGGCTCAGCGGCATCGTGGCGAACCACGTCCCGAAGTACCTGCTGAAGAACCGCATGCCCTCATTCGCCACCAACAGTATCCCCGACTGGGAGACGAAGGTGGAAGCCATCGTGGAGGAGACGATGCAGGAGGACATGCGCCTGATCAGCGGGATCCCCGCCTGGGTGCAGATGTACTTCGAGCGCCTGCTGGCCCGCACCGGCAAGGTCACCGTGAAGCAGGTGTTCCCGAACTTCTCGCTCTTCGTCTACGGTGGCGTGAACTACGCGCCCTACCGCAGCCGCATGGAGGCGCTCATCGGCGGCAGCGTGCCCAGTGTGGAGCTCTTCCCCGCGAGCGAAGGCTTCATCGCCTACCAGGACAAGGACAACGACGACGGATTGCTGCTGGTGCTGGACAACGGCATCTACTTCGGCTTCGTGCCGATGCAGGGCAGCGACCGCCGTCCGCGCTCCATTGCCGAGGTGGAGCTGAACACGCAGTACGCCTTGGTGCTTTATACCAACGCCGGTCTCTGGGGCTATGAGATCGGCGATACCGTGAAGTTCGTATCGCTCGCACCCCCGCGCATCAAGGTCACTGGCCGCACCAAGCACTTCACCAGCGCCTTCGGGGAGCACGTGATCGCCGAGGAAGTGGAGGGCGCACTGAAGGACGCGATCACCGTGGTGCCCTGCGAAGTGGCCGAGTTCACCGTGGCTCCCCAGCTCGCTCCCGCGGCAGGTCTTCCGTACCACGAGTGGCACATCGAGTTCGCGGCACCACCGGCGGACATGGCCCGCTTCGTTGGTGCGATGGATGAGGCCCTGCAGAAGCGCAACCCCTACTACAAGGACCTGATCACCGGCAAAGTGCTGCGTCCGTTGGTGGTGCGCTCGTTGCCGCGTGGGTCCTTCGCCGCCTGGATGAAGGCGCGCGGCATGAACGACGCGCAGAGCAAGGTGCCGCGCCTGGCGAACGACCGGCGGTATGTGGAGGGGTTGGCGGACGGCGGCACCGCCCCATACCTTTGATGTCATGGAAGTAGCGCCGCGCATCACGATCGAGCCCGGGAAAATGGGTGGTCGTCCATGCATCCGCGGCATGCGGATAACGGTGGGCACGGTGATCGGCCTGCTCGCCTCCAAGAAGAGCAGAGAGGAGGTCCTCGCGATGTATCCTTATCTGGAGGATGAGGACATCACCGCAGCGCTGAATTATGCCATGCTGCTGGCCAACGATCAGGACCTGCCCATCGAACGGGCATGAGGGTCGTGGTCGACATGTGCCTTCCGCCCGGTCTCGCAGCAGGGCTGGTCCGGGCTGGCCATGAGGCGGTGCATTGGTCGCTCGTGGGTGATGCCGTTGCAGCGGATGCGGACATTGTCGCATGGGCACGGATGCACGACCACGTCATCCTCACGCACGACCTCGACTTCGGGGACCTGCTGTTCGCTTCAAGGAGCGCACGCCCAGTGTGGTGATCGTGAGGGAGCGGGACACGGCCGTGGAGCGGTTGCTTGACCCCGTGTTGCACGTGCTTGCTCAATTCGGACCGGAACTGAGGGAAGGAGCGTTGGTCGCCATGACCGTCAACATGGCCCGTGTCCGCAGGCTCCCATTGCGCTGATGCCGCACACCTGGATCGACCTTTGCAGCGCACAACATCCCGCTTGGCGAACGACCGGGACCACGTGGAGGGTCTTGGGTGAGCCCTACCGCTCCTTCAGCGCCGGCGCACCAAGCACCTGCACGCGCGGCTCAAGGGCATCGGCCTTGCTGTAGGCCTCGCCGACTCGGCGCTCCAGCTCGGCAAGAAGCTGTTCAGCGTGCGCGCGGCTTGTGCGGTGCGTGGCCGTGGGTCCATAGGTGAGCGCACTCGCCCCGCCGGCCGCGTTCCACAGGAAGTCACGCATCCCGGGCATCGCCCTTTCCTCGCCCACCTGGCCTCGCGCCCTGCTGCCGTTCAGCGTGAAGTCGATGGCCTGGAGGGTGTCGCGCAGCGCGAGCAGTTCGCGGTGCAATTCCTCGGCGGTGCGCGGTGCACGTGCATAGGCGGCGAGCAGCAGCGTGCTTCGCTCCTGTGCCGCGCGGAAGCGTTGCTCCATGCGATCGGCACGGGCGAAGAGCTCCTCCTGTTCGCGGGCGTACAGGGCAACGGCCTCGGGTGACGCTCCGGGCAGGGTCCCCTTCATCAAGGGTTCCACCTGCACGTCAACGCGTGCGCTGATGGCCGTGAGCGCGCCATCCACCTGCTTGAAAAGCTGTGCACCGTACATGCCGGGGGCCACGAGGCTTCCGGCGGGCGAGCCTTCCATATTGCCGGGGGTCACCGGTGCACGCGCATCGGCGCGCAGGTCCCACACCACGCGCTGAAAGCCCTTGGCGTTCGGTGCCTCCACGCGGCGCACCACCTCGCCCTTCGCATCGGTCACCACCAACCACACTTTGGGGTCCAGGGCACGCAGCTCGGTCTCCAGCGAATCCCACGAGGGTACGCTGAGCGGCTGCTTCGCCTTGGTGCGCTCCTGCTCGCGTTCCTTGCGCTGGTCCTTCAGGCTCTTGGTGGCGTCCTTCAGGTGGTAGGTGAGCTCGGCACCGAAGGGCGGGTTTGGGGCGGTGAAGAACCCGTCGCCTATGGAGCCAGCGCGACCGCCACCGAGGGGAGAGCGCGGGTTGTACCAAAGCGCGGTGCGCGGCGCGAAGAGCGTGGCCTCGGCCTTGCGCATGTCGTCGCTCAGGTCACGCAACGCGCGGTAGTCGTCGAGGATGAAGATGCCACGGCCGAAGGTGCCGGCCACCAGATCATGCTCGCGGCGCTGGATCGCCAGGTCGCGCACAGGGATCGTGGGCAGGCCGCCTTTCAGCTGCAGCCAGTGCTTTCCGCCGTCGGTGGTGACGTACACGCCGAACTCGGTGCCGGCGAAGAGCAGGTCGCGCTTCACCTCATCCTGCACCACACGCCACACGAGCGTGCGCTGCGGCAGGTCGCCGGTGATGCTGGTCCAGGTGCGGCCCTTGTCCGTGCTGCGGTAGAGGAAAGGCTTGTACACGCCGTTCTTGTGGTCGTCGAAGGCGGCGTACACGGTGTTCGCATCGAAGAGGTCGGCCTTGAGGTCGTTCACGAACGCGGTGGCGGGAAGTCCGGGCAGCGCACTGTATGGGATCCGTCGCCAGCTCTTCCCTTCATCCTCGGTCACCTGGATGGCGCCGTCGTCGGTGCCGGCGTAGATCACGCCCTGCTGCACGGGCGACACGGCGAGCGAGGTGATGGTCGCGTACTCCGACATCGCGTAGAGATCCCAGGGATTGTCCCAGCCCTGTGTGGTGCCGAAGAAGGGCGTGCGGATGCGTTCGGTGCCGCTGGTGAGGTCGCCGGAGAGCGCGGTCCAGCTGTCGCCCCGGTCGGTGCTGCGCCATACGCGGTAGGTGGCGAAATAGAGCGTGGCGGGATCATGCGGGCTCACCACGATGGGTGCGTCCCAATTGCTGCGTTCCCACGGTTCGCCCGGGGCGGCCTGTGGGCGGATGTACACGTTCTCGCCGGTGCGCCGGTCGTGCCGCATCAGGTTGCCCTGCTGCCACTGGCCGTAGACGATGTCGGGGTTGCCGGGTTCGGTGGCGGGCTGGTGCCCATCGCCGCCGATGATCACGCTCCAGTCGCTGTTGCGGATCCCGTGCTCATTGTCCGTGCGCGAAGGCCCGGCCTGGGTGCTGTTGTCCTGCGTGCCACCATACACGGTGTAGAAGGGCAGCGCATCGTCCACCGCGATCTTGTAGAACTGTGTCACCGGCAGGTTGCCGATGTGGCGCCAGGTGCCGCCGCGATCGAAGGTCTCGTACAATCCTCCATCACAACCGAAGAGCAGGTATTCCGGATCGTCCTTGCGGAACACCACCACGTGGTCGTCCACATGGCGCGTATCCACGTTCAGGCTGCGGAAGGTCTTGCCGCCATCGTCCGAGGTCTGCGTGTAGTTGCTCACCAGATAGAGCCGGTCGAACTGGTGCGGGCAGGCGTAGAGCTCCTGGTAGTAGTGCGGACCTGTGCCGCCGCTCACCGCGTCGGACATCTTCGTCCAGCTGGCGCCACGGTCGGTGCTGCGGTACACGGCACCGGTGCGGCGGTCAAGCTCGATGGCGGCGTACACCACATCAGGCCTCTGTGGCGAAATGGCCAGACCGATCTTGCCGAGGTTGCCGCCTGGCAGGCCGCCCTCCAGCTTCGTCCACGTTTCGCCTCCATCGGTGCTGCGGTGGATGGCCGAGCCGGGTCCTCCGCCCATGTAGCCCGCCACGGTTCGGTGGCGTTGCCAGGTGGCGGCGTACAGCAGCTTTGGATCGCGAGGATCGAGCACTAGGTCGGTGGCGCCCACCCAGGCGTCATCACCGAGCGTGCGCTTCCAGGTCTTTCCCCCATCGGTCGTTCCATACACGCCGCGCTCGCCTCCCTTGTTCCACAGCGGCCCTTGCGCGGCCACCCACACCGTGTTCGGATCGTTCGGGTGCACCACGATACGGCTGATGTGCTCGCTTGTCTTCAACCCCATGTTCTTCCACGTCTTTCCGCCGTCGGCGCTGCGGTACACGCCATCGCCGAAGCCCACGTGGCGACCACCGACGTTCTCGCCGGTGCCCGCCCACACCACCTCGGGGTCCTGCGGATCCAGCGTGATGCAACCGATGGAATAGCTGCCCTGCCCGTCGAACACGGGGCTCCACGTGGTACCGGCGTTCATGGTCTTCCACACGCCACCCGAGCCCACGGCCACGTACCAAGTGTTCGGCCTCGTGGGGTGGATCACCACATCCGCGATGCGGCCGCTCATGAAGGCCGGGCCGATGGAGCGGAACTTGAGGCCCGCGAGCTGGTCGGCCTTGAGGGTGTCGGTGACAGGGAGCGCGGCCCGGCGTTGGGCCGTGATCAGCAAGGGCTGGAGGGCCAGCAGCAGCAGGAACGTGCGGATCAGGTGCTTCATGGCGGTCAAGATAGCCGTGGGCCATCTTGCGCAATGCCGGATCTTCGCGCCATGTCCGCATCCATCGGAATGGATACCGCCCACGCGGCGCAACTGCTGCGCAAGGGTGAACTGGTGGCCATACCGACCGAGACGGTGTATGGCCTTGCAGCGAATGTGTTCGATGGGGTCGCGGTATGGAAGGTGTTCGAGGCCAAGCAGCGGCCCGCGTTCGATCCGCTCATCGTGCATGTGCACAGCATGGAGCAGGTGCGCGAGGTGGTGCGCCATGTGCCACCCGAGGCGGTGGCGCTCATGGAGCGCTTCTGGCCCGGCCCATTGACACTGGTGCTGCCGAAGGGTCCGCGTGTGCCGGACATCGTGACCAGCGGCCTGGACACTGTCGGGGTGCGCATGCCTGCGCATCCGATGACCATGGAGCTGCTGCGCCGGCTCGACTTTCCGCTGGCCGCTCCCAGCGCGAACCCGTTCGGGTACGTCAGCCCGACCACCGCGCAGCATGTTGCCGATCAGCTCGGATCGCGGATCCCGTACATCCTGGATGGTGGACCGTGCACCGTGGGGGTGGAGAGCACCATTATCGGTTGGGAGCACGGGGTTCCGGTGCTGTACAGGCCCGGCGGACTGCCGTTGGAGCTGATCGAGGAGGTCGTCGGTTCGGTGAACCCGCAGGTGAGGCATGTACTGCCGGTGGCGCCGGGCATGATCGAGAGCCACTATGCACCGCGCAAGCCGCTGCGGATGGGCGATGTGCGTGCGCTCTGTGCAGAGGAGCAGGGCAGGCGCATCGGCGTGCTTGCCTTCCACGACCGGTTCGCGGTGGCGCGGTGCGAGACGCTTTCGCCGGCCGGCGATGTGAACGAGGCCGCACGCAACCTCTTCGCGGCCATGCGGGGACTGGACGCGAGCGATGTGGACGTGATCATCGCCGAGGTGTTCCCGGAGCAGGGCCTCGGCAAGGCCATCAACGACCGCCTTCGCCGGGCGGCGGCGAAGCGCTAGCTCTTGGACAGCACGCGCTTCCTTACCGTGCTCAGGAACTCCGGCGTCATGCCCAGGTAGCTCGCGATGTGCTTTTGTGCCACACGGCCGTCGAGCGAGGGGTACAGTTTGCGGAACTCGGCGTAGCGCTCTTCGGCGGTCTTGCTCAGGGAGCTGAGCGTTCGGCGCTGTTGGGCCACGAAGGCGTTGGTGATGAGTATCCGGAAGAAGCGCTCGAACTTGGGAACACGCTCGAAGAGCTGGTCCTGCCCGGGCTTGTCGATGGCAAGGACCACCGTGTTCTCCAGGGCTTCGATGATCAGTTGGCTGGGCAGGCCTTTCAGCAGGCTGGCCATGTTGCCGGTCCACCAATCCTCCGGCGCGAACTGCAGAATGTGCTCCTTCCCGTCCTCGTCCACCAGGTAGGTGCGCAGGCATCCGCTCACCACGAAGTACTGGTAGCGGCTGATGTCGCCCACCTGGAGCAGGCATTCCCCCCGTTCCACCTTCCGCGAACGCAGAAGTCCCCGCCAGAAGAGCTGTTCCTCCGGGGTCAGTTGGATGTGCTTGGTCACGTTGGCCAGGATGGCCGCGAACTCGGCATCGGAGGGGTGGGTCATGGCATCGGGTCGGGCACCAAGTTCGGCACGAACGGCGCACCTGCCCGCATGAACGATCTTTGCACCCCTCCTGAACGATGGAGGTCACCGGTCACATGACAAAGAAGCACATCGCCATCCTGGGGAGCACGGGCTCGATCGGCACGCAGGCCCTGCAGGTGGTGCGGGAGCGCCGGGACCATTTTGAGGTGGAGCTGCTGACCGCGGGGGGCAATGCCGACCTGCTCATCGCCCAGGCGCGCGAGTTCACGCCCAATGCCGTGGTCATCGCGGACGGAGCACGTTATGAACAGGTGCGCGACGCCTTGCAGCCGCTGGACATCAAGGTGTTCGCGGGGGAGGAGAGCATCGCCCAGGCCGTCACCATGGACGGCATCGATGTGGTGCTCACGGCCATGGTGGGTTACGCGGGCCTTCGCCCCACGATCGCCGCGATCAAGGCGGGCCGGTCCATCGCCCTGGCCAACAAGGAGACCTTGGTGGTGGCCGGCGAGCTGATCACGCGGATGGCGCGCGAGAACGGGGTGAACATCTATCCCGTGGACAGCGAGCACAGTGCCATCTTCCAGTGCATGGCGGGGGAGTGGGAGAACCCGATCGAGAAGGTGGTGCTCACCGCCAGCGGTGGTCCGTTCCGCGGATGGACACGCGACCGGCTGGCGGCCGTGACACCGGCGCAGGCGCTGAAGCACCCGAACTGGGACATGGGTGCCAAGATCACCATCGACAGCGCCAGTCTGATGAACAAGGGGCTGGAGGCCATCGAGGCGAAATGGCTCTTCCACTTGCGGCCCGAGCAGGTGGGGATCATCGTTCATCCGCAGAGCATCGTCCACAGCCTGGTGCAGTTCCGCGACGGCAGCATGAAAGCCCAGTTGGGTCTGCCGGACATGAAGCTTCCCATTCTCTATGCGCTCAGCTACCCCAAGCGCCTGCCCACGGACTGGCCACGGTTCGACTTCGCGAAGTACCCGTCGCTCACCTTCGAGGAGCCGGACATGGCGAGCTTCCGCAACCTGGCCCTGGCGCTGCAGGCCATGGACCGCGGCGGCAACGCGCCGTGCGTGCTGAACGCCGCGAACGAGGTGGCGGTCAGGTTGTTCCTCGAAGGCCGGATCGGCTTCCTGGCCATGAGCGACCTGATCGAAGAGCGACTGGCAAAGGCGACCTTTGTACAGCATCCCACGCTCGAGGACCTGGAAGCGACCGATGCGGAGACCCGCCGGGAAGCATTGAAAGGAGGCACTGTGAACGTTTGAAATGGATACCCTGATAACCATCGGCCAGCTGCTGCTGGGGCTCTCCATCCTGGTGGCCCTGCACGAGTTCGGCCATTTCCTCCCCGCCAAGCTCTTCGGCATGCGCGTGGAGAAGTTCTTCCTCTTCTTCGACGCCCCTTACGCGCTCTTCAAGCGGAAGATCGGCGAAACGGTCTATGGCATCGGATCCCTGCCCTTCGGCGGCTACGTGAAGATCAGCGGCATGATCGACGAGAGCATGGACAAGGAGCAGAAGGAGCGCCTGCGCAAGCCGCCCGAGCCGTGGGAGTTCCGGGCCAAGCCGGTATGGCAGCGCCTCGTGGTCATGCTGGGCGGCGTCACCGTCAACGCCATCCTCGGCTTCCTGATCTACGCCCTGGTGATGTTCACCTGGGGACGCGAGTACATCGCGCTGGACAAGCTGCCGTATGGCATCGATGCGAGCGCGCTGATGGAGCGGCAGGGCTTCCGCGATGGTGACCGCATCGTGGAGATGCCTGGTTTCCATCCGCGCACGGTGGGCGATGTCTCCATCGCGATGCTGATCGACGATGCCCGCCATGTGGTGGTCGAGCGCGCTGACGGCCGGCACGACATCCTGCTGCCCGCCACCATCCATGACAGCATCATGGAGAGCGGCGACAAGCTGCAGCTCGGCGTGCGGATCCCCTTCTTCATCGACTCGGTGATGCCGGGCACCTGCGCGGATTCTGCACGCAGCTTCCGCCGCGGCGATCGCGTGCTGGCGGTGGATGGCGCGCCCACGCCCTTCTTCGGCGACTTCGTGTCGGCGGTGGGCGCGCGCAAGGGTGGCCGCGTGGAGGTGATGGTGGCCCGTGAAGGTCACCAGGTGCACATACCGGTCAACGTGGATGCGGAAGGCCGCGTGGGCCTGAAGCCACGTCCCCTGGATTCCATCCCCGCCATGAACGAGGCCATTGTGCGGGAGCGGTACGGCCTGCTGTCCAGCATACCCGCCGGTCTCTCCTTCGGCTGGGAGCAGCTTCGCTTGAACGTCGTCTCCTTCAAACTGCTCTTCCGCCGCAGCGGTGTGAAGCCCAACGCCAGCCTCATGTACCTGCCGACCCCGAAGTCCTCGGTGTATGCCAGCTACTCGACGAGCTACAACCTGCCGACCGCCACCTATGAGGATGCCAGCGGAGCCACCGGCGGCTTCAAGCCGAG
>ERZ724521.918-NODE-918-length-13201-cov-6.112582_pt1 | contig 13201 bp, 15 predicted proteins | sample MGYA00376054_ERZ724521 | MGnify/ENA primary metagenome ERZ724521 (study PRJEB28724, sample SAMN07190883) | activated sludge metagenome | isolation source: activated sludge of sewage treatment plant in Hong Hong | place: Hong Kong | collected 2016-03-17 ... | reverse complement strand
GGGCCGCGCCGCTCGATGCTGAATGCGATGCGCGACGCCGGCGTGAATCCGGACCAGGTGCAGTACCTCAATGCGCATGGCACCTCGACGCCGCTCGGCGACAAGAACGAGACCGAGGCCATCAAGCTGGCCTTCGGCGTCGACGCGGCGAAGAAGCTCGTGGTGAACTCCACCAAGTCCATGACCGGCCACCTGCTCGGCGGCGCCGGCGGCCTCGAGTCCGTGATCACGGCCCTCGCGGTGCATCACCAGGTGAGCCCGCCCACCATCAACATCTTCGCCCAGGATCCGGAGTGCGACCTCGACTACTGCGCCAACACGGCGCGGCAGATGAAGATCGATGTCGCCTTGAAGAACAACTTCGGCTTCGGCGGCACCAACGGCACGCTGGTTTTCCGCCGCGTCTGAGTCCGCGCGGGTGATGCCGCCGGCCGCCCCCGTCTTCACCGTTCCGCTGCGCCGCTCGCGGCGCCTGCTCGCCCTGCTGTGCGCCGCGCATGTGCTGGCCGCCGCATCCGTGATGCTTGCCGCGCTGCCAGGTACCGTCGCTGCGTTGCTGCTCGCCGCGGTTGGTGCATCGCTGGCGCTGAACCTGCGTACTTCGTCGCCGGCGGCGCTGCTCCTGCATGGCGACGGCACGCTGGAAACCCGCGCCGGGAGCGGCGCGGCAATGCCCGCCCGCGTGCACCCGCACAGCGTGGCGCTCGGTGCCTTGGTGGTGCTGCTGTATCGCCAGGAGGGCCGGACGCGGGCCCTGACGCTACTAGCCGACTCCTTCGACTCGAAAGCCGATTTCCGCGAACTGCGCGTCTGGCTGCGCCACCGCGCGGTGCCCGGCGCCTAGCGTCGGGATCGCCTAGCGGCGCGGGTGGAGCACCGTGTCCAGTGCGCGGGGCAGGGTGTCCGGATAGTCGCTGCTGAAGTGCAGGCCGCGGCTTTCGTGGCGGCGCTGCGCGCTCTTCACGATCAGGTGCGCGGTGAGCACCAGGTTGCGCAACTCGATGAGGTCGTTGCCGACGCGGTAATTGACGTAGTACTCGTCGATTTCGCTCTCCAGCAGCTCGATGCGATGCAGCGCCCGCTCGAGCCGCTTGTTGGTGCGGACGATGCCGACGTAGTCCCACATGAAGCGCCGCAGTTCGGCCCAGTTGTGGGAGATAACGATTTCCTCGTCGGCATCGCGCACGCGGCTCTCGTCCCATTGCGGCAGGTGGGGCAGCGGCGCCACCGGCGCGGCAAGGATGTCCTGCGCCGCCGAGGCGGCAAACACCACGCACTCGAGCAGCGAATTGGAGGCCAGGCGGTTGGCGCCATGCAGGCCGGTGAATGCGGTTTCACCCACCGCGTAGAGGCCGCCGAGGTCGGTGCGCGCGGCGAGGTCGGTGACGACGCCGCCGCAACTGTAGTGCGCCGCCGGAACCACCGGGATGGGTTCGCGCGTGATGTCGATGCCCAGCTCGTGGCAGCGGGCGAGGATGGTCGGAAAGTGCGAGGAAAGGAACTCCGGCGACTTGTGCGTCATGTCTAGGAAGACGCAGTCGAGGCCGTGGCGCTTCATTTCGAAGTCGATGGCGCGGGCGACGATGTCGCGCGGAGCCAGTTCGGCCCGGCTGTCGTGGTTGGGCATGAAGCGCGTGCCGTCAGGCAGGCGCAGGATGCCGCCTTCCCCGCGCAGCGCTTCCGAGATCAGGAAGGACTTGGCGTGGGGGTGGTAAAGGCAGGTCGGGTGGAACTGGATGAACTCCATGTTGGCGACGCGGCAGCCGGCGCGCCACGCCATGGCGACGCCGTCGCCGGTGGCCGTATCCGGGTTCGTCGTATAGATGTAGACCTTGCCGGCGCCGCCCGTGGCGAGCACGGTATGGCTGGCACCAAGGGTTAGCACGCGGTCGCGCGCGATGTCGAGGACGTAGGCGCCCAGGCAGCGGTTGCGTGCCAGGCCCAGCTTGGCCGCGGTGATCAGGTCGATCGCGATGTGGCGTTCGAGCACCGTGATGTTGGGGTGCTCGCGTACCTGGCGGGTCAGGGTTTCCTGCACCGCAGAACCCGTCGCGTCGGCGGCATGGATGATGCGGCGGTGGCCGTGCCCGCCCTCGCGCGTCAGGTGGAAGCCCAGTTCGGAGTCGTCCGCGGTGAATGGGACACCGCGCGCGATCAACCACTCGATCGCGGCGCGGCCGTGTTCGACCACGAAGCGGGTGGCGGTCGGATCGCACAGGCCGGCACCGGCCGTGGCCGTATCGGCGACGTGGGCGTCGACCGAATCGGCCGGGTCGAGCACGGCGGCGATGCCGCCCTGGGCCCAGGCCGAGGCGGAATCGGTGAGCGCGCGCTTGGTGACGAGGGCGACCCGGCGCGTGTCGGCAAGGCGCAGGGCGAGCGACTGACCGGCCAGGCCGCTGCCCAGGACGAGGACGTCGAAATGCTGGACTGCGGCGGGATTCATGGTCGCCGACTATATCACCGCCCCGGGTGCGGAACTATTCGCGGGGCGGCGGGTCACTGCACGCAGCGACCGCTGCCGCGGCGGCCGTGGCGGCGGAAGAAGTGGGCGGATTGGCTTGGTATACTCGCTGGCGGCCGGGATGATGGACGAGCAAAAGCAACCGGCGAGGACGACAAGAGGCCCATGGGAGATCGCGAAGCTGACCGGATTCTGGTCGAGCGGGTGCAGGCTGGTGACAAGCAGGCATTCGGGCTGCTGGTCGCCAAGTACCAGCGCAAGCTCGGCCGCCTGGTGGCGAGGATGGTGCGTGATTCGACCGAGGTGGAAGACATCGTGCAGGAAAGCTTCATACGTGCCTACCGGGCACTGCCGGGCTTTCGCAACGACAGCGCCTTCTACACCTGGCTGTACCGGATCGGCGTCAATACGGCGAAGAACTGGCTGCTCACCCACGGCAAACGGGCAGCGGCGACCACGGGTGTCGACGACGAGGATGCCGAGGGGCGCGAGGAGCCCGAACTGCTGCGCGACTCGGATACGCCAGAGCGCCTGCTGATGACCAAGCAGATCGGCGAAACGGTGAACGCGGCGATGGAGGCCCTGCCCGAGGATTTGAGGACGGCGATCGTGCTGCGCGAGATCGACGGCCTGTCGTATGAGGAGATCGCGCAGGTGATGGACTGTCCGATCGGGACGGTGCGTTCGAGGATTTTCCGGGCGCGCGACGCGATTTCGGCGAAGGTGAAGCCGCTGCTCGACGCCGCGCCCGACAAGAGGTGGTAGCGATGAAGACGAGAATTTCCGCACTGATGGATGGCGAACTGGAGAGCCACGAGCGCAGCGAGGCGTTTCGCGCCCTGCGCCAGCGTGATGACTTGCGCGCCGACTGGAACGACTATCACCTCGTTGGCGCCGCGCTGCGCGGCGAACGCGGGCTCGAGATCGATGTGACCGCGCGCGTCATGGCGGCGCTCGAGCAGGAACCGACGGTGCTGGCGCCGCGGCCGCGCGCCGGCGACTGGCGTCGTCCGGCTCTGGCATTGGCCGCTTCGGCCGCCGGCGTTGCCGTGGTCGGCTGGCTTGCGCTGCAGCCGGGCGACGAGGCCTTGCGCCGGCCCGCGGCCAACATCGCGCGCCTCGAACGTCCCGCGTCCTCAGCCGTGCCGGCGGCGACGCCGCGCCTGCAGGAGTACCTCGTTGCCCACCAGGCCTATGCACCGGCCGGTGCGGCGGTCGGCGCACGCAACATCCGCACCGTGGCGGTCGCCGCGGAACGGCGCTGATGGCCGGCTGGCGAGCCCTGGCGCCGCTGGCCTGCGCCTTGCTGGCGACGTCCGGCGTCGCTGCCGAGGATGGCCTGGCGCTGCTGCAACGGATCGCCCAGGGCGCGCGCCAGCTCACCTACAGCGGCACCTTCGTCTATCGCAGCGGCAACCGCGTCGATACCTCCAGCATCACCCATGCGCTCGCCGACGGGCGCGAACTCGAGCGCATCGAGGTGCTCGACGGCAGCCCGCGCGAGGTGTTGCGTGCCGGCAGCGAAGTGAAGTGCTTCTTCCCCGAGGAAAAGCTGCTCATCATCGAAAGCCGCCCCGGCCAGCGCGGCTTCCCGTCCCTGCTGCCGGCCGGGCTCGGCAACCTGCCTGAAAACTACGCCATACGCGGTGGCGGCCTGGGGCGCGTCGCCGGCCTGTCCAGCCGCGCCGTCGTGCTCGAGCCGCGCGATGCGCTGCGCTACGGTCACGAACTCTGGATGGACGCGGCCAGCGGCCTGCTCTTGAAGGCCAGCCTGCTCGATGGGCGCGGCGAGCCGCTCGAATCCTTCGCATTCACGCAGATCCGCATCGGCGGGCCCATCGATCCGGAGGCGCTGCGTCCGCGCTTCGATCCCGAGCGGGTGCGGGTGCAGCAGGCGCGCACCGCCGAACTGCGTCCGGACGACATCGACTGGACCTTCCGCAACGCCCTGCCGGGCTTTCGTCGCGTGGCGACCATGAAGCGCCAGCTCGCGCCGGGCGCCGCCGAAAGTCTGCACGTGGTGTTTTCCGACGGCCTCGCCTCGATATCGGTATTCATCGAGCCGGCTGCCGGTGCGAACGAAGCCGACGCGGCGACCGCCGTCGGCCCTGTCAGCGTCTATCGGCGTCAGGTGGGCGATTTCCGGCTGCTCGTCATGGGCGAAGTGCCGGAAATTGCCGTGCGCCGCCTGGGCGAAGGCATAGAACGGAAGCGGAAATGAGCACCTGCGATGCGCTCGTCGTCGCCGTCGAGGACGGTGCCGTGCTCGTCGAAGTCGCCGGGCGCGCGCCGGCCTGCGGCAGCTGCCCGAGCAGCGGCGCCTGCCATACGGACCTCGCTGCGCTCGGACCCGGGCCGCGCCGCTTCCGCCTGGCCAACCGCATCGGCGCACGGGTCGGCGACCACGTCAGCCTGACGGTCGCCGAAGGCACCCTGTGGCGTGCCGTGCTGGCCTCCTACGTCATTCCGCTGGTCCTGGCCATGGCCGGGGCTGCGGCGGGCCAATCGTTCGGCGGGGACTGGGCCGGCGTTGGCGGCGCGCTCGGCGGCCTGGCCCTGGGGGCCCTGTTGCTGCGCCGGCGTGACAGGCGGCTGCGCGACGCGCCGGAAATGTTTTCCCTGCAACGACCCACGCTGGACATTCGATTCAAGGAACCGTCATGAAGAGACTTCTTGCCATCGTCGCCCTGGCCGCTTCGGCCCTGCTGCCGATCTCCGCTTTTGCCCAGGCCAAGGAACTGCCCGACTTCACCGACCTCGTCGAGAAGCAGGGGCCGACCGTGGTCAACATCAGCACCACGCAGGTCATCAAGGGCCGGCGCGGGCTCAACCCCTTCGGCTTCGAGGGCGACGAATCCGCCCAGGAGCTGCTGCGCCGCTTCTTCCCGGGACAGATCCCCGGCATACCCAACATGCCGCAGGAGTTCAAGAACCGCTCGCTGGGCTCGGGGTTCATCATCAGCGCCGACGGCCACATCCTGACCAATGCGCATGTCGTCGACGGTGCCGACGAGGTGGTGGTCAAGCTCACCGACAAGCGCGAGTTCAAGGCGCGCGTGATCGGTGCCGACAAGCGCACCGACGTCGCCCTGATCAAGATCGACGCCGGCAACCTGCCCGTGGCCAGGCTCGGTGACGTGTCCAAAGTGCGCGTCGGCGAGTGGGTGATCGCCATTGGCTCGCCGTTCGGCCTCGAAAACACCGTGACGGCCGGCATCGTCAGCGCCAAGGGGCGGTCGCTGGCGCATGAGAACTACGTGCCCTTCATCCAGACCGACGTCGCCATCAACCCGGGCAACTCGGGCGGTCCGCTGTTCAACATGCGGGGCGAGGTGATCGGCATCAATTCCCAGATCTATTCGCGTTCCGGCGGCTCGATGGGGCTGTCGTTCTCCATCCCGATCGACCTTGCCATGGACGTGCAGGCCCAGCTCAAGGCCAAGGGCCGGGTCAGCCGCGGCAGGCTGGGCATCGGCATCCAGGAAGTGAGCAAGGAACTGGCCGATTCCTTCGGCTTGGCCAAGGCGCAGGGCGCCCTGGTGGCCTCGGTGGAGAAGGGCGGGGCTGCCGACAAGGCCGGCATCGAGATCGGCGACATCGTGCTCAAGTTCGATGGCAAGGCCGTCGGCGAGGTGAGCGACCTGCCGCGCATGGTCGGCCAGACCAAGCCGGGCAGCAAGGTGATCGTCCAGGTCTGGCGCAAGGGCGCCTCGCGCGACCTGCCGGTCACCGTCGGCGAAGCCGCGGACGAGGAGGGCGGGTCGCGCAACGGCCGCGGCAGCAAGCCCACCGAGCCCTCGGCGAACCGCCTTGGCCTGGTGCTCAATGCGCCTACCGCGGAGCAAAAGCGCGCCCTGGGCATCCAGCACGGCCTCATCGTCGAGGACGTGCGCAATGCCGGCACGCGCACCGAGCTGCGGCCCGGCGACATCATCCTGTCCGTGATGGCCAAGGGCGTGCAGACGGACGTCAAGACCATCGCCCAGTTCAACGAGCTGCTGCAGGGCTTCGACAAGAACGCGACGATCACGCTGCTGGTGCGGCGCGGCGACGCACAGACTTTCGTCACCATCAAGGGCATTGCCGATAAGTAAGCCGAACCCGACGGTGGCCCGGCTGCGGCTCTTCGGCCGCAACTGGTGCCACCTGTGCGAGGACATGCGGGCGGCGCTGGAGGGGCTGCGTGCCGAGCCCGGGCTGGCGGAATTCCGCGTCGAGGTCATCGACGTCGATGCCGATCCCGCCCTGGTCGAGAAGTACGACACCCTGGTTCCGGTGCTGGCCGACGCCGACGGCCGCGAGCTCTGCCATTACTTCCTCGATGCGGCGAAAGTCCGTGAGTACCTGGCCTCTTTCGGCTAGAATCCCGGGCCGTGCTTTACCCCGTTGGGGGCGCTCAAGTGTCTGAATGAGCGCCTTTTTTGTTTATTTCATGGATCACATCCGCAACTTTTCGATCATCGCCCACATCGACCATGGCAAGTCGACGCTGGCTGACCGCATCATCCACCGCTGCGGCGGGCTTTCCGACCGCGAGATGGAGGCGCAGGTGCTCGACTCGATGGACATCGAGCGCGAGCGCGGCATCACCATCAAGGCGCAGACCGCCGCCCTCCAGTACGAGGCGCGCGACGGCCGCACCTACAACCTGAACCTGATCGACACGCCGGGCCACGTTGATTTCTCCTACGAGGTCTCGCGCAGCCTGTCCGCCTGCGAGGGGGCGCTGCTGGTGGTCGACGCCTCGCAGGGCGTCGAGGCGCAGACCGTCGCCAACTGCTACACCGCGATCGAGCTCGGCGTCGAGGTCGTGCCGGTACTCAACAAGATCGACCTGCCTGCGGCCGATCCGGACAACGCCCGCAGCGAGATCGAGGACGTGATCGGCATCGACGCCACCGAAGCCGTGCTCTGCTCGGCCAAGACCGGCCTCGGCGTGGACGACGTGCTCGAGGCCGTGATCGCCCGCATCCCGCCGCCCCAGGGCGATCCGGCCGCGCCGCTGAAGGCCCTGATCATCGACTCCTGGTACGACAGCTATGTCGGCGTCGTCATGCTGGTGCGCGTCAAGGACGGCGTACTGCGCGCGAAAGACAAGATCCTGCTGATGTCGACCGGTTCGCAGCACCTGTGCGAACAGGTCGGCGTGTTCACCCCGAAGTCGCTGAATCGCCCCGAGCTGCGCGCCGGCGAAGTCGGCTTCATCATTTCCGGCATCAAGGAACTCGACGCCGCCAAGGTGGGCGACACTGTCACCACCGTCGATCGCCGCGCCGCGGAGCCGCTGCCCGGCTTCAAGGAAATCAAGTCGCAGGTCTTCGCCGGCCTCTACCCGGTCGAATCCAATCAGTACGACAGCCTGCGCGACTCGCTGGAGAAGCTCAAGCTCAACGATGCCTCGCTGCACTACGAGCCCGAAGTCTCGCAGGCGCTGGGCTTCGGCTTCCGCTGCGGTTTCCTCGGCCTGCTGCACATGGAGATCGTGCAGGAGCGCCTCGAGCGCGAGTTCGACCAGGACCTCATCACGACGGCGCCGACCGTGGTGTACGAGGTGCTGATGCGCGACGGCAGCACCCTCCAGGTGGAAAACCCGGCCAAGCTGCCGGAAGTGCAGAAGATGGAGGAGATTCGCGAACCCATCATCACCACCAAGATCTTCGTGCCGCAGGATTATCTCGGTTCGGTGATCACGCTCTGCGAGCAGAAACGCGGCACCCAGGTGAACCTTGCCTACCACGGCCGTCAGGTGCAGCTCACCTACGACATGCCGATGGCCGAGGTGGTGATGGACTTCTTCGACAAGCTGAAGTCGGTCTCGCGCGGCTATGCCTCGCTCGACTACGAATTCAAGGAGTACCGCGCCGCCGACGTGGTCAAGCTCGACGTGCTGATCAACGGCGACAAGGTCGATGCCCTGTCGCTGATCGTGCATCGCGCCAACGCACCCTATCGGGGGCGGGAACTGGCGGCCAAGATGCGCGAGCTGATTCCGCGCCAGATGTACGACGTGGCGATCCAGGCCGCGATCGGCTCGACCATCATCGCCCGCGAAAACGTCAAGGCCATGCGCAAGGACGTGCTGGCCAAGTGCTACGGCGGCGACATCACGCGCAAGAAGAAGCTGCTGGAAAAGCAGAAGGCCGGCAAGAAGCGCATGAAGCAGGTGGGCAGCGTCGAAATCCCGCAGGAAGCCTTCCTGGCCGTGCTGCGCGTGGGGGACAAATGAACTTTGCGCTGATCCTTTTCATCCTCACCGTCGCCACCGGCGTCGTTTGGGCCTTCGACCAGTTCCATGCCCGCAAGCGGCGCCCGGCGGATGCCAAGGATCCGTGGTGGGTGGAATACGGCGGCAGCTTCTTCCCGGTGATCCTCGCCGTCTTCCTGCTGCGCTCCTTCCTCGTCGAGCCGTTCAAGATCCCCTCCGGCTCGATGATCCCGACGCTGCTGGTCGGCGATTTCATCCTGGTCAACAAGTACACCTACGGCATCCGCCTGCCGGTGCTGAACAAGAAGGTCGTCGAGCTGAACAGCCCGCAGCGCGGCGACGTCGTGGTGTTCCGTTTCCCGCCCGATCCGTCCCTCGACTACATCAAGCGCGTGGTCGGCGTGCCCGGCGACAAGGTGGAATACCGCAACAAGAAGCTCACCGTGAATGGCGTCGAGATGGCGCAGACGCGGATCGGCGACTACCTGGACAAGGACCGCCTGTTCTACACCCCGCGGTTCGTCGAGAAGCTCTCCGGCGTCGAGCACGAGATCCTGATCGAGCCCGAATCGCCGCCCTTCATACCCCAGGTCGTGCGCTTTCCGCATGGCGAGAAATGTCACTACAATAGCGAAGGCGTCAGCTGCGAGGTGCCGCCCGGGTACTATTTCATGATGGGCGACAACCGGGACAACTCGCAGGACAGCCGCTTCTGGGGCTTCGTCCCGGACGAGAACCTGGTCGGCAAGGCGTTCTTCATCTGGTTCAATTTCAGCGATCTGAAGCGGATCGGATCGTTTCGCTAGGGGGCGGTATGAAACATCAGCGCGGCTTCTCACTCAATCAGATGATGGTCGGCGGCGTCATCTTCTTCATCGTCGCCCTGCTGGCGATGAAGGTGCTTCCGGAGTGGATCGAGTACGGCAAGGTGGTGAAGACGATCAAGGCCACCGCGCAGGACACCACCCTGAAGGACGGTTCCGTGGCCCAGGTGCGTGCGGCCTGGACCAAGCGTGCGGAACTGGATGAGATCCACAGCATCACCGCCCAGGACCTCGACATCACCAAGGACGGCAACGAGCTGGTGATCGCCTTCGAATACAGCCGCAAGGTGCCGCTGTTCTCCAACGTCAGCCTGGTCTTCGACTTCGAGGGCAGCAGCGCCAAGCAATGAAGCCGCAGGGGCTGGAGGCGGCGCTCGGCTACGGCTTTCGCCGGCCCGAACTGCTGCGCCAGGCCCTGACCCACCGCAGCTTTGGCGCCGAGCATAACGAGCGCCTCGAATTCCTCGGCGATTCCGTCCTCGACTGCCTGATCGCCGGCATCCTGTACCAGCGTTATCCAACCCTGCGCGAAGGCGAGCTTTCGCGCCTGCGCGCCAGCCTCGTGCGCCAGGAATCCCTGGCCGCCATCGCCGCCGGGCTCGGCCTCGGCGAGGCGCTGCGCCTGGGCGAGGGCGAACTCAAAAGCGGCGGCGCGCGCCGCCCGTCGACGCTGGCCGATGCGCTCGAGGCCGTGTTCGGCGCGATCCACGTCGATGGCGGCTTCGAGGCCGTGCGCGCCGTGGTCGAGCGCCTCTATGCGCCGGCACTGGAGCGCATCGACCCCGCCGACGCCGGCAAGGACCCCAAGACCGCGCTGCAGGAGGTGCTCCAGGGCCGCCACCTGCCGCTGCCGCGTTACGCGCTGCTCGCCACGCGCGGCGAGGCCCACGCGCAGGAGTTCGAGGTCGAGTGCGTGATCCCCGAACTCGGCGTCCGCGGTACCGGCATCGGCAGCAGCCGCCGCATCGCCGAGCAGCAGGCGGCGCGCCGCGCATTGGACGCCATCAAGCCATGAAGCCCGACTTTCGCACCGGCACCATCGCCATCGTCGGCCGGCCCAACGTCGGCAAGTCGACGCTGACCAACCGCCTCGTCGGCGCTCGCGTCAGCATCACGTCGAAGAAGGCGCAGACGACGCGCCACCGCATCAACGGCGTGCTCACCACCGACGCCGCGCAGTACATCTTCGTCGATACGCCGGGCTTCCAGCTCACGCACCGTAATGCGCTCAATCGCGCCATGAACCGCGCCGTGACCTCGGCCTTCACCGATGTCGACCTCATCCTGCTCGTGGTCGAGGCCGGCAGCTGGGGGAGCGGCGAAGCCGAACTGCTGCAGCGCCTGCCCGCCGGCACGCCGGTGATCCTCGTCATCAACAAGATCGACCGTCTGGCCGACAAGGCGGCGCTGCTGCCCTTCATGGCCGACGTCGCCGCGCGCCACGCGTTCGCCGAGCTGGTTCCTGTCTCCGCCGAGCGGGGGCAGGGCACCGACGAACTGCTCGCCGTCGCCGCGCGCTACCTGCCCGAAGGCGAGCCCATCTTCGGTCCGGACGACATCACCGACCGCTCCGAGCGTTTCCTCGCCGCCGAGATCCTGCGCGAGAAGCTGTTTCGCAACCTCGGCGAGGAACTGCCCTACGGCCTCGCGGTGGAGGTCGAGAAGTTCGAACAGGAGGGCGAGCTGCGCCGCATCCACGCCGCGGTGATCGTCGACAAGCCCGGCCATAAGGCCATTGTCATCGGCAAGGGCGGCGAGCGCCTGAAGCGCATCTCGACCGACGCGCGCAAGGCCATGGAAGAGCTGTTCGGCGGCAAGGTGTGGCTCGAGACCTGGGTCAAGGTCAAGGGCGGCTGGGCCGACGACGAGCGCGTGCTGAAGAGCCTGGGGTATGAATGAGCGCCGTCCGCCGGGCCGCCCCAAGGGCGGCGAAGTCGCCGACATGGAGCGGGCGCCGCCCGCGAACCGGCGTCGCCCTCTCGCCTGGCGAGGGGGGCGGGGGGAGTGCGGCTGAATGAAACAGCGGGTTGACGGGCAGCTCGGCTGGGTGCTGCACCTGCATCCCTACAGCGAGACCAGCCTCGTCGTCGACGTGTTCACGCGCATGCACGGGCGCGTGCCGCTGCTGGCGCGCGGCGCGCGGCGCCCGCGTTCGGCGCTGCGCGGACTGCTGATGTCCTTCCAGCCGCTCGAGCTCGGCTGGTTCGGCGGCGGCGAGGTGAAGACCCTGGCCCAGGCCGAATGGCAGGGCGGCATGCCGCTGCTCGGCGGGCGCTGTCTGCTGCTCGGCTACTACCTCAACGAACTGCTGCTCAAGATGCTGCCGCGCGAGGATGCCCACCCCGCGCTGTTCGACGCCTACGCCGAGGCGCTGGCGGCGCTTGCGCGCGGCGCCGACGATGCGCCCGAGCTGCGCCGTTTCGAGAAGACCCTGCTGCGCGAGCTGGGCTACGGCCTCACGCTCGACATCGACATGGAGAGCGGCCGTCCACTGGCGCCCGAACTCGAATACGACTATCTCGTCGAGCGCGGCCCCGTCGCGCGTGCCGGCGGCCGGGCCGACGAGGCGCCGCCGCTGCATGGCAAGACCCTGCTCGACATGGCCGCCGACGACTATTCCGACCCGCGCACGCGGCTCGAGAGCCGGCGCCTGATGCGCCAGCTCATCGCCCACCACCTCGGCGGCAAGATGCTGCAGTCGCGCCGCGTCTTCGTCGAGCTGCAGGGACTATGATCCAAACTTTGAAGGCGGAGGCCGCATGATCGAACTCGGCGTGAACATCGACCACGTCGCCACGGTGCGCGAGGCGCGCAAGGGCCACGAGCCGGACCCGGTATGGGCCGCCGTCGAAGCCCACCTCGGCGGCGCCGATGGAATAACCGTGCATCTGCGCGAGGACCGGCGCCACATCCAGGACCATGACGTGCGCCGCCTGCGCGAGCTGACCCACATCAAGCTCAACCTCGAAATGGCCGCCACCGACGAGATGGTCGGCATCGCCTGCGACATCCGGCCCGAGATGGCCATGCTGGTGCCCGAAGGCCGCCACGAGATCACCACCGAGGGCGGGCTCGACGTCGCCGGCCAGGAGGCGCGGCTGCGCGAGGTCGTCGCCCGGCTATCCAGCGCCGGCATCGTCACCAGCGCCTTCATCGACGCAGAGCTGCGCCAGGTCGAGGCTGCCGCGCGCATCGGCGTGCGCGTCTGCGAGATCCACACCGGCCCCTACGCCCACGCCTTCTTCAACCAGGGACGCGATGCCGAGAGCCCGGCCGTCGTCGCCGAGCTGGAGAAGATCCGCGCCGCCGGCAGCGCCATCCGCGCCGCTGGCATGCGCTTCAACGCCGGCCACGCGCTCAACTACTTCAACGTGCAGCCGGTCGCCGCGCTGCCCGGCGTGCGCGAGTTGCACATCGGCCACGCCATCGTCAGCCGCGCAGTGTTCGTCGGCATGCGCGAGGCCGTCGCCGAGATGAAGCGCCTGATGCGCGAAGCCTGGCGCGCATGATCGCCGGCATCGGCACCGACATCGTTGCCGTCGCCCGCATGGCCGAGTATTTCGAGCGCCACGGCGAGCGCGGCCTGGAGAAGATGCTCGCCCCCGCCGAGCGCGAGGCTTGCCGCACCAGCCCGGAGCCGGCGCGCTTCCTCGCCAAGCGCTTCGCCGCCAAGGAGGCGCTGGGCAAAGCGCTCGGCACCGGCATCCG
>ERZ724521.917-NODE-917-length-13202-cov-3.942877_pt1 | contig 13202 bp, 9 predicted proteins | sample MGYA00376054_ERZ724521 | MGnify/ENA primary metagenome ERZ724521 (study PRJEB28724, sample SAMN07190883) | activated sludge metagenome | isolation source: activated sludge of sewage treatment plant in Hong Hong | place: Hong Kong | collected 2016-03-17 ... | reverse complement strand
TCGAGATGGAAGAAATCCTCTACGAACTGCGCGAGCACAGCGCCGGCCTCAACGCAGGCCGCTGGGACTACATCTTCTCGTGCATCAAGAAATTCAAGCTCGACAAGAACTTCTGCCTGGCCGACCGTGCACAGGTGAAGATGACGGCGCCTTTCATGCGCGCTTATGCCTTGCTGCTATTGAAGACCTGCCACAAGCGCGGCGCCCCGGCGATCGGCGGTATGAGCGCGCTGATCCCGATCAAGAACGATCCCGAGAAGAACGCCATCGCGATGGCCGGCATCATTGCCGACAAGAAGCGCGACGCGACCGATGGCTATGACGGTGGCTGGGTGGCGCACCCAGGGCTCGTCGAAGCATCGATGAAAGAGTTCGTTGCGGTGCTGGGCGACAAGCCGAACCAGTGGGAAAAGCAAAAGCCAGAAGTCAGCGTGACGGCGGCAGATTTGCTCAATTTCCAGCCGGAAACGCCGATCACCGAGGCCGGCCTGCGCATGAACATCAACGTCGGCATTCACTACCTGGGCGCCTGGCTCGCGGGCAACGGCTGTGTGCCGATCCACAACCTGATGGAGGACGCCGCCACGGCCGAAATCTCGCGCTCGCAGGTGTGGCAGTGGATCCGCTCGCCCAAGGGGGTGCTCGACGACGGCCGCAAGGTCACCGCCGAGATGGTGAAAGCGATGGTTCCCGAGGAGCTGGCAAAAATCAAGGCGGGTGGCTTCGAAGGCAAGTTCGACCGCGCGTCCGAGATCTTTACGCAGATGAGCACGCAGGAAGCATTCGCCGAATTCCTGACACTGCCGCTGTACGAAGAGATTTAGCGCGAATCCGGTCGGCACTCCGCCGCAGCGAGGGGCGCAAACGCTGGCGCGGCCAGCCGTGGTTTGCTGCGCCGCAGAAGAATTGTCCCAAAGCGGCCGAAAAACGCACCTCGTTGGTGCGTTTTTCGTTTATAGAGCGAATTGCTGACAGCTAAAGGCTGGCTTTTTAGGAACCCGCGACCTAAAATTGATGTCTACCGCTCATAAGTGTGCACGCAGGAGTGGGTGTCGAATTGCCAAGGGTTTCCCGGGTAACAGACGCCGCGAAGCACCCGTTTCGGTATGTCGGGCAGGGCGCCACCAGAAGCGAACCGCCGATTGGGATGTATCGATTACTCACGGATTGGACTATGGCAAAGAAGTCAGCGCCCGTTTTGTCGCGGGCTAACCTTTGGTCGCTCGAAGAATACGCAAAGCGTCGCCCCACCTTTCAACCAGAGGTGATGGCGCACAAGAAAAATCGCACCGTGCATCTGGGCAACCACCTGACGCTTCAGTTTGAAGACGAAATGACGGTGCGCTACCAGATTCAGGAAATGCTGCACAACGAAGCGACCGATCACGACAGCGTGCAGAGTGAGCTGGATGCCTACCTGCCGCTGATCCCGGACGGCAGCAATTTCAAGGCGACGATGACACTGGATTACACCGACGACGCCGAGAAGAAGCGTCAGTTGGCGCAACTGATCGGCATCGAGGATCGCGTCTGGATTCAGGTTGAAGGCAGCTCCAAGCTGTATTCGATCGCCGACGAAGATGTTGATCGCGAGAACGACTACGGCCCATCGACCGTGCATTTCTTGCGCTTCGAGCTGACCAAGGAAATGAAAGCCGCGCTGAAATACGGCGTCGGGCTTGCGGTCGGCGTTGATCACCCGCGCTACAAGGCCGCAATCAATCCGCTGCCGCAAACCATTCGCAATGCGCTGGTCGCTGACCTGAAGTAATTTCGGTCATCGTCGGCAAAAAGGCGGCTTCGGCCGCCTTTTTCGTTTTTTGGCGAGACTCGTCGACCTGCGTGAAAGTTGCCGGCGCAGCGATCAGCTTTTTGCTGAAAGCCCCATTTGAAAAGGGCTTGATGGTCAGAAATGTATCCAGTCGACCTATGACGATTTGGCACGCTAAGCCCTTTGCTGAAGCCACTTCCCCAATAAAGATGTACCGCACTGCGGTCCATGCCACGGTCGCGAGTCGGGCGTGCACGCTATGCCAGCGCGCCTGCAAGTCGCGCCACACCGTCCTGCAGCTTTGCCATGTTGACTGCGTAAGCCATTCGCACATGTTCCCGGGCGCGGAATTCGCCGAAGTCGATGCCGGGCGCGAAGGCGACGCCGGTGCGGTCGAGCATTTCGCTGGCGAACTTTTCGCTATCGCGGGTGAAGGCACTGACGTCGGCATAGACGAAGAAGCCGCCGTCAGGCAGGATGGGGATCTTGAAGCCGATTTTGCCGAGCGCGGTCGCAAAGTAGTCACGCCGCGCCTCGAACTCCTTCCGGCGGGCTTCCGCGATGGCGTAGGCGGCGTCGGAGAAGCAGGCCAGCGCGGCATGCTGCGATAGTGCTGCCGGCGATATGTAGAGGTTCTGCGCCAGCTTTTCGAGATCGCGCACATGACGCTCGGGCGCGACCAGCCAGCCAAGGCGCCAACCGGTCATGTTCCAGTATTTTGAAAAGCTGCTCACCACAAACGCGTCATCGCCGTACGCCAATGCGGTCTCCGGCGGCCGGCCATAGTTGAGGCCTGCATAAGTCTCGTCCGAGATCAACACCCCGCCGTGTGCGGCAACACAGTCCACGATGCGCTTGAGCTCACCCTCGTGCAGACTGGTGCCGGTGGGGTTCGACGGGCTCGCCACCAGCACACCCTTGGTGCTGCGGCCCCAGGCGCGGTCAATCATCGCTGCGGTGAACTGGTAGGCGTCATCGGGCCCGACCGGCAAGGTGCGCGGTACACCCTCCATCACCCGCACGAAATGGCGATTGCAGGGGTAGGAGGGGTCAGTGAGCAGGATTTCGTCGTCGCGACCCACCAGCAGCGCACAAGTGAGCAGTAGCGCAGCGGAACCACCCGCGGTGACGATGATGCGCTCCGGCGCAATGTCGAGGCCGTGCAAGCGCCGGTAGTGGCCGCTGATCGCCTCGCGCAATGCGCGAATGCCGAGAGCGCTGGTGTAGTAGATCTGGCCACTCGCCAGTAACGACTGCGCGGCGTCGATCACCGGTTGTGGCGTCGGGAAGTCCGGCTCGCCAATTTCCATGTGGATCACGTCGCGTCCCTGTGCCTCCAGCGCGCGGGCGTGAGTGGCAATCTCCATCACGTGGAAGGGTTCGATCTGCGAAAGGCGGGCGGCGATGGCGGGCGTCATTGACTGCGAACGCGAAGCGTTGAAAAGGGAGAAGCGTGGCGTCTGCTGTCAGGGCGCCGCAGGATAGTTCATGGCGGCCAGCAGCGCCTGCCAGCGAGGATCACCGTGGTGTCGGCGAAACGCAGGTTGGCAAGGTAGCAGAAGTTGTAGCGGTTCAGTCGGTACTGCCACAGCCCGTACATGCTCGAAAAACGCTGCATCATCGGCGCCGCCGCTCTCAACGCAGGCGATCGCGAAGTGCCGTGCACCATCGCGCAGCCGACTGAACTGCGGGTAGCGGGTGCGCGCCGCGGAGAGGTCACCCAGTCGCGCCTCGGCGAACCCGGCGTGGAATACGAGCTGGGCGGCGGTCGGGAAGCGTTGCAGCGCCAGTTCGGCGGTGCGCAGCGATTGCGCGTGTTCACCGGCGAGCTCCAGCCAGGTGCACAGCGTGTCGAAGTAAAACGCCGATTCGCCAAGCAGGCGACGCGCATCGTCGATTGCCCGCCTCGATTCGGCGAGCCGGTCGCCTGCCATGAGCGTCAGCGCGTGGTGGTAGCGGGCGGGTGGCGCCAGCGGATCAAGCGTGAGCACATGCTCATAGATGGCGGTGGCATCGGCAAAACGCCCGAGCGAGAGGTAGATGAAGCCCAGGCGCGCGTTGACGCCGCCGTGGTTGGGCGCCAGCGCAACGGCCTCCTGCGCCCGTGCGAGGCCAAGCGCCCATTGCCGCTGGTTGCAGATGGTGGTGTATGCCGACAGCGAACGCGCCTGTGCGCTGCCCGGATCCAGGGCAATGGCCTGTTCGAGCGCGGCCTCGGCATCGCCCTGATCGAGGGTTGGCTCACTCGACAGCACGGAACGGCGCGAGTAGCGCACCATCGCAAGTACAAACCAGGCATCGGCATGCTGCGGATCAAGTTCTGTTGCGCGCGTGGCCATTGCTTCGGCCAGCGCGAGATTTTCCGGCGTTTGCGTCACATTCAGACCGCGAGCCTGATCAATCAGCCCCTGCACTTGCGGCGCCGTGTTGCGGGCCACGACATGTGGCGCGTCCGCCACAGCGCCCAAAGTCAGCGACCGCAACATCAGGTCGATCAGGGCATCGAGCAGCACATGACGCTCGTCGCGTGCGAAGGTGAAGACGTGGCTCCACTGGTGGCTGCCGTCGGAGCCGAGCACCAGTTGCGCGGTCACTTTCAGTTGTGCACCGTCAAGCTGCACGCTGCCTTCCAGCAGTGCATCGACTGCGAGCTCGGTGGCGATTTCGCGCACGTCGCGATTGGCATTCTTGTAGCGAAAGCTCGACGTGCGGGCGATCACGCGCACATCGGGCAGCCGCGTCATGGCGTCGATGATGTCTTCGGACAGGCCATCGCAGAGGGCGTCCTCGTCGCTCCGTCCGGTAAAGTTCGCCAGCGGCAGGACGGCAATGCGCGGCTTGGCAAGCAACCCGGCAGGCGTGTTGCGGCGGACGATGGGCACATACCCACCGCGCTGGATTTCGATTCGCAAACCGTTGCTGCGCCCCTCGTCCGCGTAGTAGCGGTCCAGCAGCTCGCGCAGTCGGTTGACCGAAACACGAACGATGCCATCGTTGGTTGAATCGTAGGTAGCGGCGTCCCGGCCGAAGACATCCAGCGCGATGACGCTTTCTTTCAGTCGGGTGGTGCCACCATCGTGCAGGCTGCTGACCAGGTACAGCAACAGGTCGCGCGCCCGCTGCGAACGCGCGAACGCGCGGCTGCGCAGCACGCGGGCAAGCTCGGCGTTGACTTCATCGCGGTTCGGGTTCATTGATATCCGGCCCGGCGCTTGTGGCGGGCGCCTTGATCAGACGCGATTTTCGCTCTTTTCGAGACTGGCAGCGCTGGCGCTAGCGCAGACGCAGTACCGGCTGACCGTGTTCTGCAGCCCATGCAGCCAGCTTTTCGTCGGGATCGACGGCGACCGGACGATCGGCGGCAAGCAGCAAAGGCAGATCGTTGATCGAATCGCTGAAGGCGGTGACCTCGAAGGAGGCGATTGAACTCTCGCGACTTGCGAGCCATGAATGGAGCCGCACAACCTTGCCTTCGCGCATGTTGAGCGTGCCTGATGTCCGTCCGGTGAAGCGGCCGCCCTCGACTTCCGGCTCGCTGGCGATCAGGTGTTCGATGCGGAGATGCCTTGCCGTGAGTTCGGTGATGTAGCGGTTGGTCGCGGTTGTCATCGCCACCAGATCGGCGCTGGCCAGATGTTGCTCCACCAGCTCACGCGCGGCATCAGGAATGCGCGGCACAATCTCAACGTCGAGAAACTCACGGCGCAGCGGCTCCCATTCCTCCGGGCTGCGGCCTGCCAGCGTGCTGACATAGAACTCGGTAAATTCTCGAACCCTCACTGTTCCAGCTTTGTAGCGGGTCTCCATGTCGGCATTGCGGGCTGAGAACTCGGCGCGGTCGAGAATGCCGCGCCGAATCAGGAAGTCACACCAGAGCACATCGCTGTCGCCCGTCAGCAGCGTGTGGTCGAGATCGAACAGGGTCAGCTTCTTTTTTGCCATCACCACTAACGGTAACACCAATGATCGTCAGGCGATACATGCGGGCATGACTTCATTTGACCACGATGGCGTCAAGTCCAGTTGGCCAGGCCGACGCGGCACTTCATCAACGTCGCGCTGCCGCTGCTTCAGGCACTGCGCAAATGCCACGCCTTGGTGCGGCAGAAGGTCTGGATGCCGTAGGTTGAGAGCGTGAGACCGATGCCGGAGTCGCCGTAGCCGCTCCACGGCAGACGCGGGCTGACGCGGTCGCAACAATTCCAGTAGACGCTGCCGGCGTTGACTTGCGCCAATATGCCGCGCGCAACGGTTTCATCAGGTGTATAGACGCCAGCAGTCAGGCCGTAGCGCGTGTCGTTCATCATTGCTACGGCTTCAGCGTCGTCGGAGACTTTCTGAATGCCGATAATGGGGCCGAAGCTCTCCTCGCGCATCAGCTCCATCGAATGATTGACGTCGGCGTAAACCGTCGGCGCATACCAGTTGCCCGGCCCCGGCAGGCGATGGCCGCCAACCAGCAACCGGCCGCCCTTGCGCCGCGCATCTTCGACCTGTGCATCGAGCACATCCAGCTGCGGCGCGCGGGTGATGGCGCCGATGTAGGTGTCCTCGGCCATCGGGTCGCCGACTTTGAAGCCATTGACGACATCGACGAAGCTGCGCACAAACTCGTCGTAGATCGACGCGTGCACATAGATGCGTTCTACCGAGCAGCAACTCTGGCCGGTGTTGTACATCGCGCCATCCGCCAGCGACTCTGCCGCATTTTTTACATTGGCATCGGCGCGCACATAGGTCGGGTCCTTGCCACCCAGCTCCAGTTGCAGCTTGACCATGCGCGAGCCCATCGTACGGGCAATGCGGGCGCCGGTGCCATAAGAGCCGGTGAAGAAAAGGCCGTCAATCCGCTGCTCCATCAACGCAGCGCCAACGCCGCCGTCGCCCACCAACGTGATGAAGGCGTCATAGGGCACACCAGCCTCGTAGAGCAGGCGCGCGATCTCCAGTCCGGTCATCGTGGCGTACTCGGACGGTTTGTAGAGCACCGTATTGCCGGTCAGCAGCGCGGGCACAAACACGTTACCGCCGACAAACCACGGATAGTTCCATGCCGAGATGTTGCCGACGACGCCGAGTGGCACATGCTCAATCTGCTCACGCATGCCGCCTTCATCGAAAACTGTCTCGGTACCCGTTGAGCGTTCGACGGCGCCAAGGAAAAAGTCAATGCGGCCCAACAGCCCGTTGAGCTCGTTGCGGGCCTGGCGAATGGGTTTGCCGGTATCGAGCGTAAGCGTGCGCGCGAGCGACTCGAGGTCGCGTACCACCAGTGCCCGGAAGCGCTCAATGCAGGCCTTGCGCTCGGTCAGCGGCACGCGCTGCCAGCGCGGCTGCGCCGCACGCGCCTGAGCAGCCTTGAGCGCAACGGTCGCCGCATCGTCGGCGGGCACTTCGTCGATTTGCCCGCCGGTGGCGGGGTTGATGATTGCCAGCGTAGCCATGCAATATTCCTCTTGTTCAGTGTATGCCCGAGTTGCCGTTACATCGCCGCGAGGAACAGTCGCTCGAAGTCGGCACCCGTGCAGGGCCGCGGGTTGGTCTGGTGGCAGATGTCGCGTGTGGCGATGTCAACCAGTCGCGGCAGGTGCGCTTCCGTCACGCCATGCGCAATCAGACCGCCATGAATGCCAACACTGGCTTTCATGGACTTGAGCCAGGGCACGAACGCGCTGCCGCCGCCAGCCACGCCACAGACATGCGCCAGCTCGTCAAACTTCTGCGGTACCGCTTCAAAGTTCCACGCCATGACGGTATCGATCATCAGTGCATTGGCCAGGCCGTGGTGCAGGTCGTTGACAGCGCCCAGCGCGTGTGCGCAGGAGTGCACTGCCCCCAGGTCTTTCTGGAAAGCGATGGCTCCCATCATCGACGCCATCATCATGTCGCTACGTGCCTGCAGATTGCCGGGCTCCTGCACTGCCTTCAGCAGGGCGCGCGCTGCAATGCGGGTGCCCTCCAGAGCGATGCCGTCGCACAGCGGGTGATAGGCGGGTGAGAGATAGCTCTCCACATTGTGCGTCAGAGCATCAATGCCGGTGGCGGCCGTGACGGCGGGCGGCAGGCCGACGGTCAATTCAGGGTCGGCGAACACGCAGCGGGCGAGAATTTTTGGGCTGAAGACGACGCGCTTCAGATGCGTATCGTTTTCGCTGACCACCGATGAACGTCCAACCTCCGAGCCGGTGCCCGAGGTGGTGGGCAGCGCCACGAAATACGGCAGCGGATGCGTGATAGCCCGTACCTGCGGATGATCCCAGACGTACTCAAGAATGTCGCCTTCATGCGTCGCGGCGACGCCGACGATCTTTGCCACATCAAGCGCTGCGCCACCGCCAAAGCCGATCACGCAGTCAGCGTTGTGCGCCTTGTAGGCTGCCGCGCCGTCCATCACCTGCGAGCAGGTTGGGTTGCCGAAGACGCCGGAGAACACGGCGACATCCAGTCCGGTCAACGTGGATTTGAATTCGGCAAGTACAGGTAACGCACCCAACGCACGGTCGGTCACGATCAGCGGACGCTTGAGGCCTTGCTCGTGCAGATGGTCGGCGACCAATTTGCGGGCACCAACGCCAAACTTGATGGCGGTGGGAAAAGAGAAAGAGGAGATCGACATGCCAGTAGTGATGCTGCGTTAGATGATTTCGAAGTAGCGCTTGAGTTCCCAGTCGGTGACCGCATCCTGCCACTGCCGCCATTCCCACTCACGGGTGGCAGCAAAGTGGTCGACGAAAGTGTCGCCGAGCCAGTCGCGCGCGATGGCGGATTCGCGGAAGTTGCGTGTGGTCTCGATCAGCGTGCGCGGTGCGCGTGGCACGTTGTCAGCGCCCTGGTTGGTGCCAGTGATCGGCGGTGCCGTCAGCTTGAGGCCCTTCTCGACACCGTGCAGGCCGGCGGCGATCAGGGCCGCAGCGGCAAGATAGGGGTTGACGTCGGCACCGGGGCAACGGGTTTCCAGCCGGGTCGCCTTCGGTGAACCGGCGATCACGCGGAAGCTCGCGGTGCGGTTGTCCAGTCCCCATGTCGGTTTGACCGGTGCCCAGAAGCCATCGACCAGCCGCTTGTAGCTGTTGATCGTGGGCCAGAACATCGGCGCGAACTCCATGAGGCAGGCAACCTGGCCAGCAAGATAACTCTCGAAGAGCTTGCTCATCGAGCGCGGGCTTTTGGCGTCGTAGAACAGGTTCTTCTTGCCGTCGGAGAGGCTCTGGTGCAGATGCCCGCTACAGCCGGGATATTGCTGGTTCCATTTGGCCATGAAGCTCGGCATGATGCCGTAGCGCTTGCCAATTTCGCGGGCACCGGTCTTGAACAGAATCGCACGGTCCGCCTGCTCGAGTGCGTCGCTGAAGGCGATCGCTGCTTCGTATACACCTGGGCCGGTTTCGGTGTGCAGGCCTTCAATCGGTACGCCGAAGGCGAGCATCTCATCCATCAGTGCGTTGAAGAAGGGCCGGTTGTCGGCCATGCGCAGCAGCGAGTAGCCGAACATGCCCGGTGTCAGCGGCGTCGGAGCCACGCCACGCTTCTCGGCCCAGCTCTGCGGTGTTTCGACGAAATTGAACCACTCGAACTCCATGCCTGTCATCGGCTGCACGCCGAGCTTCTCGGCCCGTTTCAGGACTCGCTTCAACGTCTGCCGGGGGCACACCGGGAACGGTGAGCCGTCGGCGTTGATAAATTCGCCGAGGAAAAAGTTGACATTGCCGTCCCAAGGCACCTGCCGATGGGTATTGAGGTCGAGCCGCGCCAAGGCGTCTGGAAAGCCGTGCTGCCAGCCGGTGACCGTCGTGTTGTCATAGCAGTTGTCGTGCGCGTCCCAGCCGAACACGACATCGCAGAAGCCGAAGCCGCTGTCAGCGGCGCCGTAGAACTTGTCACGGTGCAGGTACTTGCCACGCAGGATGCCGTCGATATCGCTGACGGCAACTTTGACCTTGCTGGCGCCGGATTTGCGGATCGTGGCGAGGGCGGGATGGTTTTTGGGGGCTCGGGTTGCCATGTGATCCTCTCTGCCTTCAGTTCATTGCGAGGTGCCGGACGGGATGCCAAGCTCTCTGAGTGCCAGCGCGACGGCATGCACCGCCTGCTCGATTTCCATCGGCGTAATCGCACCAATACAACCGACGCGGAACGTCTCCACCTGCGTCAATTTGCCCGGATACAGGATGAAGCCGTGCGCCTTGGCGGCTTCGTAAAAGCGCTTGAAATCGTAGTTCGGGTGCGCCGGTGCGTGAAACGTGACGATGATCGGCGCCTGCACGCTGGGGTCGAGAAACGGCTTGAAGCCGAGCGCGCGCATGCCGCTCACCAGCGTCTCGTAGTTGCTCGTGTAGCGCGCCAACCGCGCCGGTTGACCGCCTTCTGCCTCGAACTGAGCGATCGCCTCGGCCAGCGCCACCACCACATGCGTCGGGGGCGTAAAGCGCCACTGGCCGGTTTTCTCCATGTAGACGTATTGATCGTGCAGGTCCATTGCCAGTGACTGGCTGCGACCGGCGCAGTCATCGAGAATGGCTTTGCGGATGAAGACAAAGCCCATGCCGGGCACGCCCTCCAGACATTTGCCGCTGGCCGCGATCAGCGCATCGAAACGGGTCGTTCGCGCATCAATTTCAATGGCTGCGAACGAGCTCATGGCATCGATGATGAGCCCCTTGCCAGCCGCTGCGCAGACATCCGCAATCTCCGGCAGCGGGTTCAGTACGCCGGCGCCTGTTTCGCAGTGAATCAGCACCACATGGGTGATGCTGGCGTCGGCATCGAGTTTGTCGCGTAGCGCGGATGGCGACACCGGCTCATGGTCGGCGAACGGCATCACGGTGCAACGGCGATCCATCATGGTCGTCAGCTTTGCAGCACGCTTGCAGTAGGCGCCGTTGTCGAGCACCAGCACGTGGCCATCGCGGGGCACGACCGTCGCTACCGCAGCTTCCACGCTGAACGTGCCACTGCCCTGGAGGGGCACGACCACGTGTGTCTGCTCTCCGTGAACAACGGCGAGCAGGCTCTTGCGTACGCGGGCAGTCACGGCGTTGAACTCGGCATCCCATGAACCCCAGTCGCGCAGCATGGCGAGCTTGGTTTGCAGCGACGTGGTCAGGGGGCCGGGGGTGAGAAGGATTCGGTCGTGAGACATGAGCAACTACCTATCGAATGCGGGGCTGGCTAACGACCGCCGCGCCAAGCCTGCGTGCGACGGTCTACCCAACGCGCGAGCAGCATGAAGACGCCGGTGGACACCGCAGAAATCGCAGCGATCATCACCGCCATCGCGGCGGCGGCGCCGATCTCGCCCGCCTCGTCCAGGTTGAGAATGGCAATGGAGGCAACCTTGGTGTCGGGCGAGTACAGGAACACCACAGCCGAAATCGTTGTCATCGCGTTGACGAAGAAATAGCGCGCAATGTCCACCATGGCTGGTGTGCAGATCGGCAGTGTGACGCGCCAGAAGGTGCGGAACCACGGCACCTTGAGCGATGCGCTGACGGCTTCAAACTCGCTGTCAAGCGATTTCAGCGCGGTCACCGCTGTCAGATGCCCGGTGGTGTAGAAGTGGATGATGGTGCACAGGGTCAAGAGCGCAGTGGTCTGATAAAGGCCATGCAGCGGGTTGTTTGGCGCGTTGAAGAAGAAGATGTAGCCAAGACCCAGGACCAGTCCGGGCACCGCCATCGGCAGCATCGCGAGCATGCGCACCGGACCGCGCAGCAAGGGAGCGCCCTTGGTCTTCTCAAGCAGATAGGCGCCGAAGAATACGAGCAGCGTGCCAAAGAAAGCAGTGCCCGCTGCCATCTTGAGGCTGTTGACGAAACCTTCACCTACCTCGCCATCGACGAGGCCGAGCACGTAGTGGCGCAGGCTTGGCGTCAGGTTGTATGGCCAGAAGCTGGCGAACGAGGCAAAGATCGCCATGCCGAGCATCGCGAGCATCAGCAGCGCCACGGCGCTGCAGCAGAGCAGCATCACGCGGTCGAAGCCCTTGCTCGGCGTGGGTCGGTACGGCACAGCGCGCGCGGTCAACATGGCTGTTTGCCGGCGGCTCACGTAGTGATCCACGGCAAAGGTGAACACGGCGGGCAGCAACAACAACAGAGCGACGACTGAACCCTTGGCGAAATCCTGCTGGCCGATCACCAGTTTGAAGACATCGGTGGCAAGCACATTGAAGTTGCCACCAATCACTTTGGGGATGCCGAAGTCCGTCATTACCAGCGTGAAGGTAACCAGTGCAGCCGAAAGCAGGCCGTACTTGGCGCCGGGTAGCGTGATGGTGAAGAACTTGCGGGCACGGCTGGTACCCATCGCGGCGGCCGCCTCGTAGAGCCGCGCATCAGCAAGACTGAGCGCAGTGATCAGAATCATCAGCGCATGCGGAAATACGGCAAAACACTCGGCCAGCACGATGCCCGGGGCGCCATAGATCTGGCTGATGCCGAGCGCCTGCATGAAGCCCTTGGCAATGCCCTGATTGCCGAACCAATAGATCAGGGAGATCGCCGACAGCAGCGACGGCGCCAGCAGTGGGATCAGACTGATGCCACGGAATAGCGGTTTCCATCGCATGCAGGACCGGGTGAGCCCGTAGGCAAACAGAAAGGCGATCGGAATGGTGATGAAGGTGACCGCCAGTGAAACCCAGACACTGTTCCACAGACTGTTGAGCAAGGCCGGCGTTTGTGCATACGCAATGAAGTTGGCCAGACCGACGAACTCGCGGTTCTTCCCCTGAAAGGCCTGCATCAGTATCGCTGTTAGCGGCGCCGCGAGAAAGGCCAACAGGATCAGGGCAATTCCGACAAGCCAGACGTGCGCAACGCGGTCGGACCAGTGCACGCGCTGATGCAACGCGGTTCCGGCCACCGGCGCCAGGGCAGAGGTCGTTGTCACCGCGACGGCCACCTCAGAACACCCGCAGCCGTTCTGGCAGCAGCTTCAGCCGCAGGGCAGAGCCCACGGTCAACGCCTGCTCGGTAAGGAAGTTGAGTGACAGATAAACCGTCAGGCGATGAGGTGCGAAAGCCGCGCTCGCAACGTGAACATGGCAAAACGAACCAAGAAACTCGATCTTTTCGATCACCGCATCGAACACACAAGGGTCATCCGGCGCGAAGCTGGCTGTGCCACCAGCCACTGGCCGCGCGAGCACGTCTTCAGGGCGCAGATACACCTTGGCCTCGCCGTCGGCGGCACGGGACGATGCTTCGGTGCGTAGCCGGAACTGCCCGACATTCAATTCACCGGCACTAGTGCGACCTGGCAGCACGTTGACCTTGCCAACAAAGTCGGCGACGAACGGCGTTGCAGGTTCGCGATAAACACTGATGGCATCGCCCACCTGTTCGATCACACCGTGGTTCATCACTACGATGCGGTCGGCAACCGAGAGCGCTTCTTCCTGATCGTGCGTCACCATGATGGTGGTGACGCC
>ERZ724521.913-NODE-913-length-13234-cov-4.265802_pt1 | contig 13234 bp, 6 predicted proteins | sample MGYA00376054_ERZ724521 | MGnify/ENA primary metagenome ERZ724521 (study PRJEB28724, sample SAMN07190883) | activated sludge metagenome | isolation source: activated sludge of sewage treatment plant in Hong Hong | place: Hong Kong | collected 2016-03-17 ... | reverse complement strand
CCGAGCACTTCCAGAACTTCGTGCTGTTCACCAACTACCAGTTCTACATCGACGAATTCATCAAGCTGGGCCACCAGCTGATGACCGACGCCGGCAGCGAGTACAGCGCCTTCGTCGGACCCGGCGCCGTAGTCACACGCCGCCTGGGCGAAGCGGCCCGCCCCGGCGACGAACTGGGCGCCGCGCCGCCACGGCTGCCGCAGATGCCGGCCTACCACCTGGTGCGCGAAGACCGCACCGGCATCACCATGGTCAACATCGGCGTCGGCCCGGCCAACGCCAAGACCATCACCGACCACATCGCCGTGCTGCGCCCGCACGCCTGGATCATGCTGGGCCACTGCGCGGGCCTGCGCAACAGCCAGCAACTGGGCGACTACGTGCTGGCCCATGGTTACGTGCGCGAAGACCATGTGCTTGACGAAGAGGTGCCACTGTGGGTGCCGATACCTGCGCTGGCCGAGGTGCAGGTGGCGCTGGAGACCGCTGTGGCCGAGGTCACGCAGCTCCGCGGCCATGCGCTCAAGCGCGTGCTGCGCACCGGCACCGTGGCCTCCACCGACAACCGCAACTGGGAACTGCTGCCCGACAACACGCCGCAGCGCCGCTTCAGCCAGAGCCGCGCGATCGCGCTGGACATGGAAAGCGCCACCATCGCCGCCAACGGCTTTCGCTTTCGCGTGCCCTACGGCACCCTGCTGTGCGTGAGCGACAAGCCGCTGCACGGCGAAATCAAGCTGCCCGGCATGGCCAACCACTTCTACCGCGAACGCGTCAACCAGCACCTGCTGATCGGCCTGCGCACCATCGAGCGCCTGCGCGAGGCCGGGCTCGACCAGCTGCACAGCCGCAAGCTGCGAAGTTTTGCGGAGGTGGCGTTTCAGTAGCCGCGAAGTCTGCGCGAGCGCGCGGCGCCGCCGGGCCCGGCAGCCACCGCCCGCCAATGCCGACGGCACACCGGGCGATCAATGAACCTTCTTGTAGGTGACGGGAAACACCCGGCCGCCCACCACCGTGGCGATCACGTCGATGTCCTTGACGCGGTCAACCGTCACGTCGAGCGGGCTGTCCTTGAGTACCACGAAATCGGCCAATTTGCCTTGCGTGATCGTGCCTTTCACATCGTCCTGTTTCATGAGGTAGGCCGCATCGATCGTCACCATGCGCAGCGCATCCACCACCGAGATGCGCTCGGCAGGCCCCAGAACCTTGCCCGACAGGGTCTTGCGCGTCGCGGCGACCCAAACCGACAGCAAGGGATCGAGCCGGGTAACCGAGGCGTCGGAGTGCGTCGCGAACCGGACGCCATGCCGCTGCGCGCTCTTGAGCGGGTTCATGCGCGCCGCGCGGTCGGGTCCGATGATCGACGGATGCAGGTCCCCCCAGTAATAGACGTGGTTGATGAACAGGTTGGTGGCGATGCCCTGGATGGCCATGCGCTGCAACTGGTTGTCATTGACCAATTGATTGTGGTCCAGGTGGTGGCGGTGATCGATGCGCGGATTCGTGCTCTGTGCCTTTTCGATGGCGCGGAGTCCCCACTCGGCCGCCTGGTCGCCATTGGTGTGGATCATGGCCTGCAGCCCGGCGTTGTGGACCTTGCCGACCCACTCCTCGATCTGCGCATAGGTCATGTTGGCCACACCGTTCTTGCCGGACTTGTAGTAGTAGGGCCAGTTGAGGTTGGCGGTCAGACCCTGGATGGAGCCATCGGTGACGAACTTGATCGCACCGATGGACAGGCGATCGTTGTTCTGCTTCATCAACGACTTGACGTAGTCCAGGCCGCCACGGTCCTGGACCATCTTGGACTCAATCAGGTCGATCATCGGATACAGCGTGGTGCGCACCGGAAAGCTGGGATCGTCGGCAGCATCCTTGTACGCCTTGTATGCCCCCGGAATCGTGCCGAACGACGCATCCGCAATCGTCGTCACGCCAACCTGATTCGCGAGCTTCGCGGCATTCCAGGTCGCTTTTTTCATCAACTCGTCACCCACCTTGGGCAGGAAGGGAAGCAGGCGCTTCACGGCATCCAACTCTTCGAATTCGCCGGTGGGCTTTCCGTTCTTGACGATCACACCCGGGATGTTGTCCGCTGCTGTGATCTTGCCGATGTTCAGCGCCAGGCTGTTGACGTAATAGATGTGCATGCTGGCGTTTTCGATCAAGACCGGGTGCTTGCCGGTGACCGGGTCCAGGTCCGTGACAGTCAGGGGCTGGTCGTCGTAGAACTCGGGCTGATAACCCCACGCGATCAGCCACTTGTCGTTGTCGCCCAGCTTCTTGGCAGCGGCGGCGATCTTCTCGATCACCTCCTCGCGGGTACGAAGCCCTTTCTCAAACCGGCCGTCGGGCGCGTAACGGTCGAAGCGTCCGACGTAAACACCCTCCCACAGCAAGCCGGTGATATGGGGGTGCATGTGGGCTTCGATGAAGCCCGGCAGGATCACATCCTTGGCAAATCGGGTGTCCACCTCGACCGGCGTCGTTCCAGCCCACCCTTTGACCTGGTCCAGGGTTCCCACCGAAAGAATCCGGCCATCCTGCACCGCGACCGCCGTGCCCTGAGGCTGCATCGGATCGAGCGTGACGATCTTTCGCGCAGTGAACACCGTGATCTTGCTGTTGCTGCGCGCCGCGGGCGCCACAGCGGGCGGCAGGGACACTGCGGCAGGCAAGGACGTGTCAGGCGCCTCCACAACGGTGGCCGGATTCGGGTGCGCGCTTGCGCCGCTTGCGAGGCCGACAAGGATCGGCAACAGGACAAATGCCTTTTTCACGGTGAAGCCTTTCAAGCGGGATTTGTAAAGCGCGGATTATGTCCGTACAGTGCATTGCGCCGCTCGCAACGGGGTTGGCGCGCTTGACCTGCTCCATCAAGGAAATCAACTGGCCTCGGTGCCGATCACCACCATCGAGACGATCACCAAAGGAGAACCGGAACGTGGGCATCAAACGCATTGCGGTCGAGGAAGCATTCGTCACCCAGGACATCGCGGACGAATGGAGCCGTGTTCTGGCGGGCCGGTTTGTCGAGCCTGGCTTTCAGAAGATGGGCGAGACCATCCTGGGGGATGGACCCGGTGCACGCTCGTTGCACGCGCGCTTGCTCGACGTGGGCGCCGGACGCATTGCCCAGATGGACGCTGACGGGATCGATCTCGCCGTCGTGTCCATCACCTCGCCCGGGGTACAGGTGTTCGACGCCGTGACGGCAACCCGTCTGGCGCAACACGCCAACGATGTGCTGGCCGAAGCAATCCGGGCATATCCGCAGCGCCTGGCGGGACTCGCTGCGGTGGCCCCGCAGTTCCCGGGCGGTGCTGCCGTCGAGCTCGAGCGCGCCGTCCGGACCCTGGGCATGAAGGGCTTCCTGGTCAATTCGCACACCAAGAGTGAATACCTCGACGACCGGAAATACTGGCCGTTGTTCGAGGCGGCCGAGGCTCTACGGACACCGATGTACTTGCATCCCCGCGAGCCCGCGCCGGCCATGGTGCAACCGTTTCTGGACTATGGGCTGTACTTCGCAGGGCTCGGCTTTGCTGTCGAAACCAGCCTGCACGCGATGCGCCTGATCATGTCCGGACTGTTCGACAAATTTCCGAAACTGCGCGTCGTGCTCGGACACATGGGCGAGGGCCTGCCGTTCTGGCTGAAACGCCTGGACAACCGTTACCTGCTGCAAGTGCAGATCGGTGCCGTCTCGAAATTGCCCAGGCTGCCGAGCGAGTACTTCCTGGATCATTTTGTCGTGACGACGAGCGGCATGACGTCGGCACCGGTGCTCAAGATGTGCATCGAGGTCCTGGGCAGCGAACGCATCCTGTTTGCCGCCGACTACCCTTACGAGGACGTGCAGGACAGCGTGCGTTTTCTGGACGCGGTGGAAATCCCCGAATCCCAGCGCGAACAGATCTACCGCACCAACGCCGAACGGGTTTTCGGCCTGGCTTAACGATGGCCTGCCGGGGCAATGACCGGTTCTGCGAGGCGTTCACGCCCCACAACAGGCGTGCCATACTGCGCCGCATGCGATTGAAGCCCCCGTCCGCTCGATCCTTTGCCAGCTCGCGCAGGTCCACCATCGGCCCGGCACCCATCCGCCCGGAGAAGCCATGAGGACCCGCAAGGCCGTGGCGCGAGCGGTGGCATCGAGCGCGCCGGTGGTGAGCGAACTGCCGGCGGTTGCGGCCAAGGCGGGCATCGCGCTGGCCCAAGCGCAGCGTCGGCTGCAGGCAGCCTTGGAAGAGATGGTCACCGTTCACGCTCCGTTGTCCAGTTTCCTGTTGAACCGCGTGCTGGTGCCGCTGCAGACGCGGGCCTGGGAGTTGGACGCCGACGCCGACGAACTGCGCCAGCTGCGCGCACTCGGCGAACATCACTCCCTGGTCTTCCTGCCGACCCATCGTTCCTACGCCGATACCTATGTCGTCATGCAGCTGCTCCGCGCGGCCGGCATGCCACCCAACCACGTGCTGGGTGGTGACAACCTGCGCTTTTTTCCGCTGGGAACGATCGCGCGGCGCGCCGGCGGCATCCTCATCCGGCGCAGCTTCCGAGACGACGAGATCTACAAGTTCGCGCTTCGTGCCTACTTTCGCTTCCTGGTGGACCGCGGCGGCAATCTCGAGTGGTACATGGAAGGTGGCCGCTCGCGCACCGGCAAACTCAGGCCACCGCGCTACGGCCTGCTCAGCTATCTGGTCAGGGCGCTCGAAGGCAGCGACCGCGAGATTTTTCTGGTGCCACTGGCCATCACCTACGACCAACTCCAGGAGGTCTCGGCCATGGCAGCCGAGGAGGCGGGAGGCAACAAACCGAAAGAAGGTCTGGGGTGGTTGGCCGGCTACCTCCGCGACCAAGGGCGACCTCAGGGCATGGCGCATGTCCGTTTCGGAGAGCCCTTTGCACTGCGCCAGGCGCTGGCGCCCGAGCCGGACGGTGGCGTGCGTTGGACCCTGCCCAAGATAGCCTTCGAAGTCTTCCAGCGCCTCAATCACGTCACCCCGGTCACCGCCCCCGCGCTGGTCACCCTGGCTTTGCTGGGCGTGCACGACCAGGCGCTCACCCTGGAGGAGGTAAGGGCAACGGTCGGTCCGCTGCTCGACTACGCAGGCCAGCGCAAGCTGCCGACCGTCGCGCTGGCTGAACTGCGAAAAGACCAAGGCGTCCGGATGGTGCTCGACTCGCTGGTTGCCAACGGCGTCGTGGGCCGCCACGACGGGGGTAGCGAATCGGTCTATTTCATCGTGCGCGGTCAGCACGGGGTTGCGGCCTTTTATCGCAACAGCGCCGTTCACTGGTTCGTCAATCGCGCGATCCTCGAACTCGGGATCATGGTGGCCGCGCAACAAGGTGACGGTGGGGCGCTCGACCGCGGCTTCGAGGCCGCATTGGCCTGGCGCGACCTGCTGAAGTTCGAATTCTTCTTCAGCGAAAAGCCCGCCTTTCGTGAGGAGATGCTGGCCGAAGCGCGCCTGATCGACCCCGACGGCAGCGGCCTGGTGCCCGGGCCGACGGTCAGCCCAGCCGTACTGGAGAAGGCCTCCTTCCTGATCGCCCACCGCGTCCTGCCGGCCTTCCTCGAAGCGTATTTCATCGTGGCCGAGCAGCTGGCGGCGTTGACCGGCGACACGCCCTTCGACCGGCGGACGTTCCTGGCCCACTGCACGGCGGTGGGCCAGCAGTACCTGCTGCAAAAGCGGCTGCGCCACCCCGAGTGCGTGAGCAACGAGCTGTTCACCAACGCCCTGTCGCTCGCCGAGAACCGGGGGCTGCTGGCACCGGCGGAGAGCCCGGAACGAACCGGCCTGCGGCAGGCCTTCGCGGCCGAGACGACCGCCGCTGTATCCGCACTCGAAGCGATCGGCACGCTCGACCACCGGTTGCGGCATGGCCCGCGGGAGAACGGCTGATGCCCCTGGCCAATGCCTTCGCCACCATCGAATCGGCGCCACCAGGACCGACGGTTGGGGCCTTCTTCGATTTCGACGGGACGCTGATCGACGGCTATTCGGCGGTGCCTTACATCACCGACCGAATACGGCATGGCGCGATGGGACTCGACGAGATGGCGGACGTGGTTCGCTTCGCCATGCGCCGCCACATGGACGAGAGTGAGTTTGCGCAGGTCCTCGATCGCAGCCTCGCGGTCTGGCGCGGCCACGCCGAAGCCGAGGTCGCAGCCCTGTGGCTGCGTCTGTTCCGCGAGAAGATCGCCGCGCGGCTGTTCCCCGAAGCCTGGACACTGGTGAAGGCACATCAACGCCGGGGGCACACGGTGGTGATCGCATCCTCGGCGCTGGACTACCAGGTGGCGCCGACCGCCGACGAATTGGGTATCACCGATCGCCTGTGTACCCGCGCCGAAGTGCTTGACGGCCGTCTGACCGGTGCCGTCGTCGGCGCACCGCTCTGGGGCCGTGGCAAGGCGGAAGCGGTGATCGCGTTTGCCGCTTCGCGCGGCATCGCACTTGGCCAGAGCCATGGCTATGCCAACGGCAACGAGGACATCGCGTTTCTGGAAACCGTCGGCCACGCACACGCCGTGAACCCGCAACCGGCGCTGCGGCTCGCCGCGACCCAAACCGGCTGGCCCGCGCTGCAGTTCAAGCCCAGAGCCCGGACTTCGCCGGCGGCGCTGGCGCGCAGCCTGGGCGCGTATTCAACCCTGGCGGCGACGGCCTTGGGCGGGCTGGCCTGGGGCGTCACCACCGGTCGGCGGCGCGCCGCCGCGGAGACCGCAACGCGGGTGTCGAGCGAGGCGGTCCTTGGGATGGGTGGCATCGAGGTCGCGGTCACGGGCGAGGCGCATCTGTGGGCGCACCGACCCGCCGTCTTCCTGTTCAACCACCAGAGCTCACTCGATGCCTACGTCCTGTTCAGCCTGCTCAAACACGGTGTCACCGCCGTGGCCAAGAAGGAGATGGCCAACGCACCCTTGGTCGGGCCGCTGCTGCAGGCGCTCGATTTCGCCTTCATCGACCGCGGCAACACCCGCAATGCCATCGCCACGTTGCAGCCAGCCGTTGACCGCTTGCGAAACGGGCTGAGCGTCGTGGTGGCGCCCGAGGGTACCCGCAGCCGCTCGCCGCGGCTTGGCCGCTTCCGCAAGGGCGCCTTCCACCTGGCCATGCAAGCGGGCGTGCCCTTAGTGCCGATCGTGCTGCACAACACCTACGAGATGATGCCGCGCGGTTCGATGATGCTGCGACCTGGCACGGTACGCGTCAGCGTGTTGTCGCCGATCGACGTGAGGGGCTGGACGACCGACACCCTGGATGACCATGTTGCCGACGTTCAGGCGCTGTTTCAGCGCACCTTGGACAGCGCGGTGGCGTAAGGTGCTGCGACCTCGCGATCACCGCCCGATCGGCCACTCCCACGCGTCCAGAGGGCTGTCCCTGCAAGCTTGCAGACCACAGCCGCATTACTTCACGGGTACGGTTGCCTTGCCATTGAGGTAGGTGCCAACCACGCCGATGCCAGAAATCAGTCGCGGATCGCCACCGGCCCTGCTGTCGTATTTGAGCGGGTTGTCGGCCAGGCGCACAAAGTCGGCGACCTTGCCGCGCTCGATGCTGCCGACCCAGCCATCGATTTCCTTCTCGCTGGCGACATTGATCGTGACCGCACGCAGCGCCTCCTCAACTGAGATGGTGTTTTCAGGCCCCAGGACTTTGCGTTTCGAATCGAGAATTTCGGGGTAGGACCAGGTGTCACGCGTCACGGCCTGTTGCACGAACCACATCGGGAACGGCAACGACACCATCGTGTCGCTGTGCAGCGTGTACGGAATGCCATAGCTGGCGTCGAACGTGACCAGGGGATCGATGTTGCGCGCCTGCTCGGGCGTGAAAATGCTCTCGAACGCGCCGCCCCAATACGCGACGTGGCCTATGAGATGGGTCAGGCGCACGTCCAGCTTGGGCACTTTCTTGCCGTTGAGAACGTAGCGGCCCGAGCGCAGGTCCGCCATCTGCTGGTACACGCCGGCATCCGGGACCGTCGCGTGGATGAGGGTCACCACCCGGTCGATGGGCACTTCCGACTGCAGCATCGAATAGGCGTCCAGCACCATCCTCATGCCGCCCGCACCGTTCGCATGGGCTTCAATGCGCCATTGGCGGTTTTTCCAGTAGGGACGGAAGTACTCCGCGATCTCGTCCGCGTTTTGGTAATCCGCCCGGCCCAATGCGTTGGGCCTGCCGAACGCGTCCACGGCGCAGGGTCCGGAGCTCGAATACGGCATCGACGGCAGCATCGACGCCGTGCAACCCTGGGTCGAGCCATCGGAAGTGAGCTTGATGCCGGTCACCCCGAGGTCTTGCGGCAGCGAGCAGCGCGCGTCGGTGCGCGGGTCGCAGACGGCGCGCGTCGGCGGCGCCACGGCGACCGGCGGATTGAACACCGGATAACGGGCATTGGTGACGGTGCGTATTGGCGACCCGGCCAGATTGGCCACCGCGCTGATGCCGCCGATGTCGCTCGCGGTGTCGGCGATGCTGGTCACCGTCGTCACGCCCGCTGCACGCAGTCTTTCCAATGCCAGCAGCACCGGCCCCTGCCGCTGATTGATCACCTTGGCCGGATCGCGCAGCATCTGCCCCATGAAGCCTGGGTCGGTTGCAGCAAGCCACTCCATGAACGGGGTGAAAGCGTCCTGCTCGATCAGCAGGCCGGAGAATTTGCTGTTGTCGCTCGCACTGGGTGTGGTGCTGGACAACGCCCATGCCGCGTCGGCTGGCATCGCGGGCGGCCACTGGCACTGCGGGGCCGTTGGGTTTGTCTTGCACTGAGGCTGGTTCTGGATGAAAGCCTGCAGCCCGTCGAAAGCCGCCTTGTTCACATAACCGAAATGGCCCGACTGGTCGATGATCAGCACGGGCTGGCTGTTGCACACCTCGGTATCGATGTACGTTCCCGGAGACTTGCGAAATGCCGCGGCCGTCGTGCCCTTGTCGTCGTAGGGCTGGCGCGACGGATCAAGGTCGAGGCCGAACAGGATGCCGCCTGCGGCGTTGCAGGTCATGGGTTTCAGAAGACTCAGCGAGGTCTGGATGTAGTTCGAGCAGTTGGGCGCGTTGCCGGCCGCGTAGGGGCCGGGATAACAGGGTGAGAGGACCGTGGTGCCGTTGTACTGCAGCCAGGCGAGCAGGTGCGTATGCGGCTCGATTAGGCCTGGCATCAGCACCTCCTTGGAGCCTAGCACTTCAAAACGTGTGCGACTGCCGGCGAACTGGGCACGAATCTCCGCAGCCTTTCCCACGGCAAGAATGACGCCGCGCGCGTCCACCGCGACCGACTCAGCCACCGTGTTCGAGGCGTCCATTGTCAGAATCGTGCCCTCGAAAATCGTGTCGGCGACCGTGGCGGGTTCCGAGTTATTGCTGCACGCTACGACCGACGCGGCCAACGCCGTAAGTCCAAGCAGGACGAACCGATGCAGGCTCCGGCTGGCAAGCGAATTGTCAATAAACTTCATCGAATCACCTCGCAGTTCAAGACCCACGTCGAGCTCTCATTTCTAACATTGGAGCTTCAGCACGCAGCACCATTTTGCGAGACGACGTTGCCTCACTGCAACATCGAATCCCCGGTATTCGGCATTAATTGATAGCGATTGATTTTTCTCATAGCATGCACTGACGTTCCCCGCCCGCACCCGTTAAAGCGCTTCTCAGCCACGTGCACGGCATGCCCTGAAACGCGTTCGGTGCCTGAGTCCACGCTGAACCCCGGCAGCGACTCGGAAAAGGCCTTTGGTTTTCTTTCATGAAGGAGCAGCTCGATGCGTCATTTCACCCGGTGGAGCCTTGGATCCGTTGCCCTTTCGGGCCTGGTTTTGCTGTCCGGATGTGGGAGCAACAACGACGAGCCGGTGCCCGTGCCGCTACAGACCGGCCGCCTGGTGGGCAAGCTGATCGAGCAAGTTCCATACGAATGCGGTTCTGAGAAGGGCAGGACCGGGCGCCTTGGCCAGTTCAGCCACCGGGCGGGCGACGCCTGTAAGTTCTCGGTGGGCACGATGGTGTTCGCCGTAACGGCGGCCAAGCTCCAAAAAGGCTACGTCACCGCCTATGACCTGACCGAGACGCCCACCGAAGCCTGGACGCTGATGGCCATTCTGGAGTCGATTTCGCACTGGCGGCCAGGCAAGAACCTCATGGTGGTGGACAACAACCTTCTGGGTCGAATTCCCAGCGTCCCTCTGCGTGACGGCGACCTGGCGGTGGCGGCGGCGCTCGCGCCGTTCAAGGGCACCGTCAAGCCCGTTTCGGTCAGCAGCGCGCGGATTCTGCTGGCCCAGACCGTCAACACCGACAACTCGCTCGTCATCCCGCTGGATTCGCTGGTCGCTCAGGGCAAGGCCACACTGGATGCACTCCAGATCGCGACCGAATCCGGTATGCCCTTCTTGGCGGTTGGTTCGGCTGCCCTGGTCAAGACCACCGACAACAGGGTGAATCTGCGCTTCTATGACGCTGCCGGCAACGCCTTGCCGCTGGCGTCTTTCAGCAATTCCCCGCGGTGGCTGCCTTGGGACCAGCCCGCCCCCGCGCCGTGGTACTGGTACTGGTTCACCGGGATCGACGTCACCAACCTCAGCAATCCAGGGCCTTCGGCCGGTTCCGACGTCGGCACCATGCAGGGCCCGAACATCATGGCGTACAGCTGGGAAGTCGGGCGCAAGGACTCCGACAACGTAGGCAGCGCTTTCCAGCGCGCCGTTCTAAACCCGGATGAAGCCGTCAGTCCGAATTCGCCGATTTCGATTCTGGCCGCCGGTGCGCATCCGTCCGCCAACGAGAACACGGTGTACCCGCAGCAGCTCAATTTCGGATTCTCCCAGAGCCTCGTGGTAAACGCGCAGTCCGGCGGCAGTTTCACCTGCACCGATTTGGTGTTCGGTCAGAGCACGACCAAGACATCGCTGAAGGCGATTTTCAACTTCCTCTACGATTTGGGCGACACGGTTCTGCAAGCGGCAGAGCTGGTCGGCACCGATGGTTCCGAAATCCAGGCCGACTACGAATTCTTGGGAAGTGTGAAGAACGCCGTCAAGGCGGGCCTCAACCTCGGCAATCAGAACTGGTGGATCGTCGCCATCAGCGCAGCCACCCCGAGCTACCGGGTGTCGATCAATAAAAACCCGGCGGTGATGATGGCCTGCAAGGACAACAACAACAAATACATTCCGGTGGTGATCAACTCCACGGCCGACGACCACACCTTTGACGTCTATGTGGCATTCACGGGACAGCGGCTCCTGAACATTGGCGGCTACCCGCTGCCCACCCAATAGGAGACCGGCGCACCGTCGAGCACCTCAGCGAAGCCCGGCTGGACCCGTTGCACAGCCGAAAGCTGCGCGACTTCGCGGAGGTTGCGTTTCAGTGAATGAATGACGTCGCTGCATTTTTTGCAGCACGATATGACCGTTCGACGATGGGACCGGCGCGAACAGAGTCCATTTTTCCGCCCTGCGGCCCTCCCGCCCGGCGTGGTGAGCCCACGCGCGCAAGGCCGACGCTCAATGCTCGGCTGACGAGGCATACCGCAGTCCTTCGCTGAACACCAGCAAACGGCTAGTCTCCCATCTTCAACCGGCTGCGTGGCGTCAATCGGACCCCTGCCATCACTTGAGTACCGCTCCCCGGGGACAGTCAGGTGCAGCGGATGCCGCGACACCCTTCCAACACAACGCAATCGAGTTTGGTTCATCCGGCCACGAACTTCGGGTTGCTTTTCCTACCGGGGCCGACGACCCCGCGGGTCATACCGTCTTGCACGGCGCCAACCCCAGGGTTAGTATCCGGCGACGTTTGTTGGCGGACGTGGTTCCTAGGGGTTCCGAAGCAGACGAACGACTTGTCCGCGCGCACCCGGCGTTGCCCGGTGATGCGTTGACACCCTGTCCACAATCTGGAGGCCGCCCAGGCTTTCACCCTTGCAGGAGCCGCCGATGCGTAACTTCACCCGATGGAGTCTTGGACTTGTCGCGTTCTCGGGCCTGTTGCTTGTTTCCGGGTGCGGAAGCAACGACGACACGCCCGCGCCAACGCCGCTGGCAACCGGGTATCTGGTTGGCAACCTGATCGAGGGGGTCCCCTACAAATGCGGCACTGAACAGGGCAGAACCGGGCGGCTCGGGCAATTCAGCTACAAGACCGGAGACGGCTGCGAATTCAAGGTCGGCAAGATGGTGTTGCCCGTGACGCCGGCCAAGCTGCAGAAAGGCTATGTATCGGCCTACGACCTCACGGCCACCGCCACCGAAGCTTGGACGCTGATGGCGATCCTGCAGTCGATCTCGTACTGGCGCCCCGGCAACAACCTCATGGTGGTCGACAACAACCTCCTGGAGAGGATTCCGCTTGTCGATCTCAAGAACGGCGACGCTGCGGTATCGGCTGCCTTGGCGCCGTTCATGGGCACCCTGACAACGGTGTCGGTCAACAGCGCCCGCATCGTGCTGGCGCAAACCGTGAATGCCGACAATTCGCTGGTCATATCCCTGGACTCGCTGGTCGCGCAAGGCAAGGCCACGCTTGATGCGTTGCAAATTGCAACGGTATCGGGCTATCCCTACGTGCCAGCTGGGGGAATGGCTGCGCAATCCAAAGAAAAGAACCACTCCGAAAGCGTAAACCTGCGCTTCTACGACTACGCAGGCAACAAGCTCAATTTCTCGGGATCCAGCTTCACATACAGCCATTTGCCCATCTATTCGCAATCCATCGTGACCCCCCCGATGGACACGAACGGGCTCTGGTTTGAATGGATCTACACCAGCCCGAACCAAAATCCGAGCGGCAACTTGCCGGTTTTGGGCGCCAACGTGGGCACCATGCAGGGGACCAACATCATCGCCTTCAACTGGAACGTCGGACAGAAGGCCTCCTATGACGCCGGCAACGCGTTCCAGAACGCGATCTTCTGGACGAATTCCAGCAACCAAGGTTCACCCATGACGATCTTCGGCAAAGACGCGAATCCGTCGGCCAAGAACGACACCGCCTACCCGTCGGAGCTCAATTTCTTCTTCTCGGTGAATTTGTCCGGATCCTTCAGCAATGGTCCAGGCAACAGCTTCACATGCCCGAACATGATGTTTGCCCAGAGCCAGACCAAGGGATCGCTCAAGGCGGTCCTTGATTTCCTGTATGACCTCGGCGACACGGTACTGAAGGGGGTTGAACTGGCCGATACCGATGGCACCGACATC
>ERZ724521.912-NODE-912-length-13235-cov-4.145372_pt1 | contig 13235 bp, 8 predicted proteins | sample MGYA00376054_ERZ724521 | MGnify/ENA primary metagenome ERZ724521 (study PRJEB28724, sample SAMN07190883) | activated sludge metagenome | isolation source: activated sludge of sewage treatment plant in Hong Hong | place: Hong Kong | collected 2016-03-17 ... | reverse complement strand
ATGAGACGGCGCGGCGTCGCAAAATCCAAGACGAGCACAACAAGAAGCACGGCATCACGCCGATGACGGTCCGACGCAAGGTCAGCGATCTGCGCGCACTCGTTCACGATGAAGTGGATCATGCGCAGCAAGAGCTGTCGGCGGGGGACGCGCGGCCAGGCTACGGCAGCGAAAAGGACAAAGATCGACGAGGTGGACGTCCCGACAAGAAGACCGGTCTGCCGTTTGGTGCCAAAAAACAGGCCGCTGCGAAGGACGATGCGCCGCTCGATCTGGCGAACATCCCGGCGCTTTTGACCAAGCTCAAAGCGCAGATGAAGGAAGCGGCGGCGGATCTCAACTTCGAGAAAGCCGCGTCGCTGCGTGATCGGATTCGGGAGCTAGAGCAGCTCGATTTGATGATGCGCTAGAGAGCCCGACGGAACATCGGGCTTGCAGGAACTTACCAGCCGCCGAAGAAGTCTTTGACTTTGCCGACGGTGTTGCCGACGGTCTTGGCCGCGCCACCGAGTCCGCTCATCAGCGTCGAGCCAGCGCCTTTGACGCCTTGCCATGCGCTCGATGCCTTGTCGCCGACCCAGTCTTTGGCTGCGCCGAGCGCTTTGCCGGTGGCGTTGATGGCATTGCCCGCGAACTGCTTGGCCTGACCAGCGCCTGCGACGACGTCTCCCCAGCCGAGCTTGCCGTCACCGTCGCGATCCGCCGCGTTGTGAAGGGCTTTGCCCGCCGCGCTGGCCTTGTCGCCGACCCAGTCTTTGGCCGCGCCGAGCGCTTTGCCGGTGGCGTTGATGGCATTGCCTGCGAACTGCTTGGCCTGACCGGCGCCTGCGACGACGTCTCCCCAGCCGAGCTGACCATCACCGTCGCGATCCGCCGCGTTGTGAAGGGCTTTGCCCGCTGCGCTGGCCTTGTCGCCGACCCAGTCTTTGGCTGCGCCTGCTTTTTCGACCGCCCAGTCTTTGGCCGCGCCGAGCGCTTTGCCCGCACCATTGACCTTGTCGCCGACCCAGTCTTTGGCCTGACCGACGCCTGCGATGATGTCGCTGAAGCTAAGCTTGCCGTCGCCATCGCGATCGGCTGCGTTGTGCATGGCCTTGCCTGCGTTCGCCGCTTTGTCGAGCAGCCAGTCCTTCGCTTCACCCGCTTTGTCGACGGCCCAGTCTTTGGCGTTGCCGATCGCTTTGCCAGCCTGCGCCAGCTTTTCACCTGCGAAGTCTTTGACTTCACCGATGCCAGTCAGCACGTCGCCGAGTCCGAGCTTGCCGTCGCCATCACGATCCGCCGCGTTGTGCAGCGCGCGACCGGCGGCCTTGCCCTTTTCGACGACCCAGTCCTTGGCATTGCCAAGCGCCTTGCCCGCCTGCGAGACCTTGTTCGACGCCCACTCTTTGGCCTGACCCGCACCAGCGACGAGATCTCCGAAGCCGATCTTGCCGTCACCGTCACGATCCGCCGCGTTGTGAAGCGCTTTGCCTGCCGCGTTGATCTGATCGCCTGCCCAGTCCTTGGCCATGCCCGCTTTGTCAGACAGCCAGTCCTTCGCTTGACCGGCGCGGACGCGGATGTCGTTGACGCTGAACTTGCCGTCCTTGTCACCGTCGAGGAAGCTCTTGGCTCCCTCGAAGCCACGATCGAGCAGGTTGGCGCCACCTTGCGCCAGCTCACCAACACCCTTGGCGGCGTCGTTCAATCCCAGGTGTCCGTCGCCATCGCGATCGAGACCGTTGTGGATCTGCTTGCCCGCCCACTTGGCCAGCTCTGCCGTCTGCTTTAGATCGAGCGTCGCATCAAACGACACTGAGCCACCGATGCCGAGTGCTGCACCGAGCTTGCCGCCGATGTGGATCTTCCAGTCTTCGATCGACAGACTGCCCGATGCTTCCGCGCCGATGCCGATGATGCCCGACGCTCCGACCTTGCCCTTGAGCGGACCAAGGTTCGCGTGTGCGTCGATGTTGCCTTCGAGACCAGCCATCGCGCCGGCCTTGCCTTCGACGCCGATGAAGTCTGTGCTGAGGCCCGCGCGTGCGCCGATGCCAGCCTTTGCTCCCGCCCAGCCGTCGGCGTGAACGCCCGCACCGATCGTCAAGGGCTTGGTCACGTCCTGCTTCATCGAGTCCGAGCGCAGATCCTTGGTGGCAATGTCCGCGTCGCCGGTCACGCCGATACCGGCCTTGGCGCTGGCATTGGCGCTGGCGTCGAAGCCTTTGCTGGTCAAGCCCGCTTTGACACCGGCGCCAGCCTCGGCATTGGCATAGACATCGCCTTTGGCTTTGTAGTCCGCGACGCCACCCAGATCGCCCGCCGTCTCTCCGCGGAGACCGACCTGGCGACGCGCACCAACGGCAGCCGAGCCACTCCAGAACTCTGCGCTCAGGCCGTCTTTGCTGGCCTTGGCGGTGCCCCAATCGGGATCTTCGCCCTTGGCCCAGTTGGTTTCCCACGGAGCGACGCCAGCCTGGATGTCGTCGTAAAAGCCGTTGTCCGGTCCTTTTTGTAGATACGGAATGCGCGACAGATCGACCGTATCGACGCTGGGAGCGCCCATGGTTGCATTGCCAACCGTCGGCGCTGCATTCGGATTGTTGGGGTCTGCCTGCGGCGTATCTGCTTTGCGATTGCCGACTCCCGAGCCCCATGCCGTCCAGTTCTGATAAGAGCCGCCTTCGTTCTTCTGCTCTCCAGAAATGCCGTAATGGTTATAAGGCGTAGTGCCAGTCGAAGCCTGCTGCTGTTGATCAAAGTCGCTCACGACAATCCCCCAAAAAACTGACTTTGGTTAGGTTGTCGGTCCGCGCGGTGACAAGTTGCGTCTTCCGAAACGAAAGAGTGGATCTGGGGAAATGTGCGAAATCGCACACCGTGCTTTGTTGTGAAGCCGTACCATTCCGAAGCGCGAAAAGTGGTACAATATCGACCATGAGAAACGTTGCGATTTCCGTCGGTGTTCTCGTGCTGGCTTTGGTTGTTTGGGTCGCGACCCGCAAGCCGCTGTCCATTGATGAAGAGCTGGGCAAGCTGCCTGCGGATGAGCGTCAAGCGCTGGATGCAATCGCGTCTGCGGCAGGTGTAGCGGCCAATCAGCTTCGTCCCGTTGGTCCGGGCGTTTTGGAATACAACCCCAAAGCGGTTGCCATCTCGGAAGGTCATATCGTCGAGCTGCGCATCGCGGATGCTCCAATTCAAAACCTGGATGCCGTCAGTCGCATGGTCGGCCTGCGCGCGCTGTGGCTGGATGGAACGCAGCTCGCATCGCTCAAAGGCATTGGCTCGCTGTCGGCGCTCAAGACGCTGAATGTGAGTCGTACGCCGCTTCAGTCTGCCGCCGAGCTTGCCGGACATCCTGCGCTGGTTCGGGTGAACCTGTCGAAGTGTGCGCTGTCGTCGGTGGCTGAGCTACGCGATCTGCCGAACCTGACCACGCTCGATCTCGGTGGCAACAAGCTCACGGATGTGTCTGCGCTGACATCGCTGCCACAGCTTTCGGAGCTGGATCTGACGGGCAATCCACTGACTGCGCTTCCGTCGCCGGTTCCGTCGCGCTGGAAGGTGAAGTCAGATGTGGCGGCGGCGGCTCCAGCGGGAAGCAGCGTCGCAAAGCCCGCAAACTGGGTCGATCAACGACCGAATGCCAAAGGCGAAGCGCAGAAGCTGAGCTTTAAAGGCTACGTCAGCCCGAAAGCCGATACCTCCGTCGATGGCCAGATCGACTCGCTCAAAGGTGGGGTGCTTGTCTCTGGCATTGCCAGCGTGGGCAAAGCGAGCGGAGACGACATGCGGCTAGAGATCGAAGTCCAAAGCGGACGAGTGCGCGGATATCTGGCTCACTCTTTTTCCGACAGCACTGCGCCGCTCGGTCGTCGTCATGGCTATGTGTTTGGAGAAGCAACACCCGGCAAGCCCGGACAGGTGGTGGGAATGCTGCCGCAGCTCCCCGGGTATAATCAGAATCAGTCGTTTGAGTTTGTGATGGAGAGCATGGATGGCGAAGCGACCGGAATCACCTTCAAGCTGCACCGCAATCCTGCTGCAAGCTCGGTGAACAAGTCGGCCAACTGGGTGGATAAGCTCCCGAAGCCCACGGTTGATCCGAAGCTCGGATCAATCTCTGGAATGGTGACCAACAAGACGTGGGAAGTCACTGGATCGGTGCCGGTGCTCAGCGGTGTTGCGAAGATCAATCGCATTCCCGGCATTGAAGAGGCTGCCGGTGGTGACACGACGCTGGAACTAGAAGTAGATCACGGTCAGGTTCGTGCGTACTTGGAAAGTGCGATTGCCGATCCCAGCTCGCTGCTTGGCAGGAAAGTTGGATACATCTACGTCGATGCCGCGCCAGGAAAGCCGGGAAAGCTGGTGGGAACGCTGCGCTCGTTTGGACCAGGAAACTACGGGATGGCGCGCGCGTATGAGCTGACGGTAGAGAGCATCGGTGGGGAAGCCAGCGGCATTCGCTACAAGCTCTACCACCGATAAGCACGGTCTTGCTTGGACGCTTAGCTCACCTTCGAGACGCGCTTTTGTCCGGCTTCCGCCAGGTACTCTTCCCACTTGCGAATCGTCAGCTGCTGAAAGTGATTCACGGCGGGGTTTAGCTCCGCCAGCTGCTCGTCGAAGTAGGTGTTGTAGCCTTCCTGCTCGGCTTCCACCGCGATTCCGTCTTCGTTGAGCAGCGGTCGGATATGCAGTTCCTTTGCAACATCCAGCACGCGCTGCAGCACCTTGGTCGGAATGTCGAGGTTGATGATCGGCACCTTCAGCCCCGCAAAGTAGAACAGGAAGAAGCCGCGCGTGGTCTGCTCATCGATCGGCAGAACGAACAGGTGATGCTTGATCTTGCCGTCGGTGTTCGACCACTGAAACGGATACTCGTAGCAGAGATCCATGTGGTCGGTGTTGATGCCCTTGCGATCCACGAACATGCCGGAAATCCGTCCGCCGCCGACCTTGGTGTCGTAGCTGACGTAGACCTTGTCTCCGACGGGTTCGAGCTTGGTGAGCTTGGCATCGGAAAACGGACGGAACTTGCGGTGCAGATACGCGTGGGTGAAGTCGCTGACGTTGTCGATGATCATCGAGTGATGCGCTTTCCACGTCGCATCGATCGACACCACGCCCCACGGATTCGGACCTTCTAGCTCCGGGATCTCGGGAATCTTGTGAACGTCCTTCATCTCGGGATTTCCAGGGAACACCCAGATGAGTCCGTAGCGCTCTTGAACCGGAAAGGCTCCGACGCGGATGTGCGGGAACGGCTTGCCAAACAGATCGTGCGGAACCGACACGAGCTTGCCGTCGCAGCCGAACTCCCAGCCGTGATACATGCAGACGAGGTTGCAGCCCTTGACCTCGCCCATTGACAGCTTGAGCTGACGGTGCGCGCAGCGATCTTCAATCGCTTGAACCTTGCCGCTGTGATCGCGATACACCGCAATCGAGCGACCCCAAAACTTGGTCTCTTTGACTTCGCCGGGCTTGAGGTTTTTCGACTGTTCGACCGGATACCAGTAATCGGGATGCAGTCCGGCGGCGCGGACTTTTTGGCGGCGGTTCTTGGCTTCCAGAAAGCCAGGAGCCCCGCTGGGGTTGGGACGTGTGTCGAAGCGAATCATGGGAAACTCCTAAGACGTGAGAGGAGTGTGAATGGCGCCGCGCTTCACGAAGAACTCGTACGCATCGCGGCAAGCGCGCTCCACCGAGGTGGGCTGATACCCAAGCTCGGTCTTGGCTTTGGTGAGGTCGGCGTGACGGTTGAGTGCAAGCAGACGAACCGCTCCCGGCGTCAGTCGCTGCGGGAAGCTCGGTGCCACATACGACAGAATCGGACTGACCACTTCAGCGACGGCACCCATCAGCGTGATGGGCACTCTCAGACGCGGCCCCGGACGACCCGTGATGCGCTCCCACAGCTGCATCATCTCGGGCAGGCTCAGAAACTCCGTCGAAAAGACATACTTTTCACCGCGACGACCCTTGTTCATCGTCAGGATGTGTCCTTCGACGAGATCATCGACGGAAACGAACTCGAAGCCGCCTTCGACGTAGGCGTGCAGCTTTCCGTTCGCAAAGTCACACAGCGCGCGACCCATCCGCGACGGCTTGTAGTCGTGCGGACCCAAGATCGCGCACGACGTGGCAATCACCACATCGACGCCACGGTTGGCGGCGCTCAGACACTCTAGCTCGACGAAGGTCTTCGACGCTTCGTACGGCATCATCCGCTCAAACGGATAGATGCGCATCTCTTCGGTGCTCGGCAGCGACGGATTGTCGTGGTTATAGCCGACGGCGCTGAAGCTGCCGGTGACGCAGGTGCGCTCGACGTCGAACTTCTTGGCCGCCGCGAGGATGTTGCGCGTGCCGATGACGTTGCAGTCGTAGATTTCGCGCTTGTGGGCGGCGTTGCCAAAGATCGTCGATACCTTGGCGGCGGCGTGGAAGATGCGTCGGCAGCCGTTGACCGCACGATCGACGGACTCTGCATCGCGGAGATCGCCGTAGATTCGCTCACAGTCCACACCGTCGATGGCTGCGTTGTCGCTGCCGGGACGAATCAGGACGCGGACTTGATAACCCTCGGTGACGAGACGGCGAAGGAGGTTGGCTCCCAAGTGGCCGCTGGCACCGGTCAAAAGGACTTTTCCTGCGGACGTGCCGCTGGTGGATACGGAACTCATGTCGGGGCTCCTTGCAAAAGCGGCTACTTGTAACAAGCGGATGAGTGGGAAGCAATGAGCAGTAACGCACTCAAATCCCGTCGGATGTGCGGATGCGCACAGGGTGACGAAATAAGAGGCATTTCATCTGCTTCATATTGAAATAAGAGGCATGGAAAAGTCCTCTTATTGCGCAGGAAGTCTGGGGGCGCTGCTTATCCGAGAACCGGCAAGCGATTGGGCTTCTGTCGTCCAGCGCGCGGATCGTTTTCCGCCGCAAGCTGACCACATGCGGCGTCGATGTCGATGCCTCGGGTCTTGCGCGTATAGGTCGTAAAGCCAAGCTTCATGCACTCGGCTTGGAAGGCGAGCACCGCGCTGCGTTCCGGTCGCTTGTACGGCGCTTGCGGATGCGGATTCCACGGAATCAGGTTGAGCTTGCAGGGAATGCCACGCAGAAGCTCGGGCAGCCGTCGCGCATCGTCGAGCGTGTCGTTTACGCCACCGAGCAGCACGTATTCCATCGTGATGCGCTGTCGTCGCTCCAGCGGAAACCGTCGCAGCGCACTGAGCAGCATCTTGAGCGGATAGCGCTTGTTGATGGGCATGATCACATCGCGCACTTCATCCGTCGTCGCATTGAGCGACACCGCCAGGTTCACCGGCAGACCTTCCTGCGCCAGCTTTTCAATCGCCGGAACAAGTCCCGACGTAGACACCGTGATGCGCCGACGCGAAAAGCCTCGTCCGAGCGGATGCAGCAGGATCTTCAGCGCTTTGGTCAGGTTGTCGAAGTTGTGCAGCGGCTCGCCCATTCCCATAAAGACCAGGTTCGTCACCTGATCACCGCCAGCAATCCGCGTTGGATCGTCGGAAGGAAGCGATCGCAGCAGCGCTTCGGCTTGATAGACCTGGCTGACGATTTCACCGGCGGACAGGTTGCGACCAAAGCCAAGCTTTGCCGTCGCACAGAAGTCACAGTCGATCGCACAGCCAACCTGCGAGGACACACACTGCGTCAGCTTTTTGCGTTCCCAGCTTGGCTCGTCTTCGTCGTCATCGTACGCATCCGGGCCCTTTTCGCTGGATGCCATGCCGGACATCACATCGCGGGCATCATCGTCGGGAATCAGCACGCTTTCGATCAGGCGATCGTCTGCGGTCTTGAGCCGCAGCTTGCGCGTTCCATCGACCGAGAGCTGCACTTTGTCGATGGACAGCTCGGCGACGCGAACCAGGTTTTCAGCGCGCAGGCGCTCTCGCAGCTTGCGGCTGACATCGGTCATTTGATCCAGGTCGGTGACGCCTCGCGCGTGAACCCAGCGGAACAGCTGCTCGCCGCGATAGCGCTTTTCACCGAGCTTTTGCATAAGCTCGGTCAGATCGTCATAGGTCTGATTGCGCAGCTCGATCGGCGCGTCAGCGAGGGCAGGGGAATCCGAGAGAGGGGAAGTCGATGGCGAATCAAGGCTCATTTCGGGCGCAGTCTATCCCGAAATCTTGAAATTGCGCCTAGAGCTGACGTTGCGTGAGAAAACGGGGCGGACTTAGCGAAGCAGGACCGCTGCGGCAATTCCGCCCAGGCACAGCATGATGACAATGAGCGAGACGATGACGATCACCTTGCTCTTGTTGCCGGATCCTTGGGCTGCGGCGATCTGTTCTTTGCTGGCCGTGGACATCGGTACTGTCGCTGCGGCGCTCGGGAGCACCAGCCCAGCCGGTGCGGGCGCTTTGATCAGCGTCTGTGCGAGTCGTGGCGGAATGGCGGAAGCAGAGCCCGACGAAGCCGCCGGATTGGCCGCTTTGGGAGGATTCGGTGCGCTTGCGCTTTGGGCTGGCGTGGTGGCCGATGACGAGGCTGCCGCGCGCGGTGGATTCGAGGGCGCTTTGTTTGCTCCCGTTGGCCAGTCCGCGTTCTTGGACACATCCGCAGCGCCGGTTACGTCAAACTGTCCGTCGGACTGTCCTTTGAACACGGGCGCTTCGGCGGCTTTTTCTTCGCCAAACGCGGGACGCATCACAATGCGGAAGGTTCCATCCGTCCAGCCGTTGAGCTTGGACATGGCGGCGATGGCGCTCTCGCTCTGACCGGCGATGACAGCGCTTTCTGCCTTGCCGAGTGTGAAGCGAACCTGCGCAACCTCTCCCGTCGAACGAAGTAGCTCGACGTCGGATGAGAGCTGGTTGTCGGCGCACAGCTTGTAGATGGCTGTCACCTGTCCCGCGCGGAGCGATCCGGTCAGCTCAATGCCGTGCGTCAGCCGACCTTTCCAGTCGGGAATGCGCTGCTCGACAATGAACTCGCCGTTCGTCCACAGCGGCAGCGACCGCGTGCCCTGATCGCCTTCGTTTTCGATCGGTTCGCCACCGATCCAGGTCAAATCCAGCGCTTGTTCACCTTGCTGAAGCCGCATGTTGCCGGTGAGCCGGATGCGCTGACAGCGCTCGTACAGCTGCCGAATGCTTGTTTCCTTGAGTGACCCGGTCCAGCGATAAGCGCCCTGCGCAGATGAAGCTAGCGACATGAAAAGACAACCCCAAGAGAGCTTACCGCTATCGCTTTGACCGGGTCAATTGCTCGCGCGTCGCAATTTCGGGGCCTTTCCGACGGAGGGAAGTCCGCTACACCTGCTCACATTGCCTCTTGCACCACCAGGGACAGTTTCGCTATGAACGGAGCCTTGCGTGCCCGAGTGGGTGCGGAAAAAGTCGAACAACTATCGGAGGTCTTGGTTATGGCTCGATTCACCCACGTCCGAGGACTGTTTCTGGGAGCAAGCTGTGGTCTCGCACTGTTGGCGCTGGGCGCTGGCTGCGGTGGCAGCGACGAAACCATGGACCCGAACCAGATGATGGCTCCGGTCTGTACCGCTTCGATGGTCACTGGAACCGACAACAAGGCTGCGACGGATGCGCTCAAGCTGCCGGGTGTCAGTGGCAACAAAACCTACGTGTATGACTTTGACGGCGACCTGCGTCAGGAAAACCAGCTCAAGAACCTGATCAACACCATCGCGCTGTCGGGCCTGGACATTCAGGGCTCGGTGAACAAGGCGGTGACTGCGGGTGAGGCGATCGTGCTGATGACGGTGAAGACGCCGGATGTGACCAAGGCGGACTGCGTGTCGGTGACGATGGGCCTTGCGAAGGCTCCGGCAGCGATGGCTCCGGCGCCAAAGTTTGATGGCTCCGATACGTTTACGGCTGCGACGGACATCGTTCCGGTGACGCTGTACGGCAAGATCGATGGCGGCAAGCTGAGCACGCTGGCGTCGAAGGATCAGAAGCCGGCCAATGAGCAGAAGATCGAAATCCGTCTGCCTCTCGGTGGTGGGATGGAGCTTCCGCTGGCACTGCGTGGCGCGCACATCGAAGGCACGGTGGTCAAAGATGGCAGCGTGCTTCGTGTGAAGGATGGCGTGCTGCACGGCGTGCTGGCGCAAAAGGACATCGATACCAAGATTGTTCCGCTCGTGGCGACGCTGCTGTCGGACATGATCAACAAGGATCCGATGGGCGACACCGCCAAGACGATCATTGGTCTGTTTGAAAACCAGAGCGATCCCGTCACCAAGACCAAGTGCATGGTGGCCAAGGACTGCTGCAAGACCAACGCGGCGACCTGCAAGATCCTCCCCGAAGAGGTCAAGAACTCGGCGGTCGGTGGCGTGCTGAACTCGGATGTGCAAGCGTGCGACGACAACGGCAACTGGGCACCGGTCGCGGGCGGCAAGAAGTACAACGGCATGTCGGTCGGCATTGGCTTCACCGGCGTGACGGCCAAGTTCTAGTCGACTCAGTCGGAAGAAGCAGCCGTGAGCGCGTCTTCGATGGATGCGATCCGGCTTGCTGTTGAAGCCCTAGGGGGAGCGTGTATCCTCCTGGGGCTTTCGACGTTTGGGCTTCGCGCTCGTCGCGAAGGAGTGCGCTGATGACGGATGATCATTCCTATGTTGTGATCCTGGCGGGCGGTGGTGGGACGAGGCTGTGGCCTCATAGTCGTCGCAGCCGTCCCAAGCAGTTTTTGCCGATGTTGCCCGGCGGAGAGACGCTGATTGGCGCGACGGCACGACGGACCACCGGCGTGGTCCCGATCGAGCGAACCTTGGTCGTTACGACGGCGGAGCAAGTGCCCGAGCTGCGGCGCTGTCTGCCGATGCTGCCCATCGACAACATCTTGGTGGAGCCGACTGGCCGCAACACCGCGCCGTGCATTGGTCTGGCTGCGCAGGTGCTGTGGCAGCGTGATCCGCAGGCGGTGATGGCGATTCTTCCGTCGGACCATTACGTCGCCAATGAAGAAGGGTTTCGGCAGACGCTGTCGTCGGCGCTCGCGGTGGCCCGGCAAGGACACGTCGTGACGCTGGGCATTCGTCCCACGCATCCCGAGACTGGCTACGGCTACATCGAGCTGGGTCCAGAGTCGTCGGGCGTGCAGCTTGCGGCGGCGTTTGTGGAAAAGCCCAATCGACAGCGCGCCGAGGAATACCTTCAGTCGGGACGATATCTGTGGAACTCGGGGACGTTTTTCTTTCCTGCGAAGCGGATTCTCGACGAGCTTCGGCAGCAGCTTCCGGCGCTGTCGACGATTCTCGATGAGCTGGGCGAACATCCCGAGAGAACGGCGGCGCTGTATCCCGAAGCGCCCGCGATTTCGATCGACTACGCGGTAATGGAACGGCTGGGTCTGGGGACGGCGGGTGAGTCGCGAGCGATTCGCGTGCTGCCCGGCGACTTTGGCTGGAATGATGTGGGATCGTTCGCGGCACTGGAAGCGCTGCATCCTGCCGACGCTGGCAACAATCATGTGTTTGTCAGCAGCTCAGAGACTCCGTCGCCAGTGATCTTGGATTCGCATGACAACCTGGTGTGGAACGACGGCAAGCGACTGCTCGCGCTCGTCGGAGTGAGCGACTTGATTGTCGCAACCACCGACGATTCGGTGCTGGTGATGCCCAGAAGCAAAGCGCAGCAGGTCAAAGACGTGGTCAGTCAGCTTCAGAAAGAAGGGCGGACGCGGTTTCTATGAACCCGCTGATGTTCCGCGAGTACGACATCCGAGGGGTCGCCGACCGCGACTTGACCGACGATGTGGTGCAAGCCATCGGACAAGGCATTGGAACGCTGATTCAAGACAGTGGCGGGATGTCGCTGGTGATCGGGCGAGACTGTCGTCTGCACTCGCCGAGGATTCATGCCGCGCTTCTTTCGGGACTGCTGGCGAGCGGGGTGTCGGTCATTGACTTGGGGGTGGTTCCCTCGCCGGTGCTGTATTACGCCGCGATGACGCTTCCCGTCGATGGCGGTGTGGAGATCACTGGCAGCCACAATCCCGCGAGTGACAACGGCTTCAAGATCATCAGTCAGCGACGGAGCCTCGATCGCAGTCAGCTGGATCGTCTGCGCGACATTGTGACAACCGGCGCGTTCCGTCACGGACTGGGATCTCACCGTCTACAAGATGTCAGCGCGGACTATCTGGCGTTTGTGCAGTCGCGGCTTCAGCTTGGAACGCGGCGCTTTCCGGTGGTGCTCGACGCGGGAAATGGAACGGGTGGTCCGGTTGCGCTGCCGCTGTTTGCGCAGCTTGGCTTTCCGACGCAAGGCATCGCGTGTGAGATGGACGGTCGCTTTCCGCTGCATCTGCCGGACCCGACGGTGCCGGAAAACCTGCGCGAGCTTCAAGATGCGGTGCGTCGCAGCGGTGCGGAGATTGGCATTGCGCTCGACGGAGATGCAGATCGCTTGACGGCGGTGGATCGTCGCGGACGCATCCTGTGGGGCGACCAGCTGATGATCCTGTTTGCGCGCGCGATCTTGGCGGAGCAGCCGGGCGCAACGTTCGTCTGTGAAGTGAAGTGCAGCCGCGCAGTTCTCGACGAGATTCAGCGCGCGGGCGGTCAAGCCGTGATGTGGCGCGTCGGGCACTCGCTGATCAAAGAAAAGATGCGTCAAACGGGGGCGGTGCTCGGCGGTGAGATGTCCGGGCACTTGTTCTTTGCGCATCGTTATCTGGGCTTTGATGACGCGATCTATGCGGCGGCGCGGCTGCTGGAGCTGCTGTCTCATTCGTCGGTGCCTCTGGAACAGCTCGTCGACGGCTTGCCGCAGCTTTACAACACGCCAGAGATTCGCATTGCAGTTCCCGACGAGCAGAAGTTTTCGGTGGTGAAGAAGGTGGCGGAAGCGCTTCGGCACACGCAAGGCGCGGATGTGATGGAACTCGATGGTGTTCGGGTGACGTGGCCGGATGCGTGGGCGCTGGTTCGTGCCAGCAACACCCAGCCTGCTATCAGCCTGCGCTTCGAGGCGGAAAGCGAGCTTCGTCTGCGCGCGGTGCAAGCCGATGTGCAAGCGCTGGTGCGTCGTCAGCTTGGCGACGGAAGCTCCAGTGGCTCCAGTAATTCGGTGAGTGCCGTCGAGTCATCGCCCGTTCCCGTCGGAAAGTCGCTGACGTTTTATTATGACCTTGGCAGTCCGTACTGCTATTTGGCGGTGAAGCAGCTTCCGTCGGTGCTTGCTCGCTGTCGAGCGTCCGTTAAGTTTGTGCTGGTGGTGTCGGGTGGTGTGCATGCG
>ERZ724521.910-NODE-910-length-13255-cov-4.362803_pt1 | contig 13255 bp, 17 predicted proteins | sample MGYA00376054_ERZ724521 | MGnify/ENA primary metagenome ERZ724521 (study PRJEB28724, sample SAMN07190883) | activated sludge metagenome | isolation source: activated sludge of sewage treatment plant in Hong Hong | place: Hong Kong | collected 2016-03-17 ... | reverse complement strand
TTTCGCACCATCGAATACCCGGGCTTTCCGACCGACATGCAGGCGCAGTTCATGGCGCTCAACTGCGTGGCCGGCGGCCCCAGCATGGTCACCGAGACCATCTTCGAAAACCGTTTCATGCACGTCAACGAGCTGGCGCGCCTGGGGGCGCAGATTCATGTGGACGGCCGCAACGCCATGATCGAGGGCGGCGCGCGGCTGTCCGGCGCCACCGTGATGGCCACCGACCTGCGCGCCTCCGCCAGCCTGGTGATCGCCGGCCTGATCGCCGAGGGCGAGACCGTGGTCGACCGCATCTACCACCTGGACCGCGGCTATGACCAGATGGAAGAAAAGCTGCGCGCCCTGGGTGCCGATATCGAGCGCGTGCGCTGAGCCCCATGCCTACCGGACGCGCAGCACCCGCAGGAGACGCGCAAGGCGCGGCATCGATCCCTCAATTCGGCTGTAGGTTTCGCGCCCTGCGCGTACGGCCAGTCTGCGAGTCCTGAATGATCACCCTTGCCCTGTCCAAAGGCCGCATCTTCGACGAGACCCTGCCGCTGCTGGCCGCCGCCGGCATCGAGGTGCTGGAGGATCCCGAAACCTCGCGCAAGCTGATCCTGCCCACCAACCAGGACGGCGTGCGCGTGGTGCTGGTGCGCGCCACCGATGTGCCGACCTACGTGGAGTACGGCGGCGCCGACCTGGGCGTGACCGGCAAGGACGTGCTGATCGAGCACGGCGGCGCCGGCCTGTACCAGCCGCTGGACCTGCGCATCGCGCAGTGCCACATGGCCGTGGCCGCGCCCGAGGGCTTCGACTACCAGCGCGCCGTGCGCCAGGGCAGCCGCATCACCGTGGCCACCAAGTACACGGCGATCGCGCGCAACTTCTTTGCCGACAAGGGCGTGCACGTCGACCTGATCAAGCTCTACGGCAGCATGGAGCTGGCGCCGCTCACCGGCCTGGCCGACGCCATCGTGGACCTGGTCTCCACCGGCAACACGCTCAAGGCCAACCAGCTTGTCGAGGTTGAGCGCATCATGGACATCAGCTCACGCCTGGTGGTCAACCAGGCGGCACTGAAGCTCAAGCAGGAACCCATCCGAAAGATCATTGAGGCCTTTGCCGGCGCGATCGGCAAGAACTGACACCATGCAATCCACCGCAGCACCGCTCCGCCTGGTCACCACCGCCGCTTCGTTCGAGGCGGATTTCAAGGCCCGGCTGCATTGGGCGGCGGACACGGACGCCGCGATCGAGCAGCGCGTGGCGGACATCCTGGCCGACGTGCAGCGGCGCGGTGATGCCGCGGTGCTGGAGTACACCCGCCGGTTTGATCACCTCGCCGTGGCGTCCATGCAGGCACTGGAGCTGGGCCAGGCTGAGCTGAAGGCGGCTTTCGAGGCCATTCCCGACGCGCAGCGCGCGGCACTGGTGGCCGCAGCGCGGCGCATCCGCAGCTACCACGAAGCGCAAAAGAAGGCGGGCGGCGAAAGCTGGTGTTACCGCGACGAGGACGGCTCCTTGCTGGGGCAAAAAGTCACGCCGATTGACCGGGTGGGCGTGTATGTGCCCGGCGGCAAGGCGGCTTACCCGTCCAGCGTGTTGATGAACGTGATCCCGGCGCACGTGGCCGGTGTGGGTGAAATCATCATGGTCGTGCCCACACCGCACGGCGAGAAAAACCTGCTGGTGCTGGCCGCCGCCCATCTGGCGGGCGTGGCGCGCGCCTTCACCATTGGCGGGGCGCAGGCGGTGGCGGCGCTGGCCTATGGCACTGAGACCGTGCCGCGCGTGGACAAGATCACCGGCCCCGGCAATGCCTATGTGGCCAGCGCCAAGCGCCGGGTTTTCGGCCAGGTCGGCATCGACATGATTGCCGGCCCGAGCGAAATCCTGGTGCTGGCCGACGGCACCACGCCGCCCGACTGGGTGGCGATGGACCTGTTCAGCCAAGCGGAGCACGACGAACTGGCGCAGAGCATCCTGCTGTGCCCCGATGCCGCCTACATCGACCGCGTGCAGGCCGAAATCGACCGCCTGCTGCCCACCATGCCGCGTGCGGCCATCATCGCCAAAAGCCTGAACGACCGCGGCGCCCTGATCCACACCCGCAGCATGGAAGAGGCCTGCGAGCTGAGCAACCGCATCGCGCCAGAGCACCTGGAAGTCTCCAGCACCGACCCGCACCGCTGGGAGCCGCTGCTGCGCCACGCCGGCGCCATTTTCCTGGGTGCTTTCACCAGTGAAAGCCTGGGCGACTATTGCGCCGGCCCCAACCATGTCCTGCCCACCTCGGGCACCGCCCGCTTTTCGGGGCCCCTGGGGGTTTACGACTTCCAGAAGCGAAGCAGCCTCATTGAAGTGAGCGAGGCCGGGGCCCAGAAGCTTGGCACCATTGCGGCTGAACTCGCGTACGGCGAAGGTCTGCAGGCGCATGCGCAGGCGGCCGAACTGAGGCTGAAGCGATGAGCGCAGGCGACCTCGCGCAGCGGGTATTCCGCCAGGATGTTCAGTCCATGGCGGCCTATGCCGTGCAGCCATCGGCCGGGCTGCTCAAGCTTGATGCGATGGAAAACCCGCACCGCCTGCCGCCGGATCTGCAGGCCCATCTGGGGCAGCGCCTCGGCGCGCTGGCGCTGAACCGCTACCCGGGCGAACGCCTGAACGACCTGCGCGCGGCGCTGGCCAGCTATGCCGGTCTACCCGAAGGGTTCGCGCTGATGCTTGGCAATGGCTCGGACGAACTCATCTCGCTGCTGGCCATGGCCTGCGACACGCCCGGCGCGTCGATCCTGGCGCCCGTGCCGGGTTTTGTGATGTACGCCATGAGTGCCCAGCTCCAGGGGCTCAAATTCATTGGTGTGGATCTCACCGCAGACTTCGAGCTGGACGAAGCCGCCATGCTGGCCGCCATTGAAAAGCACCAGCCGACCATCGTTTACCTGGCTTACCCGAACAACCCCACCGCCAACCTCTGGGACGATGCGGTGATCGAAAAGATCATTGCCGCGGCACCGGGGCTGGTGGTTATGGACGAGGCCTATCAGCCCTTTGCCAGCCGCAGCTACATCGACCGCGTGGCGCGGCATCCGCATGTGCTGCTGATGCGCACACTCAGCAAATTCGGGCTGGCAGGCGTGCGGCTGGGCTACATGATGGGTCCGCAGGCGCTGATCGAGCAGGTCGACAAGGTGCGCCCGCCGTACAACATCAGCGTGCTCAACTGCGAGGCGGCCCTTTTTGCGCTGGAGCATGCCGGCACCTTTGCCGCCCAGGCGCAGGACCTGCGTGCCCAGCGCACGCGGCTGCAGCAGGCGCTGGCGCGGCTGCCCGGCGTGAAAAGCTGGCCCAGCGATGCCAACATGATCCTGATTCGCGTGCCGGATGCCGGCAAGGTGTTCGAAGGCCTGAAGGCGCGCGGCGTGCTGGTCAAGAACGTTTCTAAAATGCACCCGTTGCTGGCCAACTGCCTGCGCCTGACCGTCGGATCGGCCGACGAGAACACGCAGCTGCTGGCAGCCCTTGAAGCCGCCCTATGACCACCGACCGCATCGCCGAAGTCAACCGCAACACCGCGGAAACCAGAATCACCGTCCGGGTCAACCTCGACGGTACCGGGAAGGCGTCGCTGGCCACCGGCATCGGCTTTTTTGACCACATGCTCGACCAGATCGCGCGCCATGGCCTGATCGACCTGGACATCCGGGCGGATGGCGACCTGCACATCGATGGCCACCACACGGTGGAAGACGTGGGCATCACGCTGGGCCAGGCCGTCGCGCAGGCGGTGGGCGACAAGAAGGGCATTCGCCGCTACGGCCATGCCTACGTGCCGCTGGACGAAGCCCTGTCGCGGGTGGTGATCGACTTCTCCGGCCGTCCCGGTCTGGTGATGAATGTGCCGTTCAAGAGCGGCATGATCGGCACCTTTGACAGCCAGCTCGCGCACGAATTCTTCCAGGGCTTTGTGAACCACGCGTTCGTGACGCTGCACATCGACAACCTGCGCGGCGAAAACGCCCACCACCAGTGCGAAACCGTGTTCAAGGCGTTTGCACGGGCCCTGCGTGCTGCGCTGGAACTGGACCCGCGCGCGGTGGGCACCATTCCGTCGACCAAGGGCTCGCTGTGACCGATTTTTCAAGAAAAATCGGGCTGAAAGCCGCGTCCTGACTGCGTAAGGCGCTATGAAAACTGTAGCAGTTGTGGACTACGGCATGGGTAACCTGCGGTCGGTATCGCAGGCTGTGCAGCATGTGGCGCAGGGCAGTGGCTTCACGGTGGTCATCACCTCGCGCCCGGACGAGGTGCGCGCCGCCGAGCGCGTGGTCTTGCCTGGGCAGGGGGCCATGCCGGACTGCATGCGTGAGCTGCTCGATTCCGGCCTGCTTGAGCCGGTGCTGGAAGCCGCCGCCAGCAAGCCGTTGTTTGGCGTGTGTGTGGGCATGCAGATGCTGCTCGACCGCAGCCACGAGGGCCCGACCGACGGGCTGGGCCTGATCCCGGGTGAAGTGGTCCGGTTCGACCTGGCGGGCCAGACGCAGCCGGACGGCAGCCGCTTCAAGGTGCCCCAGATGGGCTGGAACGAAGTCTGGCAGGCGCAGCCCCACGCACTGTGGGCGGGGATTCCCGACGGCAGCTTCTTCTACTTCGTGCACAGCTACTACGCCCAAACGTCGGATGCACGCCACAGCGTCGGTGAGGCCGACTACGGCACGCGCTTTACGGCGGCGATTGCGCGCGATAATATTTTTGCCACCCAGTTCCACCCCGAGAAGAGCGCGGACCAAGGGCTGGCACTGTTCCGAAATTTCCTGGCCTGGCAACCCTGAATTCCACCCGCTGTCACCGGCATCATGCTTCTCATTCCCGCGATTGACCTGAAAGACGGTCACTGTGTACGTCTCAAACAAGGCGACATGGACCAGGCCACGACGTTTGGCGAAGACCCCGCCGCGATGGCCAAAAGCTGGCTCGACAAGGGCGCGCGGCGCCTGCACCTGGTGGACCTCAATGGCGCCTTTGCCGGCAAGCCGCAGAACTTCTCCGCCATCAAGGCCATCCTCAAGGCCGTGGGTGACGACATCCCGGTCCAGCTGGGCGGCGGCATTCGCGACCTGGACACGATTGAAAAATACATCGATGGCGGCTTGCGCTACGTCATCATCGGCACCGCTGCCGTCAAGAACCCGGGCTTCCTGAAAGACGCCTGCACCGCGTTTGGCGGCCACATCATCGTGGGTCTTGACGCCAAGGACGGCAAGGTCGCCACCGACGGCTGGAGCAAGCTCACCGGCCACGAGGTGGTGGACCTGGCGAAAAAGTTCGAGGACTGGGGCGTCGAATCCATCATCTACACCGACATTGGCCGTGACGGCATGTTGAGCGGCATCAACATCGAGGCCACTGTCCGGCTGGCGCAGGCGCTGACCATCCCGGTGATTGCGTCGGGTGGTCTCGGCAGCATGGCCGACATCGAGCAGCTCTGCGCCGTGGAAGACGAGGGCATCGAGGGCGTGATCTGCGGCCGCGCCATCTACAGCGGCGACCTTGACTTCGCCCAGGCCCAGGCCCGCGCGGATGAACTGAACGGCTGATGCTGGCCAAACGCATCATTCCCTGCCTGGACGTTACGGGGGGCCGGGTCGTCAAGGGCGTGAACTTCGTCGAGCTGCGCGATGCGGGCGACCCGGTGGAGATTGCCGCGCGCTACAACGAGCAGGGTGCGGACGAACTCACCTTCCTGGACATCACCGCCACCAGCGATGGGCGCGACCTGATCCTTCACATCATTGAGGCCGTGGCCTCCCAGGTCTTCATTCCGCTCACGGTCGGCGGCGGCGTCCGCACCGTGGAAGACGTGCGTCGTCTGCTCAATGCGGGAGCCGACAAGACCAGCTTCAACTCCGCCGCGATTGCCAACCCCGATGTCATCAGCGCGGCATCTGACAAATACGGTGCCCAGTGCATCGTGGTGGCGATCGACGCCAAGCGTCGCAGCGAGGAAGACGCGGCCGCCCGGGGGCCGGGCTGGGATGTTTACAGCCATGGCGGGCGCAAGAACACCGGCCTGGACGCGGTGGCCTGGGCGGCCGAGATGGCGCGGCGCGGTGCCGGCGAGATTCTCCTGACCAGCATGGACCGCGACGGCACCAAGGCCGGTTTTGACCTGGCGCTGACGCGGGCGGTCAGCGACGCCGTGGCGGTACCGGTCATTGCCTCCGGCGGCGTTGGCAACCTGGACCATCTGGCCGACGGCATCCAGCAGGGCGGGGCGGACGCCGTGCTGGCGGCCAGCATCTTCCACTACGGCGAGTACACCGTGGGCCAAGCCAAGGCCCGCATGCGCGAGCGCGGCATCCCCGTCAGGCTCTAGCGGCGTCCGGCCCGGCCGTTTCGTTGACAATAGCCGGATGGACTGGCTCAACGAAGTGAAATGGGACGCGCATGGCCTGGTGCCGGTCATCGCCCAGGAGCGCGGCAGCAACGACGTGCTGATGTTCGCCTGGATGAACCGCGAAGCCCTGCAGAAAACCGCCGAACTGGGCCGGGCCGTGTACTACAGCCGCTCGCGCGGCAAGCTCTGGTTCAAGGGCGAGGAATCGGGCCATGTGCAGACGGTGCATGAAATCCGCATGGACTGCGACAACGACGTGCTGCTGCTCAAAGTCACCCAGCAGGGCCATGAGCCCGGGATTGCCTGCCACACCGGGCGCCACAGCTGCTTTTTCAGCCTGTACCGTGATGGCGCCTGGCAGGTCACCGAGCCGGTCTTGAAAGACCCTGAATCCATCTACAAATAGGCTTATGAGTTCCAACGACTCCCTCGCACGCCTGGCGGCCGTTATTGAAAGCCGCAAGCCCGCCCATGGCGGCGATGCCGACAAGAGCTATGTGGCGCGCATGCTGCACAAGGGGCCGGACGCCTTCCTGAAGAAGATTGGCGAGGAAGCCACCGAGGTCGTCATGGCCGCCAAGGACGCCGACCATGGCGGCGACCGCAGCAAGCTGGTCGGCGAGGTGGCCGACCTGTGGTTTCATTCCATGATTGCGCTGGCCCATTACGGCCTGACGCCCGCTGACGTGATTGCCGAGCTGGAGCGCCGTGAGGGCACCAGTGGCATCGAGGAAAAGGCCCTGCGCAAGGCGCTGAACCGTGAAGGAGAAGGCTCATGAGTGAAACCGACTTTGCCGCGTTCGAGGGCAAGAACCCGGGCGACCGCACCATCATGCACGTGCTGTACGGCCTGCACACGCTGGCGCCGTTTTCGCTGCTGTCCCTGTCGGTGGTGGCGCTGATCATCAACTACATCCGCCGCGGAGACGAGAACGACGCGCTGTACCTGAGCCACCATGCCTACATGATCCGCACCTTCTGGTGGGCGGTGCTCTGGCTGGTCGTGCTGTCGCCGCTGTGGCTGTTCTTCCTGCTGCCAGGCATCGTGGCCTGGGGGATCGTCGGCCTGTGGTACCTGTACCGCTACATCCGTGGCTGGCTGCGCTTCAACGACGGCAAACTGATCTGACCACTTCCTTTCCCGTGACATGACGACCGACCCGAACTGCATCTTCTGCAAGATCGTTGAAGGCAAGATTCCTTCACGCAAGGTGTACGAAGACGACGAGATCTTTGCCTTCCACGACATCCACCCCTGGGCACCGGTGCATTTCCTGCTCATTCCCAAGGTGCATGTTCCGTCCATGGCGCAGGTCGGCCCCGAACACGCGGCATTGCTGGGCCGCATGATGGCGCTGGCGCCCCGGCTGGCGCTGCAGGAAGGCTGCCGTCCCTACCCCGAGGGCGGCTTCCGCATCCTCACCAATACGGGTGCCGAAGGGGGCCAGGAAGTGCACCACCTGCACATCCACGTGATGGGCGGCCCCCGACCCTGGTTGAAGGGTTAATCCCCTGCCTGCGCCCCGCGCACTAAAATCCGTTCAATTCTTCAGGAGTAATCCATGGGTTCATTTTCCATCTGGCATTGGCTGATCGTTCTGCTGATTGTGGTCATGGTGTTCGGCACCAAGAAGCTCAAGAACATCGGGGGCGACCTCGGTGGCGCGGTCAAGGGCTTCAAGGACGGCATGAAAGACGGCTCCGTCGGCACCGATGACAAGGCGGCCGCGGCCGGCCAGGTCACCGCCAGCACCGCCGCCCCCGAAAAGACCACCATTGACGTCGAAGCCAAGACCAAGTCGTGACCTGGCGAGCGGGCTGTCCAGGTGATTGATCTCGGCATTTCCAAAATGGCGCTGATCGGCGCGGTGGCGCTGATCGTCATCGGCCCCGAGAAGCTGCCCAAGGTTGCGCGCACCGTCGGCACCCTGCTGGGCAAGGCGCAGCGCTACGTGGCTGACGTCAAGGCCGAGGTCAACCGGTCCATGGAGCTGGACGAGCTCAAGAAGATGAAGGAAACGGTCGAGGGTGCCGCGCGTGACGTGGAAAACTCGATCCAGACCAGCGCCAGCGACTTCGAGAAAGACTGGGCCGCCACCACCGGCGAGGCCCAGGCGGCGCTGTCAGGCGAGTTGCCCGTGACCTACCCCGAATACCGGCACCCGAAAAAGAAGTGGCGGGTCAAGCAGGGCGCCATGCCCAACTGGTACAAGGCCCGCGCCGGCGTGCGCACCAAGGCCTTGTCGGGCGCGGCGCGCGTGGCCCGCTATCGCCCGCAAAAGCTCAACTGACCGGCCGGCTGGCCGCGGCCTGTCGCCGGGTCTGACCCGAAACTCCCCTCACCATGTCCGACCCACAGAACAAAGAAGACGAACTCGCCGGTACCGAGCAGCCGTTCGTGCAGCACCTCAAGGAGCTGCGCGACCGCCTGCTGTACTGTGCCTATGGCATTGCGGTGGCCATCGTGCTGCTGGCCATCTGGCCTGGGCCGAACGGGTTGATCGACTTCATTGCCACGCCGATCCGGGCGCACATGCCGCCGGGCACCAAACTGATCGCGGTGGGCGTGTTCTCGCCGTTCTTCGTGCCGCTGAAGGTGCTGATGATGGTGGCCGTGCTGGCGGTGTTGCCCTGGCTGATGTACCAGATCTGGGCCTTCGTGGCGCCGGGCCTGTATAGCCACGAAAAGAAGTTTGCACTGCCACTCATCATCTTCGGCAGCTTCCTGGCCTATGTGGGCATTGCATTCGTGCAGTTCTTTGTGCTGGACAAGATGTTTGCCTTCATCCAGGGCTTCACGCCAGCCAGCGTGGCGGCCACGCCAGACATTGCCTCCTATGTGGAGGCCATCCTGTCGCTCTACCTAGCGTTCGGGCTGGCGTTCCAGGTGCCCATTGTGGTGATGCTGCTGGTACGGTTTGGCATGGTCACGATCGAGCAGCTCAAGTCGTTTCGCGGGTATTTCATCGTGGTGGCGTTCATCATTGCCGCCGTGGTGACGCCGCCGGACGTCATCTCGCAGCTCGCGCTGGCCATTCCGATGTGCATCCTGTACGAAATCGGCATCGTGGCGGCGCGCTGGTTCGTCAAGGCCTCCAAGGCGCCGGACGACAACACCGAAACGGCCACCCCTTCCTGATCAAATCAGGCTGTGGCCCGCGCCAGCATTGCGCAAGGCGCTATCAAAATAATAGCAACCAGCGCGCGGTGTTCAGCGTTGTGCCGCGCGTGGCCGCGGCCGTACGCCGGGCGTCACGTTCAGCGACAGCTTCTCGCTGCCGCGTTGCACGCTGAAGGCCGCCGGGCTGCCCGGCTTGAGGGCCGCGACGCTGGCCAGCAGGCCTGAAACGCTGGTCACCGGCTTGCCCGCGACATCGGTGATCACGTCACCCGGGCGGATGCCGGCCTGCGCGGCGGGCCCGTTTTGCAGCACGCCGGTGATGATCACCCCCTGGCGGGCCTTCACGCCGAAGGTCTCGGCCAGCTCGGGCGACAGTTCGTTGGGTTCCACGCCGATCCAGCCGCGCGTGACCACGCCTTCCTTGACCAGCCCTTCCATGACCTGCCGGGCCGTGGACACGGGAATGGCAAAGCCGATGCCCATGCTGCCCCCGGAACGCGAATAGATGGCGGTGTTGATGCCCATCAGATGGCCGTTGACGTCCACCAGCGCGCCGCCGGAGTTGCCGGGGTTGATGGCCGCGTCGGTCTGGATGAAGTTCTCGAAGGTGTTGATGCCCAGCTGGTTGCGGCCCAGCGCGCTCACGATGCCACCCGTGACCGTCTGGCCCACACCGAAGGGGTTGCCAATGGCCAGCACCTGGTCGCCCACCTGCAGCGTCTCGGCATTGCCCAGCGTGATGACGGGCAGCCGGTCCAGGCTGATCTTGAGCACCGCGAGGTCGGTGTCCGGATCGGTGCCGATCACCTTGGCCTTGGTGCGGCGCGCGTCGTTCAGAATGACCTCGATCTCGTCGGCGCCCTCGACCACATGGTTGTTGGTAAGGATGTAACCATCCGCGCTGACGATCACGCCGCTGCCCAGGTCGGCCTGGGGCTGGCTATCGCGGTCGCCGAAAAAGAAGCGGAACCAGGGGTCGCTGGCGTTCGGGTTCCGCTCGGCCGCCTTGCTGGTGTTGATGCTGACCACGGCCGCCGCCGCCTTCTGCGCCGCCGCGCGGAAGCTGCCGGCCGGAATGGACGCCGGGCTGGTGGGAGGGGCTTCCACCGTGGTGACCACGCCGCCGAGGGACGGGCGGCGGTTCAGCCATTCGGGTTTGAGCGAGGCCACCACAAACCAGGCGGCCAGCAGCACGGTAACAGCTTGCGAAAAAATCAGCCAGTAGCGGCGCATAACAGTGAGATCACAAAGGCCAGGACGGCAACAGCCGGAAGTGTAGGACGGAATGCGCGGCTGCGGCGGCGCAGCTCAGGCCCGGCCCGGTCGCGGATGGGGTCTGACCACATGCGGCACCTGGGCCGCATGGCCAGGGCGCCGCGGCCCCAGGTTGGCATGTTCCACCGGGACCAGCTCGCCGGTCTGCGGGTCCAGCATCGCCGTGCGCGAACGGGTGCGGCGCGCGGCCTCGGCCATGCGCTGCGCGTCGTGCAGGATGTCCTCGACATCGGCCGGGTCGCTGGTCAGGTGCACCACCCCGACCCCGATGTCGGCGCGCAGTTCGACGCGCTGGCCGTCCGGGCCGTTGACCTCGATCGGCCGGCGCAGGCTGCTGGCCACCCGCAGGCCCAGCGTGCGCAGCCAGGCGGGCGAATGGATGGTCTCCACCAGCGTGATGAAGCAGCGGTCGTAGTAGCGCCCGACCGGGTTGACCACCCCGACCTGACGCTGGACGCGCGTGGCCAGATGGATGAACATTTCATTGAGGCCGCTGCTGCCGGCCTGGGCCAGCACGCGTTCGGTGTCAAACACCAGCACCGCCAGCACCGCACCGTCGCGCCGCGTCCGGCGGCGCCGGCGCTGGGCCTTGATCAGTTTCTTGACCAGGCTGATGCCGCTGTACAGCTTGGTCACCGGATCGAGCTGCGAGGGCGTTGCCTCTTCGGGCCGCACCCGGCGTTCGTGCCGGTTGCGCTGCCACAGCATCATGCCGATCACGGCGGCGCACAGGGCTGCGCACAGGGCAAACAGGGCTTGCAGGCCGGCGCCAATGCCCGGCAGCCCCATGGCCAGCGCGTACAGGCCGACCAGCGCCGGCAGCATCAGCAGGCAGCCCATGGCAATGCCCAGGGCGAGCCGGTCGCCCAGCAGCCAGCCGCGCAGGCCGAGCCAGAACACCAGCACGGTGTTGGTCAGGCACAGGGCCGCGGCAGCGGGGAGCTGCTGACCGGTGGGCAGGGCCAGGCAGGCCAGGCCCAGCACCGGTGTGACCAGCGCGGAAACCTGCAGGCTGACCGACATGAAACGGTCGCGCTGATGGGCCGACAGCCAGCCCCGGACCCAGAAGTTGCCCAGTGCGCTGCACAGCGGCCCGATCAGCACCTGCGCCACGTGCAGGGCCGGCGACGCCAGCGCGGGCGCCACTTCGCGCAGCACGCCGCTGAGCAGCAGCACGAACAGCAAGGTGCCCAGGTGGTAGACCAGCCCCTGCGCCGCGCCGGGGCTGCGCACCTGCACCAGGTCGGTCAGGCCCACGGCCACCACGGCGCCGATCGCGCCCACCGCCATGCTCCAGATCATCAGCTCCAGCGCGCTCATCGGGCACCTTTCGTGTGACGTTTTCATTATGGGATGGACTCGCCACCGTGCACCATGCGGGACGACCCCAAGACCGTTTGGCCGACAATGCGGGTTGATTCCGTCTTCACGCCCCTGCCATGGCCCGCCAGCAACAGATCCTTGCCGCTTTTGACAACCTGCTTGAGCCGCAGCGCTACCGCGACTACGGCCCCAATGGCCTGCAGGTGGAAGGCAAGCAGAAAATACGCCGCATCGTCTCGGGCGTCACGGCCAGCCGGGCCCTGATCGAAGCGGCCATCGAGGCCCGGGCCGACGCCCTCTTCGTGCACCATGGCCTGTTCTGGCGCGGCCATGACGGACGCGTGACCGGCTGGCTGAAACAGCGCCTGGCGCTGCTGCTGGCGCATGAGATCAACCTGTTTGCCTACCACCTGCCGCTGGACGGGCATGCCGAGCTGGGCAACAACGCCCAGCTGGGGCTGCAACTCGGACTCCAGGCCAGCGGCCGCTTCGGCGAGCAGGACCTCGGCTTTCTGGGCGAGCGGGTGGACGCCGCGCCGTTTGCCAGCGCCAGCGCCCTGGCGCAGCACCTTGAGAAAGTGCTCAAGCGGCCTGTAACCCTTGTGGATACTGCGCAAGGCGCTATCAAAAAAATAGCATGGTGCACGGGCGGTGCGCAGGGCTATTTCGAGTCCGCCATCGCGGCCGGGGCTGATGCCTTCATCACGGGCGAGATTTCCGAGCCGCAGGCGCACTACGCCCGTGAATGCGGCGTGGCCTTCCTGGCCTGCGGCCATCACGCGAGCGAGCGTTTTGGCGCGCCGGCGGTGGCGGGCCATGTGGCGGCGCAACTGGGAATCGAACACCAGTTCATCGAGGTGGACAACCCGGCATGAAACCCATCGCCATCACGCTCGGCGACCCGGCCGGCATCGGGCCGGAAATCATTGCCAAGGCGTTTCGGGACGCGCCACAGGTGCTGGGTGGCTGCCTGGTGGCCGGTGACTTGGCCACCGTGCGGCGCGCGGTGCAGGCGGTCACCGGGCCGGGGCAGGTGGCGGTGCCGGTGGCGCTGATCGAATCGCCGGCGCAGCTGCCCGCGGTGGCGCCGCGTTGCATCCCGCTGCTGCAGGTGGGGGCGCCGGGCGACCCGGTGCCCTGGGGCCAGGTCA
>ERZ724521.909-NODE-909-length-13277-cov-4.662078_pt1 | contig 13277 bp, 10 predicted proteins | sample MGYA00376054_ERZ724521 | MGnify/ENA primary metagenome ERZ724521 (study PRJEB28724, sample SAMN07190883) | activated sludge metagenome | isolation source: activated sludge of sewage treatment plant in Hong Hong | place: Hong Kong | collected 2016-03-17 ... | reverse complement strand
CGGGTGCGGGCAACGTCGCGACGACCCGCCGTAAAGCGGACGGGTGTTTACAACAAGACAAACTCACGTTGCCTGGGGCGAACCGCGTTGATTTATGACGATTTGATATTGCCTCCGTTCCTGCCCGCGCTTCGCAAGCGCACCGCACCAATGTTCCCTTGTCTTGTTGTAAACACCCGTCCGATCCGGGCGCGGGCAACGTCGCGACGACCTGCCGTATAGTGGACGGGTGTTTACAACAGGACAAACTCACGTTACTTAGGATGAACTCACGTTGGCCAAAGCCTCATAACATATAAAAAACAGCGCAACAGGAAATACCCGTTGCGCTGCCCGATCTACGTCAAAAAAACTGTTAATTTGAAATCTGGCTCATCATCACCATCGGGTCCTGAACACTCCAGTGTGCCGTGGCTTTGCCTGCGTCATTGAATTCGACAATATCGACATCTACCATTTTAAATGATTTGCCGGTCGCCTTCATGCCCATCATATCACCTTTCCAGGTACCACTGACTGAAATCAGCACCATTACGGTATTGCCTTCTGCCACCATCTTCTGGACCTCCATTTTCATGTCCGGGAAAGCGGCCATGTATCCTTTCAGGCTCTCCATTGCCGGCCCCTTGCCTTTGACCGGTTCGGGTGCAGCATATTCAACAAAATCATCGGCTAATAAAGCGCTGAAGCCGTCATAATCCTTGTTGTTGAGGCTTTCGTAAGCCTTTGTCATGGCGGCTTTGTTTTGTTCGGCTGATTGGGCCAGTACCGTTGTGGCGCTAATGGCAATAAAGAGCATCAGCAATGCCAGACATTTGAATGTTTTCATGTTGATAAAATTTATAGGTGAACGTTTGATTGCTGCGGAAAAAGAAGCAAGGGGATATGCAGAAACGTGTTCAGGATTGGTCAAAAATACGACGGAATTTTTGAATAAACCGGAGGTAAGGGCAGAGGATTTTGCAAATAATGCATCTTATAACTATACTTTTGGTGTCATATTTGGTGTCATTTCACAATGTTGGAATAACAACCCCGGCCCGCGGTTTCACCGGATCAAGGTTACATCGCCAAACTTTTTTATTGAATCGGGCTTTTCATACGTCCGGTAAGTCAATATCCACATATATACGCCGGGAGGACATTGCTGGTTTCTGAAATTGCCGTCCCAGCCATTTTGGGGGTTATCTTCCGTATATACCAGCATGCCCCATTGGTTGTAAACCGACAAACGCTCGAATTCCACATTTTTTCCAAAAGCCATAAAGCGGCTGTTCAGCCCCGGCGCTGCAGGAGAGAATACATTTGGCACATATACCTCAGCCCCGCAGCCGCTTAGGAACACGTCATCACTGAAACGGCCACATTCGTGATCGGTGGTCAGTGTATATACCCCCGTTTCCGATACACTGATGTACGCATCGTGTGTGCCGGTCGACCAGGTATAGTTGTTCAAGGGCTCGACGTTGGCCAGCGTTACCTCCCGGGCGACGCCGTCGATGCAATTATCACGATCAGGCCCAAGGTCGACAGTGGGCGGCGGTACCGATTTGAAAATGATAGAATCCGTTATCGGGCATCCTTCCAGCGAGGTGTTCAATATATACTTTCCTTCGGAAGTGATGACGGTTTCGCGGGTAAAGGCGCCGGTACTCCACTGATAATAATCCAGTGCGGGCAAGGCTTCAATTTCAAGGGGAAACATACTTTCACAAACAGTTTGGTCTGCCGGCAATACCTTCACGCCTTCCGTCAGAAAAACCGATACTTTGTCGATGTAATAATAGGACTTAAACTTTTGGTCCCCCGCATCTAAACCCGCACTGAGTAAAATGGAGCCTTCCGTTTCTGCGTCGTCTTTAAAATTGCCGATGGTGATCCACTTTTCGCCGCCTTTTGCCGTGTAGGTACCCGATATCCGGTACCAGCGGGAAGTATCCGACATGACACCGTTCTGGTTAACGATCTGGGGTTCGAATGGCAGTTCTGGTGAGAGTCCGGTAATCGAGTCGTACACAACCGGCGGGTCGACGGAGATATACAGTCCCATCTCTTTTACCGCAAACGTGTAACTTTTATAACCCGAGAGTATCATCTCTCCCGGCGAGGCATAAAATCCCACGCAGTACACCTTGTCCTTCTCCATAGGAGTAATCAAGCGTCCGGTCAGGTATTCGCGGTATACCTGCGCGTTAGAAGTGGTATCATCGGTTGCGAAAGTAAATAAACCGCAATAGGCATTTCCTTCGGCGGCATTCTGACAGCCCGCAATATTGCACGGAACGGAAAACTGGTTGGCACAAGCGTGGAAATAATCGGAAGTGCCGTTGGTAGGCCGAACCCATTCGAAAACAAACTCCTGCGGCTGGCCTGCTGTGGCTACCGTCGAATACGTATTCGGGCACATACCATGATTTTCAAAGCCCGGGTTGGCAACGAGGTTGACCTGAGAGAAAAGCGCCAGTGGAGAAGATAACAGGATGAGCAGGGCTGGCAGGGAGGTTGATAAAGTGGTCATACAGCATAAATTTGGCGGAAGTTAGTATTTGCACCTTGGATTTATACGGTGAACATTAGGCTCATAATGCTGCATGCACTCAAATGTCTGCCATTGTTGGCAGGAACGCCAACAACGGCAAGAGTCCGAAATTGTCGTTCAGTTCCTTGTCGTTGTATTTGTAGAGGTTGTCCTGCGCCGCGTCGTTCATCCACGGCCCGGCCATATCCAACCCGAAGGGGTAAAAGTGGTTTTCCTGGAGTATTTCGTTCGAGGCCGTGTTCGTCACGTCCACCACGCCGTTGCCGTTTTTGTCCGTGAAGGTCAGGCGGGTGTTGCCGAGGTGGTCGCGTATGGCGTATTCATAACGCAGGGTACCGCCGTTGTTGTATACCCGGCCTTCGGCGTGGTACACTGCTTCGAGTACCGTGCCCCCGGCAGTAGTGTAGCGGTACTCAATTCCATTGACATATTCCTGCCGGTATTGGAGCACGCCGCCGTCGGTTACGGTTTTGCGCAGTTTGCGGCCGGTGGCGTCGTACAGCACATCGATGGTTTTCGTGCCGCTGCTGAACGACATCTGGCTGGGCAAATTCAGAAAATTATAGGCCACGTTCATGCCCTTGTAAGGATCGGAACTCATGTTGCCGTTGGCGTCGTAGGCGTACTGGGCGGTAGAGACCGCGCCGGTGACATTGTGCCAGCCGTACATTTTAGTTCCCGAGGGTGCGGCGTCGGCTATTTTCTGGAGTTTGTTGGTACCTGTATTATAGGTGCAGGTCAGGTTGTCGATTTGATTGACGGCGAAACAGGCGCCCGAAGGCGTGTATCCGTAGCGGTTGAGGGTCAGTATGTTACCCCGGGCGTCGTACGTGAGGTTTTCGCGGTAGGCATTGCTGCTGTTCGGCGTGCCGGCGTCGGTGATGTCGGCATAGGTGGAAGTCAGCAGGCGGTCAAGGTAGTCGTAGGTCAGGCTGTAACTCTGGCGCTCACGGCCCCGGGTGCGCCAGATCACCTGGCTGATGTTGCCGTTTTTCTGGGCCGTGCCGCTCAGTCCGCTTATTAAACATTTAGAGTTTTGAGATGGCTTCTAGTGACATGTAGACCCAATATTGATAATGATTGGTATATCAACGTCAATTTTACTGCCGGAGCTATCTGCCGTCGCTGATAAAAAGAAGCGCATTACGTTTGCCGTACTTTCATTTGGCAAAGTATTTATGAAAATACAACAATAATCATTTTTTAAAACCTTTTCATATTTGTCACATTTACCTAAAAAGTTTATTTCACTCGAAACCATGATTAACGAATCATTTTTGCATAACATATAATCGACTTTGTCTGGTTTGCCGATGAAGAAACCAGGGTTGCATCCTGTATAGTATAAAGGTATAAGTAAGGTATCATAAAAGTAATTATATATGCATATTTTCTTTATTCCACCTTGTTTGATGATAGAAAATAGTACTGAAAGGCTATCACAAGAATTGTAAATCAGTTCAGAATCCTGCCTGGAAACATCCATACGTTTTATAAATATTTTTTCATTTGGAACACTTCCATTGTTAGCGCTTTGGTCACAGTAGCAACAAAAGAACAAAACAACAACCACGACTAATGCAACTACCTTGGTATTTATTTTGTCAAACATGCTATTATAAAATTTAGATAATTTTTTGCTTTGGTTACAAAATATCCATCAAGGTTTTTTTTGCATTTTTGCATTTTTGCATTTTTGCATTTTTGCATTTTTGCATTTTTGCACGCTCGCCATTTAAGAAAAATGGGTCTAGTATTAACCTTAGATGATCAGGAATAACTTCGGCTGGTTGCAAAACATCGGGTATTGCATTAGCAGGTATATCTGTGTCTATGCCTCGTGTGTTAAGGTTGCCGCCAGAAGTATGAAAGTTTTTAACATAGGCATCATCTTTTGTATAGTATGAAACAATTGCTGCAATTTGATGTAAAACTTCATGAGCAGTAATATAGCCTGCAGCATAATTTTTATCACCTTTGTGGTTGGCAATTTGTGAGTGACTCATGTTTACAAATGATCTCCATTTACCATTCTCATAAACCCCGATTCTACCGTTGCTCTTTATTATAGATCTGCCCGGATCAATCCCTAGTTCATCACTTTTAATAAACGCAATAAACATTTGATATTCATAGGTTTCTACATGTTTCTTTGCTTCTTCAATACTAACCTGTATAAATGAGAGCCCTTTATAGCCATTATTAGAAAAAATAGTCGCGGCTTTTATTGTTATGTCAATCAACTGTTTAGTTGTCAATCCTGCATCGTTTGTATACCAAACAATCGGCAATTTTATTTCCTTTCCGCGGGATATTTTTTACCCTTTTTCAACTTCTTTTCTTGAGTCCTCCTTCATCTCATTAACACCTGGGTTCCAAGAAACAAACATTCCACTCGGATCGGTAAATTTTATAGGATTTCCTACAGCATAATTGTAAGGGGACCACGCCAAATATTTACCAACCATCAAATCCACACACCACCACCTCCCCAAACTTCCATCATACCACCGCGCCCCGTAATCCATCCAGTTCAACCCGAAATCGCCGTTTAACTCTTTCCCGTTGTACTTGTACTGGTTATCCTGCGCCGCGTCGTTCATCCACGGCCCGGCCATATCGAGGCCAAAGGGGTAAAAATGGTTTTCCTGGAGTATTTCGTTGGCGCTCGTGTTCGTCACGTCCACCACGCCGTTGCCGTTTTTGTCCGTGAAGGTCAGGCGGGTGTTGCCGAGGTGGTCGCGTATGGCGTATTCATAACGCAGGGTACCGCCGTTGTTGTATACGCGGCCTTCGGCGTGGTACATTGCTTCGAGTACTGTGCCCCCGGCAGTAGTGTAGCGGTACTCGATGCCGTTAAGCTATTATTCTATTGGCTTGATACCTGAATTTGTAAGGTTTCTAGTACATCTTCTAAAATATCTGGTAATGGCAGGCCTGTTTTTTTTTGATTTACCTGCATATTAATAATTAAATGCGCGGGGATGACTTCGCCAATAAACATGCGTACGCTTAGGTTTTCTTCTTCTGCTCCGCCTGAAAACCCATATATCGATTTATTTGCAATTTTATCAATTCGCGTTATTTCTCCTTTTATAGCGGCATCGTGGAGTTTGCTTTTCAAATATTCCACCAGTAAACTATCCGGGGTACGGGACAGCCCTTCACCTTTATTTTCATTGAAACCAAAAAACAATTCAGTATCTTGACTCTTAAATTCAAAACTTTTCAGATATCCCCACTGGATTGCGTCTGGCGTTTCCTTCAAAGAAGAGTCAATAGTAAAAGTAAAATGTATCGTATCGCTTTTATATAACAAATAAAAACTATTTACCTTTTTTGGCTGCATTGTGGTGGAAGCAGTCTGGCATCCACAAAAGATAACAAAGGGAACGCAAATAGCCCAGTAACACCTGAGATGAAAATCTGCAAACGTATTTCCCATGATCAGTTGTTTATCGGTCTAAATCTGTTCTGTGTTATTTCACCGCCTGCTCTGGTTAAAAAGAAAACATAATCCTTTTCGCCCTGAAGGTATACGATATTTCTCTTCACCCATAGGCGATGACACATTCAAATAGCCCTGCTTACAGGGCCCCACTATCGGAAAGTTCGTGAAACAGAACCGGGAGTCTGTAGTAACCGCCGGACCTCCCTAAACAAAAAAAGCCCGGCTGTCGAGCCGGGCTTGTGCGGAGAGGGAGGGATTCGAACCCCCGGTACCCTCGCAGGTACGTCTGATTTCGAATCAGGTGCATTAAACCACTCTGCCACCTCTCCTTTTTACCCGCCGAAGCCTTGGCGCAGGCGGAGTGATTATTGATAATGGACCAACCTGCCTACGCCAGGGCTTCGGCGGGTGAAGCGGAGAGACGGGGATTCGAACCCCGGATACGCTTTTGGCGTATACGCACTTTCCAGGCGCGCTCCTTAAACCACTCGGACATCTCTCCAATGTCGCTTTTTCAAAAGCGGCTGCAAAGGTAAATAGCCGGATTGCAAAAAGCAAGCCGTAAGCAAATCAGAAATTTTCAAAACGATTGGTTGTACTTTTGCCGGTCCATGAATGTTAGCTTTTTCGATAACAGGCGGGTAAGGCAGGTATTGACCGTTTTAATGCTGTTTGGTGCGCTTACCTGCATATTTCCCCCGTTTCATCCCGCTTTCCGGTGGTGGGCGGATCAGGCTGTGTTCGTGGCTTTGGGGTACCTGCTGGCTGCACTTTTTTTTCTGATTATCGATAATGCGCGGCTGATGTTTGTTTGCCTGGGCTGTAGCGCTGCCATTTGTTTCTTCAAAAATGAACTCGGCGACTCGGCGCTCGGCACAAAAGACCAGAATTTCCCGGCCTATTCCACCGGCTTTCGCCCGCAACCCTGCAACTGCACCGATACCATTTTTCTAAAAACCGATACGCCGGATGAGCCTTCAAAAACGCGCCAATAGCTTTCGATATGCCTTCAAAGGGCTGGTCGATCTGTTCCGGCACCAGCCCAATGCCCGTATCCACGGCGCGGCAACCATTGCGGTCATCGGCGCCGGTGTGTTTTTTCACATATCCCGGACCGAGTGGATGGCCCTGGTGCTTTGTATAACGCTGGTCGTCGCGCTGGAAGCGGTGAATACCGCCCTGGAATACCTCACCGACCTGGTGTCGCCCGACTACCACCCCCTCGCAGGAAAAGCGAAAGATGTGGCCGCCGCCGCGGTGCTTGTCGCTGCCCTTGGGGCGGTCGCCGTGGGCGTTTTTGTATTTTTTCCAAAAATTTTAACCCTGTTCGGATACTCTGGACCTGTTAATTAAAGTTTAACAACCGCCACAAAATAGTCGACGAAATGAAAAAAAATGACGACTTTTGTTTAAATCAAGCCAAAAGGCCGCGTTAAAAGAGAAGCGAACCCCACCCCGCTCGTATCTTATAAGCCTGACTAACACGGGCTTCTAATCCTTCCCTCCCAATAAGTTTCTTCTTTTTTTTCACCAAACTCTTTTTTCATCCCATGCGTTTTTCATCCTTTCTACCGATGCTGCTGCTTGTCGGCGCCTTTAAGGCGTACGGCCAATGCAGTATAACTGATCTTACCGCTACGGCCTCGCCTTTCGCCAATGCTTCCTGCGAGTACTTCGTAACGCTCGATTTCCAGTTCTCCGGTACAACCAACCAGTATACCGTTACCGGCAACGGTAATAACTACGGTACCTTTCCCTACGACACCGTCCCGGTGGTGCTCGGCCCCTTTACCGCCGGCAACAGCCCCGAGGTGCTCGAATTTGTCGTCACCGACGCCACTTTCGGCGACTGTATGGATGCCACGGAGGTGCAGATCCCGGCCTGCCCGGTCAATGCCGCCTGCAACATCTACGACCTACATGTGGTCACGGGCGACTGCAACCCGGGCAGCATCAGTTACGGGCTGCTACTGGACTTTAAAGTGGACAACCCCGGCAATGACTTCTTTGAAGTATATGCCGGCAACGGACTGTATCTTGGACTTTACCCGCTCAGCGACCTGCCTTTGAAATTCCCGGTTTATCCCTGGAACGGCGACTCGATCGACCAGATCAAAGTGTGTATCAACGACAACCCGGACTGCTGCGAAACCCTCGAGTTTCCGGCGCCGGACTGTACCCTGCAACCCTGCAACATAACCGGCCTCGAGGCCGTTGCAGGCGACTGTACTTCCGACAGTACCTACCAACTCACACTGAACTTCAGCCTGCTTGCGCCGAACCTGCTGAACCAGTTCGGCGTGTTTGCCAACGGCGAATTTTTCGGCATTTTCGGCATCAACGACCTGCCCATCAGCATCGACAGCTTCCCCTGGGATGGCGGACCTGTCGACGAAGTGAAGGTTTGCATCCTCAATTCCATCGACCCGACCATGCAGATCATCTGCTGCGCATCGGTGGAATTCGACGTGCCCGATTGCCTGCCCAAATACCCCTGCGCCATCAAGGATTTTGCAGTAGAAACCGACACCTGTTCATCCGACAGCACCTTTGGGCTTTGGGTAAACTTCATGGTTATGGATTCGACGGCTGTCGACTCCTTCCAGGTGTGGGCCAATGACTCGCTGTTCGGCACCTTTGCCTACGACTCCCTGCCGCTGTACATCGCCGACTTCCCCTGGAACGGCAGTGTCTTCAACCACGTACGGGTCTGTACCGGCAATGCGCCGCCCTGCTGCAAGACGTTGCAGTTTGTCGCGCCCGACTGCCTGCCTTTCGGACCCTGTGAAGTGACCCATATCGATGTCGACGCCGGCCCCTGCACTTCCGACAGCACCTATAAGGCGCGGATTAATTTCCAGGCGACAAATCCCGGCGACGGCAATTTTGTGCTTTGGGCAAACGGCATGCTGATCGATACCTTCCCGCTCGATACCGCACCGCTGACCATTACCAACTTCCCCTGGGGCGGTGGCGATGTCGATGTGATCAAAATATGCATCTCCGGCGCAACACCCGATACGGTGCCCTGCTGCCTGGAATACGAATACCATGTCCCCGATTGTCTTTTCCCCGATTCCTGCTCGATCAGCAATGTTGTGCTGAACGCGCTGGACTGCAACCCGGACAATCATACCTACAGCCTGCATCTGGACTTCGACGTGGCCAATCCGGGCAACGATTTCTTCGAACTCTGGACCAGCAACGGGCAATACCTGGGCTTCTTCCCGCTCAGTCAGTTGCCAATTACCTTGCCCAATATCCCCTGTAACAGTACTTCAGCCAATGCGCTGAAGATTTGCATCAACGACCATCCGGACTGCTGCGTCTACGTCGATTATCAGGCGCCCGATTGCTGCGCCTCGAATCCGTGCGAGGTGAGCGACCTGAGCGTTGAGACCGGCGACTGCACCTCCGGCGAAACGTATGAGGTATGGGTCAACTTCCAGGTATCTAACCCGACGGGCAACCAGTTCAATGTATTTGCCAACGGCGACCTGCTCGGCACTTTCAGCCTTGACTCCCTGCCACTCTATATCCCCGAGTTTCCCTGGAACGGCGGTCAAAATGATGTGATCAAGATCTGCATCGCCGGCGACCCTGCGGGCGCTAACGGCTGCTGCCAGACCCTTGAGTTTAACGTGCCCGGCTGCCTGAATCAGGGCGGCGACTGCGAGATTTACGACCTGGTCGTTGATCCGGGCGATTGCACGGGCGACAGCACCTATTCCATCACCCTCAACTTCCAGGTGGCCAATGCACCGGGCAATACCTTCGGCGTGTGGGCCAACGGCCAGTTCTTCGATACCTATACACTGGACGACCTGCCGCTGACCATCGACAACTTCCCTTGGAACGGCGGACCGCAGGATGTGGTCAAGGTTTGTTTCTCGAACAACGGCGATGGCTGCTGCAAGACGAAAGAGTTTGTCGTACCTGCCTGCATGAGCGCGGGCGGACCCTGCGAACTGTTCTATCTGGCCGTCGAAACGGGCGATTGCACGGGCGACAGCACCTACGAGGCGACCATCAACTTTATGGTAAACAACCCGGCCAGCGACAGTTTCAGTCTCTATGCCAATGGCACCCTGGTCGGCAATTACAGCCTCGACCAGTTGCCGGTGCATATCTCGAACTTCCCCTGGAACGGTGGCCCGAACGACGTGGTGCAAACCTGCATGAACGACAGCATGGGCGTTGCGACCGACTGCTGCCAGACCTTCGAATTCCCGGTACCGTCCTGCCTGAATCAGGGCGGACCCTGCGAAGTTTACGATCTGGTCGTTGATCCGGGCGACTGCACGGGCGACAGCACCTATTCCATCACCCTCAACTTCCAGGTGGCCAATCCTCCCGGAAATACCTTTGGTGTGTGGGCCAACGGCCAGTTCTTCGATACCTATACACTGGACGACCTGCCGCTGACCATCGACAACTTCCCTTGGAACGGCGGACCGCAGGATGTGGTCAAGGTTTGTTTCTCGAACAACGGCGATGGCTGCTGCAAGACGAAAGAGTTTGTCGTACCTGCCTGCATGAGCGCGGGCGGACCCTGCGAACTGTTCTATCTGGCCGTCGAAACGGGCGATTGCACAGGCGACAGCACCTACGAGGCGACCATCAACTTTATGGTAAACAATCCGGCCAGCGACAGCTTCAGCCTGTATGCCAACGGTACGTTTATCGGCAATTTCAGTCTTGACCAGTTGCCGGTACATATTTCTGATTTCCCCTGGAACGGCGGCCCGCACGACGTGGTGCAGGCCTGCATGAACGACAGCATGGGCGTTTCTACCGACTGCTGCCAGACCTACGAGTTCATGGTACCGTCCTGCCTGAATCAGGGTGGGCCCTGCGAGGTTTACAATCTGGTAGTTGATCCGGGCGACTGCACGGGCGACAGTACGTACACGCTTGTGGTGAACTTCCAGGTGGCCAACGCGCCGGCCGACAGTTTCAACCTGTTCGCCAACGGCGCATTCTTCGGGACTTTTGCCCTTGGCGATCTGCCGCTGACGATCCAGGATTTCCCCTGGAACGGCGGACCGAATGACGTCGTGAAAGTGTGCTTCTCCAACTCCTGCTGCCGGACGAAGGAATTCCAGGTGCCGGGCTGCCTGAATCAAGGCGGCGACTGCGAGGTGTTCTATTTGGCCGTTGAAACGGGCGATTGCACGGGCGACAGCACGTATATGGCTACGATCAACTTCATGGTGAACAACCAGCCGAGTGATCATTTTGCCCTCACGGTAAACGGTATGCCGTTTGGCACCTATACCCTTGCCGATCTGCCGCTGACCATCAATGATTTCCCCTGGAACGGCGGCCCGAACGATGTCGTGAAAGTATGTATGCTCGACGCGAACAACGAGCCGACAAACTGCTGCCAGATCCTTGAATTTGCAGTGCCGTCCTGTCTGAACCCCGGTACGCCTTGCGAGATATACGACCTCGTGGTCGATCCGGGCGATTGCACGGGCGACAGCACATACACCCTGGTGGTCAACTTCCAGGTGGCCAATGCGCCGGCCGACAGTTTCCAACTGTTTGCCAACGGCGCCCTGTTCGGCACTTTTGCCCTGGCTGATCTGCCGCTGACGATCCAGGATTTCCCCTGGAACGGCGGGCAGAATGACGTGGTGAAAGTTTGCTTCACAAACAATCCTTACGGCTGCTGCAAAACGAAAGAATTTGCCGTACCGGGATGCCTGAATCAGGGCTGTGAAGTGTACGACCTGACTGTTGAGACGGGCGATTGCACGGGCGACAGCACGTATACTGTTACGATCAACTTCCAGGTAGACAATCCTCCGGGCGATCAATTCGGCGTGTGGGCGAACGGTATGTTCCTCGGCAACTTCAATTTGGCCGACCTGCCGCTGACGATCCAGGATTTCCCCTGGAACGGCGGCCCGAACGATGTCGTGAAGGTTTGTTTCAGCAGCAACAACGGCAATGTGCTGTGCTGCCGGACGAAAGAATTTGCGGTGCCGGGTTGTGTCAACCAGGGACAGTGCAATATTTCCGACCTGATCGTAATACCGACGCCATGCCTCTGCGGCCAGTTCTTCGTCGCAGTGACGTTCCATCATGAGAACGGCGGCTTCGGCGGCTTTGAGATTGTCGGCAACGGCAACAACTACGGTTCATTCCCGTACGACGAACAGCAGCCGATCATTCTCGGTCCGTTCACGGGCGATGGCTCGACGCAATTCGAGTTTGCCGTAGTAGATGTTCAGAATCAGGACTGTTACGACGATATCCTGCTCGGCAGCATCAACTGCATGACGCCGGTAGTCAACCCGGTCAATACCAGCAGTCTGGTACTGTCGCCCAACCCGACAGCCAGTTGGCTGAACGTAACGGCGCAGTTGAACGGCGCGGTGAAAGTCGGTGAAGCAACCGTTGAAATTTACCATGCAGACGGGCGCCTCGTGCTGTCCGACCTGGTAGCCGACGGCAGCAATTTCCAACTCGACGTGTCGAACCTCCAGGCCGGTCTGTACCGCCTGACCCTGCTGACCCCGACGGGCCGGCTGGAAGGGGTTTTTGCAAAACAGTAATACCGGTTTACCGGAATATAAAAAGAGCCGTCCCGCACATGCGGGGCGGCTTTTTTTATACCCACATAAAACATCAAGGCTCCTGTAAAAAAGCCTTCCCTACCTGGGTCGAATCCGGAAATCCAGGGTCGCAAAACCGCCGGCGTCGAAATGCTCGATCTCGATGCGGTGGTGGCCGCCGAGGGATAAAGTGACCTCATCGGTTTCGGGTTCGTGTACATCCCAGTTGTCGATCACGAGTTTGCCGTCGACGTAAAGCCGCACGCCGTCGTCGGAAGTCAGTTCAATAACATATTGATCGGGGGCAATATCAAATTCGGTGCTGCTGCGTGTGGCAAAATGATCTGCCTGTACGCCTTCGGCAGGGCTGCCCCACCAGGCAAAATAAAGTTCGCCGGCGTTCTTTTCCGCCACCGGCGCGCCTTTCAGCACAGCCTCTTCCGGCGCCGGATTACCGCCTTCCGGATAATTGAAAAACTGCGTTTTCCAGTCGAACTTCTTTTCATAGCGCCGGAAAACAAACATATAAGGCTGGCCCTCGGCAATGATCTCGCCGAATTGCGAGGCGATGGTTTTTTCGCCGATATACTCGAATTCGAGGCGCAGGTCGTCTGCGGTCGGGCTGCGTTCCACGAGAATTTGTGCAGGCACGGTGCCCTGTACCGCGCTTACCGTACGCACGCCGCGCATTTTGCCCAGTTTCCAGGATCCGGATGGTCCCATG
>ERZ724521.905-NODE-905-length-13292-cov-4.667145_pt1 | contig 13292 bp, 7 predicted proteins | sample MGYA00376054_ERZ724521 | MGnify/ENA primary metagenome ERZ724521 (study PRJEB28724, sample SAMN07190883) | activated sludge metagenome | isolation source: activated sludge of sewage treatment plant in Hong Hong | place: Hong Kong | collected 2016-03-17 ... | reverse complement strand
CTGGTCCAGTCGTCGCTGCTGATATAGTGGTTGAAATGTCCGAAACCGGGCGTAGCGCCCAGGAAGTAGACCTCGTTTTCGTTGTTCGGGTTGATGCCGATCACCAGCCGGTCGTATGCTGCGGGGAAATTGGCCGGAGTGATGTTTACCCAGCCGGCCCCGTCGGTGCTGCGCCAGATGCCTTTTTGGCTGCCTTCGCTGCTCAGGGTGGCGTATAAGACCCCTGTCGAGGTGATGGCAATGTCGGTGGCATAGGAGAAGGGACCCGAGTTGGCATTGCCCCGCACCACCGACCAGGTAGTGCCGCCGTTGAGGCTGCGCCAGATGGCGCCGTAGGTAGCGGCATACACTTCATCCTGGGCGTCGTTGGTCGGATCGGTGACCACGCGGTAGCCGCCCTGCCAGACGTCGGTGAAACTGTTCTGGTTGCCGTTGTCGGTATTGCCCAGGGCGGCCCAGGTGTTGCCGCCGTCGGTACTCTTGAACATGCCGTCGCCGAAGTAAAAAGCGCCGCCGCCGCCGCTGGCGGAAGTGCCCCACAATTCGCCCGAAATATAGTACCAGGTATCGGTATGACCCGGCCGGGTGTCCTGCGCAATACTGACGCAGCCGGGGTGTGCATTGAGCGGGGTCTTGCGCTCCCAGGATTGGCCGCCGTCTTCGCTGAGCCATAGGCCGCCGGAGACGCCGCCTGCAAAAATGCGGTTTTCGTCGTTGACGTCGAATGCCAGCGCGCGGGTGCGGCCGCCGACGTTCCAGGGGCCGCGCGTCATCCAGTCCGGCCCGGAGCGGTCAGCCGCCGCCATCGGGATACCGGCGGCAAATCGCTGTTCCAGAAAGGCGATGCCTTTGGGGATTTCACCGGTTGCCGGATCGGCGAGGCGCATGCGCTCCCATTCCTCCCTGCGCTCCCGGTTTTCCTCCTGGGCGCCACCCGGGATTGAAACGGGTTTTTTATCATTTTGAATCCATATCAGGCCGGAAACAGCCAAAACGAGGGTAATAATAGCGGGTATTAATTTTTTCATGGACAAGTTGTTTTAGGCAGGCAAGGTAACAAGCCGGGGCGAACTTTGAAAAATTCGCAACCACAGGAACGGTAGTTTGTTTCATTTGGGCATTTCATTTAACCATATCGTTTATGTCAGTACGCATTATTCCAAAGGAACAACAAGGTTCCGGCGCCTTCAACGGCGGCGAAATTGTAGAGAACAAACCGATCGGATTCCCGCAGGACCACTCCAGCATCCGGCCCTATTCCAGCCTGTTTTACTGGGCGCATGCCCGTGCCGTGACCGACAGTACGATCGGACTGCACCCGCACCAGGGTTTTGAAATCTGCTCTTTTGTGCTGAACGGCGAAATACGCCATTACGACACCAAATTGCGCGAATGGCGGTCGCTGCGCGCCGGCGATGTACAGATCATCAGGGCCGGCAACGGCATCAGCCACTCCGAATGGATGGGTAAGGACGCCGAAATGTTCCAGATCTGGTTTGACCCGAACCTGGCCAAAACACTCGACCAACCGGCGAGTTACGACGACTACCGGGCTGCCGATTTTCCGGAGAAAAAAGTAAACGGCACGCTCGTCAAAATCCTGGCGGGCGAAGGCAGCCCGTTCAGGATGGATACGCCGGGCATAGCGGTCTGGCGCATGGAACTCGGAAAAGACGGGTTCACGCTGGATGCATCGGCCTCGGTAATCTACTCGGCCTATGTGCTGGAGGGCAACGTTTCTTTTAATGGCGAGGCCGCCAAACAGTTTGATTTTGTGCTGCTTGCGGAGCAGACGAAAATCGAGATGTCGTCGGACGACGGCGCAAAAGTGTTCATCATCGCCTCGCCGGCACAGCCGGGGTACCGCACGTATGCGCAGTTGCGCCGGGCCGAGGTATGAAGATCGCCTGTTCGTAAAACAAACAGACCTATAAGGTTTTGAAAACCTTATAGGTCTAGGTACTCTACAGCCCCATCGCCTCCAAAAACGCTTCGCTGTCCGGTTTTACTTTTGACGCGAAATAGTTGGTGAGTTTGCCGTTTTCATCAATCACGTATTTGCAGAAATTCCAGGTTGGTTCCTGGTCGTTCCAGCCGTTCAGGGCCGGGTCGGTGAGCCATTGGTACACAGGCGATTTGCCTTCACCCTTGACGGACACTTTTTCGAACATTGGGAAGGTCACCCCGTAGTTTTTCTGGCAGAAGCCTTGTATTTCGGTAGCAGACCCGGGTTCCTGTCCGCCAAAATCGTTGCAGGGAAATCCCAGCACCACCACAAACTCCTTATTGGCTTCGTAAAACTTTTGCCAGTCGGCATATTGCGGGGTGTAGCCGCATTCCGAAGCGGTATTGAGCACAATGATCTTCTTGCCGCGGTACTGTTCGAACGACACGGGTTTGCCGTCGAGAGAGTTGACCGTAAAACTAAAAAACGAGGTAGCAGTGGAGTCGGTAGCAGGTGTGTGCATGGGACGGGTAAGCGTTTGATTGGTACGGATGGAGAAGAGTGTGAATGCAGTTAGCCCGGCGGCGGACAACAAAGCAATGGAAATGACGAGCCTTTTGCGCATAACAGGAAGTTTGCACTTTAACAAGTCCGGTGCAAAAGTGTTTGCGGAATCACACGTCTGAAGTAAAATGGAACTGTATCTTCGGAAAATTCTCCTGCGCAGTTTGTAAAATCCACGCCGTTTCGGCCAGAAAAACGGTGTTGCCTTCGCTGTCCACCGCAATATCGCGCTTGCGGCGGTCGAGGAACTCCTGCATGGCTTTGGGGTCGTTGGAAGTAACCCAGCAAGCCTTGTGCAGGCTGACTGGCTCGTAGCGGCATTTGGCGTTGTATTCGCTTTCCAGACGGTGCTGGATCACCTCAAACTGGAGTTGACCCACCGTGCCGATGATACGACGCCCGTCGCTGTTGCGCGTAAACATCTGCGCCACGCCTTCATCCATGAGTTGGTCGAGGCCTTTGGCAAACTGCTTCTGTTTCATCGGATCGGCATTTTCCACGTACCTGAACTGCTCGGGCGAGAAGGCCGGAATACCTTTGAAATGCAGCATTTCGCCCTCTGTCAGGGTATCGCCGATCTTGAAGTTGCCGGAGTCGTACAAACCCACCACATCGCCCGGATAGGCTTCCTCCAACAGGGTTTTCTTCGAAGCCATGAACATGGTAGGGTTGGGAAACTTCATGTCGCGCCCCAGCCGGATATGCTTGTAATTCTTGTTGCGCTCGAATTTGCCGGAACAGATGCGCAGGAACGCAATGCGGTCGCGGTGCCGGGGGTCCATGTTGGCAAATATCTTGAACACGAATCCGCTGAACTTGTCCTCCTCGGGTTTGACCAGACGTTCCTCTGTGAAACGGGGTAGCGGGGTAGGGGCGATCTCTACGAAACAATCGAGCAATTCCTTGACACCGAAGTTGTTGACCGCCGAACCAAAGAATACCGGGCAAATTTTGCCGGAGAGGTAGTCTTCCTTTTTAAAGTCGTGGTAAACGGTTTCGACGACTTCCACCTCCTCGCGCAGTTCGCGCGCGGCGCTTTCGCCGATGTGTTTTTCAAGGTCGGGGTTGGCGAGGTCTTCAAAAATAATGACCTCTTCTTCATCCTGCTTGCCGTGCGGGTTGAACAGCACCAGTTTTTTTTCGTATAAATTGTACACACCCTTGAAGCGCTGCCCCATGCCGATGGGCCACGACAGCGGGCGCACCTTGACATCCAGTTTCTGTTCGATCTCGTCGAGCAGGTCGAAGGCATCCTTGCCTTCCCGGTCGAGTTTGTTGATGAAGAAGATGAGCGGCGTATCGCGCATCCGGCAAACCTTGGTCAGTTTTTCGGTCTGCTTTTCCACGCCGTTGGCGACGTCTACCACCACGATAGCGGAGTCAACGGCAGTAAGCGTCCGATAGGTGTCTTCCGCAAAGTCCTCGTGACCCGGCGTGTCCAATATATTGATTTGCAGGTTTCTGTATTCAAAACCCATGACCGATGTGCTGACCGAAATACCGCGCTGGCGCTCTATTTCCATAAAGTCGGACACGGTGCTTTTTTTGATCTTGTTGCTTTTGACGGCGCCTGCGGTTTGGATCGCGCCGCCGAAAAGCAGCAGTTTTTCCGTGAGCGTGGTTTTGCCGGCATCGGGGTGGGCGACGATGGCAAAGGTGCGGCGGCGGTGCAGTTCGTTTAAAAATTCGGACATCGGCAGATGTGGTTGTGAGTGCGTCCGATCGCTACTTTGGGGCGACCGGGCTGAAACGGGGCGCAAAAGTAGGCATACGGGGCCGGTTAAACCAGTTATTTTTACAGATTCCTTTGCTAAAGGCAGCGACAGGCAGAACCGGAAGGTCTTGCCTTTTTACTCAACAAAAACTTCATACATTAGCCGGTATTATGAATCGTCTCGCCTTTTGCCTGTTCCTTTTCCTGGCCCCCTTATCCAGGGTATCGGCTACCCACATTGTAGGTGGAGAACTCACCTATAAATGCCTGGGCAATGACCTGTATGAAATAACCCTGACCGTGTACCGCGATTGCTACACAGGCGTGCCGTGGTTCGACAACCCCGCAGCCGTTGGAATTTTTGATTCCAGTTACAATTTGCTCCAGGTGTTGACGCTGGTATGGGACCCCTCGTCCAACGACACGCTTCCCATAGTACTGTCTAATCCCTGCCTGACCGTGCCCCCGGACGTATGCGCCCACGGCACGCGCTATGTTGCGGTGGTAAACCTGCCCTTTCAACCCGGCGGATACAATGTCGTATACCAGCGATGTTGTCGCAACCAGTTGATCCGCAATATAAAAAGTCCGCTGGCTACCGGTATTACCATCATTTCCACCATTTCGGAAAAGGCCTTGTTGCAGTGCAACAACAGCATTGTATTCAACCAATGGCCACCCGTGGCGATATGTATACATGAACCCATCGACTTTGACCACTCGGCTACTGATCCGGACGGCGATTCGCTGGTGTATTACCTGTGTACGCCCCTTCAGGGGGCCGATTCGCTGGCGCCGCTTCCGCAGCCGCCGAATCCCGGTCCATACGAAGAGGTTGTCTGGAAAGACCCGCCCTACAATCTCGACAATGTGCTGAGCGGCGACCCGCTGAGCATCGATCCGATGACCGGGTTCATAACAGGAATACCCGCCACCATCGGCAACTTTGTGGTAGGCGTGTGCGTGGACGAATACCGCGACGACAGCCTTATCTCGACGACACGGCGCGATTTTCAGTACAACGTTTCCCAGTGCGGAAAGCCGGTCTCCGCTTTTTTTGTGCCCGAACTCATCTGCGATACCCTGGCGGTCAATTTCCTCAACCAGGGACAAAACAATTACGATTACAAGTGGTATTTCGACTGGGGGGGCGATGATTCAAGCGTTTCTACGGCCTATTCACCCACCTTTACCTACCCGGATACCGGTTTTTACACCATCGCCCTTATTGCCGAACCGGATGATCCCTGCCGCGACACCTCTTTTCAAACGATACATGTAGTCAGCACGGAACTGGTGGCCGACGCGGATGTCGATTTCCCGCTGTGCGCCAGCGGTGACTTTATTATCTCGGCAGTTGACAAAAGCGACGACCCGGCGACCGGTATTGCGGACCGCCTGTGGGAACTCACCGCGCCCGATAACACGGTGTACCTTTCCGACGAGGTTGACCCGGTGTTCCAGTTGTCGGAAGCCGGCGATTATGTGCTGACGCTGACCGTGACATCCGGCAACGGCTGCACCAAAACAAGGCAATTCCCCATTTCCGTCCAGGGCCAGTTGCTCGACTCTCCGCTCAACGACCTGACGATTTGTGCCGGTGATTCCATAGCACTTACTTCAGACGGCGGCAATCCGATGTACCAGTACCAATGGTCGCCATCGACTGCCCTGACGTCCACCTCGATCGCGAACCCTGTCGCATTCCCGTCGGTAACGACCTCTTATGTGCTCACGGTAAGTTACGACGAGTGCATCGAACAGGACACCGTGACGGTAGCGATAGCGGACCCGGGGACTATTTCGGCCACTGCCACCCCGGAATCCATCCTGCCCGGCAGTACCTCGCAACTGGAGGCCATGTCGACCTCCGGAAGTGTATTTATATGGGAACCTGCGTCAACCCTTTCCGATGCCAACATCTGGAATCCGGTCGCTTCGCCGCTTGTGACCACTACGTACTTCGTTACCGTACCGGTTGCAGGCAGTTGCGTGCTTCGCGATACCGTCACCGTAGAGGTCAGGTCGGTCAACTGCGACGACATTTATGTCTTTTTCCCTACCGCATTTTCACCAAACGGTGATAATCAAAATGACCAGTTGAAACTGGAAAGCGCCATTGTCACGGAGGTGTACTGGGTGATCTACAACCGCTGGGGAGAAAAGGTATTTGAAGCCAATGCGCTGGATGATGCCTGGGACGGGACCTTCCGCGGCGACCCGCAGCCGGCAGAGACCTATGGCTACTACCTGAAAGTGCGCTGTATTGGTGGAACGGAATACGAGGAAAAAGGCAACGTCACGCTGTTGCGGTAGCCCTCAGACCAGTTGCTTTTCGAGTAATATCTGGAGCCTGCCATTGTCTTTTTGGGCAGTTCCGGTAATGTCGAAGCCGCATTGCAGGTTGAGGATCAGCATGCCTTTCCATTGGTTGTAGGTTTTGGTCCGGATCAGCCGGTACCCGTTTTCCCGGCACCAGGCATGCTGTTCCAGCATCAACATTCGGGCGATGCCTTGTCGCCTGTATGCCTCCAAAACCCCGCCTATCCAGCTGTAAAAGACGCCGTCGCCCAGGTCGTAGCCCGTTTTAAATCCCGCTATCGCTCCGTTTTCTACGGCTAAAAGCGTGAAAAGTGCATGCTTTTCACGCATCCGGCTGTAAAACTTCGAGTGGTCCATTTGACCGAAAACGGCGTTGCAAATAGCGAAAATGGTATCCGACCTTTCCTGACCGGGCCATCCGTATACCGGTTCTATGGCAATCATATCATCGCAACAAAGTGGCGAATCCCTTAAACTCAAACGGCTCGCCGCGTGGCCCGGTAAACGAAACGAGGTATACATAAACGCCTGCCGGCGACATACCGCCGGTGTTTTGCGCCCTGCCGTTCCACTCGTCGTTGGGGTTCGAGGTCTCATACACCAGCTCTCCCCAGCGGTTCCAGATGGTCATACGGAAATTGGTGGCGCCTTCGAGGTAGCCTTTTCCGAGGAAACCGTCGTTGAGGCCGTCGCCGTTGGGAGTGAAGGCGTTGGGCATGTTCCACAAAACAATGGGACGGATATCCAGATACTTGATCATGGAATCCTTGCATCCGGCGGGGTGCGTGACAATGAGGCGCACCTTTACCAGCCCGGTGTCCGGAAAGGTATAGACCGGGTTTTGTTCTATAGTTGTTTTGGAATTGCCCAGTTGCCAGTTCCAGTGCACTGCACCTGTAGACAAATCGGTAAATTGTACCGTGTTGTTAAAGTTGGACAGGTCGGTGTCGGGATCGCATTCAAAGTTGGCGACCGGGGAGGGCTCGATCTTGATCAGGTTGGGGAAATCATCGGAGGTAAAACAGCCGATCGGGGAGGTAATGGCTACGGTCACATTATAGATACCCGGTTCCGTGTAGGTGTGTGTCGGACTGATGATGTCTTCAACCGTTTTGCCATCGCCGAAATCCCAGACAATATGATAGGTCTCGTCGATGGGTGTCGAGAGGTTGTTAAAAAATATATCAGCCGGAGAGCAGCCCAGGTAACTGCTGGGCTGGATAATAATCAGCGGCGGAACGGGAAACCAGTTGATCACCTGGGTCGTATCGTCCGTACAAATATTTTTATCCACTACGAACAACCGCACCGGGTGGTTGCCGGGCGAAGTGTACTGATAATCAGGGTTTTGATCGCTGGATTTTCCTCCGGGCACGCCGAAATCCCAATCCCATCGATCGACAACGCCATCGCCGAACGACTGATCGGTGAAGACCACAGGCCCGGCTACACAGGTGTCATAGTCGTAGGTAAAACTGGCAGTAACCTCCGGATAAATTTCAATGTTGATATAGGCGGTGTCGCCGCATTCCGAACCGGGGTTCAGCATGAGCGAGCCGAAATAACTGCCGACACCCGGGAACGTAACGTTCGCGTCCCAGTTCTTTCTATCGCTGAAAATGGAATCCGGAGAAAAGGTAAAGCGCCACTCAAAAGAGTCAATTTTGGCCTGATCGACGCTTTCGTTGTTAAAAAATATGTTGTTCCTGCCGCACGATTTTATGACGTACTGGTTGGGGCCGACAATTTTGGAAGAATCGGTGGTTATGCTGGCCAACACCGTCGGCTCGCAGTCGGCGACATTGAACTGGAAGTCGCGTTTGACGGTAGATAGCAGTACCCCGTTCCGGAACTCCTGGACGCAGACCCCTACCACAAACTGGCCGAGCATATTGGGCTTCCCGGTGATCAGTCCGGTCATGGAGTTGATATCAATCAGGGGCGCTCCGCCCATCGGATTGCCCGGCGTAAGTGGCGGGATAAATGTTACGGTACCAAAGGGTGGTGCGCAGGGCGGCGTAGGTTTTGCGCCATCGCAATCAAAAAGTGCCGGTTGGTTCAGCAGGGGGCCGCCTCCGGTAAAAGGCGCGCAAAAACTGTACACCAACTGATCGCCTTCCGGATCCGTTGCAGAATGGTCGAATCCAATGTCGAAATCCTTGCAGATCACAATGGGCGGAAAGTTGTTGAAAACGGGGCTGTTGTTGCACTGTTGTTGTGCGGCGGCGGTCAGTTCCACCATGTAAGTGGCGCCGACGTCTCCCGGTGTGAGGATGTTTGTAATGGAAGTATTGCGGCAGCAGCGCTGGTAAACAATGAAATAACTACCCGTTTGCAAAATGGGCAACGTGCGGGTAAATACATAGGTGGCTTGCTCAACACAGACGTTCGACGGAAACTTGTCCACACAGGCCGGCGTGTCGGCCTCCAGCGGCTTGATGCCCATGGTGCTGACATTGAAAGTGACAAACAGGTTGTTATTGCCGAGGGTACCTTGATAGATGGCCATTTCCGCAGGGTTATCAAACGCAGCGCCGTTTCCCTGGCAATCCCGGTAGATTTTCATCGTAAACCGGTACTGTCGCTGATTATTTGGAGCGTCGCCAAGGCACTCGTAAGTGATTTCACCACCAATTATGTGCATTGCCGGTAAAATGGCGGGCAAACAAACCAATGAAAGTATTGCAATGAGCGTTATTGTCCCTCTCTTGACCATAGTATGCAAGGTGTTTATAAGTATATGGGGATTGTTGCGCAAAAATCAGATTTTTGCCTTCCCAAAAGTACATTCGTAAACGATTTTTAACCACTAAATGTTGGGTATGTTCCTGCTACGCGACGACATTTCAGAGATTGTTCGCCTCATTCAGAACGGAGGCATTATTTGTTATCCCACGGATACTGTGTGGGGAATAGGTTGCGACGCAACCAACGAAGCGGCTGTAGCCCGTGTTTCGGAGCTTAAAGGCAGAGCCCCCGATAAGGGCTACATCCTGCTGGTGTCTGACATCGATATGTTGAAACGATACGTTCCGAAGATACATCCCCGACTTGAAACGCTTCTCGCCTTCCATCAGCGTCCTTTGACGGTGATCTACGAAAAAAATACCGGCCTTCCCGATATAGTGAAGGCGCCCAACGGTTCGGTAGCCATCCGTGTGGCACAGGATGAGTTTTGTCAGGAACTGATCAGGGCTCTGGACAAACCGCTGGTCAGCACCTCGGCCAACAAGAGCAATGAACCTTTTCCGGGCTCTTATGGCGCCATCAGCAGCGAGATACTGGGAGGCGTCGATTACGTGGTGAAATACCGGCAAGACGACAAGACTCCGCACGAACCGTCGTCCATTGCCAGACTGGACCGGCATCAGGAACTGGAGTTTCTGCGTGACTGACCATCGGCTTTTTTTTATTGCGCAGGCCTTTTGTCGGGTGGCATGTCGTACAACAGCATCGTTGCGTTGTTTCGGGCGACCAGTAGCCTGTTCCGGTTTGGGCCGTTCAATACAGCCAGTCCCCGCGTCGAGCCTTCCAGATGCAACCCGCTTTTGCGCTGGGGAATCTGACGGAAAGAGCCATTTCCGTCATTTACCAGCACACAACCGTACGACCCGAGGCATTGTCCGGTTTCAGGCTTGCAGCGCTCGTGGTTCCCGGCAAGCAGTATATCCGCTTTCCCGTCACCGGTAATGTCATGCAATTCAATGGCGAAAACGGGTGTTTGCTGGGCGGGCAAGGGCAGGGCTGTTAACTCGAATTTCCCGCCGCCGCGATTCCACAAGACACAGGTCTGTAGTTCAAATGCCTCTTTTTGAATCGCACCCGCCATTTGCTCCGGGGTAAACATGTCATCTATTGTCCGGTTTTTATAGTCGTCGAACTTCAGGAATCGCTTTTTCAACATGGGCAACTGCCTGACCAGGTCGTTCCGCTGAACGAGCGGGTAAGAGCGGTCGCCGTTGTACTGACACAAAATGGACTCTTCGCGGCCATTGGCGTCAAAATCGGCAACATACACCGAAAGCGGCTTTTCCGAAGATGCCTTGAAACGCGTATTCAGGCCCCAGTTGCCCAGAACAAAGTCCTCGTCGCCGTCGCCGTCAAGGTCGGCGGCCCTGATGCAGTTCCACCAGCCGTTTGATTTGGGCAAAAGGCCTTTCAGCAGCCTTAGTTTGCCGCCGTTGTTTTGAAATATTTTTACAGGCTCCCATTCCCCTACAATGATCAGGTCCGGGTCTTTGTCCCCGTCGATATCCGACCAGACGGCGTCTGTGACCATGCCCAGGTCGTGCCCCTGATCGTCCTTCAACGGAATCGGAGTAAAGCGCCCGGAGCCGTCGTTGAGCATCACAAAAGACGTCGGCGACTGGCCGTAACGGCCGGGTATGAGGCGCATGCCGACAAAAAGGTCCGTGTCGCCGTCATTGTCGATATCTGCCGGTCGAACGCATCCGGTGCTGAACGGTTTGGAAGCGGGCAGGGCGTCTGCTTTCCGTTTAAAATGGCCGCGCCCGTCGTTGAGATACAGCCTGTCCTGCAACGCCGGCTCACCGGGCTCGAACTCATTGCTGCCGCTGCCTGCATAAAGGTCCGGGTCCCCGTCGCCGTCTGCATCGAAGAACACTGCTGTGACATCTTCACCTGCCAGGTCCCGATCGAGGTCCGGTTGTTGCGTGCGTAGGAAAGCACCCGTAGTGTTTTGAATAAAAACGGCTCCCGGCTGCCCGACTGCTCCGCCGGCGAAGAAATCGTCCAGCCCATCCCCGTTCACGTCCCCGGTTGCCAGCGCCGGCCCTTCGGCGGAATACATGCGAAACAGCAGCGCCTCCCGGTTGAAGTCGGAATAGTCCGATTCGCGGTGCGCAAAAGCCGGCTGTTGTGCGGAAATCCCGAAAAGTGTTTTTCCCGGATCGTTTTTGGGGCGGGTTATAGCGGCCGGTTCAGGAGTGTCGCCTTCCTGAATATCTATTTCTTCATTTACGGGCAATCCGTAGCTGGTCCAAACCCTTCCGGACAGAAACTGTACCCGGAATGTGTCGATGATGGTGACGTCGCCCAATCCAAAGTGCAGCCGGTAGTCGACTCCCGATTCAAAGCCCCGCATGGGTGATAATTCCTGGTAGAAAGTCTTGTTCCCGGCTTTCACGGTCACCTGTGCGCCCAGACAGCGCGTGTTGAGCCCAGTTTCACCCGAAAAACGGACTTTCAGCCAGTTGGCGCCGGGTTTTGCAACGCCGTCGACGGTTTCATTCCGGTACACAAAACAAGGCATGTTCACGTTATTGACGACCAGATCGAGGTCGCCGTCGTTGTCGAGGTCGCCGTAGGCCGAGCCGTTGGAAAACGACGGTTGGGAGAGTCCCCAATCCTCTGCGACATTCTGGAATACGAGCCCGGTTGAATCTGCCTTGTTTTTGAAAAGATAATTCGATAATGCCTGCGAAGGCATGGCGTCGATAAGCATTTTGATCCCCTGCCCGGGATTTGCCTTAAGCACTTTTGAAATGGCTGCCGGGTCGGAGTAAAAATTCAGGTAGTCCTGGTCGAGCAGGTCTTTGCCGATGCCGTTTGCCACGAAAATATCTTTATAACCGTCGTTGTCGAAATCGGCGAGCAGGGCGCCCCAGCTCCAGTCGGTAGCCCAGACTCCCGCCTGTCTTCCCACCTCGGAAAAGGTGCCGTCGCCGTTGTTGAGTTGCAGCACATTGCGTCCGAACTGCCGGTGGTAGCCCGAATGCAGGCCCAGTTGGTAGGTTTCCCAGGAATCGAAAGCCGCCTTGGTTTTGTACCGTGCATCGTCGGGTGGAACCATTTCTGTCACGAATATCTCCGGGAAGCCATCGTTGTTCAGGTCAGCCATGTCGGCGCCCATGGAACCCTTGCTGATCTCGGGTATGGCCTTCACCAGCACCTCTTCAAACGTGCCGTCGCCCTTGTTGCGATACAGGTAGTCGCGCTCAAAGAAATCGTTGGAGATAAACAGGTCCTGCCAGCCGTCGCGGTTGTAGTCGCCGACTGTCACCCCGAGGCCGAAACCGATGGCAGAGGCATAAATCCCTGATGTCAGGGTAACATCGACGAAGCGGTTTTCTGCCTTGCCGCCGGGGTTAATGCTGTTGTTTTTCAGGAGTTTGTTGCCGCCGTTGGGGTCGGGAATATCGCGCTGACCGGGACGGTAATCGTATCCGCCGACGCTTCTGATTGAATTGTTGAGCAGATAGCAGTCGAGGTCGCCGTCGCGGTCGTAATCGAAAAATGCCGCGTGCGTGCTGAGGCCGGTAAAATCAAGGCCCCAGGCGCCTGATTGTTCGATAAATGTGCCTGACCAGTCCTTTCCTTCGGCAGCGCCCCGATTGATGAACAACTCGTTATGTCGCCTGGCGCCGCCGGGGGGACCGGATTTGCAGGTATAGATATCCAGCCAGCCGTCGCCGTTCACATCGGCCAGGGCAACCCCGGCGGTCCAAACGTGGTCTGTGGCAAGTCCGGATTTTTCAGTGATGTCTTCAAACCTGAAGTTGCCCTTGTTGAGGTACAGCCGGTTGGACCGCATGTTGCCACAGAAAAAGATGTCGGGCAAGCCATCGTTGTTGACGTCGCCGATGGCTACTCCGCCGCCGTTATAAAAATTTCGGAACAAGTAACAGTTGACCGAGTCGTTATAGGGAATATCGTTGCGAAAATCGATCCCGGTTTGTTCTGAATGTAGCAGCGTGAATCGTTTTGCCGTTGCTGCGTCCGGCTTAC
>ERZ724521.904-NODE-904-length-13295-cov-4.122659_pt1 | contig 13295 bp, 15 predicted proteins | sample MGYA00376054_ERZ724521 | MGnify/ENA primary metagenome ERZ724521 (study PRJEB28724, sample SAMN07190883) | activated sludge metagenome | isolation source: activated sludge of sewage treatment plant in Hong Hong | place: Hong Kong | collected 2016-03-17 ... | reverse complement strand
ACTGCTCCAGCTTTCGCCCGGTCGCGGCACCACCGCGTCCACATAGACCAGGTGGCGCAGACGCTGCGGCATGCGGTCTGCCACGGCGGTGCCCAGCATGCCGGCGTAGGAATGCACTGCCAGCACGACCTCGTCCATTTCTTCCATCTCGATCGCGTTCACCACATCGCTGATGTGGGTCTCCAGCGTGATGGCGGGCGACATCAGGTGCGCCCGTTCACCCACGCCGGTGAGCGTGACCGCATGGGCGCGATGGCCGGCGCGGATCAACCCCTGCGTCACATCGCGCCAGCACCAGGCGCCATGCCATGCACCATGAACCAGAATGAAATTCGCCATCAGATGACCTGACCTTTCCGCAGGGCCTGTCGCATTTCGTCGCTGTAGCCCAGCAGGTCGCGCAGCACGTCGTCCGTGTGCTGGCCCAGCAGCGGCGGCGGCAGGTCGGTGCGCACCGGGGTGGCGCCCAGCTTGATCGGGCTGGCCACCAGCTTCAGGTCGCCTTTGAGCGGATGCGCCCAGGCGTGGACCATGCCGCGCTCCTGCACCTGCGGGTCGGCGAACACCTCGGCCAGGTTGTTGATGGCGCCGCAAGGCACCTTCGCCGCCTCCAGCGCCGGCAGCCACGCGGCCTTGGTGCGGGTTTTCATCAGCGCTTCGAGCTGCGGCACCAGCTCGGCGCGATGGCGCACCCGGTCCTGGTTGCGGGCGTAGCGCGGATCGCGGGCCAGCTCGGGCCGGCCAGCCACGGCGCAAAACTTGGCAAACTGGCTGTCGTTGCCCACCGCAAGGATGAGGTGATCCTTGCTGCCGTCCGCCGCCGGCGCCACCTCGAACACCTGGTAGGGCACGATGTTTTGGTGCGCATTGCCGGCGCGGCCTGGCGCCTTGCCGCTGACGAGGTAATTGGCGCCCAGATTGGCCAGCATGGCCACCTGGGTGTCCAGCAGCGCCATGTCGACATGCTGGCCCTGCCCGGTCCGTTCGGCGTGACGCACAGCGGCCAGGATGGCCACGGTGGCATACAGGCCGGTGAAGAGGTCCGCCACAGCCACACCCACCTTCTGCGGGCCGCCGCCGAGGTCGTCGCGCTCGCCGGTCACGCTCATCAGCCCGCCCATGCCCTGCACGGCATAGTCGTACCCGGCGCGCTCCCGGTAGGGGCCGGTCTGGCCGAAGCCGGTCACGCTGCAATACACCAGTTTGGGGTTCAATTGACGCAGCGAATCAAAGTCGAGCCCGTAGCGCGCCATGTCGCCGACCTTGAAGTTCTCCACGAACACGTCGCAGTGCAGCACCAGGTCCCGCACCAGGGCCTGCCCGGCGGGCTGGGCAATGTCGCAGGTGACCGAGCGCTTGTTGCGGTTGGTGCCGAGGTAGTAGGCCGACTCGGCCGAGTCTTTGCCGTCAGCGTCCTTCAGGAACGGCGGTCCCCAGCTGCGCGTGTCATCGCCGCTGCCCGGGCGCTCGATCTTGATCACGTCAGCGCCGAGGTCCGCCAGGGTCTGGGTGCACCAGGGCCCCGCGAGCACGCGGGACAGGTCCAGCACACGAATGCCGTCAAGTGAGTTCATGGCCCGCATTTTCGGCGCAAACCGATAATCGGGCGGATGCGCCTTCTGATCCTGGCCGCGGCCCTGCTGGTGGCCGCCTGCAACCCCACCCTGAACTGGCGTGAAGTTCGCGCCGAGCCGACCACGTTGTCGCTGCTGCTGCCGTGCAAGCCCGACCGCGGTGCCCGCACCGTGCCGTTTGCGGGCCGCGACACCGAACTCACCATGCTGGGCTGCGACGCGGGCAACGCCACCTTTGCGGTGGCCCATGCCGAAATCGCCGACCCGGCCCGCGCGCCGGAGGTGGTAGCGCAGTGGAAGGTCGCAACGCTCGCTCACCTGCGGGGGCGGGTCTCCGGGGAGCAGCCCCAGACTGTGGCGGGCGCCGCAGCAGCGGTACCGCCCGTGCGCACCACGGCCACTGGCCAGCGCGCCAATGGCAAGCCGGTGCAGAGCCAGGCGATGTACTTCACCCAGGGCCGGCGCGTGTTCCAGGCCGTGGTGTACGCCGACACGCTGGCGCCCGAAGCCACCGACACCTTTTTCGCGAGCCTCCGGTTCAAATGAGCGCCGCGCAGAACCGCTTCAAGCAAGCTCGCACCCCCTCGGGGGGCAGCCCGGCCGCACCGGGCGTGGGGGCGTCATGAGCTTGCTGTCCCGCCGCCTGGCCATCACGGTGTTCCTGGCGTTTGCCTTTGCGTACTTCTTCTCGGCGCTGCTGCGCGCGATCACGGCCACGCTGTCGCCCACGCTGACGCAGGAGTTCAGCCTGCATGCGCGCGACCTGGGTCTGCTCGCCGGCGGCTATTTCCTGGGCTTTGCCGCGACCCAGCTGCCACTGGGCACCTGGCTCGACCGGCACGGACCGAAGAAAGTCATCCTGGCGTTCCTCGGTGTGGCGGTGGTGGGATGTGGGGCATTTGCGCTCGCCACCAGTTTCTCGGGCCTGCTGGCCGCGCGCGTGCTCTGCGGTGTGGGCGTGAGTGCCTGTCTGATGGCGCCGCTCACGGGTTTCCGGCGCTGGCTGGCGCCCGCTGCGCAGTTGCGCGCCAATTCATGGATGCTGATGACCGGCTCATTCGGCATGGTGGCCTCCACGCTGCCGGTGCAGTGGCTGATGCCACTGGCCGGCTGGCGGCCGCTGTTCTGGGGTCTGGCGCTGATGATCCTGCTGTCGATGGCGGTGATTGCGTGGGCCGTTCCGGCCTGGTCACAGGCGGCGACACCCACCTCGGCCACGGCCCCTGCGCCCGGCAGCTATGCCGAGGTCTGGCGGAACCGCTACTTCCAGCGCATGACGCCGATCGGCTTTTTCAGCTACGGCGGCATGATCGCGTTCCAGACGCTGTGGGCCGGCCCGTGGATGGTCAAGGTGGCGGGCTATGCGCCACTGGAGGCGGCGCAGGGCCTGTTCTGGATCAATGTTTCCATGCTGTGCACCTTCTGGAGCTGGGGGCTGCTCAACCCGATGCTGGCGCGCCGCGGCCTTACCACCAACCGGTTGATTGCCTGGGGGCTGCCCTCCAGCCTGATCGTTCTTGCTATCATTATCATAGCGGGCGACGCAGCAGGGGCGGGGGCCTGGGCCATTTTTTGCATGACATCCACATTCGTTTCCCTGGCCCAGCCGGCGGTGGGCATGGCGTTCGCGCCTGCGCTGGCCGGCCGCGCCCTGTCGGCCTACAACCTGGTGATATTTGCCGGCGTGTTCGTGGTGCAGTGGGGCATCGGGCTGCTGGTGGACGGCTTCGCGGCCGCGGGCCTGGGCACGGTAGACGCGTTCCGTGCGGCCGTTGGCGTGTTCCTCGCGTGCAGCGTGGCGTCCTATGCGTGGTTTCTGCGGGCCAGCCCTGATAATCCAGCCAATCCCTCCACGCCGTCATGAACAGCATCCTCATCATCGCCCATGCCCCGCTGGCCCACGCGCTGCGGCAATGCGCCTTGCACGTGTTCCCGGACTGCGCCGCGCATGTGGCCGCGCTGGATGTCCAGCCCAATGTGTCGCCGGACGAGACGCTGGGTGCCGCCCGCATCTCGCTGGCGCAGCTGGGCGACGCGCCGGGCGTCAAGGGCGTGCTGGTGCTGACGGATATTTTTGGTGCGACGCCCTGCAACGTGGCGCAAAAGCTGGTGGACGGCGTCAGGTCCAAACTGATCACCGGCGCCAACCTGCCCATGCTCCTGCGCAGCGTGAGCTATCGCCACGAGTCGCTGGACGCGCTGGCCACGCGCGCGGTGGCCGGTGGCACCCAGGGCGTGATGCAAGTCGCCATCACCGCGCCGCAAAACCAGGCCCGACGCAAACATGATCAAGACCACCACGACCATCAGCAATAAGCTGGGCCTGCACGCCCGCGCGTCCGCCAAGCTCACCAAGCTGGCCGGCAGCTTTCCCTGTGATGTCTGGATGAGCCGCGGCGAACGCCGCGTCAACGCCAAGAGCATCATGGGCGTGATGATGCTGGCCGCCGGCATCGGGACCGAAGTCAGCATCGAGACCAGCGGCGAGCGCGAACAGGAAGCCATGGACGCGCTGCTGGCCCTGATCCATGACAAGTTCGGGGAGGGTGAGTGACCTTCTCCATCCACGGCCTGGCGGTTGCCCGCGGCATTGCCATCGGGCGGGCCGTGCTGGTGGCGTCTAGCCGCGTGGACGTGGCGCACTATTTCATCGAGCCCACGCAGATCGAGACCGAGATTGCGCGCGTACGCGCCGGACGCAATGCCGTGGTCGACGAAATCCACCGTCTGCAGCAAAGCATCGCCACCATGGGGCCGAGGGAAGCGCCCCAGGAGCTGGCTGCGCTGCTGGACGTGCATCTGATGCTGCTGCAGGACGAAGAGCTCATCAGCGGCGTCAAGCACTGGATCACCGAGCGCCTCTACAACGCCGAGTGGGCCCTGACCACGCAGCTGGAAGGCATTGCGCGCCAGTTCGACGAGATGGAAGACGAATACCTGCGCGGCCGCAAGGCTGACCTGGAGCAGGTGGTCGAACGCATCCTGCGCTACATGAAAGGCGTGGCCTCACCGGTGGCGCCGCCCACCACCCCGCGCCGCCGTACCCAGCAGGACCTGCTGCTGGACGACACCATGGACGTGCCGCTGGTGCTGGTAGCGCACGACCTGTCGCCCGCCGACATGCTGCAGTTCAAGCAGAGCGTGTTTGCCGGCTTCGTGACGGACGTGGGCGGCAAGACCTCGCACACCGCCATCGTCGCGCGCAGCATGGACATCCCGGCGGTGGTGGGCGCGCGCAGTGCCAGCCAGCTGGTGCGCCAGGACGACTGGGTCATCATCGACGGCGATGCCGGCGTGATGATTGTCGACCCGTCGCCCATCATCCTGGCCGAGTACGGCTTCAAGCAGCGCCAGGGCGAGCTGGAGCGTACCCGTCTGGCCCGCCTGCGCCACACGCCCGCCGTCACGCTGGACGGCCAGAAGATCGAACTGCTGGCCAACATTGAACTGCCGGACGACGCCCCCGCCGCGCTGAACGCGGGGGCCGTGGGCGTGGGCCTGTTCCGCAGCGAATTCCTGTTCATGGGGCGGCAGGGCAACCTGCCGGGCGAGGAAGAGCAGTACCAGGCGTACCGGCGCGCGGTGGAGGGCATGCAGGGCCTGCCGGTCACCATCCGTACCGTGGATGTGGGTGCCGACAAGCCGCTGGACGCGAGCGAGCGTGACGCCGCCCACCTGAACCCGGCGCTGGGCCTGCGCGCCATCCGCTGGAGCCTGGCCGACCCGGCGATGTTCCTGAACCAGCTGCGTGCCATCCTGCGTGCGGCGGCACACGGACAGGTGAACATGCTGATCCCGATGCTGGCCCACGCCAGCGAGATCCGGCATACCGTGGCGCTGGTGGACTTTGCGCGGGCCGAACTGGACAACAAGGGCGTGGCCTACGGGCCGATCAAGCTGGGCGCCATGATTGAGGTGCCGGCGGCCGCGCTCACGCTCAAGACCTTCCTGAAGTATTTCGATTTCCTGTCCATTGGCACCAACGACCTGATCCAGTACACGCTGGCCATCGACCGCGCAGACGAGTCGGTGGCGCACCTGTACGACCCGCTGCACCCGGCCGTGCTGCGGCTGGTGGCCGAGACCATTGCGGAATGCCGCGCCCAGGGCAAGGGCATCAGCGTCTGCGGCGAAATGGCGGGTGACACCAGCCTCACGCGGCTGCTGCTGGGGCTGGGGCTGCGCAGTTTCTCGATGCACCCGGCGCAGATCCTGGCCGTCAAGCAGGAGGTCTTGCGTGCCGACACCCAGCGCCTGGTGCCCTGGGCCCGGCAGGTGCTCGAGGCCGAGGACCCGGCACAGGCCATGGCCGCCTGAACAGCGGGCCACCCGGCCGGCAGCGCGGCGTCAGCGGGCCCGTGTGCCCAGGATGGCGGCGCCGATGATCAGCAGTGCCGCCACCCCAATGCTCCAGCTCAGGGACCTGCCACTCACCACCATCAGCAGCGTGGTGGACGCCAGCGGCGTGATGTAGCTCAGGATGCCAATGTGCCGCGCATCGCCCAGCTTGAGTGCGCGATCCCACAGGAAGAACGCCGCGCCCAGCGGCCCAAGACCCATCAAGGCGAGCAGCAGCCAGTCGCGACCCGACAGCGTGGCCGCGGGCTCCAGCAGCACATGGCACCCGAGCGATAACAGGCCCGACACCAGCCCGAACAGGCCAATGGCAGCCGTGGAAAACGCGGCGACGCGTTGCGTCAGCAGCGAATAGCTGCCCCAGATGAAGGCTGCGCCAAAGGCCAGCAGGTAGCCCCAGGACCAACCGCTGCCGCCTGCGCCCTCACTCGCGCCGAGGATGGCAATGGCCGCCCCGGCAAAGCCGGCAAGTGCCGCTCCGACATGGGCTGCGCGCAATGACACCCCGCGCAGGAACAGCGGCGCCAGCACCACGATGAACAGCGGCCACAGGTAGTTGACGAGGTTGGCCTCCACCGGTGGCGCGATGCGCAACGCCATGAACAGCAGGAAGTGGTAGCCAAACAGGCCGTAGATGCCCAGCGCCAGTGTGGAGGCCGGGATGGCCCACAACCGCGGGTGGCGTGCCACCAGGGGCCAGGCCGGCACACTGCCCAGCACCAGGGCGATGCCGGTCAGCAGGAACGGGGGCACATGCTGGAGCGCCACCCCCAGCGTGGCCAGAACGGCCCACAGGGCAATGGCGCCGAGGGCGTACAGGTTGGCTTTGGCAGTCGTTTGCATCGCACGCACTGTAAGCCCGGGCGTCGTCGCAGAACGACGGTTTGCCGTCGCGCGGCAGCGGTTTGCCGTCAGGGTCGCTGGAAGTCGCGGCGCAGCGCCGCCGTCAGTGCCGACGGCGAACGGTAACCGCAGCGCTGGGCCGTCTCGGTCACGCCGAGGCCTGCGGCTCGCAACTGCTGCGCGTGAGCCAGTCGCTGGCCTCGAAGCCACTGCATGGCGCTGTGGCCGGTTTCCGAGCGGCAACGCGTAGCGAATTGTGTGGGACTCAGGAACACCTGTTTTGCGAGGTCGGCCACCGTCAGCGGCTGCTGCCAGCGGGCCTGTGCCCAGGCGCCGAGTGCCGCCCAGTCGATGCTGCGCCGTGGGCGCGCGGGGGTGTCCGGGCCCCACGCTTCCAGCAGCAGCTGGGGTCCGACATGCAGCGCCTGGCGCTGGCCGGCCTGCAGGGCGCTGGCGAGGTAGCGGGCCAGCGCCAGCGTGGTGTCCGGCCGGCGCGGCCGGGCAGCACAGCGCGCCCAGCCTGCTGCGGCCGTGTCCAGCACCAGGCAGCGGCTGCCACGCATGGCCTCAAAGTCGTGGCGCTCGCCCGGCGGCACCACACAGCCGTCGCCCTGGCCAATGCGCTGGCCACGCCCGGCGACTTCCAGCTCCAGGGTGCCTTCCAGACCAACGAGGATCTGGAAATGCGCGTGGCTGTGGCTGCCGTGGGAGGCACCGTAGTCGCGCACCGACAGCGTGTTCATGCGCCCGGGTTCAGTACGCCATGCGCCTGCTGGTCGGCGTGGTAGCTGGAGCGCACCATCGCGCCCACGGCTGCATGGGTGAAGCCCATCTTGTAGGCCTCGGCCTCGAACATCTTGAAGGTTTCGGGGTGCACATAGCGGCGCACTGGCAGGTGGCTGAGCGTGGGCGCGAGGTACTGGCCGATTGTCAGCATGTCGATGTTGTGGGCCCGCATGTCGCGCATGACCTGCAGGATTTCCTCGTCGGTCTCGCCGAGTCCGACCATCAGGCCGCTCTTGGTCGGCACATCGGGGAACAGGGCCTTGAACTTCTTCAGCAGGTTCAGGCTGAACGCGTAGTCCGAGCCCGGCCGCGCTTCCTTGTACAGGCGCGGGATGGTTTCCAGGTTGTGGTTCATCACGTCCGGCGGGGCGGCCTTGAGGATTTCCAGCGCCCGGTCGTCGCGGCCGCGGAAGTCGGGCACCAGCACCTCGATCTGCGTGCCCGGTGACAGCTCGCGCGTCTTGCGGATGCATTCCACAAAGTGGCCGGCGCCACCATCGCGCAAGTCGTCGCGGTCAACGCTGGTGATGACCACGTACTTGAGCTGGAGTCTGGCAATCGTGCGTGCCATGTTCTCGGGCTCGTTCACGTCCAGCGGGTCGGGACGGCCGTGGCCCACGTCGCAGAACGGGCAGCGGCGCGTGCACTTGTCGCCCATGATCATGAAAGTGGCCGTGCCCTTGCCAAAGCATTCGCCGATATTCGGGCACGACGCTTCCTCGCACACGGTGTGCAGGTTGCTCTCGCGCAGGATCTGCTTGATCTCGTAGAAGCGGGTGGTGGGGCTGCCGGCCTTGACGCGGATCCATTCCGGCTTCTTCAGCACCTCAGCCTGCTCCACCTTGACCGGGATGCGCGACAGCTTGGCCGCCGCCTTCTGCTTGGCCAGTGGGTTGTAGTTTTCAGTGGTTTGCGCGTCGCGCACGACTTCGGATGAGCTCATTGGCTTCACGGCGCCAGCAGGGCGCTGAGCTCCTGGCCCAGCACGCGGGCGGCTTCGTCCCAGGTGGTTGATACCCCGATTGTAGAAAGGTCCACGGTCTGGAGGCCCGGGTAGCCGCAGGGGTTGATGCGGCTGTAGGGCTCCAGATCCATGGCCACATTCAGCGCCACGCCGTGCCAGGTGCAGTGGCGTGTGACCTTGATGCCCAGCGCCGCGATCTTGCCCAGCCCGCGAAACGGGTCGCCAGGCGCGGCCGGCCCGGTCAGCGCCAGGTGCGAAAACGGGTCTTCCAGGCGCACATAGATGCCCGGGGCACCGGCCACGCGGTGGCCGGTCACGCCATAGTGGGCCAGCGTGCGGATCACGGCCTCCTCGATACGGTAGACATACTCCTTGACGTAGTAGCCCGCGCGTTTGAGGTCCACCAGCGGGTAGGCCACCACCTGGCCCGGGCCGTGGTAAGTCACCTGGCCGCCGCGCGTGGTCGGCACGACCGGGATATCGCCCGGGTTCAGCACATGCTCGCTTTTGCCCGCCAGCCCTTGTGTGAAAACACCCGGGTGCTCACAAATCCATAGCGTATCCGGTGTGTCATTGCCGCGGCTGGCGGTGAAGACCTGCATGGCCGAGACCGTGGAGGCGTAGTCCACCCGGCCCAGCATCTCCGTCAGCATGTCAGGCAATCCGGGTGGGGGTCACAGCACCACCTTCACCATCGGGTGGGTGGACAGCGTGCGGTACAACTCGTCGAGCTGCTCGCGGCTGGTCGCGGTGATGGTGATGGTGACACCCAGGTAGTTGCCAGCCTTGCTGTCGCGCAGTTCCACCGTGGAGGCGTCAAACGTCGGGTCGAATTCGTGTGCGATGAGCGTCATGGCGTGGACGAATCCGTCCACCTTGGCGCCCATGATCTTGATGGGGAAGCGCGAGGGGTATTCGATCAGCGAGTCACGGCGGGGGTCGGCACCGGCGGGCGGGACGGGGGTGGGGGCGGTCATGGGGGGCTTTCCTGCTTGGCACGCTGGTAACCGGCATGCAGCTTCTGGTAAATGGGGCCGGGCTGCCCGTTTCCAACCGGCTGGCCGTCCAGCCGCGTGACCGGCAGCACCTCTTTGGTGGCGGACGACAGGATGATCTCGTCAGCGCCCAGCACTTCGTCGCGCGAAACCCGGCGCAGGGTGAACCGGATGCCCGCGTCCCGGCACAGCTGCTCGATCAGCCCGTAGCGGATGCCTTCGAGCACCAGGTTGTCGCGCGGCGCGCCCAGCACCTCGCCGCCGCGCACCACCCACACATTGCTGGCCGCCGCCTCGCTCAGGAAACCGTCGCGGAACATGATGGTTTCCGTCGCACCGGCGTCGGCGCTGATCTGGCGCGCGAACACCGAGCCCAGCAGGCTCACGCTCTTGATGTGGGCTTTCTGCCAGCGGAAGTCGTCGGCGGTGACGCAGGCCACGCCGTTCTGGCGGTCTTGCGCGGAAGGCGGCTTCATCCGGTTGGTCATGACGAACACGGTGGGCGTCACGTCCGGCGGCATCACATGGTCGCGCAGTGCCACGCCCCGGGTCACCTGGATGTACACCAATTGGTCGGTGTTTTCGGCTGAAACTCCCGTGGATGCTGCGTAGGTTGCTACTAATTTTGTAGCAAGTTGGCGCCATTCGGCGTGCGACATCGGGTTGGCAATGCGCAGCTCCTTCAGGCTTCGGTCCAGTCGTGCCATGTGGTCTGCAAAGCGGAACGGGCGCCCGGCGTACACCGGCACGACCTCATAGACACCGTCGCCAAAGACGAAGCCGCGGTCGAGCACGCTGACTTTGGCATTGGGCAGCGTGGTGAATTCGCCGTTCAGGTAACAGGGAAGGTCGGGAATCGGGTGGTTCATGCCGCTATTGTCGTTGCGGCAGCCGGCGTGTTTCCCCGATCTTCAGGAGAACGAAGTCGTCGTCGGGCACGCCCAGTGCCTGCCGGGCGGCGGCCAGGTCGCGCGGCGGCTGGTCCAGCGGCTCGTCGGTCAGCTCGAAGGTGCCCCAGTGCACGCCAATGCTGCGCCGCGCGCCCAGGTCCTGGTGGATGCGCACGGCCTCCAGCGGGTTGACATGCTGCTCCTTCATGAACCAGCGCGGCTCGTAAGCGCCGACCGCAATCAGCGCCAGGTCAAGCCCCTGCGGATGGCGGCTGTCGAGGAAGCGGCGCGTCTCGGCAAAGTCGGGGCTGTAGCCGGTGTCGCCAGAGTGGTACCAGCTGAAGCCTGGGCCGAATGCGGCCCAGCCACCCCACAGCGTCTGGCTGCGGTCGCCCAGGCTGCGCGCCGACCAGTGCTGCACCGGCGTGAGGTAGAAGTCCACACCCCGGTGCCGGTGGCGCTCCCACCAGTCCAGCTCCACCACATGGGTGATGCCCAGATTTTCCAGCCAGGGCTTGAGGCCCAGCGGTACCAGGAACAGCGTGGCGCCCTGGCTGCGGTGGTTCAGGTCCACCACGCTTTGGCGGTCGAGGTGGTCGTAGTGGTTGTGCGAGACCACCACCACGTCAATGGGCGGCAGGTCGGCCAGCGGCACGCCGGGCGGCTGGGCCCGCTTCGGCCCGACGATCTGCACCGGCGATGCCCGCTCGCTGAAGATCGGGTCGGTCAGCACATTGAGCCCACTGGCCTGGACCAGGGCGGTGGCGTGACCGATCCACGTGACGGCGGGCACCATGGCCGCACCGGCCCGTGCGTTGGCCTGGATGGCGGCAAGGTCAGGCGCGACGACGGGCGTCGGACTGCCGGGCGGCTTGGGCAGGCCGTCGCGGATCGCCTCGTAGCGCCAGCGCAGCAAGTCGCCCAGCGGCTTGTTGACCGTGCCAATGTGGTTGTTTCTGAACCCGGTCGGGGTGTGGTGCGGTTTGTCCGGGTTGTAGTAGGGGTTGGCCCATCCCGCGCTGGCGCCCAGCACGCCTGCCAGGAGCGCGCCGACCAGACGCCAGAGGCCTGTCATGTGCAGTGGATGACCGCAGGGGTCGCGGCGTGAATGCAGGGAAGGGCGTCCATGGAGTGGTGGGGCAGGGCTCTCGGCCACGATTGTGGCGTGCAGTGCAAAACACCTTTGACTTGCCGGCTTATCCGACAAGCGGGGCGGATTTGGCAGAACGCTGCGGGTTTTTACTTATAATCAATGGCTTTGCTAAATTTCCGGTGTGTAAACGGGGCGTAATTTCCAATGACAACCATCGCGCCCGTTCCGGAAACCGATGCAGGCGAGCCTGACACGTTCAAGCCGCTGACCGCCGAGCAGGCGCGTCTGCTGCGGGAACAGAACCCATCAGTTTCCCCCTGGTGGGTGGTGGCAGGGCAGGTGGTGGTGGGTCTCGTGGTGGCTTTGGCCGCATGGGGCATCACCGGGAGGCAAAACGTGGGTTGGTCCGCCGGTTACGGCGCCCTGGCAGTGGTCCTGCCGGCGGCCGTGTTTGCGCGGGGCTTGACCGGGCGCTTTGCCTCGCTGAATCCGGGCACGGCCGTGGTCGGGTTCTTCCTGTGGGAAATGGTCAAGATGGCCCTGTCGCTGGCGATGCTGATCGCGGCGCCGAGGCTGGTGGGTGCGCTGAGCTGGCCAGCTTTGCTGGTGGGGCTGGTGCTCACGATGAAGGTGTATTGGGTGGCGATGGCTTTCGCGCCCAAGCGATCGAAAAACGTGGCGAAATATACAGACGAGTAATCAGATGGCTACTGGAACCGGACCGACCGCAGGCGAGTACATCGTCCATCACCTGCAGCACCTGCAGAACAAGACGCCCAAGGGCGTTGCCGACTTTTCCGTTTTCAACCTCGATTCGCTTTTCTACTCCATCGTTCTGGGCGTGCTGGGCTGCTGGCTGCTGTGGCTGGCGGCGCGCAAGGCCACCTCGGGCGTGCCGGGCCGCTTCCAGGCCGCAGTGGAAATCCTGGTCGAGATGGTTGACTCCCAGGCCAAGGGCATCGTGCACAACGCCAACAGCCGCAAGCTGGTGGCGCCGCTGGCCCTTGTGGTGTTCGTCTGGATCTTCCTCATGAACGCCATGGATTTGCTGCCGGTGGACCTGCTGCCCGCCATCTGGCACACGACCGGCCCGGCGCTGGGCATGAAGGATTACATGCGTGTGGTGCCCACGGCCGACCTGTCGGTCACGATGGGCCTGTCGGTAGGCGTGCTGGTCCTGTGCATCTACTACAACATCAAGATCAAGGGCGCCGGCGGCTGGATCCACGAGCTGTTCACGGCGCCGTTTGGCGCGCACCCGCTGCTGTGGCCGTTCAACTTCATGATGCAGATCATCGAGTTCGTGGCCAAGACCGTGTCCCACGGCATGCGGCTGTTCGGCAACATGTACGCCGGCGAACTGATCTTCATGCTGATCGCCCTGATGGGCGGTGCCTGGTCGCTGTCGGCGACCGGCATCGGCCTGGCCATCGGTCACATCATCGCCGGCACGGCGTGGGCGATCTTCCACATCCTGATCATCACGCTGCAGGCCTTTGTGTTCATGATGCTGACGCTGGTGTACATCGGCCAGGCCCATGACGCGCATTGATCCCGGTTTTTTCCGCGTTTCCTTTTTCTTTTCTCGTTAACCAAGTCCTTTAGGAGTCATCATGGAAGTTATCAGCTTTGTTGCACTGGCCGCCGGCCTGATCATCGGTCTCGGCGCTGTGGGCGCCTGTATCGGCATCGGCATCATGGGCAGCAAGTACCTTGAGTCCGCCGCTCGCCAGCCTGAACTGATGGGCGAACTGCAGACCAAGATGTTCCTGCTGGCCGGCCTGATCGACGCGG
>ERZ724521.901-NODE-901-length-13303-cov-5.096543_pt1 | contig 13303 bp, 10 predicted proteins | sample MGYA00376054_ERZ724521 | MGnify/ENA primary metagenome ERZ724521 (study PRJEB28724, sample SAMN07190883) | activated sludge metagenome | isolation source: activated sludge of sewage treatment plant in Hong Hong | place: Hong Kong | collected 2016-03-17 ... | reverse complement strand
GGCGGCTTCAATCCCGGCAACGCGATCACCAGCACGCCGCGCGACCTGACCATCGACGACGCGCAGGCTCTGCTGCGCGCCAGTGCCGTTCATCGCGTCGCACCGCTCGCCGTCGGCACTTCCGAAATCAGTTTCGGCGGCAAGTTGCGCGAAGTGATCGTCGCTGGTACCACCGCCGACTTCCTCGAAGTGCGCCGCCTGTCGCTCGCTCAGGGGCGCTTTCTGCCGGCCGGCGACTGGCGGCGCGGCGCCTCCGAGGCGGTGATCGGGGCCAAGGTACGCGACGAGATGTTCGGCCGCGAGGAAGCGCTCGGGCAGCTGGTCCGCATCGGCGATCGCCGGTTCCGCATCGTCGGCGTTCTCGCCGCGACTGGCCAGGGACTGGGAATGAATACGGACGAACTGGTGGTCGTTCCTGTGTCGCTCGCCCAGGCGATGTTCAACAGCAATACGCTCTTTCGCATCCTGGTCGAAGCGAGCAACCGGGAAGCGATCGAAGCGGCCAAGACACAGGTAGGCGAAATCGTCCGCCTGCGGCACGAGGGTGAGCAGGACGTGACGATCATCACCCAGGATGCCGTCCTCGCCACCTTCGACCGTCTGCTCGGCGCGCTGACTCTGGCAGTGGCAGGCATCGCCGCGATCAGTCTGGGAGTGGCCGGCATCCTGGTGATGAACGTAATGCTCGTCTCGGTCACCCAGCGAACGGCGGAAATCGGGTTGCTGAAGGCACTCGGCGCCACCGGCGGCACGATCCGCAACGCGTTCCTGACCGAGGCGGCAATGCTGTCGATCGCCGGCGCGCTTCTCGGTTTCGTCCTCGGCCAGGCCGGTGCCGCGATCATCCGCCAGCTCTACCCGGCTTTCCCGGCATTCCCGCCGGATTGGGCGGTGCTCGCCGGACTGGCAACGGCGCTGGCGACCGGAATCGTTTTCGGCGTGCTGCCGGCGCGTCGGGCAGCACGCCTCGATGCCGTGCAGGCGCTGGCGAAGCGCTGACTTGACGATGGACAAAACACGATGATCCACCCGCGCGACGGTCTGCAACTTGCACTGCGCGCGATCACCGCGCAGCGCCTGCGCAGCTTTCTGACGCTGCTCGGCATCGCCGTCGGCATCGCCGCCGTCATCCTGCTGACCTCGATCGGCGAAGGAATCCATCGCTTCGTGCTGGCCGAATTCACCCAGTTCGGCACCAACCTGCTCAGCGTCGCACCGGGCAAGGTCAAGACTGCCGGCCCGGCGCCGACCGGCATCCCGACCTCGGTACGTCCATTGACGCTGGCGGACGCGCGTGCCCTCGAACGGCTGCCGCACATCACCGGCATGACGGCCACGGTCTGGGGCAACACCGAAGTCAATGCCAATGGCCGCCTGCGACGTACCACGGTGAACGGAGTCGGCGCGCAGATGCTCAGGGTGTACAAGGTCCGCCTGGGCAGCGGCCGCTTCCTGCCCCCCGACGATGCCGAAAATGCGCGCGCCTTCGTCGTCCTCGGCGCGAAACTCAAGGACGAACTGTTCGGCACCGGCAACCCCCTCGGTGCGCGGATGCGCGTCGGCGGTCAGACCTTTCGTGTGATCGGCGTCCTCGAGGCCAAGGGGCAATTCCTCGGCATCGATCTCGACGACGCGGCGTACATTCCCACAGCACGCGCGCTCGAACTCTACAACCGGGACAGCCTGATGAAAGTCGACCTCTCGTACGAGGAAGGCGTCCCGGCGGGCGCGGTGAGTGCGCTGGTTGTGGCAACACTCAAGGCGCGCCATGGCCACGAGGATTTCACGATCACGACGCAGGAAGACATGCTGCGGACACTGTCGAACATTCTCGATATCCTGACCATGGCCGTCGGCGCGCTGGGAAGCATTTCGCTGCTCGTCGGCGCGGTCGGCATCGTCACCATCATGACCATTGCCGTTTCCGAACGCACCGGTGAAATCGGCCTGCTGGTCGCGCTCGGCGCCCCCCGCCGCAGCATCCTCGGACTCTTTCTCGGCGAGGCGATCGCTCTCTCGGCGCTCGGAGGGCTGCTCGGCCTGTTCCTCGGAATCGCGCTGGCGCAGGCGATTCATTTGCTGCTGCCGGCACTGCCGGTACACACGCCGATCCGCTTCGTCGTCCTGGCGGAGGGCATCGCCGTCGCCATCGGCCTGCTCGCCGGCGTGCTGCCGGCCAGGCGTGCGGCGCGCCTGGACGCGGTGGCGGCGCTGCGCGCGGAGTGAACCCGCGAGCGACGGCCCATTTCCGGCAGCACGTCGTCCCTCGTCTCGCCCGCCAGCGTCGAGGCAGAATTCCGCTTGCACACTGTCGCAGCCACCTTCGTTGGCCGCACCGAAAACCAGAGGCGAGCGATTCGCCCGCAACGCCCCCCGACAGCGGCCAAACGGCGCTCTACTCTTCGACGTTCTGCGAAACCTCGGCCCATTCCTCCGGCGTAAACACCCGCGATCGGGTGTGGAAGGCCTTGCCCTCGGGGCCCTCCAGCGAAAAAGTGCCGCCGAAACCATCGATCACGTCGATGATCAGCTGCGTATGCTTCCAGTATCGGTACTGAGCCCTGCCGATGTAGAACGGACAGCCGCCGATATCGCCGAGATGAACGTCCTGTGCACCGATCGTGATTTCGCCCGGCAGGTAGCAGTTGGCCGCGCTATTGTCGCAGCAGCCGCCGGACTGATGGAAGAACAAGGCTCCGTGTTTCTCCTTGAGGCGCTCGATCAGTTCGAGCGCTGCCGCCGTGGCAATGACTCTGGCAACCATTCCCGACTCCTGAAATGGGGGGCGCCTGCCCCCCGAAGAGCAACGCCGAACCGATCAGAAGAATCCGAGCTTCTGTTCGGAATAGCTGACCAGAAGATTCTTGGTCTGCTGGTAATGGTCGAGCATGACCTTGTGCGTCTCGCGGCCAATTCCCGATTCCTTGTAGCCGCCGAACGCCGCGTGCGCAGGATAGGCGTGGTAGCAGTTGATCCACACCCGTCCGGCCTGAATGCCGCGGCCCATCCGGTAGGCAATGTTTCCGTTCCGGCTCCAGACGCCAGCGCCAAGTCCGTAGAGGGTATCGTTGGCGATCGTCAAGGCTTCCGCCTCGTCCTTGAAGGTGGTCACGGCAAGCACCGGGCAAAAGATTTCCTCTTGGAAGATGCGCATCCGGTTGTGCCCCTTGAACAGCGTCGGCTGGACGTAATAGCCTTCGGCGAGATCGCCAGCGAGCTGCGCCTGGCTGCCGCCGATCAGCACCTGGGCGCCTTCCTGGCGACCGAGGTCCAGGTACGTGGTGATCTTCGTCAATTGTTCCTTCGACGCCTGCGCTCCGATCATCGTCTCGCTATCGAGTGGATTGCCCTGCTTGATCGCGGCGATGCGCGGCAGACAGCGCTCGATGAAGCGCTCGTAGATCGATTCCTGAATCAGCGCCCGCGAAGGACAGGTGCATACCTCGCCCTGATTGAAGGCGAAGAGCACCAGCCCCTCGATGGCCTTGTCGAGGAAACCGTCGTCCGCCGCCATCACGTCCTCGAAGAAGACATTCGGCGACTTGCCGCCGAGCTCGAGTGTCGCCGGAATGAGGTTGTTGGCGGCGGCCTGAGCAATCACTCGCCCGGTGGTCGTCGATCCCGTGAAAGCGATCTTGGCAATCCGCTTGCTCGTGGCGAGCGGCATTCCCGCCTCGCGGCCGAAGCCGTTCACAATGTTGAGCACGCCGGGTGGCAGCAGATCGGCGATCAGCTCGGCCATCAGCAGAATGCTGATCGGCGTCGATTCGGCCGGCTTCAGCACCACCGCGTTGCCAGCGCCGAGTGCCGGTGCGAGCTTCCACGCCGCCATCAGCAGCGGAAAATTCCACGGGATGATCTGGCCGACGACGCCCAGCGGCTCGTGGATATGGTAGGCCATCGTGTTTTCGTCGATTTCGCTGATGCCGCCCTCCTGTGCGCGTAGAGCGCCAGCGAAATAGCGGAAGTGATCGACCGAAAGCGGGAGATCGGCGTTCAACGTCTCGCGGATCGGCTTGCCGTTGTCTACCGTCTCGGCATAGGCGAGCAGCTCGAGGTTGGCTTCGAGGCGTTCGGCGATGCGCAGCAGCAGGTTGGAACGTTCCGTCGCCGAGGTTCTGCCCCATTTGTCGGCAACTGCATGGGCAGCATCGAGGGCAAGTTCGATGTCCTCGGCGGTCGAGCGGGCCACCTGTGTGTACGGCTTGCCGGTGATCGGCGTAACGACGTCGAAATACTGTCCCCTGACCGGTGGCACCCACTTGCCGCCGATGAAATTGTCGTACCTGGCCTTGTAGTCAAGCTTGGCGCCGGCGGTGCCGGGAAGCGCGTAAATCATCCAATTCTCCTCTGCCGTGGATTGAGCTGTTGACCCGACCAATTGCGGGCGAAGGTGCTGTAAGCACGCCGCGTGCCAGCCTCAAGTACCCAAAAATTCCTCGCAGTAACAGTATCTTGGCCAAGTTGATCGAATCCAGAAGCTGCGCATGGAACGTGCCGATCTGGCACACTGTCACGAAATGGCACACTTCGACGTCGCTTCGGGTGGGAACTGTTGCGTCGCGTGCGTCGCCCGAGTATGGTCGCGGGAAAAACCGAAGCGGGCCGTTCACGGCTCCAGCACACGAAAGGAGGAGAGGGATGCTTGCCAGACTCGCGGGGCCCGCTTTGCGCCAGGCGCGTCAGCTTCTCGTCGAACACGGCGAAGTGCCGCCGGAACACCTGGTTGGCTCTTTGCTTGTGCGCTCCTGGCGCCGCTGCCTCGACGCCGGGCTTGCCCCATTGGGTCGCCTGGCCGAGCCAATGGTTCTCGACCCGAGTCAATTGCAGCGCGCCTCGGAACGCCACTGCGAACTCATCGCTCATGCCCGCCCGGTAATGGAGTACCTGCACGCCCAGACGCGCGAATCGGGGAGCATGGTCATCCTCGCCGATGATCGAGGAATACTGCTGCAGACACTCGGGGAAGTCGATTTCCTCAGCCGTGCCGAGCGTGTCGCCTTGATCCGCGGCGCATCGTGGAACGAAGCGCATCGCGGCACCAATGCCATTGGCACGGCTCTGGCGGAAGCGGGCGCGGTGGTCATCCACGGTGCCGAACACTACCTCGAACGAAACAGCTTTCTCACCTGCGCCGCCGAAACGGTAACCGCGCCCGATGGTCGCCTGCTCGGCGTACTCGACATCTCCGGCGACTGTCGGGGACGCCATCCCCACACCCTGGGTCTGGTGCGCGCCGCAGCGCAAATGATCGAAAACCGCCTGTTCGACACGCGACACGGCAACGATCTGCGCCTTCGCTTCCATCCCCTCGCCGAAGGAATCGGCACGGTTGCCGAAGGAGTCGTCGCCTTGAGCGAGGACGGCTGGGTCATCGGGGCGAACCGGATCGGCCTCCAGTTGCTCGGGCTTCGCCCCGCGGATCTTGGTCGTACCCCGATCTCTCGCGTCGTCGAGGTCCGCGATGGCGACTTCCATCATTGGGAACGCCTGCACGGAGGTGCAGTGATGCCGGCACGAGACAAGATTGGCAGGCGCCTGTTCTTCCGGGTGGAGCGCGAACGAAGACACCGGCGGCTGATCATGGAGCCGTCGGCGCAGACGCGCGACGAGCAACCCGATGCACTGGTCGATCTGGATACCGGAGATCCTTCGCTGAAGGCGGCCATCGAGAAGGCACGGCGGGTGATCGGCAAGCCAATCCCTCTCCTGCTGCGCGGCGAATCCGGTGCCGGCAAGGAATTGTTTGCGCGCGCGTTTCACGACTCGGGGCCGCGACGGACGAAGCCATTTGTCGCGGTCAACTGCGCGACGCTTCCGGAAAACCTGGTCGAAGCCGAGCTGTTCGGCTATGTGCCAGGAGCATTTTCGGGAGCGAAGCGCGAAGGATCCCCCGGTCGCATCCGCAGCGCGCACGGCGGAACACTCTTTCTCGACGAGATCGGCGACATGCCGCTGACACAGCAGGCTCGCCTGCTGCGCGTCCTGCAGGAACGGGAGGTCGTTCCGGTCGGCGGAGTGCAGCCGGTGGCGGTCGATTTTCTGCTGATCTGTGCCACGCATCGCGATCTGAAGGCGGAGATGGAGGCAGGGCGTTTCCGTTCGGACCTCTATTACCGGATCAACGGTCTGACGCTGCTGCTGCCGGCGCTCCGCGGACGAACCGACTTCGCTCTGCTGTCCCTGCGCGTGCTGCGCGAGCTGTCGCCTGAACGCGAACTGGCGCTGGCGGACCCGGTGGCGGCTGCCTTCGCCACTTACGCGTGGCCGGGAAACCTGCGGCAGCTGGCGAACGCCTTGCGCACCGCCTGCGCACTGGTCGGCGAGGACGAAGAAATCATCGGCTGGCAGCACTTGCCCGACGATCTCGTCGAGGAACTGCGGAATCGACCGCGACCGAAGGACAACGGAGCTTCAGCGCCGGGCGCAGGGAACAATCTGCGCGAGCTCTCCAATGGCGTCATCCGGAAGGCGATCGACGGCTGTCGTGGCAATCTTTCCGAGGCCGCGAGGCGCCTGGGCATCAGTCGCAACACGCTCTACCGGCGCATTCGGGCGGGAGTATAGGTTCGGAAAGCAAGGGCACCGGCAACTCGCAGCTGCCGGCCGGCATCCGCCCACTCGTCCCGCGTTCGGCGCTCAGCGATGATCGTGCAGACCACGCGCCGCTCGCGGCGTGGGCCGTCGAACTCGCAGAGGAAAATGTTCTGCCAGCGCGACAGACCGAGACGACCGTCGATCAGCGGGATGGTCTGGGAAGGACCGACCAGTCCCGCTTTGAGATGGGCATCGCCGTTCCCATCCTGCGCGTCGTGCAGCCAGACGCCCTGTGGAATCAGCTGGCGAAGGAAATTCACCACGTCGGACTGGACACTCTCGTCCCAGTTCTCCTGGATCATGATCGCGCAGGTCGCCCCCTGGGCATATACCGAGACGAGCCCGTCGCGGACACCGCTGCGCGCCACCACCGCTTCGACCTGGCGGGTGATATCGACCAGTTGTTCGCGGCGCTGCGTAGCGGCGACTACCGTATCACGCACGGCTCATTCCCGGATATCCACTGACACGACCTGAAAGACGCACCTCTCCTGCCGCAACCCACTTGCGACCACTGACTGGCTCCGCGAGTATCGCCTTCGCCGATCCGCAAGGTCAAGCTGTTGCCTGAATCTGCAGGTTCTGCCCTTGCCTTGTCCACAGACCGCAAGGCACAATGCCCGGGTCTGCCCTGCCGGAGTGACGGTCATGGCCGTGCCGAAAGCCACCGAACAGCGATTCACCTACGCCGACTATCGGCAATGGCCCGACGACGAGCGCTGGGAATTGATCGACGGGGTCGCCCACGCGATGGCACCGGCGCCGACGATCGGCCACCAGACCCTGACCGGTCAGCTTTTCAGGCAGATCGATCAAGCCCTGGACGGGACTCCCTGCCGCACCCTGATCGCTCCGGTCGACGTCGTTCTGGCGGCAGCGGGCGAGACTGACGAACAAGCGGCGAGCGTCGTCCAGCCCGATGTTCTGGTCGTCTGCGATCCGGCCAAGGTCGGCGAGGACCGCATCCGCGGCGCCCCGGACTGGATCATCGAAGTCCTCTCTCCGGCTACAGCCCGCCACGACCATCTCACCAAACGCGCTCTCTACGAGCGCGCCGGCGTGCGCGAGTATTGGCTGGTGCACCCGATCGACCGCGTGCTCACTCTCTACACGCTACGAGACGGTCGCTACGGCGGCCCGGAAATCGCCGAAATGGCCGGCGAACGGTCGCCGACGATCTTCCCGGAAATCGTCATCCACTGGCAGGAGATCCTCGACAAGCTGCCCGATCACTCGGCAGGGCGGGACCGACAACCCGCCGCCTGAAGATGCTGCGGAAAAGGCGTGGCGCGTCGTCGGTGGGCCCGCCGGGGCCGTCACCGTGTTTCGCTTCGCCCAGCCATCCGGCGTGCCTGTCCTGCCCGTGACAGACGAGGAAGATCTTCGCCGCGGCCTCGGGTTTCTTCCCTTGCTCGTGCTGGACGTTCGAGTCGCTGGCGAAGCAATGCCGCAATCGCTGCCAAGCGCAGGGGGGAGCCCGCGCATCACATTGCGGCAGCCAGAGCGTCGGCAAGGCGGAGCCAGGCCGCGGCGTTCGGCGGCAGACCAACCCGCAGCAACGAGTCGTCCGCGAAGCAGCGCGTAAGAATTCCCTGGCTGGCCAGATCGGCGTGCAGGCTGGCTGCCGCAGGAGTTTCCACCGTGACGAAGAGGGCGGTGGCGGTGACTTTGCCAAGGGGCGCCAGCAAGTCTTGCAGGCGACGGCTCTCCTGCCGCAGATGGGTACGGGTGGCCGCCTGCCAGTCGGCGTCGAGCAAGGCCCGGCGAGCCACCTCGCGCGCCGGACCGGACAGCGTCCACGGTCCCATTGCCTCGGCCATCCTCGCGCGCAGTTCGGCGTTGGCAAAGAGGAAACCGACGCGGGCGCCGGCCAGCCCGAAAAACTTGCCGAGCGAACGCAAAGCGATCAGATTCGGTGCCGCCGCAGTTCCCGCGAGTGGCGTCACGCTCTCTTCGGGAGTGGCGTCGATGAAGGCTTCGTCGACCACCAGCCAGCCCCCCCGCTGCTGCAGTCGATCGGCTGCGGCGAGCAGCATCTCGCGCGAATGTCGTCCCGCGGTCGGATTGTTCGGGTTGCACAGCACGACATAGGGAGTCGCCGCAGCCAAGGCGCGCACGAAGGCGGCATGCGGCAGCAGACGAAGCTTGTGGCCGGCCCGCTGCCACGCCAGCGGGTGCTCGCCGTAAAGCGGGCCGAGGCAGGTGACGACGGCACGCGGCAGCAACGCCGGCAGCCACTGGATCGCCGCCTGCGATCCGGCGACGGGCAGCACGCCCGGGTTGGCGTAGTAGGCGCTGGCAGCCACTTCGAGGCCGTCGTCGTCTTCCGGCAGGCGCTGCCAGACGCTGGCCGGCAAGGGCGGTACCGGCCACCCGTGCGGATTGATGCCGGTTGACAGATCGATCCAGTCGGCCAGCGGAATGTCGTGTCGGGCTGCTGCCGCACGCAGGCGACCGCCGTGTTCAAGCATGCAGGCCCCTGGTCGCGGCGATCGCGAACAAGGCGACCAACCACAGCCAGAGGCTGCGGCGGACCAGCCCGACCGCGCGCCTGAGGTCACCGGCCAACGGCGGCAAGCCGGATCCGAGCGACGGGCGCTTATCTTCTCGACCGTGGTAGATCGCTGGGCCACCAAGCAGCACGCCGAGACTGCCGGCGCCCGCCGCCATCACCGGTCCGGCGTTTGGACTGTCCCAGGCGGGCGCCTGCGTACGCCAGCAAAACAGGGCCGGACGCGTGCGGCCGAGCAGCGCGTAGCTCAGCGCGGTCAACCGCGCCGGCAGCCAGCCCAGGCAGTCGTCGATACGCGCCGCGGCGCGGCCGTACGACAGGTAGCGCGACGTCCGATAACCCCACATCGCATCGAGCGTGTTGGCCAGGCGAAACAGCAGCGCACCGGGGCCGCCGAGCAGGGCGAACCAGAACAACGCGGCAAGGATCGCGTCGTTGCCGTTTTCGAGGACCGACTCGAGCGCGGCACGCGTTACGCCGACGGCATCGAGCTGGCTGGTTTCCCGCGAAACCATGCGCCCGACACTCAGCCTCGCCCCGTCCAGATCGCCCGCCTGCAAACGAGACGCCACCGCTTCCGCATGCTCGCCCAGGCTGCGCGCACCCAACACGAAATAGAGCAGGAGGGTATCGCACAGGAAAGCGGCTTGTGGACGCACGAGCAGCGCCAGCCCGACCCAGGGAAACACTGCCAGACACCAGGCAGCGACGCCGCTGGTCGGCGTGCGGCGATTGAGACGACGCTCGATCGCCGCCGCCAATTGGCCGAAGCCGACCAGCGGATGCCAGCGCACTGGCTCACCCAACAGGCGATCGAGCACTACCGCGGCGAGTGCCGACAGCGGTACGGCCAACGAGCCAGCGAGCAGGGCGGGGAGATTCATTCCGGGCCGAAGCCGACCTGCCGAACTGCCGCCTGCAAAGGCACTGCATGTTCCATGCTTTCCCCGCGTCGATGCTCGCCCGAACGTGCCGCCGTGCGGGGCCTACCGGCAAGTCGGGCAAGCGGCTGTGAAGTATGGCGGTCCATCCCCGGGCAGTGACAGTTAGCCTTGCACCTAGGCGTCGATTGTCGTCGTCTGATCGTTGCAGACCTGCTTCCGACCGTACATTCGCCGGTCCGCGACCGACAGCAATTCGGCAACGTTGCGTCCGTCCTCCGGATATACTGCCCAACCCACGCTGGCGCTCGTCGCCAGGACGAGATCACCGAGCCGCACGGGTTGCGCGAGAAGCGCGTGCACCTTGGCGGCAACATCGACCACATCCGCTTCGGAAGTGACGCCGGCGACGATGATCGAGAATTCGTCGCCTCCCATCCGGGCACAGAAATCGCCACTGCGGATGCCACCCAGCAACCGCTCGGCGACGATCTTGAGAACGGCATCCCCAGTTGCGTGTCCATGGCAGTCGTTGATCGGCTTGAATTGGTTCATGTCGACGGCCAGCAAGCCGAATCGCGTGCCATCACGCGCCGCGCGGCTCAGCGCGCGCCGGATCGATTCCTCGAAGTAGCGACGGTTGCCGAGACCGGTCAATTCATCGTGCAGTGCCATCTGCCGAATCGCTTCGCGCGTCTGTCTGTGTTGCTCGATCTCGTCCTGCAAACGCTCATTGAGGACGATGGCCTCGATCGCCGTCTTCGAAGCGCGGCGCTCCTTGACCAACACCAGCACTTGCCAGACGATCGCGACGGTAATCAACAAAAGGTAGTAGGAATCGCGGGAGAGCAGGTGTTGGCGGACGAAGTGCGCGGTAAGCAGGAACAGGCTGACCAGGTCGAGCGTGATGTAGTAGCTTGGCATCACCGCGTAACCGAGCGCACCGATGGTGACGATGCTCGACAGTATGATGAAGAGAAAGGTGTCCTGAGTCGGTGCCGGCGCCGGCAGCAGAAAGCCGGCCAGGCCGTAGAACAGCGCGATGCCGGCACCCAGTCCGATACGAATGCGCGCCAGCCGCCGACAGTTGTCGCCGCTGATCCCGACGCGTGCAACATGACGCTCGAACAGGGAAACACCGGCCGACGCCACCCCAACCAGCAGTCCCCACGCCACCAGCGTCGGCATCGCCACGCCACCGCCATGCAGGACCACGATCATCAGGACCGCGCCGACCATGATGCTCAGCATGTTCCCGTTCGCATGTCCGAAGAAGATGCGAACCCGCACCAGCCGCACCCGGTCTTCGAGGGCGGAGAGACTCCTCGGCGAGTTCATCTCCTGCGCACGGCGGTACGACACGGGGCTGCAAATTGAACCATTCGTGTTCCGCGAAGAGTCGACGGCGCCGATTCTACCGTGGAACGTCGGGAACAGGGAGCGACCATGGCCCGCAAGTGGATTCCCGAGACTTCCCGCGCGCGGCGCCATCGCGTATCCTCCGGCGATGGGCACGGGTGGAGTAATCGCGGCGTCGGAACCGCATACGGCAGTTGCCGGAACGCGTCTCTTGCGGCGCGGCGGCAACGCCGTCGACGCGATCGTCGCCGCCAAACTTGCGGCAGCGGTCACCGAATTGCCACTCACCTCGCTCGGCGGCGGCGGCGTTTGTATCTGGGGGAATGCCGCCGACGGCTACCAGGTGCTCGACTTTTTTGCGGTGGCACCCGGCCGCGGTGTCGACGTGCCTGCATCACTGGATTTCGCGCCGGTGACCGTCGATTTCGGACAGACCACCCAGGTCTTTCATGTCGGCAAGGGTGCGGCAGCCGTACCCGGTCAACTCTGCGGCCTGCTCGAACTGCACCGCCGCGCTGGCCGCCTGCCACTTCGTGACGTGGTCGCGCCGGCAGCAGCATGGGCGCGCGACGGCTTTCCGCTCAGTCTCCAGATCGCCACGATCGTCGGTCTGATCGCCCCGATCGCCCGCCGCTCGCCGCTGGTGGCGCGCCTTTTTCTGCCCGCCGGGCGCTTGCCGCAAGCCGGCGATCGACTGGCCAATCCCGACCTCGGAGACTTCCTGCACGCGCTCGGCGAAGGCGATGCGGACGCTCAATTGGCAAGATACGAGACCGCGCTGTGCGAGCATTTCGGTCCGGCGCACGGCGGCCTGATCACCGCAAGCGATGTCGCGGCCTACGCGCCGGTACTGCGTGAGCCGTTACGCATTCCCTTCGGGCGTCACACGGTGCTGACCAATCCACCTCCCGCGGCCGGTGGCGGACTGATCGGCGCCGGCCTGCGCGTCGCCGAGAGCCTGGCGCTCGGACGCGAGGAGTTTCTTTCGCTTGAACATCAACTCGCGGTGGCAGCCGTGCTCGCCGCCGTATCACGCCTCCGGAACGCTGATTACGACCGCCGACTGCACGACGATCCTGCTGCCATCCGCGAATGGGTAGGCGGAGCCTGCATGCCGACTTGGGTGGAACTTGCGCGCTCGCTGCGCCGCGAGAACGCGCTGGGTGCAACGACGCACATCTCGGTGATCGACAGCGAGGGAATGGCGGCGGCAATGACCACCAGCAACGGTGAAGGTTGCGGCCATGCCTTGCCCGGGCTCGGCATCCACGTCAACAACTTCCTCGGCGAAGAAGACATCAACCCGGCAGGATTCCATCGGCTGGTGCCGGGAAGCTGGATGAGCACAATGATGTCGCCGACCATCGTCATCGCCGACGAGCGACCGTGTTTCGCTCTTGGCAGCGGCGGATCGAACCGCATCCGCAGCGCCATCCTGCAGGCGCTGCTCAATCTGCTGATCTATCGGCGGCCGCTCGACGAGGCGGTGAACGCTGCCCGCCTGCATGTCGAAGGCCGCCAGTTGTGGTTCGAAAGCATGGGCCTGCAAGCCGGCGCGGCAGCCGCGCTCGGTGCCGCCTGGCCGGGCGCCACCTGCTTCGAAGCACGCAGCATTTTTTTCGGCGGGGTCAATTGCGTCGGCAGTGCCGATGGCGAGTTGTTCGGCGCCGGCGACCGCAGACGCGGCGGTGTCGTCGCCATCGCCGAACCGTAGGCGCGAGAGCGGGCTCGGATTCGCCGTCACCGGCCCGCACCGTCCGCTCGCGTCAGCGCACCTTGATCTCGGTCCACATTCGCGACAATAGGCGGCGGGTCTTCGGATCGAAGTCGCGCAGCATTTCGAGCTGCTGCAGATCGGCTGGCGGCGGAAAGATGCCGGGATTGGCGGCGATCTCCGGGGTGATGTGCGGCGTCGCGGCAGCGTTCGGATTGCCGGCGCCGATCAGGTTGGAGA
>ERZ724521.899-NODE-899-length-13341-cov-7.721662_pt1 | contig 13341 bp, 16 predicted proteins | sample MGYA00376054_ERZ724521 | MGnify/ENA primary metagenome ERZ724521 (study PRJEB28724, sample SAMN07190883) | activated sludge metagenome | isolation source: activated sludge of sewage treatment plant in Hong Hong | place: Hong Kong | collected 2016-03-17 ... | reverse complement strand
GGTGATCAAGTTCGACAAGATCGGCGAATCGCACGAGCTCGTCATCGAGGCGCCGAAGAAGCTTGCCAAGTACATCGCGCGCAAGGGCTCGATCACGGTCGATGGCGTCTCCCTGACGACCAACAAGGTCAAGGGTCGGCGCTTTTCGATCAACCTCATTCCGCACACGGTCACCGTGACCACGCTGAAGCGGCTCCATCCCGGCGCCCGGGTGAACCTCGAGGTCGACCTCATCGCCCGCTACGTCGAGCGGATGCTGAATCCGCGCGCAGCGTAGAATGCGCGCCTCCCAACGTACTCCCTCCACGGCATGAGCATCAGCCCCGTACCCGAAATCGTCGCCGAGCTGCGCGCCGGCCGCATGGTGATCCTCGTCGACGAGGAGGATCGTGAAAACGAGGGCGACCTCGTCATCGCTGCGGAGCACTGCACGCCCGAGGCCATCAACTTCATGGCCAAGCACGGCCGCGGCCTGATCTGCCTGACGCTCACCGAAGCGCGCTGCCGACAGCTCGAGCTGCCGCTGATGGTGCGCGACAACAAGACGCCGCACGGCACCGCGTTTACAGTTTCCATCGAGGCCGCCGAAGGTGTCACCACCGGCATCTCGGCGCACGACCGGGCACGCACGGTGCAGGCTGCCGTGGCGAGGAATGCTTCCTCGGCGGATATCGTCCAGCCAGGGCACATCTTCCCCCTGATGGCGCAGAACGGCGGTGTGCTGGTACGCGCCGGCCATACCGAGGCCGGCTGCGACTTTGCCCAGTTGGCCGGACTCGAGCCCGCCGCGGTCATCTGCGAAATTCTCAAGGAGGACGGCACGATGGCTCGGCTGCCCGACCTCCTGGAGTTTGCGCGCGAGCACGACCTCCGGATCGGCACCATCCGCGACCTGATCCAGCATCGTTCCGAAACGGAGAAACTGGTGGAATGCGTCGCCGACAAGGAAGTTGAATGTGCGCAGGGCCGCTTCCGCCTGCGTGCCTTCACGGACCGGACCAGTGGTGACGTGCATCTGGCGATGAGCTGCGGCGAGATACGTCCCGACCAGGAAACCCTGGTGCGCGTACACGAGGCGATCTGCGTGCTCGACTTCCTCGACCATGGCAGCCGCGGCCACACCTTCAGCGTCGATTTCGCGCTGCGCACGATCGCGGCGCAGGGATCCGGCGTGCTGGTCATGCTGCATCGCGCCGAATCAGGAAACGCCCTGCTCGCAGCGCTCCGGAAGGAAAAGAACGAACGGCCGGCCTATACGTGGGACCCACGGATTTACGGCATCGGCGCGCAGATCCTGCGCGAGGTCGGCGTCGGCAGGATGCGGCTGATGTCCAGTCCGCGCAAGATGCCGAGCATGGCAGGCTTCGGCCTGGAGATCACCGGTTACCATTCGCCCGGCGGGGAAGGCAAGGCATGAGCATCCGCGAACTCGATCCGAACCTTGGGGGCGCCGGCCTGCGCATCGGCGTCGTGCAAAGCCGCTTCAACGAAGACATCGGCGCCGGCCTGCGCTCCGGCTGCCTGGCCGAACTCGAGCGCTTGGGCGTGGCCGCAGCCGACGTCACCTACGCGACGGTGCCCGGCGCACTGGAACTGCCGCTGGCCCTGCAAACGATGGCGCAAAGCGGGCGCTTCGACGCGCTGGTCGCGCTTGGTGCCGTGATCCGTGGCGAGACCTACCATTTCGAGGTCGTGTCCAACGAATCGGCGCGCGGCCTCACCGATGTCCAACTGAATACCGGCGTGCCCATTGCCAACGCGGTGCTGACCACCGAAAACGATGACCAGGCGCTGGTGCGCATGGTGCAAAAGGGGGCGGAGGCCGCCCAGGCCGCCGTCGAGATGGCGAACCTCCTGCGCGCCGTCGCGGGGCGTGGCGGCAATGAGCGGAGGTAGGTCGGCGCGTCACCGGGCCCGCGAGTTCGTCATCCAGGGGCTCTACCAGTGGCGGGTCGCCGGTCAGGACGAGGCGGCGATCCAGGTACAGGCCGAATCCGCCCTGGGCTTCGACAAGGCCGACGGCGACCTGTACGCCACGTTGATCGCGGAAACGCGCGGCCATGCGGAGGTCCTGGAACAGGACGTCGCACCCTACATCGACCGCGCGTGGAAGGAAGTCTCGCCCATCGAAGCATGCATCCTGCTGCTCGGCGCGTGCGAACTGCGCTTCCATCCCGAAACACCCCACCGCGTGATACTCAACGAGGCGATCGAACTGGCCAAGACCTACGGCGGCACGGATGGCCACAAGTTCGTCAATGGCGTGCTGGACAAGCTCGCCGCCCGGCTGCGTCCTGCGGAGACGCGCGGGGCCTGAGCGGGCGGCGGCGATGCCCTCCGAATTCGAACTGATCGCGCGCTACTTCACGCGCCCGGCCCGCAGCGCCGTGCTGGGCGTCGGCGACGACTGCGCGCTGCTTGCGCCTTCGCCGGGGCTTGAACTGGCGGTCTCGACCGACATGCTGGTCGAAGGCACGCATTTCCTCGCCGACACCGATCCGGAAGCACTCGGCTGGAAGGTGCTGGCCGTCAATGTTTCCGATATCGCGGCGATGGGTGCGCGGCCGCGCTGGGCAACCCTCGCCGCCGCGCTGCCGGCGGCCGACCCGGCGTGGCTCGATCCATTCGCCCGCGGCTTCTTCGCCTGCGCCGACGAGTTCGGCGTCGAACTGGTCGGAGGCGATACCACGCGCGGTCCGCGCGCGTTCTGCGTCACCATTCTGGGCGAAGTGGAGCCGAGCCAGGCCTTGCGGCGGGCCGGTGCCCGCGCCGGGGATGACGTCTGGGTCTCGGGCCATCCGGGCCGGGCCGCACTCGGTCTCGCCCACGTGCAGGGGCGAATCACCCTCGACGAGCCGCGGCGCTCGGATTGCCTCGCCGCGTTGCACAGGCCCCAGCCGAGGGTAGCCCTCGGCCTTGCCCTGGGCGGCATCGCCACGGCGGCGATCGACGTTTCCGACGGCGTGCTCGCCGACCTCGGCCACGTCCTTGAAGCCTCCGGCCTTGCCGCCCGGCTCGAAGTGGCGCTGCCCGCGGAGCCAGCAGCGCGCGACGCATGGCTATCCGGCGGCGACGATTACGAACTGGCGTTCACGGCGGCGCCCGAACGCCGTGCAGAAATCGCCGCACTGTCCGCCCACCTCGGACTTCCCCTGACGCGCATCGGCCGCACCCATGCGGGGCCGCCGGGCCGCATCGCGGCATTCGACGCAAGCGGGCAGGAAATTGCCTGCGCCCGCCGCGGCTACGATCATTTCGCCTGATGGCCAAGCAACCACCGCCGCCGGTCAACTTCCTGCTGCACCACCCGGCGCACCTCGTCGCCTGCGGCTTCGGCAGCGGCCTTTCGCCGTTCGCTCCGGGAACGGCAGGGACGGCATTCGCATGGCTCACCTATCCGCTGTTGCGCCAGTACCTCGACAGCGATTTCGGCTTTGCCATCTTCCTGCTGCTGGCCTTTGCGCTGGGCGTATCGGCCTGCCAGATCACCGGTCGCCGCCTGGGGGTCGTGGACCACGGAGCCATCGTCTGGGACGAGATCGTGCCCTTCTGGGGCGTCCTGCTCCTGACACCGTCCGGGCTGCTCTGGCAGCTCGCCGCCTTCCTCTGGTTCCGCTTCTACGACATCGTTAAGCCTCCGCCCGCGAACTACTTCGACTCGCAGGTGAAGAACGGCTTCGGCGTGATGATGGACGATGTAATTGCCGCCGGTTACACGGTGCTGACCCTGGCCGTGTTCAAGGCGTTCCTGCCCTTCTGATGGACGCCGATCTCACTTCGCTCTCCGCGGAACTCGGCACCGCCTGCCTTCGCCACCACCTCACTCTGGCCACCGCTGAATCCTGCACCGGAGGCTGGGTTGCGCAAGTGATCACTCACACAGCTGGAAGTTCGGCGTGGTTCGACCGAGGCTTCGTCACTTATGCGAACGAAGCCAAAATCGCCATGCTGGGCGTCCGCCCTGAGACATTGGCCGGAAGCGGTGCAGTAAGTCCGGAAACCGCGGCGGAAATGGCCGCCGGCGCGCTCAAAAACTCCAATGCCCTGTTTTCATTGGCTATTACTGGAATTGCCGGGCCCACGGGTGGCTCATCTGGTAAGCCAGTGGGCACCGTATGCTTTGCCTGGTGTCGAGCCGGCAACGCGCCGCAAACGGAGGTCGCCCTTTTTGGTGGCAATCGCGAGGAAATCCGCCGCCAGGCGGTGATCCATGCCCTGCGCGGTGTGCTCCGCCGGCTCGACGCGCCGTGAGCGGCGTGGTCCGCGCAAAAACTGTGCCATCCATGCCATAATCGACACCACTTTCAAGGATGCAAACCATGGACGACAACAAGAACAAGGCCCTGCAAGCGGCCCTGGCCCAGATCGAAAAGCAGTTCGGCAAGGGCTCCATCATGAAGATGGGCGAAGGACTCGCCGCCGACGACCTGCAAACCGTTTCCACCGGCTCCCTCGGCCTCGACATCGCGCTGGGCATCGGCGGACTGCCGCGCGGGCGAGTGGTCGAGATTTACGGCCCGGAGTCCTCGGGCAAGACGACGCTTTGCCTGCACGTCGTCGCCGAGGTTCAGAAAGCCGGCGGTGCCGCCGCCTATATCGATGCCGAGAACGCACTCGACCCCACCTATGCCGCCAAGCTGGGCGTCAATGTCGCCGACCTGCTGATCTCCCAGCCCGATACCGGCGAACAGGGGCTCGAGATCGCCGATATGCTGGTGCGTTCGGGCGGGATTGACCTGATCGTGATCGACTCCGTCGCGGCCCTGGTGCCGAAGGCAGAAATCGAAGGCGAGATGGGTGACCAGTTGCCCGGCCTCCAGGCCCGCCTGATGAGCCAGGCGCTGCGCAAGCTGACCGCCAGCATCAAGCGCACCAACACCCTGGTGATCTTCATCAACCAGATCCGCATGAAGATCGGCGTCATGTTCGGCAATCCCGAGACGACCACCGGCGGAAACGCGCTCAAGTTCTATGCCTCGGTGCGCATGGACATCCGCCGCACCGGCGCCATCAAGAAGGGCGACGAGGTCATCGGCAACGAAACCCGGGTCAAGGTCGTCAAGAACAAGGTGGCCCCGCCCTTCCGCGAAGCGCATTTCGACATCCTCTACGGCGAGGGCATCTCGCGCGAAGGCGAGATCATCGAACTCGGCGTCGAGCACAAGATCGTCGAGAAGTCCGGCGCCTGGTATGCCTACAAGGGCGAAAAGATCGGCCAGGGCAAGGACAACACGCGCGAGTACCTGCGCGAGCACGCCGACACCGCGTACGAGATCGAGAACCGGGTGCGCGAAGCCGTCGGCGTCGCCCCCCTCGGCGGCGGCGAAGCGGCGAAGGGCGACTGACGCCACATCGGCCGGACGCGCCGCAAGCCGGTGAACCGTGTGTCCCATCGCGCATTCGGCGCCTGCCCCGCACCACGCCATGTCCGCTGAGCTGCGCCGACAGGCGATACGCCTGCTAGCCCGGCGCGAACATACGCGCGCCGAACTGAGGCGCAAGCTGACCGCCCTGGGCACCGGCGAGGAAATCGACGCGGTACTGGCCGAACTCGAGGCCGCTCACCTGCAGTCGGACCAGCGCTACGCCGAAGCCTACCTGCGCGGCCACGCCGCGCGCTTCGGCGCGGCGCGCCTGCGCCAGAGCCTGCGCACCCGGGGTCTCAGCGACGAAATCATCGAATCCGAGTTGCGCGAGGCGGCGCTGCCGGATGAGCTGCAGCGCGCACGCGACGTCTGGCGCCGCAAGTTCTCCGCCGTGCCGGGCGACGCCCGTGAATGGGCCCGGCAGGCCCGCTTCCTCCAGGGACGCGGTTTTGCCACCGACACCATCCGCCGCCTGCTCAAGTCGGCGCCGGACGAGGACGCATCGTGAGCGCGCGGCTCTCGGCGTACAACCTGCGCAAGAAGTACAAGTCGCGCACGGTGGTCACGGACGTATCCTTCGAAGTGGCCGCCGGCGAGGTCGTCGGCCTGCTCGGTCCCAACGGCGCGGGCAAGACGACCTGCTTCTACATGGTGGTCGGGCTGGTCGCCGCCGACGGCGGCGAAATCCGCATCGAGGGAGGCAACGGCGAATCCCGGCTGACGCACATGCCCATCCACCAGCGGGCCCGGCTCGGACTGTCCTACCTGCCGCAGGAGAACTCGGTATTCCGCAAGCTCACGGTGAGCCAGAACATCCGCGCGGTGCTCGAACTGCAGGGCCTCGAGGAAGGCGAAATCGCCGAGCGGGAGGAAGTCCTGCTGCAGGAGCTGCACATCACCCACATCCGCGAAAGCCTTGCCGTATCGCTCTCCGGCGGCGAGCGACGCCGCGTGGAAATCGCCCGTGCACTGGCAACGCGCCCGCGCTTCATCCTGCTCGACGAGCCGTTCGCCGGCGTCGATCCGATCGCCGTGATCGACATCCAGAAGATCATCCGCTACCTCAAGGAGTCGGGCATCGGGGTGCTGATCACGGACCACAACGTGCGCGAGACGCTCGGCATCTGCGACCGCGCGACGATCATCAACGCCGGTGAAGTGCTGGCCGCTGGACAACCGGCCGAGATAGTCGATAATGAGAGTGTGCGCCGGGTATACCTCGGCGAACATTTCAGAATGTAGCGTCATGCGGCAAGGACTTCAGCTCAGGCTCTCACAGCATCTGGCGCTGACGCCGCAGTTGCAGCAGTCGATTCGCCTGCTGCAGTTGTCGACGCTGGAGCTCAACGCCGAAATCGACCAGGCGCTGCTCGACAACCCCCTGCTCGAGCGCGACGAGGTCGAGGAAGGCGGTGCCGCCTTCGGATCCGCCACCACCGATGCGATGGCCGTCGCGCAGCCCGCCGCCGCGCCGGAAGCCGACGAGCGTACCGAGCCCCGCGGCGACGAGGAAGAGGGCTGGGGCGCGGCGCTTTCCTCCGGCAACGCACTGCGCGACCCGAACGACGAAGACGACGATCGCGGGGAATCCCAGGCGACGTCCACCTCGCTGCGCGAGCACCTTGGCACGCAGCTGGCGATGACGCCGCTGCCCGATCGCGAGCGCGCCCTGGTCGGCTTCCTCGTCGAGGCGCTCGACGAGGACGGCTATCTCACCCAGCCGCTGGATGAGCTGGTCGAGCTCTTGATCGGCGATGAATCGGAGCTGCGCGAGACACTGCTCGAAGAACTCGGAATAGCCCTGCGCCACCTGCAGAACCTCGACCCGCCGGGAATCGGCGCGCGCAGTGCGCAGGAGTGCCTGACCCTGCAACTGAAGAACCTGCCCGATTCGCCGACGCGCACGCTGGCACTGGCCATCGTCGACGGGCACCTCGAGCAGCTCGCGGCCAGGGACTTCGCACGCATCAAGCGCGCGCTCGGCTGCGACGACGACGCGCTGCGCGAGGCCCAGGCCATGATCCGCTCGCTCAACCCGCGCCCCGGAGCCTCCTACGCACCGGTGGACACCCGTTACGTCGTACCCGACGTCACCGTGCGCAAGCAGCATGGGCAGTGGGTTGTCAGCCTCAATCGCGAGGCGATGCCGCGCCTGCGCATCAACCGGCTCTACGCGGATATCCTCAACCGGCAGCGCTCCCGGAACGGGGCCGCATCCGGGCTCGCCACCCAGCTGCAGGAGGCGAAATGGCTGATCAAGAACGTGCAGCAGCGGTTCGACACCATCCTGCGCGTTTCGCAGGCGATCGTCGACCGCCAGCGCGCGTTCTTCGACCACGGCGAAGTCGCAATGCGCCCGCTCACGCTGCGCGAGATCGCCGAGACGGTCAAGCTCCACGAATCGACGATCTCCCGCGTGACGACCCAGAAGTATCTGGCGAGCCCGCGCGGCATCTTCGAGCTCAAGTACTTTTTCGGCAGTCACGTCGCCACGGACAGCGGCGGCGCGGCTTCCTCCACCGCGATACGGGCGCTGATCAAGCAACTGGTCGGCGCCGAGGACGGCAAGAAGCCGCTCTCGGATGCCCGCCTCGCGGAAATTCTCGGCGAACAGGGCATCGTCGTGGCACGTCGCACGGTAGCGAAGTACCGCGAGCTGCTCAACATTCCGCCCGTCAATCTCAGGAAGGTGCTCTGAGACCCACCAGCAACCAGGAGACATCATGAACCTCAACATCACCGGCCACCACATCGAAGTTACCCCGGCCATCCGCGAGTACGTCACGGGCAAGCTGGAAAGGGTGTTGCGCCACTTCGACCAGGTGACGAGCTCGCACGTGATCCTGTCGGTAGAGAAGCTGCAGCAGAAGGCCGAGGTCACGCTCCACGTCAAGGGCAAGGACATCTTCGCCGATGCCATCGACGCCGACCTCTATGCCGCCATCGACCTCGTCGCCGACAAGCTCGACCGCCAGGTGGTCAAGCACAAGGAGAAGGTCTCCAACCGCAGCCACGACAAGCGCCAGACCGAACAGTAGGAAGCGGGCGGGGCACGGCACGGCCGGCAGCGCAGCTGCCGGCTTAGCGGTATACTGCGCGCCGCCTCACCCCCCGGGCCCCTGCCCTCCATCCCGCTCTCCGCTTCGTTTCGGAACGCGCCTCCATGAACCAGATCGCCAGCCTGCTGCCGCTCGACAACGTGGTCGCGAGCCTCGAGGCGAGCAGCAAGAAGCGGGTCTTCGAACAGGTTGGTCTCCTCTTCGAGAACCAGCAAAGCGTCGGGCGCAGCACCGTCTATGACGCCCTGTTTGCCCGCGAGAAGCTCGGATCCACCGGGCTCGGGCAAGGCATCGCGATCCCGCACGGTCGCATCAAGGGCCTCAAGCATCCCGTCGGCGCCTTCGTCCGGCTCGCTGCCCCCGTGCAGTTCGACGCACCCGACGGCAAGCCGGTCGACCTGATCTTCGTGCTGCTGGTACCGGAAGCGGCAAACGAGCATCACCTGCAGCTTCTTTCCGAGCTGGCGCAGATGTTCTCCGACAAGGCGTTCCGCGAGCAGCTCGGCGCGGCGCCTGATGCCGCCGGCCTCCACGGCCTGTTCGCCAATTGGCACGCCAGCTGATCGTAGCGCAGCTGTTCGAGCGTAACAGGGAGCGCCTGCAGCTCTCCTGGGTCAGCGGTCCGATGTCGCGCGCGATCTGCACCACTGAGCACGTGGTGTCACCGGCCGACATCATCGGCCACCTCAACCTGATGCACCCGGAGCGCCTGCAGGTGATCGGCTCGCCGGAAATCGCATGGGCAGCGCGCCACTCGGCGGAAAAGGTGGCGCATCACATGCAGGAAATCTACAACGCCAAGCCGCCGGCCATCATCGTCGCCGACGACTGCGAGATTGAAGAGAACGTGCTGCGCGGCTGCGAGGCGTCGGGTACGCCGCTCATGCGCACACCGCTCTCGTCGGCCTTCGTCATCGACACGCTGCGCACTTTCGTTTCGCGGCAGCTGGCCGAAACCGGAACGTTGCACGGCGTGTTCATGGACGTGCTCGGCATGGGCGTGCTCATCACCGGCGACTCGGGCGTAGGCAAGAGCGAACTGGGCCTGGAACTCATCTCGCGCGGCCACGGACTCGTCGCCGACGACGTCGTCGAGGTCTCACGTATCGGCCCCGACACCCTCGAAGGCCGCTGTCCTGACCTGCTCAAGGACTTCCTCGAAGTGCGCGGCCTCGGCCTGCTCAACATCCGCACCACGTTCGGCGAAACCGCATGCCGGCGCAAGATGCGCTTGAAGCTGATCGTGCACCTGCAAAAGCCCACGCCCGGCGTTCCCGAGGCTGCGCGTCTGCCGCTAGATGCGCAGAACGAGACCATTCTCGGCGTACCTGTGCGTCGCGTGACGATTCCGGTCGCCGCGGGGCGCAACCTCGCCGTCCTGCTCGAGGCCGCCGTGCGCGCCACCGTCCTCAGGTTGCGCGGCATCGACAGCATGCAGGAATTCCTCGACCGGCAGCAGGCAGCGCTGAGCGGCGACCCTGGCAGCGAGCGGGTCAACTAGTTCCTCCGCCGCGCGTTACCTAGGGACGGCCCCGCGCCGCCCATTCATGCCCATTGAGGAGAATTACGATGCATAAGCTGATCGCCGTTGCCGTATCCACGCTGTTCGCCGCGGGCTTCGCGCTGGCCGCCCCGGAAAAGGCCCCTGCACCTGCCGCGGCTGCACCGGCCGCCGCCGCGCCGGCCAAGGATGCCAAGGCTGCTCCCGCACCGGCCAAGGCCGAAGCGGCGAAGCCCGCCGAAGCCGCCAAGCCGGCTGGCGATTGCGAAGCCAAGGCCGTCAGCAAGGATGGCAAGCCGCTCGCCGGCGCCGCCAAGTCCGCCTTCATGAAGAAGTGCGAAGCCGACGCCAAGGGCGGCGGCAAGTCCGGCTGTGAAGAAAAGGCCGTGAGCAAGGACGGCAAGCCGCTCGCCGGCGCCGCCAAGTCTGCCTTCATCAAGAAGTGCGAGAAGGACGCCAAGGCCAAGTAAGCCGACGCAGGCATCACCCAGGAAAACGCCGGCCACGTGCCGGCGTTTTCGCTTCCCGGACTACAATCAACAAATGGACTCTCCGACTCCGCAACGCCCGCAGTACGAACCCGGCGGCGACCGCATCATGATCGTCGTCGTGATTATCGTCGTCACCGCGCTGGCCGGCATGCTGTTCAGCTTCTTCTCGCGCCAGCACGCCCCCGCCGACGCGCCGCCCCCCAGGTCCCTGCACCTGCCGCCCTCGGCCAAGCCGGATGTGGCGGCGACAGCGCCAGCCACCGCGACACCCAACCCGCCTCCCGCGCCCACCCGCTGAACCCCTATGCAACGGGTTGCATTGCAACTCATTGCATAGTATCGTGGCGGCCATGTCGCTCGATCACGCGCTGCTGGTCTCCCTGCTCGAGAAGCCGAGCTCAGGCTATGACCTGGCGCGCCGTTTCGACCGTTCGATCGGCTACTTCTGGCATGCAACACACCAGCAGATCTACCGGGTCCTGGCCAGGATGGAAGAGGCGGGATGGATATCCGGTCGCGTGCTCCCCGGCGAGGCGGCTCCCGACCGCAAGCAGTTCTCGGTCAGTGGGCCGGGCCGGCGCGAGCTCTCGCGCTGGCTCGCGGAACCGGCGGATCCGGAGGGGGTGCGTGATTCGCTGCTGGTCAAGCTGCGCGGTGCCGCCTTCGACGAACCGGCGCGTCTGCTGCCTGAACTCGAACATCACCGCGCCACGCACGCCAACCGGCTGACTGCCTACCGCGTGATCGAAAGCCGCGACTTTTCCGGGCCGCTGGACCACCGGCGTGCCCTGCAATACCAGGTCCTCAAGAGCGGCATCCGCTTCGAGCAGGGCTGGCTGGAGTGGTGCGAGGAGACGATCGCGCTCCTGCACGACCTCGAACAAGACCCGAAAAGGAGAGCGAAGGAATGAGCACGCACTACCCCCACTTGCTGGCACCGCTGGACCTCGGCTTCACCACGCTGAAGAATCGCGTGCTGATGGGCTCGATGCACACCGGCCTGGAGGACATCGGCAACAGCCACGACCGCATGGCGGCCTTTTACGCCGCGCGTGCCAGGGGCGGGGTCGGCCTCATCGTCACCGGCGGCTTCGCGCCGAACCAGGACTCGATCGTCATGCAGGGCGCCTCCATCCTCAACAACGAGGCCGAGGCGCTCAAGCACCGTGTCATCACCGAGGCCGTGCACAAGCACGACGGCAAGATTTGCGTGCAGGTCCTGCACACCGGCCGCTACGCCTACCACAAGCGCCCGGTGGCACCCTCGGCGATACGAGCGCCGATCAACCCGGCGACGCCGCACGCGCTGACCGAAGAGGAAATCCAGGCCACCATCGCCGACTACGCCCAGTGCGCGGCGATGTGCCAATTCGCCAACTACGACGGCGTCGAGATCATGGGCTCCGAGGGCTACCTGATCAACGAGTTCCTCGCGCCGCAAACCAATCACCGCGATGACCGCTGGGGTGGCAGCCTGGAAAACCGCATGCGCTTCGGCCTCGAGGTGATCCGCGCCGTGCGCGCCCGCGTCGGCACAAATTTCATCATCATCTTCCGCCTGTCGATGCTCGACCTGGTCGAGGGCGGCAGCACCTGGGACGAAGTCGTGACCATGGCCCAGGAGGTCGAAAAGGCCGGCGCCACCATCATCAACACCGGCGTCGGCTGGCATGAGGCGCGCATCCCCACCATCTACACTGGCGTGCCGCGCGCCGCCTACACCTGGGTCACCGGCCGCATGAAGGGCAAGGTGAAGATTCCGCTGATCACCACCAATCGCATCAACGATCCGCAGGTCGCCGAAGAGGTGCTGGCGCGCGGCGACGCCGACATGGTGTCGATGGCGCGGCCCTTCCTCGCCGATGCCGACTTCGTGAACAAGGCCGCCGCCGGCCGTGCCGACGCGATCAACACCTGCATCGCCTGCAACCAGGCCTGCCTCGACCACATCTTCTCGCGCCAGCTGTGTTCCTGCCTGGTCAATCCCTTCGCCTGCCACGAGCTCGATGTCGAGGTGCTGCCGGCCGAGTCGCCGAAGAAGGTCGCCGTGGTCGGCGCCGGCCCCGGCGGGCTCGCCGCGGCGACGCAGCTCGCCGAGCGCGGACACCAGGTCACGCTGTTCGACGCCGCAGCGGAGGTAGGCGGCCAGTTCAACCTGGCGCGGCGCATTCCGGGCAAGGAGGAGTTCGGTGAAACCCTGCGCTACTTCCGTACCCGGCTGAAGGAACTGAAGGTCGACGTGCAACTCAATCGCCGCGTTGCCGCCAGCGACCTCAAAGGCTTCGCCCACGTGGTGGTCGCCACAGGCATCGTGCCGCGTACGCCGGCCATTGCCGGCATCGACCATCCCAAGGTGGCGAGCTACGTGGACCTGCTGCTTGGCCGCAAGGCGGCGGGCAAGCGCGTGGCGGTAATCGGCGCCGGAGGCATCGGCTTCGATGTCGCCGAATACCTGACCCACAGCGACGACCACGGCGACCCCGTCGACGCTTACCGCAAGACCTGGGGCATCGACCCGGCCTACACCGACAAGCGCGGCGGCCTCACCGAGCCGCAGATGGCGCCCAGCCCGCGCGAAGTCTGGCTGCTGCAGCGCAAGGCGACCAAACTCGGCGATGGCCTGGCCAAGACCACCGGCTGGGCGCGCCGCCTGCTGCTGCAAAAGCGCGGCGTGCACATGCAGGGAAGCGTCGAGTACCTGAAGATCGACGACGCCGGCCTGCACATCGCCGTCGAGGGCAAGGAACGCGTACTCGAGGTCGATACCGTAGTCATCTGCGCCGGCCAGGAATCCCAGCGTGAACTGGTGCCCGGGCTGGAAGCCGCCGGCATCGCGCACACCCTGGTCGGCGGCGCCGACGTCGCGGCCGAGCTCGATGCCAAGCGCGCGATCTGGCAGGCGACGGAGTTCGCCGTGGAGTTCT
>ERZ724521.897-NODE-897-length-13367-cov-5.086238_pt1 | contig 13367 bp, 9 predicted proteins | sample MGYA00376054_ERZ724521 | MGnify/ENA primary metagenome ERZ724521 (study PRJEB28724, sample SAMN07190883) | activated sludge metagenome | isolation source: activated sludge of sewage treatment plant in Hong Hong | place: Hong Kong | collected 2016-03-17 ... | reverse complement strand
CTGCCGGCCAGTATGGTGGACAAGTTGGAGTAGTTGATCGCCGCAATGAGCAGGATAAACAGGCCGATGTACCCGAAAATACGCAGGTATTGCCCGTCAAAACGGGCGTAATTGCTCACCGGGTCGGCAGTGATGCCCCTCGATCCGAGGTGTATGTCGCGCAGGGCCTGCAGGTGATGGGCCACATTTTGAGCACCCGGCATGCGGGATTCCAGCGCCGCAGGAATCTGGCGCTCCAGGGTCGCCAGTTCGGTTTTGTCGGAACGGAACAGGATATACGTCATCGTCCCCAGCACATGCCAGTCCTGTTCGATGCCGGGCGACCAGATAGCCCAGTACGGCTTTTGTGTGCCCGACAAGAGCGCATCGAACTGCAAATGCGAGGTTTCGGGAATGTCTTCCAGCACCCCGCCGACGGTGAAATATTCCGTCGTATCGCTTTGGGTGTAGGGCGAAACAAAGGTTTTGGACAGCGTTTTTCCCACGGCATCGGGCGTCAGGAAGATCGACTCCGCTGTCTTGCGTGTCAGGACGATAGATTGCGGTTGGCTCAGCGCCGTTGCCGGGTCGCCATACAGCAGCCGGAACCCGAAAACATGGAAGAAGGTGCTGTCGGCGGCAAATACCTGCCGGATGGTCTGGCGGTTGCTGCCGTTTTGAAGGATAAAATCCTTGTCGATCGGGGTCAGGTGGCAAATGGTTTCCACGTCCTTGTCGAAAGTCTCCGCCAGAAACGCGCCCATCGGATACGAGGAAAACGAACTGGTCGATTCGCTCGCTCCCGGGTATTTCATGGTTGTGTTGAGCCGGGCGATACGTCCCGACTTGTCGTGAAAGCGGTCGAACGACTGCTCGTGCAGGATAAACAGGCCGATGAGGGTGCAAACGGCTATTCCTACAGACAGTCCCAACAAATTGATGCCCGCCACGAAACGCCGGCGCAGGATGTTCTTAAACGCAAGGGAGAGGTAATTGCTGAGCATGGGAGTACGGCGATATTAGGTAGTGACCAGCGAGTAGCGGGAATGTTCCCGCCACTCGCCGTATTTCTTATTCGCTGCGCAGCGACCTGACCGGGTTCATCACGGCGGCCTTCACGCTTTGGAAGCCCACCGTGAGGAATGCGATAATGGCTGCGAGCAGGCCGGCCAGGGCAAACATCCACCAGTGCATTTCGATGCGGTAGGCAAAATCGGCCAGCCATTTGTCCATGGCATACCAGGCCAGCGGCGTGGCGATGAGGATAGCAAGCAGCACCAGTTTCAGAAAATCGCGCGTCAGCAGGCTCGTGATGCTGCCGATCGATGCGCCGAGCACTTTCCGGATGCCGATCTCCTTGGTGCGTTGCTCGGTGGTGAACGCGGCGAGGCCAAAAAGCCCCAGGCAGGACACCAATACGGACAGCAGGCCGAAGATGGCGGCGATCGTGCCGATGCGCCGCTCCGTATCGTACATCCGCGCAAACGAATCGTCGAGGAAGCGGTAATTGAACGGCTGCCCTGTTGCCAGGTTTTTCCATTCGCGCTCCAGGGCTGCGGTCACAGCCGATGTTTCAGAACCCTTGTAGCGGAAAGAGATCAGGCCCCTCGACCGGCCCAGTTGCAGGCAAAGCGGACCGATATTGTCCCGTAGGCTCGACCAGTGAAAGTCTTTCACCACACCGATAACTTCCAGTTCGACAAAGTCTTCCGGTTTGGGTGTGCCCTGAATGTTGTTGTCGAGCGTATATATCTTCTGACCGACCGGATCGCTGAAGCCGAATAGTTTGGCTGCCGTTTCATTGATGATGAGGCCCGTGCTGTCGGTCACCCGCGACGGGTCGAAGGCACGCCCCTGCACGATTTCCATACCCAGCGTTTTCAGGTAGTCGTTGTCGACACGCCAGCGCTGCATGCCGACGGTATTATCGGCGTTAATAGCGCGGGATTTGGAAAAAGTCTGGTCGCTGCGGCTCGACGGCACGGGCAAAAAGCCCGATACCGTGGCGCTTTCAATCGCCGGATTTTGCAGCATCTTTTCCTTGAGCAGGTACACCTTGTCGCCCAGGGCATAGGCATCGTCGAGGATGAGCACCTGGCTTTTTTCAAAGCCCAGTTTTTTGTTTTGGATAAAATTCAATTGCCTGAAGACCAGCATGGTGGCAATAATGAGCGTTACCGAGATCACAAACTGGAATACCACCAGTACATTCCGGAAACCGCCGCCTTTGCCAATTCCGGTTACCTGGCCTTTCATCACGCGAATGGCGTTAAATCCGGAAAGGAAAAACGCGGGATAACTCCCTGCCAGTATGCCAACGACCCCGATGGAGGTCAGCAGCGACAACCAGAACACCGGGCTGCTCCAGGGCATGGACAGGTCGCGGCCCGTCAGGTCGCGGTACCAGGGCATGGCCAGCGCGGCCAGCCAAACGGCGAGCAACACGGCAAAGGCGGACAACAGCACGGACTCGCTCAGAAACTGCCCGATCAGGGCGCTGCGCTCCCCGCCGAGTACTTTGCGGACGCCCACCTCCTTGGCGCGGCCCGCCGAGCGTGCCGTGGAAAGGTTCATGAAATTGATGCAGGCGATAAGCAGGATAAAGGCTGCAATGGCGCTGAAACCCCACACGTATCCGATGCTGCCGTTGGGCGACAGTTCGGCGATAAGGTCCGAGCGCAGGTGAATGTCGGTGAGGTGTTGCAGGTAGTAACGGGCGTACTGCCCCGTTTTTTCAAAGTCTTCGAGCGACAAGCCGAGCAGTTGCTGTGCCGTTATGCCGATTTTACTTCTCGACAGCCGGTCGAATTTTTGACCGAATGCCGTAAGGTCCGTGCCTTTGCGCAGCAGGAAGTAGGTGTGGAAATTGTTGTTGGAAACCCAGAAAGGCGGGTCGTTTTTTATCTCCTCATTGCCGTTCATCGACAGCAAAAGGTCGGCTCGGAAGTGGGCATTGCCGGGCATGTCCTCAAAAACGGCAGTCACCTGCCAGCGTTGGTCATTTTCCAGCACCATGGTCTGGCCAATAGCCTGCTGTGGCGAAGCGAAGTATTTCTCTGCCCGGCTGCGGGATATGGCCATTGTTTTGGGTTGCACAAGACAACTCCGTGGGTCGCCTTCCACCATTTTCAGCGGAAAGATTTCAAAAAAACTGCTGTCTACGGTCAGCACGCGTTCTTCCCGGATATTTTGCTGTCCCTCCCCATCGCGCTTTACGAGGTAGGAGCCGTAGTCGCGGAAACGGCACCACGCCTCTATTTCCGGCAATTCCTGCTTTGCCTCGGGGCCAACAACCGAGGCGACAACGGCCAGTTGCATGTGGTTCCCACCGAAATTGATATCTGCCGCAGGGCGCACAATGCGCTCGACATTGGGGTTCCAGCGGTCGTAACTCAGTTCGTGCACGACATAGAGCACAATAAGCAGGCAGGCCGCGATCCCCAGCGACAATCCGAAGATATTGAGGAAGGAATACAACCTGTTTTTGCGCAGGTTGCGGAAAGCAATCTTAAGGTAGTTCTGTATCATAGCCGTAGGTGTACTGGTAACCGCAATTTATACATACGCCGAGTCAAACGCCCTTCATTCTCCACGCCGGGGCGATCAGGGTGTCATATCTTCCGTACGCTCCATCAGGGAAGCCCTGTCTCCCGAGGCGGCGTGGCGAACCAGGTGCCACTGGCTGTCGTTCAGGCGCGTCCAGGTCATGGGGTCTGTGTTTGGTCCGACGGGGTCGAAACGAATGTCTTTTTCGCCGATCCAGGTGACCACCCACTGGCGGTTGTCGCCGTAGTAAAAACGACCGTCGCGCCACGAAAACACACAGGAACTCAGGTTGCCATCCTCGCCGAAGCACATGATCTCGAGAGAGGAGTTGTTGTGAAACTGGAAGAGTTGGCGGATGGTTTTGCCGTTCTCTTCGCCTTTCCACGCACCGGCGAGCCAGCGCAATTTCTGCAGGTCGGAAGGGGTGTAAGGGATGTATGCCTTGCTTTCGGCAAAAAGATCCTCCTCGGTGGTGGTGGAGGTCGTCTGGCAGTTCTGCAGCGTGGCAGCGATCAGCAGGAGCAGGAGAATACGAAACATGGCCGGGCTTGTTTATTTGAACAATGAATGGATACCTGAACCGTTGCAATTCCGTTGCCAATCCGCCAAGTGATTATATATCAGATAGTTGTAAAATATTTTGTCCGATAAAAATGCCCGAAAGCGGACGGGGGTGTACGCTTTCGGACAGTGGTTTAGGGATGATGCAGGGGGCTGGGGCGTATTTTTGCTGCGACGCCTTTATTCATCGGATGGCTCCAACTAACTTTTGAGGTGCCTGTGTTTCGCCGGCTGAAGCCGGCGGTACCGAGTCTGTACCGAGTCTTTACCTGCGACACATTATTCATGCGTACCGCCGCCAACCAGTGTCCAATTGTTTAGATTTGCTGCAACATAAACCGTTTTGAACCTACCCTCCTTACCATGCCCGACAAAAAAATCTATACGTTGCTCCGCTATGGAATGGCAACCGTTTGGATAGCCAATGGCTTGTTTTGTAAAGTGCTGCACCTCGTCCCGAGGCACGAGCAGATCGTCGCCCGGATTATCGGGGCGGATTACGCTGCGCCATTGACTAGATTGATCGGTGTGGCGGAAATGCTCATGGCCCTCTGGATTGTGAGTGGGATCAAAACGCGGTGGAATGCAGTGGTCCAGATCGCGGTTGTTGCCGTTATGAATATCCTGGAGTTTATGCTGGTACCGGACCTGCTGCTTTGGGGCAGGGCAAATGCGTTGTTTGCCCTGCTCTTCATCCTGGTCGTGTACTGGAATGAATTTGTTCAGCACCCCCAACCAGTGCGCCAGATATAATATGTTGTCGTTATTAAAAAACCACCCGTTTGCCGTCGAGGCATTTTTTGAACGCTCCATCGTCCTGACTTTTGCGGTCCCCCAGGCGGCACTCGGGGATATGATCCCTGCTTGCCTGACCCTGGATACGTTCGACGACAAATGGGCATTTATTGCGGTCGCGATGGTCCGGACAACCGGACTTCGGCCAAAAGGGTTTCCGGCATTTTCGGGTCATGATTTCTTTCTCATCGGCTACCGGATTTTTGTCCGCTACACCAGCAACAGCGGGAAACGATTGAGGGGACTGTACATCCTTAAATCCGAAACCGATAAAATGAAAATGCAGGTTTTGGGGAATATTTTTACGCAGTACAGATACACCACCACGGATATAACGCAGACCGTCGCGGGTACCCGTACAACGATCAAATCCATTCGCTCCGGTCTTGATATTACCTTCGAAGAGCCACAGGAAGACGGCACTCCCCTGCCGGCGGGTTCCCCTTTTGCCGACTGGAGTCAGGCGCGTCGGTTTGCCGGTCCGTTGCCGTTTACCTTTACCTACAACCACGGAAAAAGGCAGGTGCTGATCATAGAGGGCGTAAGGCAAAACTGGACGCCCAAACCCATTGCCGTGTCAGAGCATCATATTTCGTTTCTGGCGGGCCTGCTACCCGACAAGTGCGTGCTGGCCAACGCCTTCATCATCAGGAACATCCCGTATCACTGGAAAAAAGGCAGGACCGAAATATGGAACGGATGAGATCAGGATTGCCGGGGATGTGGAATATCGTCCGGTTCAACTGGCATTTTTATGCCATCGCATGCGGGTTGCTGCTGCTGGTTGCACTCGTGTACCCGCACTTGCCTGCGCCCTTTCACCTGTACGCCGGTATCGGGTGCGCGCTCGGGGGCGGCACCCTGCTTGTTTCCCTCCTGGTCTCGGGTTATATTTACGATTACTCCGACCTATACCAACTCAACTGGCTGGATATCCTGCAAACGGGTCCATGTATATACATCGTGAATATCCACGCCGGATTCGATGAGACAAGTGTTTTGCTGCAACATAAATTTCCCCATGCAACGCTCCGTGTCCTCGACTTCTACAACCCGGAAAAACACACCGAAATATCCATCCAAAGGGCGCGAAAAGTCCGGCAGCCTTATCCCGGCACAATACAGGTCGACACCTCCGGTCTGCCGCTGGCCGATGCCTCGGCAGATATGGTCCTGCTTCTGCTGGCTGCCCACGAAATCCGGGATAACGCGGAGCGGGTGGCGTTCTTCCGGGAACTGCATCGGGCCATAAAACCGGCGGGACGGATCGTGGTGACGGAGCACCTGCGCGATACCGCCAACTTTTTGGCCTATACCATTGGTTTTCTCCATTTTCATTCGAAAAAAACCTGGTTACAGACCTTCCGGTTGTCGGGGCTAAGCCTGGAAAACGAAATCAAAATCACCCCGTTTATCTCAACCTTTATCCTCAAAAAACATGGAGACGCATCTTAAGATCATTGGCGCCCTTCTGGTTATGCTGGCCGCAATACACGTCATTTTTCCCAGGTATTTCAATTGGGAAAAAGAGACCCGATCGCTGAGCCTCATCAACAGGCAGATGATGTATGTGCACACCTTCTTTATTGCATTCGTGGTTGCCCTCATGGGGCTCCTGTGCCTGACGGCATCAAAGGACCTGACAACCACCGAACTGGGCAAAAAAGTAACCCTTGGACTGGGCCTGTTCTGGACGGTTCGCCTGTGCATCCAGTTTTTCGGTTATTCTCCGAAACTCTGGCGCGGTAAAACCTTTGAAACAACCGTGCATATTGTGTTTTCCATGCTGTGGGCATATTTTAGCGGGGTGTTTTTGTGGGTGTGTTGGTGTGGTAATTAGTGGTGCCACCGGTACCGCCGGCTTTAGCCGGCGCATACCACACCAGTATACTATTTTTACCCGTTAAAACACGGGTAGTGAGAGGTGTACACCATGCGCCGGCTGAAGCCGGCGGTACCTTGAACCTGACATGAAAAAATACGACTTCCTCATTATCGGCTGCGGCATATTCGGCGTCACGACGGCCATTGCGCTGCGGCGGCGGCAATACCGGGTCGGTATCCTGAATCCCGATACCATACCGCACCCGCTGGCGGCATCGACCGACATCAGCAAGGTGGTGCGCATGGAGTACGGCGCCGACCGCGAGTACATGGACATGGTGGAGGCCGCCATCGACGGCTGGCACGCCTGGAACGAGCAGTTCGGCGATACCCTGTACCATGAGGTGGGCTTTCTGATGCTCTGCCGGCAGACGCCCGGGCCGGAGGCCTTTGAAATGAGCAGTTACCACAACCTGATCCGCAAGGGCTATCAGCCTGAACGCCTCGACGCTGAAGCCATCCGGCAGCGCTTTCACGCGTTCAGCACGGGGAACTATTCCGAAGCGTTTTTCAACCCCAGGGCGGGCTTCGCCGAATCGGGCAGGGTGGTCAATGCGCTGGCCGCCTATGCCGTCGAACTCGGGGTAGATATACATACCGGCCAGACGGCCGACACCCTCGCGCAGACGGGCGGGCGGGTGACGGGCGTGCATACGCGCGAGGGCGGGCACTTCGAGGCCGGGCACGTCGTGCTGTGCGCAGGCGCCTATACGCAACACCTGCTGCCCGAACTCCAACCGTTCCTGAAAAGCACGGGACACCCGGTTTTTCACCTGAAACCCTCGCGGCCTGAACTTTTTACCACACCCGGGTTCACGGTCTTCACGGCAGACATATCCAACACGGGCTGGTACGGATTCCCCCTGCATCCGCGGGAGGGCGTGGTCAAGATCGCCAACCACGGCATCGGGCTACAGATCGACCCCGAACGCGACAGGCGGGTGGTCACGGATGAAGACACCCGGCAATTCCGGCAGTTCCTGCGCGAGAGCCTGCCCGCGCTGGCCGACGACCCGATCGTATTCACCCGGCGATGCCTGTACAGCGATACACCCGACGGGCATTTCTGGATCGACCGACACCCGGCGCTCGAAGGCCTGACCGTCGCGGCGGGCGGCAGCGGACACGCGCTGAAAATGGGCCCCGTACTCGGCGACCTGATCGCCGACACCGCCGAAGGCCAGACCCACCGCTGGGCGACACGCCACCGCTGGCGGGCACTGGGCGCGGATACGAAGCAGGTAGAAGAGGCGCGGTTTAAAAAATAGGATTCGTGTTGCGCAGGCTCATTCCGACCTCAGGCTTTTTACCGGGTTGGTCAGTGCGGCGCGCAGGCTCTGAAAACTCACCGTAAAAAACGCGATGCCGGCGGCAAGTACAGCAGTCAGCGCAAACATCCACCAACTGAGCGAAATGCGGTAGGCAAAATCGGCAAGCCAGCGGTGCATGCTCCAGGCTGCCAGCGGGGAGGCCAATACGATGGCAACCGCCACCAGCCGCATGAAGTCTTTGGCCAGCAGGCCAATAATGCTGCCCGTTCCGGCGCCCAGTACCTTGCGGATGCCGATCTCTTTGGTGCGCTGCCGTGTCATGTATGCCGCCAGACCGAGCAGGCCGATGCAGGCGATGAATACAGCCAGTATGGCAAACAGCCCGAAAATGCGCTGTGCCCTTCGCTCAGCGGCATAGAGTGCCGACAGGTTCGCATCGAGGAAGGAGTAGTGGAACGCCTGGTCGGGCAAAAATGCCTTCCAGCGATTTTCGGCTTCGGCCAGGAAGGGTTGAATCTGTCCCGGCTGCACCCTGACCGCCACCGCATTGTCCACGCCGTGGAAGACCTTGTTGTACATCAGGAACAGGGGCACAATAGGCTCGTGCAGGCTCTGAAAGTGAAAGTCGCGGACCACGCCGATCACCGTAAAGGCCACATCGGACTCTTTTGTGTCAAAGAAAGCGCCGGTCTGGATGACGCGTTTGCCGATGGGGTCCGGCCCCAGGCCCAGGTCTTTGGCTGCCCGTTCATTGAGCACCACGGAAAGGGAATCGTTGAAATCGCGGGAAAAACTGCGCCCGTCGAGTACTTCCATCTGGAGGGTCTGCACGAATTGGTCGTCGACCACACAGCCGCGGCCGGTCACGGTCTCGTGGTCTTCCGGTTTTTTGAACGAGATGCCGAAGTAGTTTGTGCCGCCGGGCATTTCATTGGCGCCGCCCACACTTTCCACACCGGCAATTTTGGACAGTTCCTGTTTGAAGGCTTCATTTTTCGGTCCCAGGGCAAAACCGTTTTCCACCATGATCACATTGTCCTTCTTAAAGCCGAGTTTTTTATTGGAAATGTAGTGCAACTGGCTGAATACCACCAGGGTGCTGATGATCATGCCCACGGAAATGGCGAACTGGAAAATCACCAGCCCGTTGCGCAGCCAGATGCCTTTTTTCTGCGTCGAGAAGCGACCTTTCAGTACCTCGATAGGCCGGAAGCCCGACAACACGCCGGCGGGGTAACTGCCTGCCAGCAATCCGGTGCACAGGGCCATCAGGATGAAGCCGGGTATGGTCAGTCTGTCGGCGTAAGCCCCCAGGGTCAGGTGTTTGTCGGCCAGATCGTTGAACGAAGGCAGCAGCAGGGCCACCAGTCCCACGGCGATCACAGCGGCGAGGGCGCTGGTCAGCACGGCTTCCACGAGGAACTGGCCTGCCACCTGGCGGCGCAGGCTGCCGAGTGCCTTGCGTATGCCGACCTCCTTCGCGCGTTCGGCGCTGCGGGCGGTGGCGAGGTTCATAAAGTTGATGCAGGCGAGGAGCAGGATGAAAAATGCGATGATCGTAAAAATGCGAACCATGGTCGCGTTGCCGTTGGGCTTGAGGTCAAACTCCAGGTTGCTGTTCAGGTGTATGTCGGGCAGGGCCGTGAGGTAGTACCGGTACCCGTTGCCGGCGGCCTTGTATTCGGGCCAGGAGACACCGAAATTGCGCTGTATCTCCCCTGCGGCGTATTTTTCGACAATACCGGGAAATTTTGCTTCCAGCGCCCGCGGGTCGGCGCCGGGGTGCAGCAGGAGATAGGTATTGGCAGCAAAACTGATATGGTTGAGTTCATTGAGGAACCGCACGCCTTTCGTCGACATCAGCAAATCGAAGGCAAAATGAACGTTTTCCGGCAGGTCGGCACAAACGGCGGTAACGGTCAACTGCCGCGGTGTCTCGCCGCCGAGCAACTGGACCGTTTGTCCCAGCGGGTTGGCGGTGCCGAAATAACGCCGCGCGGTGGAGGCCGTCATCACCAGCCCGTCCGGATTGGTGAGACACTCTTCAGGATTGCCGTACAGGAGCGGGATTTGAAACACCCGGAAAAAAGTGGAGTCGGCGCCGATCAGCCTGCTTTCTTCAAACACGTCATTGCCGCGCTTGAACTGCGCAACGCCGCCCTCGCTGAAATCGGAGAGCCGGACGGCTTCTTCCACCTCGGGGCAATCGTTTTTTACCGACTGCGCGTAACTCGGGGGAATGATGGCATATCCCGTACGGCGGTCCGGGTAAATGCGTTCCAGCGATATGCGGTAGATGCGGTCGCCGTTCGGCCAGTTCCGGTCGAAACTGTGCTCGTCGGCTACGTACATCAGGATGAGCAGACAACAGGCAATACCGAAGGCAAGCCCGAGGATATTGATCAGGCTGTAACCCTTGTACTTGAGCAGGTTACGCCAGGCAGTTTGTATATAGTTCCGGATCATAGTACAAAACAGCCTCACATGTCATGCCGGAATTTCAAATAAATGATTATCAGTTATTTGCAAACAATACGCTCCCCTTGCCCTGTTCAATTTCGGACAAATCCCGTGCGCTTCTGAACGAAACACACCGGACAACAGGAAGGGGGGCGGCTTTACTCACTCCGCAGCGACTTCACCGGGTTCGCCAGTGCGGCTCTCACGCTCTGGAAACTCACCGTCAGGAATGCCACTGCGACGGCGACTGTGCCCGCAAGGGCAAATACCCACCACTCGATGTCGATGCGGTAGGCAAAATCCTCGAGCCACCGGTTCATGCCATACCAAGCAATCGGCGAGGCGATCAGGAAAGCCAGGAGCACCAGTTTCAGAAAGTCTTTGGCCAGCAGGCTGGTGATGCCGGCCACGCTCGCGCCGAGCACTTTCCGGATACCGATCTCTTTCCTGCGTTGCTCGGCCGTAAAAATGGAGAGGCCCAGCAGGCCCAGGCAGGAGATCAGGATCGCCATCAGGGTAAAGGCGCTGATGATGCGGGAAAGCGTCTGTTCCGTTTTGTACAGCCTGGCAAAGTCTTCGTCGAGAAAGGAGTATTCGAAGGGGGCATCATGCAGGACGTTTTTCCAGACAGTCTCCGTTTTAGCGAGGAACGCGGTGTAATCTTTCGTATTTACATCGACGACCACGTGCGCGAATTCGGACGGCGCGGCGGCCATCACCATGAAGGGATCGAGTTCTTTGCCGAGGTTCTGGTACAGGAAATCCTGCATTACCCCGATGATGGTGAATTCAAGGTGCCGGCCCATAATATCCGATTGCAGCACTACGCCGGGCGCCTCGTCTACCGGTATGCCCAGTTGCTTCAGCGCTTTTTCATTCAGGACCACCCGGGCTTTTTCGATGACTGCCGAAGTGTCGGCGGAGGTAACAAACCTTCCTGCCAGCAGTTTGATTTTCAGTGTTTTAAGATAGTTCTCATCGACCTGGGTATACCGAATATCAATGGCGTTGTGCATATCGCCACCCGGTTTGTACATCGGTACGTCGTTGTAGATCATCTGGCCGGGGCAAACGGCCATTGCCGAGGCCGAGCGCACCTCGGGGTAGCGGACCAGTTCATTGCGGAAAGCCTGGAGTCGGGCCCTGCTCTCCTCGGAACGGAACGGGATGACGATCTTCTGATTCCGCTCAAAACCCAGGTCGAGGCTCAGCATATAGTGCAGTTGGGACTGTACCACCAGCGCGCCGATAATGAGTGCCGCCGAGATCACGAACTGACTGACAACCAGGCCTTTCCGAAGCCATCCCGCATTTTTCCCGCTTTTCATGGAAGTGATGCCTTTCATGATGCTGACGGGCTGGAACGACGACAGGTAAAAAGCCGGATAACTGCCTGCCACCAGACCGGTGAACAGCGCCATGCCTGCCACCATGAACCAGACGGATGCATTCTGATACAGATGGAGTACCACCTCGGCGCCGGTCAGTTGGTTGAGCCAGGGCAGTGCCAAATACACCAACGGCAAGGCCAGTGCGACGGCCAGTACTGCCAGCAGCATGCCTTCGCTCAAAAACTGACCGATGAGCGAACCCCTGCCCGCTCCAACGGATTTGCGGATGCCCACTTCCTGTGCCCGGCGCGCAGCGCGTGCAGTACTCAGGTTCATAAAATTGATGCAGGCCACCAACTGGATAAAACCCGCGACCAGCAACAGCATGTTCAGAAAACCCTCGCTGGTATTCTGACCGATATCCGAGATCAGGCTCGCATCCGTATGAATGGCCGGTACGGGCTGCAGGTGCAGCGTTTTGCCGATATGCAATTGTTTGAGTTGCTCACCGCCGTGTCGCTGGAGGAAGGCGGGCAGTTTGGCCTCCAGCGCCTGTACATCGGCACCGGGGCGGAGGCGGAGGTAAGCATAAATAAAGTTGTTGCCCGCCCAGGAGTCGTCGCTTCGCACAAACCCTCCGATACCGCCGGAGTTCATCGACTTGAAGAAGGCCGGCATCAGGTGTGTGTTGCCGAGCGCGCCGTTGAAGACGCCCGTTATTTTGAATTTCTCCTCGCCCGACTCTCCGCCGATACCGACGGTTTGGTTCAGGACATCGCTTGTATTGAACAGTTTTTGGGCCAGTTGTTCGGAAATCACTACCGAATAGGGCTCGTCGAGTGCGTGTTGCGGGTCGCCGGCAAGGAAATGGTAGTCGAATATCCGGAAAAAGGTGCTGTCTGCGTAGTAGCCCTTTTTCTCCGAAAAAACCCGTTCGCCCACGCGGAAGTGGTTTTGTTCCACACCCGGCGGACTGCAAACGCGGGCGGCGGCTTCCACTTCCGGAAACTCGGCGCCCAGGGCAGGTGCGATCGGCGGCGAACAGGTGGCCATTGGCTTGAAATCGTTGCCATCGGGCAGATCAAGTTCCGTGGTGACCCGGAACAGGTTGCCCGCCTCATGGTGATGCTTGTCGTAGCTGCGCTGATCCTGCACGTACAAGAGGATATAGAGGCAACAAACCGTTCCGGTGGTGAGCCCCAACAGGTTGATGGCACTGAAGGTTTTGTTTTTCAGCAGGTTCCGGAAAGCGAGTTTCAGGTTGATAGCGTACATATCCCGGGAAGTTTCATGTTTAATTTTCTCGTTGAAGGTTATTCGTTTTTCAGGCTCTCTACCGGATTGGTAAGTGCGGCTTTTATGGTTTGCAAGCTCACGGTTAGAAAGGCGATGGCGATGGCTGCCAGGCCTGCGGCCGCAAGCATCCACCACTGCATGTCGATATGAAAGGCAAAATCGGAGAGCCAGTTGTTCATGATATACCAGGCCACCGGTGAGGCGATCAGGATGGCTACAAAAACCAGTTGCAGGAAATCGCGGG
>ERZ724521.896-NODE-896-length-13394-cov-3.886723_pt1 | contig 13394 bp, 11 predicted proteins | sample MGYA00376054_ERZ724521 | MGnify/ENA primary metagenome ERZ724521 (study PRJEB28724, sample SAMN07190883) | activated sludge metagenome | isolation source: activated sludge of sewage treatment plant in Hong Hong | place: Hong Kong | collected 2016-03-17 ... | reverse complement strand
CCTGAACTACGGCTGCGTGCCCAGCAAGGCACTCATCAAAAGCGCCAAGCTCGCGCACCAGATGCGCCACGGCCACCGCTACGGGCTGAACGACAGCACGCCGGGCTTCAGCTTCCGGGCCGTCATGGCACGCATTCACGCGGTGATTGCCGCCATCGCGCCGCACGACAGCGTGGAGCGTTACGCCGGCCTCGGGGTGGAGGTCCTGCAGGGCTACGCGAAGATCGTCAATCCCTGGACGGTGGAGATCGCATTGAATGACGGCGGCAAGCAGGTGCTGACCACCCGCAACATCGTCATCGCCGCCGGGGCACGCCCGCTGGTGCCGCCACTGCCCGGGCTCAACGAAGTGGGCTACGTCACCAGCGACACGCTGTGGGACACCTTTGCCAACCTCGACGAGGTGCCGCGCCGCCTGGTGGTGCTGGGCGGCGGGCCGATCGGCTGCGAGCTGGCCCAGAGCTTTGCCCGGCTGGGTTCGGAGGTGACGCAGGTGGAAATGGCGCCGCGCATCATGGCCCGTGAAGACGAGGAAGTCTCGGCCCTGGCGCGCGACGCCCTCACGGCCGACGGCGTGCAGGTGCTGACCGGCCACAAGGCGCTGCGCTGCGAGCGTGACAGTGACCAGAAAGTGCTGGTGGTGGAACACCAGGGCCAGGAAAAACGCATCGCCTTTGACGAGCTGCTGTGCGCCGTCGGCCGCGCAGCGCGCCTGACGGGCTACGGGCTGGAGGAACTGGGCATCCCCGCCCAGCGCACGGTGGAAACCAACGAATACCTGCAGACGCTGTACCCCAACATCTATGCGGCGGGCGACGTGGCCGGGCCGTTCCAGTTCACCCACACCGCCGCGCACCAGGCCTGGTACGCGGCGGTGAACGCGCTGTTCGGCGACTTCAAGAAGTTCAAGGCCGACTATTCCGTGATTCCCTGGGCTACCTTCATTGACCCGGAAGTCGCACGCGTGGGCCTGAACGAGCAGGAAGCGAAGGAAAAGAACATCCCGTACGAAGTCACGAAGTACGGCATCGACGATCTGGACCGCGCCATTGCCGACAGCGAGGCCCATGGCTTTGTGAAAGTGCTCACGGTACCGGGCAAGGACCGCATCCTGGGCGTGACGATTGTGGGCACCCATGCCGGCGACCTGCTGGCCGAATACGTGTTGGCCATGAAGCACGGGCTGGGGCTCAACAAGATGCTGGGCACCATCCACACCTACCCCACGCTGTCGGAGGCCAACAAATACGCCGCCGGCGAGTGGAAGCGCGCCCACCAGCCGCACCGGCTGCTGGAATGGGTGCGCAAGTACCACGACTGGAAGCGCGGATGACTCACCATCGCCTCCGAATTGCTACATATTTGATAGCGACCTGCGCAGCATTGGCGGGGCCTGCAGCCATATTGGCTCAAAATGCCGAGGGTCTGGCGCCGGTGCTGGCGGCGTTTTCTTCGGCCCCCGGCACGCAGCCGCCCGCGCCCTGGCGCGCGGTCGGGCTGCCGCAGGACAAGGCTCCGCTGGCGCGCATCACGCTGGCCGAAGTGGACGGCACGCGCGTGGCGCAACTGGCCACTGACCGCTCCTACGGCACGCTGGTGCATGACATCCGCCCCTGGGTGCCGGGCCCCCAGGCCACGCTGGCCTGGCGCTGGCGGCTGGACCAGCCGCTGCAGGCCGCCGACCTGCGCCGCAAGGACGGCGACGATGTGGCCCTGAAGCTCTGCGTGATGTTCGATCTGCCGCTGGACGCACTGCCACTGGGCGAGCGCGCGGTGTTGCGGCTGGCGCGCGCAGTCTCGGGCGAGAAGCTGCCGGCGGCCACGCTGTGCTACGTGTGGGACCCGGCACTCGCGCCCGGCACGGTGCTGCCCAATGCCTATTCACGCCGCGTCCGCTTCATGGTGGCCGACGGCCTGGGCAGCGCAACGGGCCAGTGGCAAAACCATCAGCGCACGCTGGCGGCCGACTTCCTGCGTGCCTTTGGCGACGAGGCCCGCCAGCTGCCACCCGCCATCGCCGTGGTGATTGGCGCCGACGCCGACAACACCGCCGGCCGCAGCCTGGGCTACATCGGCGACCTGAAGATCACGCCCTGACACCATGAACACACCCCGGTTTTTCCAGCTCCACCATGAAGACCGCGACGCGGTGCGCCAGGAGCTGCTGGCCGGCCTGCTGGCCACACCGGCGCGCACTTCGCCCAAGTACCTGTACGACGCGCTGGGCTCGCGCCTGTTCGAGGCCATCACCGCGCTGCCCGAGTACTACCCCACCCGGACCGAAGCCGCCATCCTGGCCGCGCAGGGCGCTGCGCTGGCGGCCTGCCTGCCGCGCGGCGCCACCCTGATCGACCTTGGCGCAGGCAACTGCGCCAAGGCGGCCAGCCTGTTTGACCTGCTGGCACCAGCGCGCTACGTGGCCGTGGACATTTCGGTGGACTTTCTGCGCGACGCACTGCAAACGCTGCAGTACCGCTACCCGGCGCTGGACATGGTGGGCGTGGGGCTGGACTTTTCCACCGGGCTGGCGCTGCCGGGCACGCTGGACGACGCGGCGGCGCCGCGGGTGCTGTTCTACCCGGGCTCCAGCATTGGCAACTTCACGCCGGTGCAGGCGCTGGGCTTTCTGCGCAGTGTGCATGCGGCCTGCGGGCCGGCACCGGGCAGTGGCCTGCTGATCGGCGTGGACCTGGTCAAGGACACGGCCGAGCTGGAGGCCGCCTACGACGACGCACTGGGCGTGACGGCCGCTTTCAACCGCAACCTGCTGCCGCACATCAACCGCCTGGCCGGCACCGACTTCGCGCTGGCCGACTGGCGCCATGTGGCGCTGTTCAACACGGCGCTGTCGCGCATCGAGATGCACCTGGAAGCGCAGCGGGCACTGACGGTGCGCTGGCCGGGCGGCGTGCGCGCCTTTGCCGCAGGCGAGCGCATCCATACGGAGAACGCCTACAAGTGGACGATGGCGGGCTTCGAGACCCTGTTGCAGGACGCGGGCTTTCACGGCGCTCGGGCCTGGACCGACCCGCAGCAACGTTTCGCGGTGTACTGGGCGGCGCGTTGATGTGAGAGCATGCAGGCTTTTCCACCTGCCCCGCCTGAAACCCTGAATGCAGTCGTCTGAACAACCGGTGCTGCGCGACATCGTGCTGGTGGGCGGTGGCCACGCCCATGTGGGTGTGCTGCGCCGATTTGCCATGAAGCCCGAGCCCGGCGTGCGGCTCACCGTCATCTGCAACACGGTGGACACGCCTTATTCCGGCATGCTGCCGGGCTACATCGCGGGCCACTACAGCTTTGACGAGGTCCACATCGACCTGCCGCGGCTGGCCGCCTTTGCCGGCGCGCGCTTTTACCGCGACGAGGTGGTCGGCATCGACCGTGCCGCCGGCAAGGTGCTGTGCCGCCAGCGGCCGGCCGTGCCGTATGACCTGTGTGCCATCAACATCGGCTCGACCCCGCAGGTGGGCCAGGTACCGGGGGCCACCGAGCACACGGTGCCGGTCAAGCCCATCCAGCAGTTCAATGAGCGTTGGCTGGCGCTGCTGCAGCGGGTGCGCCACCCGGCACGCAGCGGGCCGCTGACGATTGCCGTGGTGGGCGGCGGCGCGGGCGGCGTGGAGCTGACGCTGGCGATGCAGTACCGCCTGCGCCACGAGCTGCGCGCGCTGGGCCGCAACCCCGACGAACTGCGCTTCCACCTGTTCACCCGGGACGCCGAGCTGATGCCCACGCACAACCCCTGGGTGCGTGCGCATTTCACGCAGGTGCTGCGGCAACGCGGCGTGCAGCTGCACTGTGGTGCTGCGGTCGCCTCGGTGTCGGCCGGCACGCTCACCACCCGCGCGGGCGAGACCTTCGCCGCTGATGAAATCATGTGGGTGACGCAGGCCGGCGGCCCGGCCTGGCTGCAGGGCAGTGGCCTGGCGCTGGACGCAGCCGGCTTCATCCGAGTCAATGCGCAACTGCAAAGCGTGAATGACCCGCGCGTGTTTGCAGCCGGCGACATCGCGGCCTTCGAGCCCCGCGCGCTGGAAAAAGCCGGCGTGTTCGCGGTGCGCATGGGCGGCCCGCTGGCCGACAACCTGCGCCGCGCCGCACGGGGCGAGGCGCTGCGCTCCTGGCGGCCGCAACGCCACTGGCTGGCGCTGATCAGCACCGGCGATCGCCACGCTGTGGCCTCGCGCGGGCGTGGCCTGGCGGTGCTGGGCGCAGCCGGCGGCTGGGTCTGGCGCTGGAAGGACTGGATCGACCGGCGCTTCATGCGGCGCTTCAATGAACTGCCGCCCATGACGCCCGCCCGCACCGCGCCGCCCGCCGCCGCGCTGGCACTGACAGCGGAAGAATCGCAGCAGGCCGTCTCGGCCATGGCCATGCGCTGCGGCGGCTGCGGCGCCAAGGTGGGGGCCACGGTGCTGTCGCGCGCTTTGGGCGCCCTGCAGCCGGTGGACCGCACCGATGTGCTGATTGGCCTGCACGCGCCCGACGACGCCGCCGTGGTGCGGGTGCCGCCGGGCAAGGCCCTGGTGCACACGGTGGACTTTTTCCGCGCCTTCATTGACGACCCGTACACCTTTGGCAGGGTCGCGGCCAACCATGCGTTGGGCGACCTGTTTGCCATGGGCGCCGAGCCACAGTCCGCCACCGCGGTGGTGACGGTGCCGCCGGGGCTGGAGAGCAAGGTCGAGGACCTGCTGTTCCAGATGATGCGCGGCGCTGTCGAGGTACTGAACGCTGCGGGCTGCGCCCTGGTGGGCGGCCACACGGGCGAAGGCCGCGAGCTGGCCCTGGGGTTTGCCGTCAACGGCCTGATCGACGACACCCTGGGCACGGTGTTGCGCAAGGGCGGCATGCGGCCCGGCGACATGCTGTTGCTGACCAAGCCGCTGGGCACCGGCACGCTGATGGCCGCCCATGCGCGGCACGCGGCCAGAGGCCGCTGGGTGCACGCCGCGCTGGACGCGATGGTGCAATCCAGCCAGCGCGCGGCGCAGGTGTTGCTGGCCCATGGCGCCACCGCCTGTACCGACGTCACCGGCTTCGGCCTGCTGGGCCATCTGGTGGAAATGACCCAGCCGTCGGGCGTGGACGCGGAGCTGGTGCTGGCGGCCCTGCCGGTGCTGGCAGGGGCCGAAGAATGTCTGGCGGCCGGCATCACCAGCTCGCTGGCGCCAGCCAACGTACGGCTGCGCCGGGCCTTGCGCAACCAGGCCGAATTTGTGGCCCACCCGCGCTACGCCCTGCTGTTTGACCCCCAAACCGCGGGCGGCCTGCTGGCCAGCGTGCCCGCTGACCGGGCGGACGCCTGCATCGCGGCCCTGCGCGAAGCTGGCTATCCGCACGCAGCGGCGATTGGCCAGGTGCTGCCGCAGGGGGATGCGCTGGCGCCGGTGGTGCTGCGGGAATAGTCGGCTTCAAGCTGGTTCTTGAGGCACCAATTCGCCTGCAACCCACGCCAGATAGGCGTGATCAGCTATCATTTTTGTAGCAATCCACTGGGGCACTTCATAGGGGTGCAGCCCGGCCACCAGCGCCCGTAGTGCGGGCTCACATCGCGGCAGGGTCTTGAAGGTCAGGCGCCATTCGGCAGACTCGCAGGTGTCGCCCTGCCAGCGGTAGACCGAGGTGATGGCGGCCTCGTCCACCTGGGCGCAGGCCGCCAGCCGGGCCTCCACGGCGGCACGGGCCATGGCCAGCGCCTGCTCTCGCCCAGGCAGGGTCGTGACGATGGAAAGTAGCGTGGTGTCAGCAGCCATGGGCCGATGGTGCCGCAAGACCCGGGCCGCTCATGCCCGGCTAAGACTGGGGGCTTACCCTTAAGAAATTGGATTCCCTGCGAGGGGAACTTGTTGTTTGGCACTCTCTCCAATGGAGTGCTAAAATACTTCCTATATGAAGAAAGGAATTCTGGTATGACTCTTCAAACTGGATCTTCCGCCACCGCCGCGCTGACCGTTGCCAACCCCTGGGCCGTGGTGCCCCCGCTGGGCAACCTGGACGCCTACATCTCGGCCGTGAACCGGCTGCCGATGCTCACGCTCGAAGAAGAGCAGGCCTTCGCGCGCAAACTCAAGGACCACAACGACATCGAAGCTGCCGGAAAGCTGGTGCTCTCGCACCTGCGCCTGGTGGTGTCGGTGTCGCGCAAATACCTGGGCTACGGCCTGCCCCATGGCGACCTCATTCAGGAAGGCAACATCGGCCTGATGAAGGCCGTGAAGCGCTTTGACCCCGACCAGGGCGTGCGCCTGGTGAGCTACGCGCTCCACTGGATCAAGGCCGAGATCCATGAATACATCCTGAAGAACTGGCGCATGGTCAAGGTGGCCACCACCAAGGCCCAGCGCAAGCTGTTCTTCAACCTGCGCTCGATGAAGCAGGGCTTCAAGGACGACGCCGACGTCGAGACCCACCGCGACACGCTGACGGACGCACAGATCGACGTGATGGCCAGGGAGCTGAACGTCAAGCGCGAGGAAGTCATCGAGATGGAAACGCGCATGTCCGGCGGCGACGTGATGCTGGACCCGACCCCCGGCGACGATGGCGAGGAAGCCTACGGCCCCATCGCCTACCTGGCCGACGCCAGCCACGAACCGACGGCGGTGATGGAGTCGCACCAGCGCGACGTCCTAGCCACCGACGGCATTGCCACGGCACTGGAATCGCTCGATGCGCGCAGCCGCCGCATCGTGGAGGAGCGTTGGCTCAAGGTCAATGACGACGGCTCGGGCGGCCTGACGCTGCACGACCTGGCGGCCGAGTACGGCGTGAGCGCCGAGCGCATCCGCCAGATCGAGGTGGCCGCCATGAAGAAGATGAAGAAGGCGCTGGCCGCCTACGCCTGACGCCTGGCGCCGGACGCGCCACTTTTTGCCCCGGGGCCCGGTTTTGACCGGGCCTTTTTGTAACAATGCCCGGGTGAACCGCCTGCAACGCTTTCTTGCCGTGCTGCTGTGGCTGCTGGCCTGCGGTACGGCGGCGTTCGCACAGGACATGCCCGGCCCCATCACGCTGGACAGCCGTGCCTCGGTGGTGTCGCTGGACGGGCGCAGCGTGTACTGGGTGGATCCGACCGGCCAGGCCACGGTCGAGCAGATCGAACTGGGCGCCAACCTGCCCTGGGCCACGCGCGATGCGGGGCGCCAGTACAACATTGACGGCAAGGCGCTGTGGCTGCGGTTTGACGTGGCCATGCCCCAGGAAGGGCATTGGTTCCTGGAGCTGGGTTCGTCCGGCGTGGACCGGGTGCAGCTGATGTACCGCGGGGCCGACGGCGCCTGGGTGGTGCAGGAGGCTGGCGACACGCGCCCGGTCTCAGCCTGGCCCCTGCCTGGACGCTTCCCGACCTTCGAGCTGCGCGCACACACCGGCAGCGAGGTGGTGCGCTACTGGCTGCGCGTCGAGCACGCACGGGTGAATTTCGCCACCCCCATCGTGATTGCCAGCCAGGCCGCGCTGAGCGTCTCGCGCGAGCGCGAGCAGTTCCTGCTGGGCGCCTATTTTGGCCTGGCCACGCTGATCACCGTGGTGGCGGCGGCCAACGCGGTGGCCTTCCGCGACCGCACCTTTGCCGCCTACGCGGCGTACGTGGCAGCGCTGGGTGTGGGCCAGCTGGCCTACCTGGGCGTGGGAGCCCAGCATGTGTGGGACAGCTGGCTCACCTGGAATGCCAACGCCACGTTCGTGCTGCCCGGCATTTCGTCGGCCGTCGGGCTGTGGTTCGTGCGCATGGTCACCGAGCCGGCCCGCTTCTCGCGCCGGCTGGACGGCGTGGTCTGGGTCATGATCATGGCGCTGCTGGTGGCGGTGACGCTGGACACCGCGCTGAAGTCGCGCCCCACGTTCACGGCCTTGATGCTGCTGACGCTGCTGGCCCTGGCGCTGATCGTCGCGCTGATCGCACTGGTCTGGACGCAGGGGGACGACCCGTCGATCAAGCTGATCGCGCTGGGCTTCCTGCCGGTGCTGGTGATGGCCCTGTTCCCCCTGGCGCGCGGGCTCAACCTGATCCCGACCAGCCCGCTCACGCGGTACGGCCTGTCGATTGGCGCGGCGCTGGAAATGCCGATCCTGTTCTATGCGCTGAGCCTGCGCGGCACCCGCCGGCGCGAGGCGCAGGTGCGTGCGTCGGCACTGGCCCGCACCGACGCACTCACCGGCCTGGCACACAGCCGTTCGCTGCTGCTGCGGCTGGACGGCTCGCTGGCCCGGGCGCGCAGCCAGGCCCATGCCTGTGCGCTGCTGGTAGTGCGGCTGGCCAACCACGACGCCATCGTGGCGCAACATGGCCGGGACGCAGGCGACCGCGCCCTGGTGCTGGCAGCGTCGCGGCTGCGCCGCGCCATCACCGACGTGGACCTCGCCGCGCGGGTGGACGACCACCATTTCGCGTTGCTGCTCGACGGCCCGACCACGGACGTGACGGCCCAGTCGGTGGCCACACGCGTGATCGCCAGCGGTCTGCGCGAGTCCGATGCCTTGCCCGCGGGCGTGGTGTTGAAGTTCCAGGTGGCCATCGCCATGCTGCCGGACAAGGCGCACGACGCCAGCCAGGCACTGGACTGGTTGCTGGGCCTGGTGAACGAGATGACGCCCGAGACGCGCAAGGCGATCCGCACCGCCAACTTCTGAGCGGGCCGGGCGCGCCGGCTCAGGTCCCGCCCAGACTGCGCCGGGCCCGCCGGACGATGTAGGCCGTCTCGGGCACCGGCGACTCGGCCAGCCAGCGCTCGCACAGCGCATCAACCCACTGCGGCTGGGTCTTGCTGGCGTCGTTGAGCCAGTTGGCCACCGAGTTCTGCACGTAGCGGCTGGGGTCGGCGCGCAGCGGCACCAGCAGCGGCAGGCCGCGCCAGGGCTCGGCCTTCAGCGCCTCAATCTGGGCACACCAGACGCCGCGCGGGCGCGTGAGTTCGCTCGCAAAGCGGCGAATGTTCTCGTCCGCATCGCGCACCCACGGCGCCAGCAGCGCCAGCGCCTCGTCCAGTGCGCCGGCCACTTCGTCGCGCACCGCCATCCAGGCCATTTCGCGCACGCCAAAGTGCGGGTCCGCCGCAAAGCAGCGCACCGCGGCCAGCTTGTCCGGCAGCGGCAGTGGCGAGAACATCACCCAGTGGGTGGCCCAGCAGCGTGCCACGTCGCTCGGGTGGCGGGCCAGGCGGGTGGCGACGGCGTCACGGTCGGCGCGCGGGGCGGTCAGCTCGTACAGCGCGCGGGCCACATGCAGGTGCCGCTTCATGGGCTTGAAGGCGCCCAGCATGGCCAGCGTGTCAGCCAGTGCCTCGGCGTTCGGGTCAAGGCCGATCTGCTGTGCCACCGCGCGGGTCAGTCGCGGCAGGTCCAGCGCGAGGAACTCATTGAGGTTGACAGTGGGCAGCCGGCCCGCGTTGAGCGCGTCCAGCACCTCAGGCGGAATCAGCGCAATCCTGGCGGCGCCCTTGCGGCCCAGCAGGTGCGCCACCATGCTCAAGCCGCCTTCAACAGCAGCCGGATGTCGTCCGCCAGCGCCTGCGCCCCCGTGCCGTAGCGGGTGTACAGGCGGATGCGGCCCTGCGTGTCGTAGACAAAGCTGCCGGCCGAATGGTCCATGCTGTAGCTGGTGGGTGTCTTGCCCTCGACCTTTTTGTAGTAGACCTTGAAGTCTTTCGCCACCGTGGCCAGCTGTTCGGGCGTGCCGCGCAGTGCCAGGAACGACGGGTCGAAATTGGTCATGTAGGCCTTCAGCACCTCGGGCGTGTCGCGCTCCGGGTCCACCGTGATGAACAGGCCCTGCACGCGCTCGCCGTCCTTGCCCAGCGTGCGCCTGACTTCGGCCAGCTCGGCCATGGCCGTGGGGCAGACATCAGGGCACTGGGTGAAGCCGAAGAACACCACCACCACCTTGCCGGCAAAGTCCTTGATGCTGCGCGGCTGGCCGTTGTGGTCGGTCAGCGCAAAGTCGCGTGCGTACTCGGCGCCCGTGATGTCCACGGCGCGGAACTGCATTTTCTGCTCGGAACAGGCACTCAAAACGGCTGCAGCCCCCGTCGATACTGCGCAAGCCGCTATGAATTTGATAGCAAAACGACGTTGCATGTGACCTCAGAAAATATAGTGGTCCAGCAGCAGGGCCGCGAACAGCAGGCTCAGGTGCCAGAGGGAAAAACGGAAAGTCTGGCGCGCCAGCGTGTCGGAGTACTGGCGCCACAGCCGCCAGCCGTACCAGCAGAAGCCCACGCTCAGCGCCACCGCGGCCGCCAGGTACAGCCAGGAGCTCATGCCGTAGGCAAAGGGCATCAGGCAGGCGGCAAACAGCACCAGCGTGTACAGCAGGATCTGCAGCCGCGTGAACTCGTTGCCATGCGTCACCGGCAACATCGGCAGGCCGGACTTGCGGTAGTCCTCCACCCGGTACAGCGCCAGCGCCCAGAAGTGCGGGGGTGTCCACAGGAAGATGATGAGGAACAGGATCAGGGCCTCGGGGCCGACGTCGCCCGTCATGGCGGCCCAGCCCAGCACCGGTGGCATGGCGCCCGAGGCGCCGCCGATCACGATGTTCTGCGGCGTCAGCGGCTTCAGGATCACGGTGTAGATCACGGCGTAGCCCACGAAGGTGGCAAACGTCAGCCACATCGTCAGCGGGTTGACCCACACATAGAGCAGCCAGGAGCCGATGGCGCACAGCACGGCCGAGAACAGCAGCGTCTGCCAGTCGCTCAGCTCGCCCTGGGCGGTAGGCCGCCAGGACGTGCGCTTCATCTTCGCGTCAATGCCCTTTTCCACAATGCAGTTGAAGGCGGCGGCGGCGCCCGCCACCAGCCAGATGCCGACGCAGGCGGTCAGGCCCAGCCGCAGTTCGGCCCAGCCCGGCACCCCGGGCACGGCCAGCACCATGCCGATCAGGGCACAGAACACGATGAGCTGGATCACGCGCGGCTTGGTCAGCGCGTTGAACTGCCGGATGCGCGACGGCGGCTTGAGGGCGTTCGCAGCAGCGCTCATTGGGTAACCTCCGCCCTGCGGGCTGCGGTGCTATGAGCCTTCGGAGCGGCCGGGCGGCTCATGCCGACAACCTCGACGCGTTGAGGTTGGAGGCGCTCACGGTGTTGGCGGCGAAGCGGCTTTCACACAGGGCCCAGGTCAGCACCACCACCAGGGCGGCGGCGCCACCGGTGTGCGACACGGCCGCCACCAGCGGCCAGCCCAGCACCACGTTGGACAGGCCGGTGACAAACTGCCACAGCGCCAGCCCGGCGATCCAGCGGGCCTGGGTGCGCAGCGCGTGCACATGGCGCAGCCGCCACGCCAGCCAGCCCAGCAGCGCGAACACGGCGTAGGCCGCCAGCCGGTGGGTGTAGTGGATGGCGGTGAGCGCGCCAAAGCCGATGTGGTCGCCGCGGGCGGTCATGCCGAGTTCGCGCCAGACCGTGAAGCCGTCGGCAAACTCCATGTGCGGCCACCAGCTGCCCTGGCAGGTGGGGAACTCGTTGCAGGCCAGCACCGCATAGTTGGTGCTGACCCAGCCGCCCAGCGCCACCTGGGCCCACAGCGCCGCAAAGGTGCCGATGAGCAGCCAGCGGGTGCTGGCCGACAGCGGCACCGGCGCCGTTTCGCGCCAGGCCTGCGAATAGCGCACCGACTGTACGCACAGCAGCGCCAGCAGCGCCAGCCCGCCCAGCAGGTGCAGCGTGACGATGGCGGGAAACAGCTTCATCGTCACGGTGAGCGCGCCAAACGCGCCTTGCATGCAGACCCAGAGCAAGGTCAGCGTGGGCCACCAGGGGTTGACCGGCACACCACCCTGGTTGCGTTTGCGCTGCAGCCAGGTGGTGACGGCCAGCGTGAGGATCAACACGCCCACCCCGGTGGCCAGGTAGCGGTGGATCATCTCGATCCAGGCCTTGCCGTGCGTCACCGGGCCAGTGGGCATGGCAGTCTGCGCGGCCGTGATTTCGGCCCGCGCGCCGACGGGGCTGGCGTTGCCGTAGCAGCCGGGCCAGTCGGGGCAGCCCAGGCCGGAGTCGGTCAGGCGCGTGAAGGCGCCGAACAACACCAGGTCGAACGTGAGGAACAGCGTCAGCAGCGTCAGCGAACGCAGGCGGCGCGCGGGCGAGGCGTCGCGGTTGCGCAGCCAGACCCAGGCCAGCGGCCCGAGCGCGATGACCACGCCCATGAGCATGAGCCGCGCCACCGGCGCAAAGTCGTACAGGGGCTGGCTGTCCATCAGGGCCGCCCCACCTGGTCCCACGACGCGGAGGCGCGCATCAGCCGCTCCAGGTCGCGCTTGATCTTCGCCGCCGACGCCGTGTCCACCTGGGCGTCCAGGTTGACGGCCGGGAAGCGCATCATCCAGTTGCCCAGCGGGTCCACCACGTACAGGTGGTCGCGCAAGGCGCGGCCCGGGCCCGGCACCAGCCACTGGGCAAGCCGCGCCGCGTCCACCCGCAGCACGGTGGCCTGCTGGATGGCGGGCCGCAGCTCGGGCTTGACCGGTGCGTCGTCGGGCACCAGCCAGACCCAGTCGAGCCGGTCCTTGTCCTTGCCCAGGCCTTCGCGCAGCTGGCGCTGCAGGTACAGGTGTTTTTCGCAGGTGGCGTCGCAGGCACCGCCCGCCACGCTGATCAGCAGCCACTGGCCCTTGAGCGCGGGCAGCTGGCCCGCCGTGCCGTCCAGCGCCACCGTGGGCAGCGCCGGCAGCGGGCGCTGCGGGTCGATCAGCTCGCCATAGTTGCGTCGTCCCTCGGGACGCACCACGTAGTAGGTGAAGTACGACGCAATGACGGGTGCCGCGCACACCAGCAGCACGGCCAGCATCTTCCAGCGCCCGCGCACGGTGCGCTGCGCCTCGCCACCGATCGCCTCCTGCGGCGTGGGCAGCGAATGCACGGTCAGGCCCAGCGGCTCGTCAAGCGCGCCGGGCGGCTGCACGGCGGGAGCGCCAGGGCGCGATGAATTGGAACCAGACATAAAGGACAGTGAGCAGGCCGCTAAGCCCGAACCATTGAAATGCGTAACCGTAGTGCTTGCCGGTGCCGCTGGCAGCTTCGGGCCAGTCGCGCAGCAGGCCGTCGGACGCCGCGCCAAGCTGCAGCACGGTGAAGGGCACCAGCGGCAGGCGGGTCTCGGCGCTGAAAGCGGCCAAGTCCAGATTTTGCCGGATGACGGAAGACCCCGGCGCCGGCGCGGCGCCCTGGAATTCGTAGAGCCGGGGCGGCGCCGCAGCGAGGCGACCCTCCACCCCCACCACACCGGTGGGCGACTGCACCGCTGGCAGCTGTTCCCGGTTCACAAAATTTCGGGGTACCCAGCCCCGCTGCACCAGCACTACGACGCCGCGGCCGTCCAGCACCAGCGGGGTCAGCACATGAAAGCCGGGTTTGCCATTCATTTGCCGGTTGTCGAGGTACACG
>ERZ724521.893-NODE-893-length-13430-cov-4.342280_pt1 | contig 13430 bp, 10 predicted proteins | sample MGYA00376054_ERZ724521 | MGnify/ENA primary metagenome ERZ724521 (study PRJEB28724, sample SAMN07190883) | activated sludge metagenome | isolation source: activated sludge of sewage treatment plant in Hong Hong | place: Hong Kong | collected 2016-03-17 ... | reverse complement strand
CGTTGCTCTATGGCGAAATGTCCAAACTGCGATCCATTTGCGTTTGGTCAATGAGTGCGTGGCGGCTGGCAGAACGGCGGTACTGCGCCGTAAGCGTCTTCAGGCGATCAGCGCAAACGGTGAAACGATTAACGTTGCAGCTGGCGGCAGGACGTGTTCCCCAAGCGCGCGATACCGCCAAAAAGCAAAAGGCCCGCGAGGGCGGGCCTTTTGCATGCAGAGTCGCGAGCTACTGCTGTACGGTCTCGGGTTGTCCCGACGGTTTGCCGGTCTCTACCATTTGCATTGGCTCGGCGGCAACCTCGGCGCGCGGCGGGCGTGCGCGACCGCGCTTGACCGGTTCATCGGCCACTGCGGGCGACGGCGCGCCACTGCTGCGGGTTTCCATCATCTGCAAGCCAGCATCACCGGGCAACTGGTAGGTGAAGGGCTTCACCGATTCGCGTGCAGCCACTGGGGCGGCAGTCGCAGCCGGTGCGGCAGGAGCTGCGACTTGCGCCGCAGGTGCCATCGGGGCTGGGGCAGATACAGGGGCGCTTGCTGGCGCCGGCGCGGCATCGAACATCGACGCTTGCACCCCACCAGCCGCCTCGTTCACCTTCGGCGCGGTTACAACACCGGCATCACCCTGACTGTCGGTGGCTGCGCGTTCGCGGCGTCCTTCTCCACCTTCACCATTTTCGCCGCGTTCGCCACGGCTGTCGCGATCGCGGCGACGCGAACCACGTTCGCCGCGCGGCGGACGATCGCCACGTTCTTGCGACGTGCCATCGACTGTCGTTTGCGGTTGTGCGCTGGTGGCCTGTTGAACGTCAGCTGCTTGCGCTTCTGCGTTTGCAACCAGCGGTGCCGGCGCATTGTTGCCGTCGCGCGGCGGGCGATCACCGCGCTCGCCGCGTTCACGACGCCCGCCACGGTCACCGCGTTCACCGCGGTTTTCGCGATTCTCACGGTTCTCGCGCGGAGCCTTGTTGCTGTCGGCCGCGCCTCCTGCAACCACTCCGGCACCCGGCGTCACCGCTTCGGCGGCATTGGCCTGATTGCGTGCATCACGCTGTTCGCGCGGCTCGCGTTGCTCGCGCGGAGCGCGGTCGCCCTGACGGTTGCCGTCCGTGCGGCCGTCACGTTTAGCGTCACCACGATCCTTCCGGTCGCTACGGTTGTCGCGATCACCGCGACTTTCGTTGCGATCGCCTTTACCGTTGCGGTCCTTGCGATCACCACGGTCATTGCGGTCATTGCGGTCGCGGCGGTCACCGCGATCATTGCGACCACCACGGTCACGGTTACCGTCGCGGCGGTCATCGCGTTTCTTTTCTTCCGCCTTTGCGGGTTGTGGCTCAGCGACCGGTGCCGCAGCCTCAATGCCGAAGATCGACTTCACGCGCGCCCAAAGGCCAGCCTTTTGCATGGGCGCCACCGCCACAGGTGCTGCAGCAGCAACCGGTGTTTCCGGCTTCGGCTCGACGACCGGGGCCGGCTGCGCAGGCGTGATGCCCTTGACCGCAGCCTCGACGCGAACCTCGTGGGCTTCCTGCTTGATCGCCTCGACGGGATCAACCTGCTCGGGACGCTCGACCATCTTGTAGCTGGTCGGAAGCGGTTCGGCCGAGTTGAGCTCGTCGTGCTTCAGACGCTGCACCGTGTAGTTGGGCGTCTCGAGGTACATGTTGGGGATCAGCACCACGCTGACCTTGAGGCGCGTCTCGAGCGACTGGATGTCGAATCGCTTCTCGTTGAGCAGATAGGTCGCGACGTCAACCGGGACTTGCGCGATGACCTGCGCGCTGTTGTCCTTCATCGCCTCTTCCTGGATGATGCGCAGGATGTGCAGCGCGATCGATTCGGTCGAGCGGATGTGGCCGGTGCCGTGGCAGCGCGGGCAGGGCAGGTGGGCCGACTCGCCGAGGCTTGGTTTCAGGCGCTGACGCGACAGCTCCATCAGGCCGAAGCGCGAGATCTTGCCCAGCTGCACGCGGGCGCGGTCGAGCTTCATCGCGTCGCGGAGCTTGTCTTCGACTTCGCGCTGATGCTTGGACGACTCCATGTCGATGAAGTCCACGACGACGAGGCCGCCGAGGTCACGCAGGCGCAACTGGCGCGCGACTTCTTCGGCCGCTTCGAGGTTGGTGTTGAACGCCGTCGTCTCGATGTCGCCGCCTTTGGTGGCGCGTGCCGAGTTGACGTCGATCGAGACCAGCGCCTCGGTGTGGTCGATGACGATCGCGCCACCCGAGGGCAGGTTGACCGTGCGGCTGAACGCGCTTTCGATCTGGTGTTCGATCTGGAAGCGCGAGAACAGCGGCACATCGTCGTGATAGAGCTTGACGCGGCTGACCGTGTTGGGCATCACATGGCCCATGAAGCCCTTGGCCTGCTCGAAGATGTCTTCGGTGTCGATCAGGATCTCGCCGATGTCCTGCGTGTAGTAGTCGCGGATGGCGCGAATCACCAGGCTCGATTCCTGATAGATCAGCAGCGGTGCCTTGTTGCCCTTGGCGGCACCGTCAATGGCGGTCCACAGTTGCAGGAGGTAGTTCAGATCCCATTGCAGCTCTTCTGCGGTACGGCCAATACCGGCGGTGCGGGCGATGATGCTCATGCCGTTGGGCACTTCGAGCTGCGCCATGGTGTCACGCAGTTCGTTGCGGTCTTCGCCCTCGATGCGGCGCGATACGCCGCCGCCGCGAGGGTTATTAGGCATCAGCACCAGATAACGGCCGGCCAGCGAGACGAAGCTGGTCAGCGCGGCGCCCTTGTTGCCACGCTCGTCCTTCTCTACCTGAACGATCAGTTCCTGGCCAACCTTCAGGCTGTCGCCGATCTTGTTACGGCTGACATCAGCGTCGCCGGAGAGCACGGAGCGTGCGATTTCCTTGAATGGCAGGAAGCCGTTGCGCTCGGTGCCGTAGTCGACGAAACAGGCTTCCAGCGACGGCTCGACGCGCGTGATGGTGCCCTTGTAGATGTTGCTTTTGCGCTGCTCCTTGGAAGCAGACTCGATGTCGAGATCGATCAGTTTCTGACCATCGACGATGGCAACGCGCAGTTCTTCCGACTGGGTTGCATTGAACAGCATGCGTTTCATGCGTACCTTCCCGTTCAGCGAACGAGCGGTGAACCAGACGGATGCTGCTAAGCCAGTGAAATGTCACCGATTCTCGCGGCGCGCAGCGCGGGCGAGAATGGGCGCATAGATCTGAACAGAAAAATCGTGGCCTGACGGATGGGAGGCAGAACCTTGACCTGGCCAGACAACCGGGGCAACGAGTACGCGCGAGGCGCGGTCGCTGTCGGGGTGGGCAGGGCGGGAGCCCGGTCGTTGACCGGGAGGCTCACGCTGGTTGCGCTGTTGCGCGGGTTCATGACGAAATTTTCTTCTTGGGACTCGCCGTTGGTTATCGGGCGGCCCCGCTTCAATCTTTTTTCACAGGCCAGCGAGCAACGAAAGGCGCCGCGCGGTGGCTGAACTCTTACAATCGCCGCTTTTCCCGGTGGCGGCTTGACCGTGGAATCCGCGCGAATCCCGCTTACCTGACGCGAAGCGGATCATTGCTGACCCTCTGTTCGCCCGCACTTTCCATGATAGTCACCCAGAAAGCGCCTGTTGGTGGCGTGGACCCGTGCACCGGATTCAAAATGCCGCAGTTCCTTCGAACTACGTCAACAGGCAAATTATAAGGCAAATGAAGGACTTAGGACGCGTTTCTCGGCAATTTTCTGCCGCTGATGGAGCCTCCCGGCAGGGCGTCGATGACGCTGGCGCTGTGGTGGCGAAAGTGCGTCATCTTCGCGTAACCGAAGACTACGCCGGCCAGCGCGTTGACAACTTCCTTATCCGCGAGCTGAAAGGGGTGCCCAAGACGCATGTTTATCGCATCATCCGTTCCGGCGAGGTACGGGTTAACGGCGGTCGCGTGCGTGCCGAAGCCAAGCTGTCAACCGGCGATGAGGTGCGGTTGCCGCCGGTCCGCGTGGCCGAATCAGCGATGGTCCCGACTGCACCCGGCGAGTTCCCGCATCCCGTGCTGTGGGAGGATCAGCACCAGCTGGCGGTCGACAAACCAGCCGGGGTGGCCGTGCATGGCGGCTCCGGCATCAGCTTTGGTGTTATCGAGCAATTGCGTATGGCGCGGCCGCAGGCGCCACTGCTCGAACTGGTGCACCGGCTCGACCGCGACACCTCCGGCGTATTGCTGATCGCCAAGACCCGTGCCGGCTTGCTGGGCATGCACGATACCTTGCGCGAAAAATCGGGTGACAAGCGTTACCTGGCCGCCGTCAAGGGCGAATGGGTGAACGACCGCCAACATGTAAAAGCGCCGCTGGCAAAGTACACGCGACCGGACGGCGAACGTCGGGTTGAGGTCAATGCCGACGAAGGACAATTCGCGCACACAATTTTCAACCTGCTGGAGCGGCGGCCCGAGATGAGTCTGCTTGAAGCGGAGCTGAAGACCGGTCGTACCCATCAGATACGTGTTCATCTGCAGCATCTGGGTTTCCCGATCGCCGGTGACGACAAATACGGTGATGCGGCGTGGAACAAGCTGTTGCGCGGGCGGCAACCGGTGCCGCTGCGGCGCATGTTCTTGCATGCCAAATCGTTCACGTTCGAGCACCCGGTGACGGGGCTGCCCATCACGGTGGAAGCCCCATTGCCGCGGGAGCTGGCCAGTTTCTGGTACGGCAACACGGCACCTGCGAGTAGTGGTTAAGGTTTTGCAATGAGTGAACGTCGTTACCCCCTGGTAGTGTTTGACTGGGACGGCACGCTGGCCGATTCCACGGCAGTGATCCGTCGCGCGCTTCAGCGCGCAGCGGGCGATCTTGGCTATCCGGTGCCTTCTGACGAGCAGGCCTCGTTCATCATCGGCATGGGACTGCGGCCTGCACTTGAGCACGCGGTGCCGACGTTGCGGGAGGCCGATCTGCTCCCACTGACGGAACGCTACCGCTACCACTTCCTGGCCGGCGAGAACGAAATCGTGCTGTTCGATGGCGTACCCGAGATGCTGGCATCGCTGAAGGGCCGTGGTCATTGGCTGGCGGTAGCGACCGGAAAGTCGCGGCGCGGGCTTGATCGCGCTTTCGAAACGCTCGGCCTGCGTGAGTTTTTCGCGGCATCGCGCTGCGCCGACGAGGGCTTTTCCAAGCCGCATCCGGGCATGCTGCACGCGATATTTGACGAAACGGGCATGCAGCCGTCGCAGGCGGTGATGATTGGCGACACCACGCATGACCTGCAGCTTGCCGAAAACGCTGGCGCCCATTCAATCGGCGTGACCTACGGCGCCCATGAGCCGGCGCTATTGAAAGCACACCGATCACTGACACTGGTAGATTCGGTGTCCGCGTTGCGCCATTTTCTCGAAACCAACGCCTGATTTTCAAAGTGGAACCCATGGATCAACTGCCGTCGCAGCCCGGCTGGGAACGGGAACTCGTCACCAAGCTTGCCCAGATGAATCTCAAGGAGCAGCGTGCCCGTCGCCGCTGGTCAATCTTCTTCCGGCTGGTGTGGCTTGCGCTTGCGCTTGTGGTATTCGCCGCGATCATGGGCTGGATCGGTCATGGCGGCAGCGGCAGCGATCGCTCCGGTCGCCACACCGCCCTGGTGCGGCTGGAAGGTGAGATCGACGATCACGGCAAGGCGAGCGCCGAAAACATCAATGCTGCACTGAACGCGGCATTTCAGGATCCGGACAGCGTCGCAGTGGTGCTCAATATCAACAGCCCGGGTGGTTCGCCAGTGCAATCTTCCCGCATCTACAACGAGATTCGCCGGTTGCGCAAAGACTACCAGGACAAGCCGCTTTACGTCGTGGTCGACGAAATGTGCGCCTCCGGGGGCTATTACGTTGCCGCCGCTGCGGACAAGATTTTTGTCGATGGTTCGAGCCTCGTAGGTTCCATCGGCGTGATCTTCCACGGTTTTGGTGTTGACAAGGCCATGGAGAAACTCGGCGTCGAATCGCGCACCGTCACGGCCGGCGAAAACAAGGCCTTCATGGATCCGTTCTCCCCAGCGAAGCCGGAACACAAGGCGCACCTGGAAGCAATGCTTGGCGAGGTGCATCAGCAATTCATCAAGGCTGTCAAGGATGGTCGCGGCGACCGGCTCAAGCTCAACACGCCTGGCCTGTTTACCGGCCTGATCTGGAGCGGTAACAAGGCGGTCGAAAATGGCCTGGCCGACGGACTTGGCTCGGTTGATAGTGTTGCCCGCGAAATCACCAAGGCAGAAGATCTGATTGACTACACCGTCGAAGAAAATGCCTTCGACAAATTCGCGCGCAAGCTTGGCACCAGCTTTGGCGCCGGCGTCATGCAGTCGATGGTCAAGGCAGGCTGGAAGTAGCCTTTTCGGTCCGGCCGGTGGGTACCGCGCGCAAGCGGCGCAGGCTCTACAGCGCGCCGATGGTCAGGGCTTCGGCGAACAGCTGACCCAGCTCCCTTGCGGCGTCGAGATCGGTACGTGCCAGATCACCACGCGATGACCCAGCCTCGCCGCCAACGCGGCGAGCGATGATGCCGGGGTGCGCCTTGCGCAGACGCCAGCCAGTGACGATGCGATCAACGCTCTGCATGGCGCCGGTTCCGTCATTGCCGGCGCACACCAGAACGGCGTACGGGCGTCCCGCGATGCGGCTTTCAGTGCCACCACCGTAAGCGGTTGTGTCCGTCATGCAGGCATAGAAGACACGATCAAAAAAGGCCTTGAGCGTGCCTGCCATATAGCCAAAGTTCTCCGGCGTGGCGAAGACCAGCGCATCGGCGCCCAGCAAGTCGCCAGCGTCCGCCACGGTTGCCGAGCGGGTGATCGCTGCTACCCCGTCAACGCCGCTGGCGCCATCCAGAAAGGCGCTCACCAGCGCGCGAGCGCCGCCGCTGGCGGAGTGGTGGATCACAAGTATGCGTTTCATCTGGATGTCGAAGCCGCGGATCAGCGGCGATCGTGTGGTGAGTGCTGCGAAACGATATTGTGCGCCCGCTGCTTTCCTCGCATTACAGGTATCTGGCAGGTGAGCATGCTCCGGCGATACCGGCAAAAAAAAAGGGCCAACGAATGGCCCTTTTTCCAGCACTCTCCAGCGATCAGGGATCAACCAGGGTAACCGTTGCCGTCGAGGTGCCACCGCGGCCATCGCTGATGGTGTAGGTGAACGCACTCACGTAGTAGCAGGCGTCAGTACCGTCATAGAACACGGCTTTGCCATCCGGTGTGATGCTGACTTTGCCCCGGCCGGCCGGTGGTTGTGTCAACGAGATGATGCGCAGCGGATCGCCGTCAGGATCACGATCGTTGGCCAGCAGCGAGCTCAACACCTTGGTGCCATAGCACGGGACGTCGACGCGATCATCCACGGCGACCGGCGGATTGTTCGGTGCGGCGTTGATGGTGACGTTGACCGTCGCTGTCGACGATCCACCCTTGCCGTCGCTGACGGTGTAGGTGAAGCTGTCGGTGGCTCCCGCCGGGCAGGTGGTTGCGTTTGGCGTGTAGACGATCTTGCCAGACGAGATGGCAGCGGTACCTTTGCCCGGTGTGGTGACGCTGGAGATGGTCAGCGTGTCGCCATCGGGGTCGGTATCGTTGGCCAGCACGTTGAACGTTGCCGCAGCGCTGCACTCAATGGTGTAGGCGTCGTTGGCTGCAGCCGGTGCGCGGTTGAGATAGCGGCGGGCACCGGTTGCCTGCGTGGTGGTGACTTCGGCGAAGCGGTAGGTGTCGATTGCCGTCTTGTGCTGCGCCGAGTTGTGCAGCGCGCGGCTGACCCAGTTGTTGGGCACGTCCTCAATCACTTCCTTCTGCACCTGGCGCTCAATCATCGGCGCAGTGGCGGCGGCGGCTGTCGGCGTACCAGCGGAAGCGGCGGCAGGCGTCTGTGGCGCCGGCGCTGCGGCTACCGCCACCGGAACCCGCACTTCCTCGACCTTTTCCTTCACCACCAGCACGTCGGTGTCAGTACGGCGGTTGCGGAAGCTCTGGCCCTTCACTTCCGGGTACTTCGGCGACTTGCCTGCCTTGCCATCCGTCGTGACCAGATTCTCCGGCACGCCCTTGGAGACGAGGTATGCCTTGACCGCCTCGGCACGTTTCTTGGACAGCGCGAAGTTGTTGCGGTCAGATCCGGTCGGGCAGGTGTGGCCGACGACGTTGACCTTGAGTTCGACATACGGACGCTGCGCCGCGATGCGGCTGACCAGCCCATCCAGCTCCTTCAGCGCCGCCGGTTTGAGCTTGGCGGAACCGAGGTCAAAGTAGGTCTCCTGCGCGTCGCTGGCGTTGGCGCGGCTAACACGCTTTTCAAGGCGGGTAGCGGGTTCCTGCGGTTTGGTGGCGGTGCCGGCAGCCTTGGCAGCGTCAGCAGACGCTGCAGCGGCGACTGGCGGCTTCCAGTTCGGATCCGGTACCCGCTCGGTCGCGGTCACCATGCGGCTAACCTTGTTCGAGCGGAAGTTCGACTTCGGTGCGCCAAATTCATAGCGCAGCATCAGCATGCCGCGCTGGTCGTTGCGGGTGCCTTCGAAGTCACCGGTTTTGCGCAGGATTTCGCCCGACAATGCGATCGAGATTGGCGAGCCAGCGAAGAACTTCTCGGCCATCAGGGTGCCGGTCCAATACTTGCCCCATTCATAGTCAAGACCGGCCGTCACGCGCAGCAGGGCGGCTTCATAGAAATGCCCAACCCGGCCGCCGACACCCCAGTCGTAGGCGCGGGTGAAGGAACGCGTAGTCACCGTGGTGATGGTGTCCTGCTCGTATGGGCGCCCGGCTTCGCTGCCGGTTTGGGTGACGGTGGTTGCCACACTGCTGGTCGAGTTGAGGGTGGCACCCGACAGACCTTTGCTGGCGTAAGCGTTCCAGAACCAGCGTTCGTATTCCTGGCCGCCGCCCAGCGTCGCTTTGCGCAGATCACGGTCACCCTGGTCGTAGGCTGCAAACAGCTTGTTGACCGCAGCGCCGCCGGACGTCCAGTGGTGCGAGAGCTTGGCGCCGCCCGAATTGCGGCTGGCCCAGAGCTCGGCCAGCGTGGCTGACTTGTCGTCGCCCTGCAGCACCTGAAAAATTTCGCCGCGCGCGTTGTTGTCGCTATCGATGCCGACGCCGATGCGCGTATTGGCACCGACGTATTGCAGGTTGGCGCCGGGGACGGGTTTGGCTGCGTCCTGCGCGAACGCGGGCGCGACGATGGAAGCGCCGCCAAGAAGAATGGCAAGCGCTGCGTTGGATGATTTTCGGTTCATGGTTTCCCCCGAGGACGTGGAATGTCGCTCGCTAGCTGAAAAGTCTAGCAAAGGGGCGCTGAAAAAACGAGAAAAAGCCCGTGAAATCAGGGCAGTAGCGCGAGAAGCGTATCCATTCCGCCAATATTGATGGCCACTGGCACCTGCTCGCGCACTTTCGGTTTGGCGTGATAGGCAACCCCAAGCGTTGCCGCGTGAAGCATCGGCAAATCGTTGGCGCCGTCGCCGAGTGCGATGCTGGCGCGGCGATCGGCCGGGAGCGTGCTGGCAAAGAAGCGCAGCAGACGCTCCTTTTCGACCGCATCGACGATGGCGCCGCAGACCTTGCCGGTAAGCCGGCCGTCGTGTTCGGCCAGCGTGTTGGCGCGGGTCCAGGTGTAGCCAAAGCGCTGCCGCATGCGCTCGGTGAAGTAGGTGAAGCCGCCGGAGACGAGTAGCGTTTTCACCCCGTTTTTGTTGGCATGGGCCATCAACTCGGCGAGCCCGGGCGAGGGCTTCAGCCGCTCGGCGTAGACCTCGGCGAGCACTTTGGTGGACAGGCCTTCGAGACAGGCGACCCGCTTTCTCAGACTCGCCTGAAAATCCAGCTCGCCGCGCATGGCTGCCTCGGTGATCGCGGAAACCTCGGCCTTGACGCCGGCGAAATCAGCAATTTCGTCGATGCATTCGATGGTGATGGCCGTGGAATCCATGTCCATCGCGATCAGCCCGACCTGGGTGATCGGGATGGCACGGTCAGCGGGCAGTACGTTGGCGGCGGGCGAGGAATGGGTAGCGGCAGTTGAGGTCATGGCTGGTGATTTTAGGTGGCCACCTGACAATGACTTTTCACTATCAACTTTTTGACGAAAAAGCCATTCTTAAAGGGCTCAGACCGCGTTTGATACAAAAGTCGACTTCATAGAAAATTGCGCCCTTTACCCAATGCAGATAAAGGTTTCATACAAAAGCCGAACATCAGAGATCGCAAACTGACGTTTACGGACCGCACCCGTCAAAGCCCTGCCACGCGCTGCCGGATGCAATTCAGGTCAAATAGCAGCCACACCATCAATCCGCCTTCCGGTTCAAGCTCGGCTGGAGCGGCATCAAAACAAGGCACAGGTGAGCGCATGGCAATCTACGAACTCGACGGCGTCCGGCCGCAAATTCACGCAACGGCATGGATTGCCGAATCCGCCGAGGTGATCGGCAATGTGCACATCGGCGCCGATTGCAGCATCTGGCCCGGTGTAGTGATTCGTGGCGACAACGAGCCCATCCGTATCGGCGACGGCAGCAACATCCAGGACAACTCGGTGCTGCACTCCGACCTCGACATGCCGCTGACCATCGGCCGTCGCGTGACCGTTGGCCACAAGGTCATCCTGCACGGCTGCACGGTGGGCGATGGTTCGCTGATTGGCATGGGTGCCACCGTGCTGAACAAGGCCGTGATCGGCAATGACTCGCTGGTCGGCGCCTGCGCATTGGTCACCGAGGGCAAGTCGTTCCCGGATCGATCGCTGATCGTCGGCAGCCCGGCGGCCGCAAAGCGCGAGCTCACGCCCGAGGCCATCGCCGGGCTCGGCCGCAGCGCCGATGGCTATATCGAAAACGGCAAGCGATTCCGCAAGGGGCTCAAGCGCATCGCTTGAACGCCAAGCGGGCGTGCAAACGGGAACGGTTAGCCCGCGAACCCGCCCTCATCGAGGTACTTCCGTTCTTCCGCCGTCATCGCACGGCCAAGAACGGGATTACGATGCGGAAAGCGCCCGAAGCGGGCGATTGCATCCCGGTGAATCTCGGCATAGCGCAAGCCGTCGCCATCGAGCGCGCGGTACAGTGCCACTGAGCGTTCCTGGTCGGCCAACTGCTCGCTGTGCATGAACGGCAGGTAGAAAAAGCGTCTCATGTCGTCGCCGACGACACGGTCGAAGCCTCTGGTGATGGCCGCGTCGGCGACGGCGACAGCCTGAGCGTCCGTCGCAAACATGCGCGCCGTATTGCGAAAACTGTTGCGCGGATACTGGTCGAGCAGGATCAGCAGCGCGAGGGCGCCTTCGGCATTGTTCTGCCAGTCCGCCAGATCGCCGCGCGCCGCCGCTTCATGCTCGGCCGCGAAGCGCTCGCGGAACAGCGTGTCAAACGCCACGTCCTTGCGAAACCAGCGCTCCGGACCAGCGTCTCGCCAGAACTTCACGACCTCATTGGGGGAAGCAAAAGTGGGGTTCATTTCGTGCAGGAAGGAATGCGTTTGCGTGTGGATGAACCGGGCTTACTGCCGACTAATCAGGCCTCGGCCGGCCCAACATACTGGAAATCCACCTTCGCATTCTCGGGATTGACCGATGCGATCTTCACGCGAACTCGTTCACCAAGGGCGATCGTGAAGCCGCTGCGCTGGCCGACCAGCGTCACTTTGTCGCGGCCCAGTTCGTAGTAGTCACGCGGCAGCGTGGTGGCATGGATCAGGCCATCGGCGAAGGTTTCGTCCAGCGTGACGAAAGCCCCGAACGGCACCACGCCGGAGACGGTGCCATTGAACTCTTCACCCAGGTGCGCTTCTAGGTATTTCGACTTCAGGAACTGGGTGACCTCGCGTGACGCAATGTCCGCGCGGCGCTCGTTGGCGCTGCACATATCGCCCAACTGTTCCCAGTCTTCGTTCGAGTACTTTTTGCCTGCCAGCACGGCTTTGATACCACGGTGCACCAGCAGATCCGGGTAACGGCGGATCGGCGACGTGAAGTGCGCGTAGTGGTCGTAGGCCAGGCCAAAGTGCCCCGCGTTGTGTGGCGTGTAGATCGCCTGCGGCAGCGAGCGCAGCAGGACGGTATGCAGGGCGGGGGCATCGATGCGTTCGCGCGTCTGCTCGATCAGCAGTGCGTAGTCCTTCGGCGATGGTCGTTCGCCGCCGCCTAGCGTCAGGCCGCGCAGTGACAGCGTTTCACGCAATGCCGCCAGCTTTTCTGGCAATGGGACGTCGTGCACCCGGTAGAGCAGCGGCTGCTTGGCGCGAGCAAGGAACTGCGCGGTGCAGACGTTCGCCGCCAGCATCATCTCCTCGATCAGCTTGTGCGCGTCGTTGCGCACGGCTGGCCGAATGCTGGCAACGCTGCCGTCATCATTGAACGAGAAAACCGCCTCCTGCCCTTCAAAATCAAGCGCACCGCGCCGTTCACGAACTTCGCGGAACAGTTTGTAGAGGGTATGGAGTGTCTTCAGCGAAGCTTCAATGCTGCCGGCTTTCGGCTTCGCCGCTTCCAGCGTCGGCAATTGCGCGGCGACTTCGGTATAGGTCAACCGCGCCTTGGAGTTCATCACCGCGGCGTAGAACTCGAAGCCCGTGATGTGCCCGGCCGCGCTCACCTTCATGTCGCAGACCATGCACAGGCGATCCACGTTCGGCCGCAAGCTGCACAGCTCGTTCGACAGCGCCTCGGGCAACATCGGGATCACGCGCCGCGGAAAGTAGACGCTAGTGGTGCGCTCGCGCGCATCGGCGTCGAGTGCCATGTTGAGCTTGACGTAGTGCGACACATCGGCAATCGCCACTACGAGCCGGTAGCCGCGTCCGGACTTCTCGGCGTAGACGGCGTCGTCAAAGTCCTTGGCAGTCTCGCCATCGATGGTGACCAGCGCCATCTCGCGCAGATCGACACGACCCTTGCGGTCGGCCGCCGTCACCTTGTCGCCGTAGGCCGCTGCTTCTTTCAGCGTCGCCTGCGAGAAGACGTAAGGCAGATTGTGTTTGCGGATGGCGATTTCGAGTTCAATGTCGGACGAATCCTCGTCGCCAATCACTTCCACGACCTCGCCAGTCGCATCGTCGTACGGCGTGGGCTGGCGGGTGATCTCCACGACCACGATCTGGTTCACCGTGGCCGTGCTCAGCTTGTTGCGCGGGATAACGATGTCCTGATTGATCCGGCGCTCCGAGGCGACGAGGAACCACACACCATCCTTGCTGCGCAGCTTGCCGACGACCCGATGATTCGCCCGCTGCAGGATGCTGACGATCTCGCCAGTGGTCTTGCCATCACGTGTGGTACCGGTGGTCTGCACGGCCACGCGGTCGCCATGCAGCACGGCGCGCATCGCGTCCTCGGTCAAAAAGATGTCGTCGCCGCCCTGATCGAGCTTGACGAAGCCGTAGCCGTCGGCATGGCCGATGATGGTGCCGACGAGCGCGTTCG
>ERZ724521.892-NODE-892-length-13434-cov-3.782794_pt1 | contig 13434 bp, 9 predicted proteins | sample MGYA00376054_ERZ724521 | MGnify/ENA primary metagenome ERZ724521 (study PRJEB28724, sample SAMN07190883) | activated sludge metagenome | isolation source: activated sludge of sewage treatment plant in Hong Hong | place: Hong Kong | collected 2016-03-17 ... | reverse complement strand
CGACGTCCATTCGTGATCCTTTGTGCCATCGGCTTGCTGGCGAGCTGTGGTCAGGGAGGCCAGGGGCAGCTCATCGGGGCGCAGAACCGCCCGGCCTGGTATCAGGTCGACCCGTACGGGATGAACTACATCCCCATGGGGTCGTATGTCATGGGGCCCAGCGACCAGGATGCTCCCTACGCCATGGTGGCGAAGAGCAAGACCGTCTCCATCCAGGCCTTCTACATGGACCAGACGGAGATCAGCAACAACGAGTACCGCCAGTTCGTGGAGTACGTGCGGGACTCCATCACCAAGCGCTTGCTGGGTGATGCCGACATCGGGGAGCACGTGCTCACGGAGGATGAGTACGGCGAGGAGATCGATCCCCCGATCATCAACTGGCAGGAGCGCATCGATACGGAGGACGAGGAGGTGCGCGAGGCCCTGGCCGATCTGTACTACCAGAGCAGCGAGCAGTTCTACCGCCGCAAGGAGATCGACACGCGCAAGCTGCTGTTCGAGTATTACTGGATCGACCTGAAGGAAGCCGCGCGCAAGCCGGGCCGGGATCTGGACCTGAACAATGGTGGCTACACCAACAGCAAGGGCCAGAACTTCTCGATCATGGGCCACAGCGATCGCTCCAAGTTCATCATCAAGGAAGTGATCAACGTGTTCCCCGACACGTTGACGTGGGTGCACGATTTCACCTATGCGTACAACGAGCCGATGACCAAGAATTACTTCTGGCACCCGGCCTACGACGATTATCCGGTGGTGGGTGTCACCTGGCAGCAGGCGAACGCCTTCAACGTTTGGCGCACGCAGAACATGATGAACGCCTGGTTGCAGCAGGGCGGTGAGCCCTTCATCAACGATTTCCGCCTGCCCACGGAGGCCGAGTGGGAGTATGCGGCGCGCGGTGGTCTGAAACTCTCTGCCTACCCTTGGGGCGGTCCGTACATCCGCAATCGCCAGGGCTGCTTCCTGGGGAACTTCAAGCCCCTGCACGGCAACTACACGGATGACGGCGGGTTCCACACCGTGCCCATCGACAGCTATTCGCCCAACGACTACGGCCTGTACAACATGGCTGGTAACGTGGCCGAATGGACCAGCACCGCGTTCGATGAGAGCGTGTACGATTTCGATCACGACATGAACCCCGAGTACAGCTACGACGCCCTCGCGAACGATCCGCCTTCGCTCAAGCGCAAGGTGATCCGCGGCGGTTCCTTCAAGGACGTGGGCCTGTACCTGCAGACCGGCACGCGGTGCTTCGAGTACCAGGACACCGCCAAGTGCTACATCGGCTTCCGCAGTGTTCTCACTTATCTGGGCCGTGGCAAGGCCGTGAATGCGGAGGACCTTTAGACCGAGGACCCGCCCGTTACCAAATCACCTGACGGGCATTCCATATCCCGAACCACTCTTCAAGACAACCCTCAAAAGCAAGGACAACCGATGAAACCTGGCAGCAAAGCGTGGAAGAACTTCATGGCCAAACTCTACGGTATCGGCGCTGCCGTCGTTATCGTGGGTGCTCTCTTCAAGATCCAGCACTGGCCGCTGGCCGGTTTCTTCCTCATCGTCGGTCTGTCCACCGAGGCCATCATCTTCCTGTTCTCGGCGTTCGAACCGCCGCACGAGGAGTATGATTGGAGCCTGGTTTACCCGGAACTGGCCACCGGTGAGCACGCCGAGGGCGACGACTTCAAGAAGGAGGACCAACGCTCGATCACCGAGCAGTTGGACGACATGCTGGAGAGCGCCAAGATCGAGCCCGAGCTCATCGAGAGCCTCGGCGCCGGCATGCGCAGCCTGAGCGATCAGGCCAAGAAGATGGGCGAGATCACCGGAGCCGCCAGCGCCACGAACGAGTACGCCAACAGCCTGAAGGACGCCAGCGCGAAGGTGAGCAGCCTGAGCGACAGCTACGCCAAGGCGAGCGAGAGCCTCGTGGGCCTCACGGCCAACGTGGATGCGGGCAAGAGCGCCGGCGAGAGCCTCAGCCGCATGAGCAAGAACCTCAGCGACCTGAACGAGATGTACGAGATCCAGCTGCGCAGCAGCCGCGAGAAGCTCGAGGCCGCCAACCAGATGTTCGCCGGCATGGAGGAGATGCTCTCGCACCTGCGCAACAGCGTGGACGACACCAAGCGCTACAAGGACAACATCGCCGAGCTCAGCACCAACCTGGCCAAGCTGAACACGGTGTACGGCAACATGCTCGCCGCCATGACCGTGCGCGGTTGAGCAGCCCATCTGACCACGACCACATCCACTCCCTACACATAGGACCCGAACATGGCAGGTGGTAAGCTGACCCCGCGTCAGAAGATGATCAACATGATGTACTTGGTGCTCACCGCCCTGCTGGCGATGAACGTATCCAAGGAGATCCTGGACAGCTTCGTCACCGTGAACAACGGACTTGAGACGACGAAGCGCACGCTGTCGGAGAAGATGGACGAGACGTACACCACCTTCAGCAGCTACGCGCAGCAGAACCAGGAGAAGTACGGGGCGGCCTACAAGAGCGCCCAGCAGATCCAGACCATGGCGAAGGACCTGATCGCGATGATCGACCGCACCAAGGCCGAGGTGATCTCCAAAACGGAGGGCAAGCCGCTCGAGCAGGTGTTCGCGAACGATACCGTGATCAACCTGAAGTACATCGACAAGAAGGACAACTACGACGAGCCGACCAACGTGATGATCGGCCCGGATGAGACCAAGCCCAAGGACGGCGAGTTCACGGCCGTGGAACTGCGCACCAAGCTCGAAGCGTTCCGCGACCAGCTGCTCGGTCTCGTGGGTGACAAGAACCCCGTGCTGAAGGCCAACATCGAGAAGACCTTCGACTTCCCCAAGGAGAAGGAGGCCGGCGATACGGGCGTGGAAGTGCCTTGGGAGACCAAGCAGTTCTACCACGTTCCCCTGGCCGCAGCGGTCACCATGCTCTCCAAGGTGCAGGGTGATGTGCGCAACATGGAGAACGAGACGGTGAACTGGCTGATGGGCAACGTGGAGAAAAGCAGCTTCAAGTTCAATAAGCTCACGGCCATCGTGAAGCCCCAGAGCAGCTACGTGACCGTGGGCAGCAAGTACACGGCGGAGATCTTCCTGGGCGCTTACGACGACCAGAACATCCCGGAGGTGTACATCTGCGGTCCCGGTGCCAAGGTGGATACCACGTCCAAGCCCTACAAGATCATCGGTGATGCGCAGAAGCTGCCGATGAACGGGGCGAAGGCCCAGCTCGAGCAGGTGGCCGGTGGCGCGGGTCTCCGCACGGTAACGGGCATCATCAAGTTCAAGCCCGTGGGTGGTGAGGAGCAGGTGGAGCGGTTCGAGACCGAGTACGAAGTGGCCGCTCCGAACCTGGTGGTGAGCCCGACCAAGATGAACGTGTTCTACCGCGGTATCGACAACCCGGTGGACATCAGCGTGGCCGGCTACAGCGCCAAGGACATCTCCCCGAGCATGACCAACGGTTCGCTGGCGAAGGCGGCCCAGGGCTACATCGTGAAGCCCGGCAAGGACGCGAAGAGCATGGTGAGCGTCACCGTGACCAACCCGGACGGTTCCAAGAAGAGTCTGCCGGGTGTTGAGTTCCGCGTGAAGAACGTGCCCAGCCCGCAGCCGTACTTCGGTGGCAAGACCATCACGGACCAGGCCATCAAGAAGAGCGATCTGCAGGCCGCAGCCGGTGTGATCGCCAAGCTGGAGGCCTTCGAGTTCGACCTGAAGTTCGATGTGGTGGAATACACCGTGTCCGCCACCGTGACGGGCAGCTACGCGGAGGACATCGTCAAGGGTGCCGCGGTGAGCGGCAAGGCCAAGGAGATCTTCGGCAAGCTGAAGACGGGCCAGAAGGTCTACATCGAGAACGTGAAGGTGAAGGCGCCGGACGGTACCATCCGTACGATCGGCAACCTGGCCTTCAAGGTCATCTGATCACTGAACGCAACACCGAACACCATGAGCATCCGTGCATCCCTCGCGCTGGCCGCCGCTTCCGTGGCGGTGCTGGCGATCACCGGGCAGGTACAAGGACAGACCGTGCTGGACGGTGCGTACATCAAGGAGCACACGAAGACCCAGCGCGTGGTGCCCTACCCGTACATCCGGGAGGCTGACGTCATGTGGTACCGCCGCATCTGGCGCGAGATCGATGTGACGGAGAAGATGAACCACCCGCTCTATTACCCCACCACGCCGATCAACGACCGGCGCAGCTTGTGGGACGTGATCAAGAACGGGCTTCTGGTGGACGGTTCCATCACCGCTTACGACCCGGGCGTGGACGGCTGGCGCGACGAGTTCCAGCAACAGATGCTGCCTTCCGCCGTGAAGGAGAAGCTGAGCCGCGTGGAGATGAAGTACGTGGAGCGGCTGGACGGAACGGGCTTCGATTCCATTCCCCAGCAGCTGGAGGTGCTCAGCGAGGACATCAAGCGCTACCGGATCAAGGAGGACTGGATCTTCGACAAGCAGCGCTCCACCATGGACATCCGGATCATCGGTCTGGCGCCCATGAAGGAGAAGAAGGGTGACGCCGGTGATGTGCGTGGCCACGAGGTGCTCTTCTGGCTCTACTTCCCCGAACTGCGCTACGTCCTGGTCAACTGGGACGTGTTCAACCGGGAGAACGATGCCGAGCGCCGCTCCTTCGACAAGGTGTTCTGGACGCGCCAGTTCAGCAGCACGATCATCAAGGAGAGCAACGTGTACGACCGCAACATCGCCGAGTTCAAGAGCGGCATCAACGGGGTGCTGGAATCCGAGGCGATCAAGCAGAACCTGTTCGAGTTCGAGCACGACCTCTGGAACTTCTGACCAGGCAACGAGCGATCATGGAAGCCCCGGCCTGGCCGGGGCTTCTTCATTCAGGCCATACGCTCGCCCGTGTTCGCGCGTTGAACCCGGGTGATCACCGCGCAGCGCACCCTCCGGACCGGCCTGTTCATCCTGGCCATTGACGCGCAGGCGCAGGGTCCACCGCCTTGCCGCACGAACGCACAGGCCCTCCCGGAACCCCTGCTGCGCGAGGCCGATGTGATGTGGGCGAAGCGCGTGTGGCGGACGGTCGACCTTCGCGACGATGCGAACGCCGCATTGGGGCCGTCACCGGACACCAGTGCGGCCTGCGGCAGCCTGTTCGAAGTGATCCGGTTCTGCCTGTTGAACGAGGCGTCCATGACGGCCTACCATCCCGGGGCCACCGGCACGGATGACCGCTTTACGCGGGTGCTGCGTGGCCACGAGCTGGACAGCCTGATGGCGCGGTGCTCGCCGGCCGACATCACCGGCTACCGCATCAAGGAGGACTGGATCTTCGAGAAGCAGCGTTCGGAGCTGCTGGTGCGCATCATCGGGCTGGCCCCGCTGGTGGACCTGCGTGGTCCCGACGGCGACCTGCGCGGCCAGCGGGTGCTCTTCTGGCTCTATTGGCCGGAGTGTCGGCGGGCGCTCGCCCAGTGGCCGGCCGCGCGCCTGCAACCCGATGGCGAACGGCCCAGCTACGAGGCGCTTTTCCGGCGCCGCCGGTTCACCAGCATGGTCATCCAGGTGAGCGGAATGGACGACCGGACCCTCGGCGCCACCCTCTCCGGTGTGGATGCCGTGCGGGAGGCCATGCGCCTGGAGCGGGCCTTGCGCGACAGGGAGCAGGACCTCTGGCACTATTGAGCCGTTGCCGCAGGCGGGTGAAGTGGGGTACTTTCGCGGCCCTTTTCACGCGGTCCCCGACATGATCAACGTCAGCGAGCTCACCCTGCATTTCGGTGATCGCACCATGTTCGACAAGGTCTCCTTCTTTATCGGCAAGGAGGACCGCATCGGCCTGGTCGGCCGCAACGGGGCCGGCAAGAGCACCCTGCTGAAGATGCTCGCGGGAGAGGAACAGCCCGATGCAGGCAGCATCGACCGGCCGCGCGACCTGAGCACGGGCTATCTGCCGCAGACGATGAAGCATGATCTGTCGCTGACACCGCGGCAGGTGGCCATGAGCGCCTTTGCCGAGGCCGAGCGCCTCACCCGGCGGCTGAGCGAGATCGAGGTGGAGCTGAACGGCTCGCTCGAGGACGAGGACCGCGTGATGGCCCTGGCGGAAGAGCTGGCCCATGCCCACGAGCGCCTCAACCATATCGGCGCCGGCGATCACGACAAGCAGGTGGAGGAGACGCTCCGCGGTATCGGGTACTCGGAGGTCGATATGGACCGGCCCATGAAGGAGCTGAGCGGCGGCTGGCGCATGCGCGCGGAGCTGGCGCGCATCCTGCTGATGAGCCCGGACCTGCTCCTGCTGGACGAGCCCACCAACCACCTGGACCTGCCCGCGATCCAGTGGCTGGAGGACCTGCTCACCACCTACCCGGCCGCTCTGGTGCTCATCAGCCACGACAAGGCATTCCTGGACCGGCTCACCAAGCGCACCATCGAGGTGGGTGGCGGCCGCCTGATCGACCGCAAGGTGCCCTGGAGCCAGTTCGTGGAGCTGCGGAAGGAGGAGAAGGCCCGCCAGATGAAGGCCTACGAGGAGCAGCAGAAGTACATCGAGCACACGCAGGAGCTCATCAACAAGTTCCGCGCGAAGAAGGACAAGGCCGCGTTCGCGCAAAGTCTCATCACCAAGCTGGAGAAGCTGGACCGCGTGATCGTGGAGGACGATGCGTTCCGCTCCATGATCGTGAAGTTCCCCCCGGCGCCGCACAGCGGCAAGCTGGTGCTGGAGATGCACAAGGCCCGCAAGACCTATGGGGACCGCGTGATCCTCACCGATGGGGAGCTCACGCTGTCGCGTGGGGAGGCCGTGGCCCTGGTGGGCGCGAACGGCACCGGCAAGAGCACGGTGATGCGCATGATCGTGGGCGAGGAACCTTTCGAAGGGGATATGAAGCTGGGCCACCAGGTCACCATCGGGTACTACGCGCAGGACATGCCCGACCGCCTGGATCCAACGCTTACCATCATCGAGACGGCCGAACAGGCCGCAAGTGACGAGAACCGCCCGAAGGTGCGGGGCATGCTCGGTGCCTTCCTCTTCAGCGGCGACGAGGTGGACAAGAAGGTGAAGGTGCTCAGCGGCGGTGAGCGCGCGCGCGTGGCCCTGTGCTGCATGCTGCTGCGTCCGCTCAACTTCATCCTGCTCGACGAGCCCACGCACCACCTGGACATCCAGAGCAAGGACGTGCTGAAGCAGGCGCTGAAGGACTACGACGGCACCTTCCTCATCGTGAGCCACGACCGCGATTTCCTCCATGGCCTCACCAACCGCCTGCTCGAGGTGAAGGGCGGCCGCCTGCGCGATCATCACATGGACATCCTCGAGCTCATCGAGCGGAACAAGGCGGAGGCCTCGATGAACGATACCGTGAAGCAGGTCGCTGCGAAGGCCGAGGCCCCCAAGGTGCGGCAGGACGACCGCGGTGCACGGAAGGAGCAGGAGAAGGAGCTCCGCCGCCTGCGGAACCTGGTGACGAAGTGCGAGCAGGACATGGCCGCGCTCGAGGCCGAGCAGAAGGAGCTGCAGGCGCGCCTCACGGCCGGTGGGCTGGAGGCCGCGCGGATGGAGGAGGGCTATGCCCGCCTCGGGGAGATCGCCGCACGCATGGAGGAGCGCATGCGGGAATGGGAGCGCGCGGGTAACGAGCTCGAGTCCCTCGGCCAGGACCTGGCCTGAGCGGGGCGTTACCTGCCGGGGGCGCCGGCATTGATGCTTCGGAACCAACACCGAAGCCATGGCCGCCATCAAGCTCCCGCCGCGTCAGCGCATGATCAACATGATGTACCTCGTGCTCACCGCCATGCTGGCGATGAACGTGAGCAAGGAGGTGCTCGATTCCTTCGCCATCCTGGATGCCGATCTGGTGCGCAGCGAACGCGCGAACGCCCAGCGGTCCGCGGTGGAGTACGCCGCCTTTGCAGATGCCGCCCAGCGCTTCCCCGATCGTTACGGGGCGCTGGACCGGGATGCGCGCAGGGTGCGGGCCCAGGCGGACACGTTGATCCGGCGGATGGAGCGCATGAAGCTCCACGTGATGAGCGAGGCCGAGGGACGCGCACCGGATGAGCTGCTCGGTCGTGCCGCCGACGGCACCGACTCGCTGCTGGCCCTGATGCATGTGGAGGCCAAGGACGACCGCGACGCCCTCACGCGTTTGTTGGTGGGGCCGGAGCCTGCGCGCCCGTTGGAGGGGCCTGGCACGGCCCACGCGCTCAAGCGCGCCTTGGAGGAGTTCCGCGATTCACTGAAAGTGCTCTGTGGGGCGGGAGCGCCGGAGCTGGCCGCCTCGCTCGACCTCACCTTCCGACTGGATGGGGCCACGGATGCCTCGGGCACACGCAACAATTGGGAGAGCCTGAACTTCTACGATGTGCCACTGGCGGCAGGCATCGCGCAGTTGAGCAAGCTGCAGGCCGATGTGCGTGCGGCGGAGAACGATGTGGTGAAATGGCTCTACCGCTCGGCCACGCGCGATGCCAAGGTGATGAGCGATGTGGTGGCGGCGGCCGTTCCGCGCAGCAGCGTGGTGATGGTGGGCGATACCTTCTCGGCCGATGTGTTCCTGGCCGCCTACGATGCCAAGAACCGGCCCCGCGTGCTGGTGGAGGGCGCTGGTGAGCTCCCTTTGGGGCCGGACGGCCGGGCAAAGCTGCGGGTGAAGGCCGGGGAGCCCGGGGAGCACACCATCACCGGGGTCATCCGGTCGCAGGGAGCAAAGGGGGAGGAGACCTACCCCTACAGCTTGACCTACCAGGTGGTTGCGCCGCTGTTGGTGGCCTCGCCCACGAAGATGAACGTGCTGTACCGCGGTGTGGACAATCCCGTTTCGCTGTCCGTGCCGGGCGTGCGCAAGGAAGACCTTCAGGCCTACATCGATAACGGCACCATCACGGCCCGCGACGGAGGTTGGGTGGCCCGTGTGGGCGGGGGGGCCAAGGCGCACATCACCGTGACCGCCCGCACGCCGGACGGCAGCCGTACGGTCGGTCCCGTGGAGTTCCGCGTGAAGGACCTGCCGGCACCCCTGGCCTCCGTGAACGGCCTCACCAGCAAGGATGCCCGGGCACCTCTCGGGAAGCTGAAGGCCGCGCGCGGGGTGGTGGTGAAGCTCGGGGACGGATGCGAGTTCAACGAGCCGTTCGCCGTGGTCTCCTACACGCTCTCCCTGGCGCGTGGCTCGGCCATCACCGACCACACCGTTCGGGGCGCCGCCTTCGACGAGAAAGCCCTGCAGATGCTCGACCAGCTGCGCAACGGGGACCGGGTCTGGGTGGAGGAGATCAAGGCGCGGTTGGCCAACGGCCAGGGCCCTGTGTACGACGTGCTGCCCATCGCGCTGAAAGTGGTCCGGTAGGGAATAGTTCGCCGAAAAGCCGACAGGGATCGTTCCGGTGCTATATTCGCGGCCCACATTGCGGGGTGGAGCAGATGGTAGCTCGTCGGGCTCATAACCCGAAGGCCGCAGGTTCGAGTCCTGCCCCCGCTACAAGGAAGAGCCCCGACGCGAGTCGGGGTTCTTCGCTTTCAACGCGAGCGCCCATGTCCCATCGCGCCGGATACGTCAACATCATCGGCCACCCGAACGTGGGCAAGAGCACCCTGCTCAACGCCCTGCTCGGTGAGAAGCTGGTGATCACCAATCCCAAGGCGCAGACCACGCGCCACCGGATCCTGGGCATCTTGAACGGGGAGGACCACCAGTTGATCCTGTCCGACACGCCCGGCATCCTGGACCCGCAATACCCCCTGCAGAAGAGCATGATGCGGGCGGTGGACGAGGCCCTGCAGGATGCGGACGTGCTCATCGTGCTGGTGGAGCTCGGCGAGCGTCCGGAGAAGGCCGAGGCGGTGGTGAAGCGGGCCGAGCGCTTCGGTGGTCCGCTGCTCGTGCTGGTGAACAAGATGGACACCGGTACGGACGCCCAGCTGGTGGAGTCCCTGGAGGCGTGGCAGGCCGTGTTCCCGCGCGGCAAGGTGGTGCCGATCTCCGCCCTGCACGGCTACAACGTGGAGGAGCTGCGTACCAGGCTCATCGCACTGCTGCCGGAGCACCCGCCTTACTTCCCCAAGGACGACCTCAGCGACCGGGACCTGCGCTTCTTCGTGAGCGAGATGATCCGCGAGAAGGTGCTGGCGTTGTACAAGCAGGAGATCCCGTACAGCACGCAGGTGGTGGTGAACAGCTACAAGGAGGATCCGGACATCGTGCGCATCCAGGCGGACGTGGTGGTGATGCGCGAGAGCCAGAAGGGCATCATCATCGGCAGGGGCGGCGGCGCCTTGCGTCAGCTGGGCACCGAGGCGCGCAAGGCCATCGAGAAGTTCTGCGGCAACAAGGTCTTCCTCGATCTTCGCGTGAAGGTGGACCCGGATTGGCGGGATGACGAGCGGAAACTGAAACGGTACGGATACTAACCCCATCGCCGGGGCTCCGGCGTTCGAGGAATGAGCAACATCGTCGCCATCGTGGGTCGCCCGAACGTGGGCAAGAGCACGCTCTTCAACCGCCTCATCGAGCGCCGCGAGGCCATCACCGATCCCACGGCCGGCACCACACGCGACCGGCACTACGGGCAGGCCGAATGGAACGGCCACTTCTTCAGCGTGATCGACACGGGCGGCTACGTGCAGGGCAGCGACGACGTCTTCGAGGCCGAGATCCGCAAGCAGGTGGCCCTGGCGCTGGACGAGGCCGACAGCATCCTCTTCCTGGTGGACACCCAGACCGGCGTCACCCACATGGACGAGGCCATCGCGCGTATGCTGCGCAAGACCAGCAAGCCGGTGCTGCTCGTGGCCAACAAGGTGGATACGTTCGACAAGGATGGTGATGCCGCTGAGTTCTATGCCCTGGGCCTCGGCGAGGTGCACCGCATCAGCGCGCAGAGCGGGGCGGGCACCGGCGACCTGCTGGACCTGCTGGTGGCGGACTTCCGCAAGCCCACGGACGAGGTGAAGGACGAGCTGCCGCGCATCGCCATCGTGGGCAAGCCCAACGTGGGCAAGAGCTCCCTGGTGAACGCGCTGCTCGGTCAGGAACGCAACATCGTGACCCCGATCGCCGGCACCACGCGTGATACGGTGAACTCCCGTTTCAATGCCTTCGGGTTCGATGCGTGGTTGTTGGATACCGCCGGCATCCGGAAGAAGGCGAAGGTGGAGGAGGACATCGAGTTCTACAGTGTGCTCCGGAGCGTTCGTTCCATCGAGGACAGCGACGTGTGCCTGCTGCTCATCGATGCGCAGGAGGGCATGGACCATCAGGCCCTGCACATCTTCAGCATGATCGAGCGCAACGGCAAGGGCGTGGTGATCGTGGTGAACAAATGGGACCTGCTGGAGAAGGACACCAACGCGGCCAAGCATTACGAGGAGGAGATCCGCAAGCGGACCGCACCCTTCACCGACCTCCCGATCGTCTTCACCAGCGTTACGGAGAAGCAGCGCATCCACCGCACCATGGAGCTGGCCATGAAAGTGTTCGAGGCGCGGAAGCAGCGCATCGCCACCCGGAAGCTCAACGATGTGATGCTGCCGGAGATCGAGCGCCTGCCGCCGCCGATGTACAAGAGCAAGAGCGTGCACATCAAGTATGTGATGCAGCTGCCCGGTGCAGTGCCCGCGTTCGCGTTCTTCACGAACCTGCCGCAGTACGTCAAGGAGAGCTACACCCGCTTCCTGGAGAACAAACTGCGTGAGCACTTCGACTTCCACGGGGTGCCTATCCGTGTGTTCTTCCGGAAGAAGTAGTTTCGGGTCATGGCGCGCTGGCATGGATCAACCGCGGTACGGCACCTGCCGGTATGGCTGGGGGCGGCCGCGCTTCTGTCCGCCATCGTGCTCCAGCTGGGGATGTACCCCGTGTTCCACCTGCAGCGCAAGGCCGTTCGGCACGCGATGAAGGACCGCATCCTGGCGGGTGTGCCGGCCAGCGCGCTCACCGAGTTCCGCTACACCCCACAGGAGCTCGCGGAGGTGGACTTCCTGGACGGCGGTCGCGAACTGCGGCACGAAGGAGTGATGTACGACATCGCGCGGGTGCACCACGATGGCCATGGCCATGTGGTGATCGCGGCGCTGCGCGACGACAAGGAGACCAGGCTGATGGCCGACCTCGGTCGGATGGTGGAGCTGCAGGTGGAGCAGGACGCGACCGGTCGAAATGGTCGGCTCGCGCTCATCGGGAGCTGGGCCGTGTATTGCGAGCCCTGGTCATCCATGGGGTGCGCGGACCTTACGGGCCATGCCCTGACCTTCTTCGAGCCGGCGATGCGCCCCGGAAGGCTGGTGGACGCCATGGATCCGGGGCCCCCGCGCCGGGGCTGATGCCCCAAGGCGTTCCTTCCGCAGGAGCAGGGATGTCCACCTTCAGGCCATGCCATGGGCATGTCCCCGGGTGTGTTCGCTCCTGACCGTTCCCACATTCCCATTCATGTTCAACCGAACCCTTGCCCTGATGGCGGGCACAATGGCCATCATCACCGGTCTGCATGCGCAGACCATCACCCTGCGCGATCAAGTGACCAACGAGCCGGTGGCGGAGGCCGTGCTCACCTGCATTGCCAACAACGTCAGCGTGCGCAGCGATGCGCAAGGGCACGCTGACATCTCCACGCTGAAGGACTGCGGCTCCGTGCGCATCCAGCATACGTCCTTCCAGGAGCGCACGATCAGTGGAGCGGACCTCGCCTCCGGCGCGGACGTACTGCTGACCTACCACAGTGACGCCCTGCGCGAGGTGGTGGTGAGCGCAAGCCGCTTCGAAGAGATGCGCCGCGATGTTCCCGAGCGCATCGACGTCATCAAGGCGCGCGACATCCGCTTGATGGACCAGCCCACCACGGCCGAACTCCTGCAGAACACGGGAACGGTCTTCGTGCAGAAGAGCCAGCTCGGCGGCGGCAGCCCGATCATCCGCGGCTTCGAGGCGAGCCGGATCCTGCTCGTGGTGGACGGGGTGCGCATGAACAACGCCATCTACCGGGCGGGACACCTGCAGGACATCATCTCCGTGGACCAGAACATGCTGGAGCGCGTGGAGGTGGTGAGCGGTCCGAACTCCGTGGCCTATGGCAGCGATGCGCTGGGCGGCACCATCCACCTGATCACCCGCATGCCGAAGTTCAAGGTCCCGGGTGGGAAGGGCGTGCTGGCCGATGCGTTCGTACGCTACTCCACGGCCATGGAGGAGAAGACGGCCCATGCAGGCTTCGAGCTGCGGGGCGCCAAGGTGGCCAGCTACACAAGCATCACGCGGAACGATTTCGGCGACCTGCGGCAGGGCAGTACGCGCTCGGCCGATTGGGGCGACGTGGGTGCGACCCAGTACCGGATCGACCGGATCAACGACGTGGACACGGTGCTCGCAGCCAAGGACCGGAACGTGCAGTACGGCACCGCTTACACGCAACTGGACCTGATGGAGAAGCTGCGCATCCGCA
>ERZ724521.890-NODE-890-length-13442-cov-5.547173_pt1 | contig 13442 bp, 13 predicted proteins | sample MGYA00376054_ERZ724521 | MGnify/ENA primary metagenome ERZ724521 (study PRJEB28724, sample SAMN07190883) | activated sludge metagenome | isolation source: activated sludge of sewage treatment plant in Hong Hong | place: Hong Kong | collected 2016-03-17 ... | reverse complement strand
TTTTCTGATTTTGTCAAGTCGGTGACTGGAGGGTGAACAGTAAACAGTAAACAGTAAACAGTGAATAGTGAATAGTGAATAGCGAATAGCGAATAGCGAATAGCGAATAGTAATTTGTAGATAGTCAATCCAACAAATGACCCGGCATCAATTTCAACTCGAAACTCGGAACTCTCGCGGTCAATCTTCAGCTTTCGCCGAGCACGATTCCGACATTATCGATCAACCGGACATCGCCGAGCCATGCGGCTACGCAGCAGCGCATGTGTTCGGGGAGGTGTGCCGGGTGTACCGGCTCGAGCGTTTCCTCATCGGCAAGACAGAGGTATTCCAACCTGAGCTGACCCGAGGCTTCGATCTTCTCTTTGGCCCGGAACAACAGCTCATCGACCGGTACGTGGGCGATGTTGTCGCGCACATAAAAAAGTGCCCGGGAGATCGCCACCGCTTCCTGCCGTTGAGCCGTGGTGAGGCGCAGGTTGCGGGAACTCATCGCCAGCCCGTCCGGTTCGCGCAGGGTGGGACAGCCGACGATCGTAACCGGCAGCCGGAGCTGTCGGGTCATTTCACGGATGACCGCCAGTTGCTGGAAATCCTTCTCGCCGAAAAAGGCTACATCGGGCTTAACGATATCGAAGAGCCGGGATACGACTTGTACGACCCCTCGAAAATGGCCGGGGCGATGGCTGCCCTCCATGACCTGCTCCAGCCTGCCCAGATCGATCGTGGGGGCATTGTCTTTTTCCAATTCGCCGGGGTAAATCTCCTGTTCGTCCGGTGTGAACAGCAGGTGAACACCAGCTTGCTCCAACATGGATCGGTCGGCCTCCGGCATCCGGGGGTAGCGTTTGAGGTCGTCGGGGTTGTTGAACTGGGTCGGGTTGACGAAGATGCTGCAGACGACCCGATCGCACTGCCGATGCGCTTCCGCCACCAGGGAAATATGGCCGGGGTGCAAGGCACCCATGGTGGGCACGAAACCGATCCGAAGACCAGTCGACTTCCACTCATGAATGACGGTCTGAAGTGGTTTTATCTTATCAAATACGAACATTTGATCGTAATCAAGCGCTTTGGGCGACCATCTTGTCGTTCGGACTTACCAATCTGATGATCAAACTATTAAACTTAAATAAGTCCTTTTTTTCTTAAAAATCGATTGTTTTTCGGTCAGGGGGCTTGCGCATATTGAAGCGTACCCTTATTATGTGTATCTTTGCAGCTGTTTAACCATTCATTTCCTATAATGAAGAAGGCGAAAGTACTATTCGTTTCCCAGGAAATTACCCCTTTCCTGGAAGTCACAGAAGTATCCAACATCGCCCGCCGGCTGCCGCAAGGAGTCCAGGAGCGCGGAAAAGAGATCCGGACGTTCATGCCCCGTTTTGGTGTGATCAACGAGCGTCGGAACCAACTCCACGAAGTCATCCGCCTCTCCGGCATGAACCTGATCATCGACGAATCGGATCATCCGCTCATCATCAAGGTAGCCTCGATCCAGAGTGCCCGGATGCAGGTTTATTTCATCGACAACGAAGAATATTTCCAGCGGAAGAACGTTTTCCGTGACGCGAAGAAGAAGTTCCACAAGGATAACGAAGACCGGATGGTCTTTTTCTGTCGAGGCGTACTGGAAACCGTGAAAAAACTTGGCTGGGCACCGGATGTGATCCATTGTCATGGCTGGATGACCAGCCTGATCCCGTTCTTCGTAAAGACCGGTTATAAGGACGACCCGATGTTCCGCAATTCGCGCATCGTGTATTCTTCCTACCTCCAGGACATGGAAGAAAATTTCACGCCGAACCTGGTGAAGAAACTCAAAATGGACGGTGTTACGCCGGACGACCTGAAGCTGTATAAAGAGCCCTCCATGGCCAATGTGCACCTGGCCGCGATGAAGCTCAGCGACGGGATCGTACGCGGTTGCGACACCAAACATTCCGCACTCGATACTTACCTCAAGAAAACCAACAAGCCCGTTCTCCAGTATTCACCATTCGACGACGACGGCAACTTCGTCGGCGCCTGTTCGGACTTTTATGACGAACTGCTGGAAAACGAGCCGGCTCTCGTAGACTGATATGCTCGCAAACTCCGCCGGCCGTTTCCTGGCCGGTCTTTTCGGCCCCGGGGCCAACCCAATTACCGATCAACCTCAAAAGAACATTTCCTCCGCATCCGTGTGGAGGAAATGTTTTTTTCCGGCCCTGCTTGCGTTCGCCTTTCTGAGCGGATGTAAAGACTCGGAAGAACTCGGATTGTCGGTTTTGCCCGAAAGCGACCCGCTGTCAACCGCTTATTCCGATTCGGCAACGATCGACTGCAGGGTCCTGACGGAAGATTCCGTCCGGGGCGACGAACTTTCGGCTTCCCTCCTGGGCGCCTATGGCGATCCGGTGTTCGGCAAGACCAAAGCGTCCATCTACGCCGAGGTCTTGTTACAGGGTAGTCCGACGTTTGTCAACCTGAGTACCGTAGACTCGCTCGTCCTGCAACTCTTTTATTCGGGTTATTATGCCGATACCACCACGGCACAAACCGTAACGGTCTACCGGCTTAAGGAGAATATCAATCCCGGTTCGACCTATTACAGTTTCAAGGACTTCGCCCGCGAAGACCAACCGATCGGAACACGCGCGTACGTCCCCCAACCTTATACCAGGATCGTCGTTGACAGCGATACGGTATCTCCGCAGTTGCGCATTCCGCTCGACCTTGCGCTGGCTAATGAGATCGTTTCGCTAAGCGGTCAACCCGCACTTTCCGGAAATTCAAGCTGGCGGAACTATTTCAAAGGCATATACATTGAATCTGAAGGCAATACCGCAGCCGGCAAGGGCTGTATTTCGACCATCGACGTCTTCAATAGCCGGTTGAACCTCTATTACCACGATACCACCAACACTGCGCGGGTGTACCAATTCACTCTTACCGGAGGCCGGGTGAACCGTTTCGAGCACGAATTCGGTGAATTGGCGGTCGGACGGCAGTTGCGCGACTCTACGGACGGCGACAGTCTGACGTATCTGCAGTCCATGTCGGGCACCAAAATCAAAATTTCAATGCCGTTTTTGAAACATTTTAAGGATTCGGGTAGTATCGTGGTGAACAAAGCGGAGTTGAATATCACGCTCACCGATGGTTCCACCAACGGATACCCGGCACCGGCTAATCTGCTCGTGCTGGCCCTTGACGCGAACGGCAACGTTGGATTCCCCCTCGACTACTTCGAGACCAGCGGTTACTATGGTGGTGGGTTGGATGCTTCGACCCGCACGTACCGTTTCAACCTTGCACGGCAGATCCAGGCGATCCTGGACGACCGTATCGGGAACAACGGCTTCTACCTGGTCATCTCCGGTTCGGGTGTCCAGGCCGCACGGGCGATCCTCGGGAGCGGCAAAAACGTTGCGGACCGCATGAAACTCAAGCTTTATTACACCAAGTTACCCTAACCCTGACAACACATGTGTGGCATCGTAGCATACATCGGCAAGCGTGATGTTTACCCGATCCTGATCAAAGGACTGCAGCGACTGGAATACCGCGGGTACGACAGCGCCGGCATCGCCATTCTGAATGGCGACCTGAAGGTTTTCAAGAAAGCCGGCAAGGTGAGTGACCTGCACGACTTCGCGAAAGACAAGGACACGAAGGGAAACATCGGAATGGGCCACACCCGCTGGGCTACGCACGGTGAGCCGAACGACCGGAACGCGCATCCGCACTATTCGCAAAAAGGACGGTTCGCCATCATCCACAACGGTATCATCGAGAACTACGCTTCGATCAAGGCTGAGCTGAGCAAGCGCGGCCACGAATTCCGCAGTGACACCGATACCGAAGTGTTGGTACACCTGATCGAGGACATTTTTGAAAACGCCCAGGTATCCCTGGACGAAGCCGTACGCATGGCGTTGGGCGAGGTGATCGGCGCTTACGCGATCGTGGTCCTTTCCAAAGACCATCCGGACCAGCTCATCTGCGCCCGCAAAGGCAGTCCGATCGTCATCGGTGTCGGCAAAGAGAAAGGCGAATTCTTCGTCGCCTCCGACGCTACGCCGATCATCGAATACACCAACAACGTCATTTACCTGAACGATGGCGAACTCGGCTTTGTCAACAAAGGACAATTGACCGTCAAGACGATCGAGAACCAGGTGAAGACGCCGTATATCCACGAACTCGAACTCAAACTCGAGCAGTTGGAAAAAGGCGGCTATGATCACTTCATGCTGAAGGAAATCTACGAACAGCCGCGTTCCATCTGGGACAGCATGCGGGGACGCATCGACGCGCAGAAGGGTTTCCTCCGCATGGGCGGCATCTCCGAATACGAGAAGAAGTTCGCGAACGCGAAACGCATCCTGATCATCGGTTGCGGAACTTCCTGGCATGCCGGACTGGTCGCCGAGTACCTCTTCGAAGAACTCGCCCGCATTCCGGTGGAAGTCGAATACGCATCGGAATTCCGTTACCGGAACCCGATCATTTACGAAGACGATATTGTGATCCCGATCTCGCAATCGGGTGAAACCGCCGACACGCTGGCCGCCATTGAACTTGCCAAGGCAAAAGGCGCGTTGATCTTCGGTGTCTGCAACGTGGTCGGCTCTTCGATCCCGCGCGCTACCCATGCCGGCGCCTATACCCACGCCGGTCCGGAGATCGGCGTAGCATCCACCAAAGCCTTCACCGCGCAGGTGGCCGTCCTCACCCTGATGGCCCTGCAGATCGCCCGCACGCGCGGAACGGTGAACGACTCCCGCTTCCACCAGTTGCTGAACGAACTGGAAGCGCTTCCGGCAAAAGTTGAAAAGGCGTTGAAGACCAACGAACAGGTCATCGACCTCGCTTCCAAGTTCAAGGATGCCCGCAACTTCCTGTACCTCGGCCGTGGCTATGGTTTCCCCGTAGCGCTCGAGGGCGCGTTGAAGTTGAAGGAGATCTCCTACATCCACGCGGAAGGATATCCCGCCGCAGAAATGAAGCACGGACCGATCGCCCTCATCGACGACGAGATGCCGGTGGTCGTGATCGCCAACAAGAACGATACGTACGAAAAGGTGGTCAGCAACATCCAGGAAGTGAAAGCCCGGAAAGGGAAGATCATCGCGGTGGTGACCGAAGGCGACAAGAACGTCAAGGAACTTGCCGACTATGTGATCGAGATCCCCGAAACGGATGACGTACTGGTGCCGATCGTTTCGGTGATTCCGCTACAACTGCTCTCCTACCACATCGCCGTCATGCGCGGATGCAATGTGGACCAGCCGCGGAACCTGGCGAAATCGGTGACGGTAGAATAACCGTCTGCCTGCCATTCCCGGCCAGTTCGGGAATCCTCGTACCTTTCCTTCCGGATGAACAAGCGCAATAAGCACGCGCCTGGCCAAATGGCCGCGCCGGTCAAATCCAGCACATCCATTAGCGGGTGGAGCATCCGGTTGCTGTTGAGCCTGCTGGCCCTGCTGTTGTACGGCAACACGCTGACGTTTGATTACGCGCTGGACGACGAAGTCCTTATTCTCAAGAACGAAGCGGTTCAAAAGGGCGTTAACGGCATCCCTGAAATTCTCAGCCCGGGTAAAGTTTACGAGAACAGCATCCAGCCTTTCCGGCCTGTCGCTTCGGCCCTTTTCGCGATCGAACGCAGCCTGGCCGGACGTTCCGCGGCCTTCGGTCATTTCATCAGTCTGTTATTGTATGTGATCAACCTGCAACTGCTTTTCACCCTCTTGCAGCGGTTGTTCCGTCAGGTTCACACCCTGTTTCTGGCCCTGATCGTTGCCCTGTTCGCCGCCCATCCGATCCATACCGAGGTAGTGGCCAACATTAAAAGCCAGGACGAGTTACTGGCTGCCGCATTCGGCCTCCTGGCCTGGCTGAAATTCCTGCCGAAGCAGGAGAATGTCAGCATCGGGAGAAGTGATGTGATCACCGGAAGCCTGTACTTCTTCCTGGCACTGCTATCGAAGGAAAGCGCGATCGCCTTCGCACTCATCATTCCGGCCTCCCGCATCCTGGTTTTAAAACAACCACCTGGTTCCACCCTGCTGCATGCCGTTCCGTTACTGGTTCTCGGATTAATCTTTTTGTGGATACGAAGCCTGTACGTACCCTTTTCGATTGATGCATCCGCGGATCCGCTATTGGCCAATGTCCTCAACGGCGCAAAGAACATGGGGGAAACAAGCGCCACTAAAATGGTCATCCTCCTGCAGTTCCTGCGGGCCGTATTCCTGCCCTGGCCGATGTCCTGGGATTATTCGTTCAACGAAATCCCGGTCAGCACCTGGAGTCAGTTAACGCCCTGGCTGGGTTTATTGCTGTACGCGTTGCTGATGGTCGTTGTCCTTTTCCGCTTTCGCCAATGGCCGATTGTCAGTTTCTGCATCCTGTTCTTTTTCATCTCGACTTCGCCAACCAACAACCTGTTCTTCACCACCGGTTCGACCTTCGCAGAACGATTCCTGTATGTACCGTCGATCGCCTTTTGCATCGTCTTGGTATTCCTGATCGCAAAAGCGCTGAAGACCGACATCCGCCAATTTCCCGAACATGGCAGACGGCCGCTCTTTCTGGTCGTCGGCACGCTGGTGCTGGCAGGGTCGGTGCTCACCGTGGTGCGTGCTTCCGACTGGAGGAATAACAAGACGCTGTTCAGCGCCGACATTCTCCATGCACCGAACAGCACCCGGACACACTACAGCCTCGCCTCGGAATTGATGAAGGAAGCACAACGCTCCGTCGATTACCGGAAACGCACCGAACTATTGAACGAATCGGCTGCCTCGTTCGATCGCAGCATTGCGATCCATCCGGGAAATTTCCAGGCCTGGTACAACTACGGTCTGAATCGCGCGCTTGCAGGCGATACTGTCAAGGCCGTCAATTGTTACCGGCGATCGATCGAACTCAGTCCCACCTATCAGGTGGCCATGAACAACCTCGCTGTGATCTACGATGCGCAAGGGGCGACAGATTCCGCCGCAGCCTGGTATAGACGGGTCCTTGCGTTGGATCCCGACAATGCGGTCGCCAAATCGAACCTCTCGAACACCTATTTCAACCAGGGATTACGGCTCAGCCAGGCCGGCAGACGTGCTGAAGCGATTACGGCCTACCGGAAAAGCGCCGCCAGTGATCCATCCAATTCTATTCCTCTGAACAACCTTGCATCCCTGTTTGCTTCGGAGGCACAGTATGACAGCGCATTAGTGTATCTGAAAAAAGCGTACAGCATCAAGCCGGGCGAGATGATGGTGATCGAAAACATCGCTGCCGTCAGCTACCTGGACGGTAACTACCCGCAGGCGATGGAATTTGCCGGAAAGGCCTTGGCGATACAACCGAATGCACAAAGGAGCCTTGGTGTTATGGCCGACACCTATCAGGCCATGGGCAATCCTGCAGAGGCGATGAAGTATCGACAGCGGTTACAGCAGATACGTTGATCAAATTACCCGGATCAGCGAAATTTTCGGGTTCCTATTCAACGCTGTCAACAACCCTTCCGGGTTGTTCAAATTTTTCACTTTCCCTACCGTTTCCGGATCGTTACTTTTAAGCACTTAACCTGAAACGGAAAACGAACCGATGAAACTTCACCATTCATTCTGCCTGGCGATCGCCTGCTGCGTGACGACCGCCAGCTCTGCACTCAACCCTTCGAAAGAATACAAAGTGAAGCCCGAGAAGTACGGGATGAACTACAAGGAAGAAAAAGTCCCGACGAAGGACGGAGCCTCGCTCAATGCATGGTTCTTCGAGACCGCGAAGAAGACGACCAACTGGATGGTCATCAGCGGCAGCGGCGACGGCAATATGGCCGACGACATCGAACTGGCAGGTCAGTTTCTTTCGGCGGGCTGGAACGTTGCCTTGTACGATTATCGCGGCTACGGCGCCAGCAGCGATTTTGCCATTGACCCGGATACGTACATCTATCCGCAATTCATCAATGACCTGAACGCCATGCTCGACTATTTGCGGAAGTCGCGTGCCATCACCAAGTTCGACCTCTTCGGCAAGAATATCGGTGCCGGACTTTCACTCGGCGTTGGCAGCAACCGTACCGAGACGCGAAAGATCATCGCCGATGGTCCCTGGACCGGTCTGGAGCCTATGAAAAAGAAAATCAAGGATAAGAAGGGCAAAGAAGTGATCATTCCGTTCGGCTACGACAAGACGTACGAGCCGATGTATGCTTGCGACAAATCACGTCCGAACATCAAAGGTGTTCTGGTCATTGTCACGCCGCAGGACGATCTGATCAAACCCGAAGACACCAAAACGCTCCGTTGCGCCACCCAAACCTACATTGTCGCCAACAGTCCTTCCAATGCGGAGAACTTCAGTACGGATAAGAATGTTTATTTTGAGAAGGTGAGTAAGTTTTTGAATCAGTGAGTTAGTGAATAGTGAATAGTGAATAGCGAATAGCGAATAATAAATTTTACCTGCCGAAGCTTTAGCGTAGGCAGGAGTGAACAGTAAACAGTAAGCAGTAAATAATAAAAAAGGTTGTTCTTGTGGAACAACCTTTTTTTATGGCTTGGAAAGCAGACCGGTTAATGGTTTAGGATTACTGATTTTCGAATTCGTCTGCTTTCAATTTCCTTTGCTGAGTCCCCATTCGCGTAGTTCGTCATCGTCTTCTACCGCCACGACTTGTTTGATCTCGGGCACCATGCGGAGGATGGTTTGTTCGATTCCCGCTTTCAGCGTCATGGCGCTCATGGAACACGAGCTGCAGGCGCCGAGGAAGCGCAGACGCACGACATGGTCGGGGGTGACCTCAACCAGGGACACATCACCGTTATCGGCTTCCAGGTAGGGCCGTAACTGCGCGAGGGCTTCTTCTACGCGACGGTGGAGATCACTCATGGTCGGTTGGTTGTCGTATCAGTAAGCGGTGGCTGCGACCGGTTTGGTAGGAGCAAGTTCCGCATTGCGGATCGCCACCTGGCGGATAACCTGGTCGGCGACTTCGGCAAAGGCGGTTGCGACCGGTCCTTCGTCGTCGAGTGCTACCGGGATGCCCGTATCGCCGCCTTCGCGAATGGACTGCACCAACGGGATCTCGCCGAGGAACGGGACCTTCAGTTCTTCGGCCAACTTTCTGCAGCCTTCTTTTCCGAAGATGTAGTACTTGTTTTGCGGCAACTCCGCCGGCGTGAAATATGCCATGTTCTCGATCAACCCGAGCACCGGAACATTGATCGTATCGAGGCGGAACATTCCGATACCTTTGCGGGCATCCGCCAGGGCAACGTGTTGCGGCGTACTGACGATGACCGAGCCGGTCACCGGTACTGCAGACACGAGTGTGAGGTGGATATCGCCGGTTCCGGGAGGAAGGTCGATCAGGAGGTAATCCAACTCGCCCCATTCCGCGTCGCTGAACAATTGCTTCAGCGCTTTGGAGGCCATCGGACCACGCCACGGAATCGGTTGGTTCGGATCGACCATCAGTCCGATCGAAAGCATCTTGACGCCGTATTTGTCGACCGGGATCATGAATTGCTTTCCGTCGCGCTCGTTCACGTAAAGCTGCTCGTTCTCCACCCCGAACATGATGTGCTGGGAAGGACCGTAGATATCGGCATCGATCAAACCGACCCGCGCACCCTTCTTGGCGAGGGCGACAGCGAGATTGGCGGCAACGGTCGATTTACCGACGCCACCTTTGCCGGAAGCAACAGCGATGATATTGCGGACATTGGGTAACTGAGTATCGGAAGAGCTGCGGCCACTCGTCGTGCGGGCCGTCATGTTCACGGTCACTTTAGCTTCGGCATCAACGAAATGAACGATCGCATTGACGCAGGCCGATTGAATGAGCGCCTTTAACGGGCAAGCAGGGGTGGTCAGGACGACCGTGAAGGAGACGTTCTTACCGTCCACCACGATATCCTCGACCATATTGAGGGTAATCAGGTCTTTTTTCAGGTCCGGCTCGATCACATTCCGCAGCGCGTCTACGACCTGTTCTTGGGTAATTGGCATGGGGCAAAGATACCTATTAGGGTTTGGAGTTTCGTGTTCCGGGTTCCGGGTTCCGGGTTGGTTACCGGGTACGGTAATATTGTATATAACTGAATGTCAGGCCTATATACTGGAGCGGGTTGGAAGAATCAAATGTTCAACTCGGAACCCGGAACTTGGAACAATCACCTCTTCAGAGGGAAAGTTCGACTGCCGGATCCCAAAACCGTTTTTTGAACTCGACTACCTGATCCTTTTTAACCTTAACACCTTCTTTTTCCAAAAGTTCCTGCATGCGGGTGGGGCTTCCGAAATGGTGTTTGCCGGTGAGTAGTCCGGATCGGTTCACTACCCGGTGGGCCGGCACTTTTGGCTTAACCGCATGAGCGGAATTCATGGCCCATCCGACCATACGGGAAGACCGCGCGGTGCCGAGGTATTTAGCGATCGCGCCGTAGGAGGTCACACGACCTCTTGGTATCAGGCGGACGACAGCATAGACCTGATCAAAGAATGATTCGAGGGAGTTGGTACGGTCACTCATCCGATCTCGAATTGCAGATAACAAATAGGCAGGCCGGCGGCGAGCCAGCGGGATTCATAGGTGGTCCGAATGGCTAATACCGGGTCCACGATGTCAGACTGATAAAGATCGTGCGTTTGCTTCAGCACCTTGAGACCTTGTGTTGCTGCCAGCTCCGAGGTGTAATCGTATAAGGGTCGGCTGTCGGTTTTCAAATTGACAACACCGTGCTTCGGCATGAACATGCGGTAGTAATCCAAAAAGCGCGGGCCTGTCAATCGTTTGCGTTCTCCTCCGCTGGTCAGTTGCGGATCCGGGAAGGTCACCCAGATCGTATCGACACGATCTTCCGGCGCGAAGAACCACCGGATATTGCCGATCATGATCCGCAGGAAGGCGGCATTTCGCTGTCCAAGCTCGAAGGTGGTCTTGGCGCCCCTCCAGAGTCGTGCACCTTTCCAGTCGATGCCGACGAAATTCCGTTCAGGATGAAGCGCGGACAAGCCGACCGTGTATTCTCCGCGCCCACAACCCAGTTCCAACGTGAGGGGATTGGGATTCCCAAACACCTGCTCTCCCCAATGGCCTTTCATCGGGTGGTCAACCGGCGGGAAGACCATCCGGGGCTGAAAGAGATTCGGAAAAGTTTCGTTCTCGGCGAAGCGGCGCAGTTTATTCTTTCCCATCGCGCCACGAAAGTACATAAAAGGGGTTGGTGCAGAATTGGTTTCGGAGTGTTACTATTGGTGCATGCAAACCCGTCGCATCCTGGTAGCTCCGCTTGATTGGGGATTGGGTCACGCGAGTAGGTGCGTCCCCCTGATCAGAAGGTTTCTCCAGGAGGGACACACGGTTACCCTTGCAGGAACGGGAGCATCCGGAGATTTGCTGCGCCTGCATTTTCCGGCACTTCGCTTTCTCGAGCTCCCGGGTTATGCGATCCGTTACCCGTCTCATTCCGGCCTGGTCCCCTACCTCGGCCTGCAAATTCCAGGCTTATTGCGGAGCATCCGGAAGGAACACGATTGGCTGGAGCAGCTACTGAAGCAAGAGTCTTTTGACCAGATCATCTCCGACAACCGCTATGGTCTGTGGCATCCTGCCATAGCATCGGTCATACTTACGCATCAACTGTACCTCCCGCTTCCCACCAGCATGCAATGGGCCAAGGGACTTGTTCAACGCAGACTTCACAGCTGGTTGAACCGCTTCGGGGAGATCTGGGTCCCGGACCATCCGGGAAGAGAGAATCTTAGTGGAGGACTATCGCATCCGGCTCCCGGGAATCTTCGGGTCGAATATATCGGTCCGTTATCCCGATTTAGCACTGTTTCCTTGCAGCAAGTACAGCAAAAGACCTTGGATGTAGTGGCCGTCCTCAGCGGACCGGAACCACAACGCAGTTTGCTGGAATCACGTATCGTTGCCAGCTACCAGCATACAACGATGAAAGTTCGGATCATTACGGGTCAACCCGGTGTCGACCGCACCCGAGACAGCTCCGGCAACATCGAATTCGTCGGGCACCTGGCAGACGAGGAATTTATCGATACCCTGAAACGCGCCGGAACGATCTATTGTCGCTCGGGTTATTCGAGCCTGATGGATCTGGATGCCTTGGGATTAAAGGCCGTGTTGATCCCGACACCTGGTCAAACCGAACAGGAGTACCTGGCGGAACATTTTCGAATGAAAGGATGGGAAGTCCTCTCGCAGTCGGAACTCTCAAAGTAGCGTGTGCGATTCATCACTGTGTTCGGAGTACGATGGCATCCGTGGTGATGATGTTGCTGCGATTCAGTGCCCGATCCCAGATGTACACCTCGTACTTCAAGGTGTCGTTGTTCAGGGCCGGTGGTAACGTCAGGGTTCTTTGGATATCCCCGCGAAGGGCTTTGTTGCTCCCTTCCGGGGTCATGTAGGGCAATCGGGCGCTGACGTTGATCGGATCAGCCTGCCATACACCGGATTCAAGAATGTAGGTCTTTACGACATAGTTATTGTAATATTGGCTGTTCACGTCGTCGAACTTCGGGTCGTTCCGGCTATCGCCGACCGGATAATAACCGATGTCGCCATCTCCGTCCGTGAAGGAGATCGTCACCACCACGGCCGAATCGAAGCCGGTCGTGGCGGGAGCCCGGAAGATGCTTTTGTACTCGATCGCGGGTACAAGCGAGTACGTCTCCTGCTTTTTACAGGCGGCCAGGGTTCCAAGACCCAGGAAAAACAGCAGTATCGAAATGCGATTCAATGTCATTGGAAAGGAACGGTTAAATTTACGAAAGATTCTGCTTACCCATTCGCTACTATGGCATTGATCCTCCCCCTCAACGGCAAGCGACCTGTTGCCGGAAACAATTGTTTTTTCGCTCCCAATGCGACGATCGTCGGCGACGTGGTGATGGGTGACCGCTGCAGCGTCTGGTTCAACGCGGTGATCCGAGGCGACGTCCATTTCATACGGATCGGCGACCGGGTCAATATCCAGGATGGCGCGATCATCCATTGTACTTATCAAAAAGCGGCGACAACCATCGGGAACGACGTAAACATCGGGCACAGCGCGATCGTTCATGGTTGTACGTTAAAGAACAATGTTCTGATCGGCATGGGTGCGATCGTAATGGATCATGCGGTGGTGGAACCGTTCAGCATTGTGGCGGCCGGCTCAGTGGTAACTGAAAATACCGTGGTGGAATCCGGCTTCATCTACGCGGGGTCTCCGGCTAAGAAACTAAAGCCGATCAGTGAAGAACAACGCAAGCTGCTGGAAGAATTATCGAGCCGGTATGTGATGTACGCGGGCTGGTATGGGGAAGCGCAGGAAGGGTAGGAGTTCAGGGTTTCGAGTTTCCTGCCTTCGCTAAAGCTACGGCAGGCAGGCGGGTTTCGGGTTTCCTGCTCTCGCTAAGGCTTCGGCAGG